>Ga0302046_10002660_pt1 | contig 16567 bp, 17 predicted proteins | sample RVTome_11_FD_200261 | JGI IMG/M metagenome (GOLD analysis project Ga0302046, IMG submission 200261) | Soil microbial communities from uranium-contaminated site in the Upper Colorado River Basin, Wyoming, United States - RVT147D111 (version 2) ...
TGCCCTCCGCAGGCGCCGGCGCCCGGACACGCGCCGTTCTCGACGGCGAGAAACTCGGCGTCGCTCATCCGGCCGGCCGCGTGGGCGCCGACCGCCTCGAAGACGTCCTGAATCGTCAGATCCCGATCGCCGACGTGTCCCGGTGCAATGGATCCGCCGTAGAGGACGAGCCCCGGGACGTCGAGCCTGGCCAGCGCCATGACCGTGCCGGGAATGGTCTTGTCGCACCCGTTGAGCGCGACGATGGCGTCGAACTGATTGCCACGCGCGACGAGCTCGATCGAATCGGCGATGATGTCGCGGCTCACGAGCGAGGCCCGCATGCCCTCGCTGCCCATCGTAATGCCGTCGGAGATGGAAACGGTGTTGAACTCCATCGGCGTGCCGCCGGCCTCCCGGACGCCCGCCTTGACGTCCTCGGCGAGCTGCCGCAGGTGGTAGTTGCAGGGACCGATCTCGATCCAGGTATTGGCGATCCCGACGATCGGCTTCCGCAGGTCGTCGTCGGTGAAGCCGACGGCTTTCAGCATGGCGCGTGCGGGCGCGCGGCTCGGCCCGTCGGTGATGGCACTGCTCCGAGGCTTGAGCGGGTTGGTCATGATCCGTTCCCCGTCCGATCCCTCACTGCGCCTGCCTTCCCCATCTCTTCTCCCTTCCACGCCTTGTAGGATCCCAGCACCCGCACCGAGCGGGCGAATTCGGCGAGGTGCTCCAGGGCCCGTGCGCACTGGCGATCCCGCTCCGGCACGGCCACGTCCACGTAGAAGAGATACTCGAAGGCCCGGCCGCGAATCGGCCGCGACTCGAGCTTCGTGAGGTCGATGTTCCGCAGCGCAAACACGCTGAGGGCCTTGAAGAGGCCCCCCGGCTCGTTGTCGAGCGTGAACACCAGCGACGCCTTGTCGGGTTCGCCGAGCGGCGTCGCCGACTGGCTGACCAAGAGAAACCGCGTGATGTTCTCCTCGTAGTCCTGGATGCTCGAGGCCAGGACGGCCAGGTCGAAGACCTCGGCCGCGCGTGCCGACGCGATCGCCGCCGCATCGGTGGCGCCCTCCTCGCGCACCAGCTTGGCGCTGCCCGCCGTGTCGTAGTTGGCCACCACGTCCACGCCGGTCAACCCCTGCAGGAACCGCTCGCACTGCGCCAGCGCCTGCGGATGAGAATAGATGCGCTTCACGTTCTCCAGCTTCGTCCCGGGAACCGCCAGCAGCTGGTGCGTCACCCGCAGCGTGACCTCCCCCACGATCGGCAGCGCGTGCTGCACCAGGAGGTCGTAATTCCGGTGGATGCTGCCCCCGATCGAGTTCTCGATCGGGAGGATCCCGTACCCGGCCGCACCGCGCCCGACCGCCGCAAAGACCTCCTCGAACGTGCGGCAGGGCACGACGTGCGCCTCCGGGTTGAACCGTAGGGCGGCCGCTTCGCTGTAAGCGCCCGGCTCTCCCTGATAGGCGATGCGCATTACCGGTTCTGCTCAGTCCTCATGCTTCGAGGGTCGGACCACTGAAACCGACCACTGGGAGTGAAAAAAAAGGGCCATCATCCGCCCTGCGAATGATGGCCCCTCGGTCGTTCTGGCTGCGCCCTGGCTACATCATTCGCGGCTCGTTTCCGGCGTCACGACGCCAGAAACGACAAGACCGACAGCGACGGTCAGGACGAATGACGGAGCGGTGCGGAGAATCATGTAACTTTCAGTGCGGCAACACGTTCGAGCGGGCAGTGCCGTGCCGGACCAGACAGTTGTACCGCCGCCCCTTCATAAAGTCAAATGGATTCTGATTACGATTCAATAAGGCGGGCTTATGGGAGACGCTTCCGCCCCGCGCGCGGCGACCCGCAGCCGCGCGAAGTACCGGCGCAGCAGCCACAGGTCGAGACCGCCGATGACCGCCATGGGCAGGTAGGCCGCCGGCGCCGCGACGAGACCGAGTCCGGCCAGCACCGTGCCCATCCCGAAGGCGACGATCCAGGCATCGAAGCTCATGACGATGCGCCGGAAGGTCTCGCTCGACATGCGGCGGATGATGAAGGCGCCGAGCGGGATGCCGATCAGGATGCTGGGCACGATGAACGGAATCAGCCCGAGGCTCTCGGTCGTGATCAGGCCGACCGACACGTAGGCTGTCGCGGTGAGTGACGACTCGGCCAGCCGCACGAAGCCGAGGCCCGCCCGGAAGTCCTGCTTGGTGTACCCCTGGTTATTGAACAGCAGGGCCAGGGGCGGACCGGAGATGGTCGTCACCGAATACAGCACCCCAACGCCCGTGCCCAGGACGAACCCCGCGGAGCGCTCCGAGCGAATCGGCCGTCGAATGCCGGCCGCCTGTACCAGAATGAGCGGCGCCAGCGTCGCGTAGGTGATGAACTTGATCCAGTCGGGCTCGACGCGATAGACGAGCCAGGTGCCGACTGCCACGCCGGGCAGCAGCCCGATCACGATCGGCAGCACGCGGCGCCACACGCTGAGGACCCCGGTCCGGTTCGTCCACAGCACGTGGGCGTTGAGCACAACTTCGACCAGCACCAGCGCCGGATTCAGGATCCGGTTCGTATAGAAGAGCAGCGCCACGGGCACCGTCAGCGACGAGAAGCCGTAGCCGAGGGCGCCGTTGACGGTCGCGCCCACCAGCGTGATCGCCACGAGGGCGAGGATGTCGGGTGACATCATGGCCCCCCGACTTCGCTCTTCGAGCTTCGTCGAGGCGCGTCCAAACGCCGGAGGCGCGACCGCGGCCGCCCCGGCGCGTGTTCCCTAGCTCTTCCCATCGCTTCCTGTCTTCGCTGTTCCGTCCCTGACGTGCAGGCCGCACTCCTTCGTGTCGGCGTGCTCCCACCACCAGCGCCCGGCCCGCAGATCCTCGCCCGGCTGAACGGCGCGCGTGCACGGCGCACATCCGATGCTGGGGAACCCGCGATCGTGCAGGGCGTTGTACGGCACGTTGTGGGCGCGGATGTACGCCCAGACCTCATCCCACTCCCAGCCGGCGAGCGGGTTGACCTTGAAGAGGCCGTTGCCTTCGTCCCACTCGAGCTTGCGGACGCCGTCGCGGGTGACGTTCTGATCGCGCCGCAGTCCGGTCATCCAGGCGTCCAGCCCCGCCAGCGCCCGGCCGAGCGGTTCCATCTTGCGGACGCCACAGCACAGCTTCCGGTTCTCAATCGACTGGTAGAAGAGGTTGACGCCCTTCTCCCCGACCATCTGCTGAACGGCTTCGGCGCGGGGAAAGAACACTTCGGTCTCCAGCCCGTACCGGTCCCGCACGGCGTCCATCAGGTTGTAGGTCTCCTGGGGCAGCCGCCCGGTGTCGAGCGTCACGACACGCGCCGCGCGATCGACCTTCATGAGCAGGTCGATGAGCACGACGTCCTCGGCACCGAAGCTCGAGGCCAGGACCATCCGGCGGCCGAAGCGGTCGAGCGCCCAGGCGACGGCCTGCTCGGCGGTCATGGCCTCGATTCGAGGCGCCAGAGTCGCCAGCTCGGGGGGGGCGGGGTGCGGTCCGGGTGCGGTCACGATGGTCTCAATTCTCCGCCGGTCGAACAGGGGCGCGCGCGTCACGGCGATTCCCGCGCCACGTCCGGCGCCGGCAAGCGAGGAGCCTCGCGTATTTGAACACGGTCGAGCGAAGGCGTGCCGCAGATCGCGCGAGGCCCGGCCGCGCTATCGCGGCAGGCTACAGGCGCAGGTGGCGAAGACGGGCTGGAAGGAACGGGCGCGAACCCTGGTGAGGACCGACATTGGTGTGAGTATAGCACCCATCCCAGTCCATCTCTTTCAGACATGGTCCCTTCACATCTCATGCCTCTATAAGATATCGTAGCGGCATGGACCTCCGACAGCTGGAAATCGTGCAGGCCGTGGCCGAGGCCGGGTCGTTCACCGGCGCCGGCCGCAAGCTGCACGTGTCGCAGTCGGCGATCAGCCGGCAGATTCTGCTGCTCGAAGAGGAGCTGCGCGAGCCGCTGTTCCTCCGCAACGGCCGGCGCATCCGGATTACACCGGCCGGCGACGCACTGCTCGGGCTGAGCCGTCGCGTGTTCACGGATGTCAAGGAGACGATTACGCTCATCGGCGAGCGGCAGCACGACCTGACGGGCACGCTCCGGCTGGCCGGGGGGATGACCGTGTGCCTGTATGTCTTCCCCGCGCTACTGAAGGACTACCGGCGCCTGCACGCCAAGGTGGACGTCAAGCTGATCACCGGCAACTCACAGCGTCTGCTGCAGGAGCTGCGCTCGGGCGGCGCCGACCTCGGGTTCCTGACGTTTCCCGTCAACGAGCCGGACGTGGTCGCGGTGAAGGCCATGGACGAGGAACTGCTGCTGGTCACCCATCCCGACCACCCCCTCGCGAGTCACCGCCGCATCGCCTCCAAGGATCTCGTCCGGCAGCCGTTCGTGCTCTTCGAGAGCGGATCCAACACGCGCCGCGTGATCGAGGAGTTCTTCGTGAGGGAAGACGTGCAGCCCGAAATCGTCATGGAGACGGAGAACGTCGAGATTCTCAAGGCCCTGGTGCGCACCGGGATGGGCATCGCCATCCTCCCGCATGCCGCGGTGGCGCGCGAAGTGCGCGGCGGGCATCTGTTCTGCTCGCGAATCGCCGGGGTCACGCTCCTCCGCGAGACGGGCTGGGTGTACCCGCGTTCGCACCGCGTCCCGCGCACGTTCACCGAGATGTTCCGGGCCTTCGAGCGCATCCGGCATCGGCTGAAACTGGCGCCGGGGGGAAGGAAACACGCGACAGAGGGAGGAGAGTAAAGAGAGAGTAAAGAGAGAGATAAGAGAGTGCGGAAGAGATCGGGAGCCTTCCCCCACTCTCCTTACTCTCCCTCTCCTCCCTCTCCTCCCTACTCTTTCCCGATCAGATACGCCGCGAGCGCCACGTATTGATCCACCGCCCGGTGAAGATCGGCAATCCGGACGTGTTCGTGATCGGTGTGGGCCACCAGAATCGATCCGGCGCCGAGCAGGAGCGGTTGTCCCCAGCGATCGAGGAACGGGATGTCGGTCGTGTACGGAAACGCCGCCGTCTCGAAGCCAGGAACGTCAAGGTCAACCATCACCACGGGCGGCACGTCCACGATCTCTTCCCACGCGACGAGCGGCTCGAGTGACGACAGGGCGGCCTTGAGCCGATCGAGCCCACCGACGGTCCGGAACGCGACCTCCGCTTCGGCAGCCGGCGGCACCACGTTCGGCGCGATTCCACCGGAGACGAGGCCCACGGTGTAGTGCGTTCGTCCGAGGACCGGATCGTCCGGCAGATCGATCGCGCGCAGCGCCACGAGGGCGTCAACGAGCTTCTCGATCGCCGACTCCCCCAGGTCGGGGTACGACGAGTGCGACGCGCGGCCCCGGGCCTTCAGCCGCACCCGATAGACGCCCCGCGTCGCCACGCCCAGACGGTTGTCCGTCGGTTCGCCGTTCACCAGGTATCGCGATCCGGACGCGAGCGCGTTGGCGGCCCTGGCGCCGTCGCTGCCGCGCTCCTCGCCGACCACGAACAGGAGTCCCACGCACCGATGGCCGCCCATCCGCAGGCGTTCGGCCGCCGCAATCTGGGTGACCACGCAGCCCTTCGCGTCGCACGCCCCACGCCCGAACAGCAGATCGCCGTCCAGATGGCTGGCGAAGAACGGCGGTACGCAGTCCACATGCGTGGAAAACACGATGGCGGGCGGATCGAGCGTCGCCAGGATGTTGAACCGATCGCCGCTGACCGGCTGCTCGGTCACCTGCCAGCCGCGCCGCCGGAGGTCCGCCGAGAGCCGGCGGGACACGGCACCTTCACGGCCCGTGGTGGAGTCGATGTCCACGAGCGTCCGCAGCAGCGCCACGGGATCGGGCGGCGCTACCGGATCCATGCCTCGAGGTTCGTCCCCGCGTCGGTCTTCTCGTCGCGGTACTTCACGATGACCGGCGTGGCGAGCGACAGCCCCCAGGAGGGTCCCTGTCCCCGCGTGACGGCCCGGGCGCCGGGAACCACCACCGCGCCCGCGGGAATGACCAGGGGCTGCCCGTCCTGCGGTTTGACGATGACGCCGTTCGGCAGGTCGTAGATGGGGGTCGAGCCGGTCAGCACCGTGCCGGCGCCGATCACGGCCCGCGATTTGACGACGACACCTTCGTAGATGCCGGTGTTCCCACCCACCAGCGCATCGTCCTCGACGATGACGGGCATCGCTCCGACCGGCTCCAGCACCCCACCGATCTGCGCCCCCGCGCTGACGTGCACGCGCTTGCCCACCTGGGCGCACGATCCGACCAGCGCATGCGAATCGATCAGCGACCCTTCGTCCACGTAGGCGCCCAGGTTGACGTACATCGGCGGCATGCAGATGACGCCACGGCCGATGTAGGCGCCGTCGCGAATCGCCGACCCCCCGGGCACCAGACGCACGCCGCTGGCGGGCTCGACCTTCTTCAGGGGCAGCAGATCCTTGTCGGTGTAGGAGACGCGGCCGTGATCGATCGAGCAGTCGGCGATGTCGCTCGATCGAAAGCCCACGAGAATGCCCTGCTTCACCCAGGCATTCACCCGCCATCCCGTCGGAGACGAGGGATCGGGATCGGCCGCCCGCACGCGGCCGGCCGACAAGGCGGTGCGCAGGCGGACGAACGCGGCTCGCGCCTCGTCGCGCGGCGCGGTCGATCCCATGCCGAACAGCCGCTGAATCTCGTCGGAGAGCCCGGCAATCTCGGCCGGCGTCATGCCGTGGCTTTCCCGGCCTGCGCCGGCAGCCGCTCCAGGTCGCGCAGCACGGCGAGGATCTTCTCGCGGGACTCGGGCCTGGGCGGCACCATGGGCAGGCGGTAGACCTCCTCGAGCAGACCCATCGCCGCCATGGCAGCCTTGACCGGAATCGGATTGGGCTCGATGAAGTTCACCTGCATCAGGGGCAGCAGCCGCTGATAGGCGACCCGGGCCGCGGCGAAGTCGTTGCGCTCGGCGGCTTCGACCATGTGTGCCATCTCGTCGGGCACCTCGTTGGACACGACCGCGATCACCCCGCACCCCCCCACCGCCATGGCCGGCACGCTCATGGCATCGTCCCCCGCCAGGACGATGAAATCATGCGGCAACTGCTGGCAGATGGCGGCGATCTGCGCCATGTTCCCCGACGCCTCCTTGACGCCGATGACGTTCGGGATCGTGGCGAGGCGCGCGAGCGTGGCGGGCTCGACGTTGCAGGCGGTGCGGCCCGGTACGTTGTAGACGACGATGGGAAGGCGTGTTCGCGCGGCGATCGCGCGGTAGTGCTGATAGAGGCCCTCGGGCGTCGGCTTGTTGTAGTAGGGCGTCACCGAGAGGAGGCCGTCGGCGCCGATCTGCTCCAGATCGGCGGCCAGCTCGGCCACCTCGCTCGTGTGGTATCCGCCGGCGCCGGCCAGCACGGGGACCTTGCCGTTGACCTCCTCGACCACGAGCTCGACCACGCGGCGATGCTCGGCGCCGCTCAGCGTCGGATTCTCACCGGTCGTGCCGCACGGCACGAGGAAGTGGACGCCCGCGTCCAACTGGCGTCGTGCGAGCCGCCGGATGGCCGGCTCGTCGAGCGCGCCGTTTCTGGCAAAGGGCGTGACCAGGGCGGTGCCGCATCCGGTGAAGCGGGGGCGCATCAGAACCTCCTGCGGGACAGATTATGAATGAAGAATGAAGAATGTCGAATGAAGAACGCCGCAGCGCCAGCGTCAGACGATCAAAGGCCCCTGGCCCGGCTCCTCCCTCATGCTTCATGCTTCATTCCGACAACTCCAGCACGTCCTTCATCGTGAACCAGCCACGCTTGCCCACGACCCATCGCGCCGCCTCGAGCGCGCCGCGCGCGAAGGCGCCGCGATCGCGGTTGGTATGTGTCAGCGTCACCGTGTCCGAGGGTCCGTCGAAGCCCACCGTGTGGGTTCCCGGAATCGAGCCCGCGCGCGTGGACGAGACGTCAATGGGCCGAGCGTAGCCCGCCGCTTCCATCCGCGCCTTGAGCGTCACGGCCGTCCCCGAGGGGGCATCCTGCTTCGCAGCGTGGTGGGCCTCGTGAATCCAGGCTCCGTAGTCGGCGTGGGGCGCGAACCGGCGCGCCGCCCGCTCGACGATGCTCAGAAACAGATTCGCCCCGAGCGAATAGTTCGAGGCCACGACGACGCCAATGCCGGCCGCCTCGACCGAGCGCCGGAGCGCGGCCTCATCCGCCTCCAGGCCCGTCGTTCCAATCACGGCGTTGATGTGATGCCGGGCCAGCAGCGGCAGGTTCCGGCGTGTGGCGGCGGCGATGGAGAAATCGACCGCGACGTCGACCGGCGGCGGCGCGTCCAGCCCGACGCCGTCCAGGTTGTTGTGGACGTCGAGCACGCCGGCGACCTCGAAGCCGTAATCCGCGCTGAAGCTCTCGACGAGCTTGCCCATCCGGCCGTATCCCAGGATGAGGAGTTTCACGGGTGACCCATATCAGGCGACAGGCGACAGGCGATGGGCGATAGGCGACAAGCCATGGGCAATGGGCTCAGTCCAGCATCCCGTCGGCCGCCATCAGCTCGGCGTTGAGCACGGCGGCCCCGGCCGCGCCGCGCACGGTATTGTGCCCGAGCGCCACGAATTTGTAGCCGAGGACCGGACACGGGCGCAACCGTCCGATGAACACCGCCATGCCCCGCTCGCGATCGACGTCGAGCCGAGGCTGCGGGCGATCGGGTTCGCGGAGGTAGACGATGGGCCGGGCCGGCGCCGTGGGCAGCCCCAGCTGCTGCGGGCGGCCGCAGAACGAGCCGAACGCGCTCAGCACGTCCTCGCCCGTCGGCTTCGTATCGAGGCGCACGCTGATCATCTCCGTATGGCCGTTCACGACGGGAACGCGGGTCGTCTGGGCGCTGATCAGCACCGGATGCGGCTCGACGCGCCCGCCGGTCAGCGTTCCCAGAATCTTTCGCGGCTCGCTCTCGAGCTTGTCCTCCTCGCCCGAGATGAAGGGCACGACGTTGCCCAGCAGATCGAGGGAGGCCACGCCTGGATAGCCCGCGCCCGAGGTGGCCTGCTCGGTTGTCACCGTCACCGCCGACGGCCCGAACTGGCGCAAGGCGGCAAGGGCCATCGTCAGGAAGACGGTCGAACAGTTCGGATTCGTCACGATCGCCCCACGCCAACCCTGTTGCTGGCGCTGGGCCGGCACGAGCGCGAGATGGTCGGCGTTGACTTCGGGGACGAGCAACGGCACGAGCGGGTCCATGCGATGGTTGCGCGCGTTGCTCACCACGACATGGCCGGCCGCGGCGAGGTCCCGTTCGATGTCGCCGGCCACGCTGGCGTCGAGTGCCGAGAACAGGAGCGCGGGGCCGCGCCCGGGCACGGTCGGCTCGACGACCAGATCGGCGACTTCGTCGGGCATCGGCCCCGACAGACGCCAGCTCAGATCGCCGTACCTGCGGCCCTCGGAGCGCTGGCTCGCGCCGAGCCAGGTCGTACGGAACCAGGGGTGTCCGGCCAGCTGCAGCACGAACTGCTGGCCGACCATTCCTGTGGCGCCCAGGATGCCGACATCAATCTTCGTCTTCCGTGTTGCGGGTCCCACGATCGCGCCCTCCTGCGTGTTAGGGCCTGACGAGAACGAGGGGCAAAAAAAAACCCGCCAACTCGTTCAGGTCGGCGGGTGTCTGGCTGCGTGTGCTGGTGTGTCTTGCCGTCAGGACGACTCCGGCGACACACCCCCGACCCACCGAACTCGGGTGGTCCGAGTCCGCTTTCGAGTCGTGGTGGTGGTCGGCATCGTCACTGGCCGGAGTATAGGCCGCCGCCCGCGCGGTCGTCAACCCGCCACGACGCTGCCAGCCGAGCGCCTGCCCGCCGAAATGGCCTGGTTTCCGGGCCTTGACCCTGTCCGACACGGGTGTTAATCTAGGACCAATTAGGTCGGATATCATGATTGAGATTAGCGACAACGCGGCCCATCAGATTGTGAAAATGCTGAGCAAGAACGGCTTGCCGGGCGGCGGGCTGCGCATCGGCCTCAAGGCGGGTGGTTGTTCCGGTTACGAATACGTCTTCGCGTGGGAGCAGGAACCGCGGGCGACCGACGCGGTCTTCGACGGCCCCGGGGGCAGCCGGGTGTTCGTCGATCCACGCAGCTACAGGATGCTGAAGGGCACGCTGCTCGACTACGACACGAACCTGGTCAGCAAGGGGTTCATGTTCCAGAACCCCAATGCCAAGAGCACCTGCGGGTGCGGCATCTCCTTCAGCGCGTAAGCCGGGCACGCCGCACGGAGACGGTGCATCGTGCGGCACCAGACACGCGCCGCGGACCGCGCCCCGCGCGTCGAGCGCGTCTCCCATGCACCAAGTGTGAGCACTGACTATGTCTACGGCCACCAACACGATTGAAGAACTCACCAAACAGCAGTACAAGTACGGCTTCGTCACCGACATCGAGACCGAGTCGATTCCGCGCGGCCTCAACGAAGACGTGGTGCGGCTCATCTCCGCCAAGAAGCAGGAGCCGGCGTGGCTGCTCGAGTGGCGGCTGAAGGCGTACCGGGCGTGGCTCAAGATGACGGAGCCGACCTGGCACAACGTCCACTACGATCCGATCGACTACCAGAACATCATCTACTACTCGGCGCCCAAGCAGAAGCCCAAGCTGAACAGCCTCGACGAGGTGGACCCGGAACTCCGCCGCACGTTCGAGAAGCTGGGCATCCCGCTCGAGGAGCAGAAACTGCTGTCAGGTGTGGCGGTGGACGCCGTCTTCGACAGCGTGTCGGTCGCCACGACGTTCCGCGCGAAGCTGGCGGAGATGGGCATCATCTTCTGCTCGTTCTCCGAAGCCGTGCAGGAACACCCGGATCTGGTTCGCAAGTATCTGGGATCGGTCGTGCCGTACACCGACAACTTCTTCGCCTCGCTGAACTCCGCGGTCTTCTCAGACGGATCGTTCGCCTTCATTCCGAAAGGCGTTCGCTGTCCCATGGAGTTGTCGACCTACTTCCGCATCAACGCGAAGAGCACCGGGCAATTCGAACGGACGCTCATCGTCGCCGAGCAGGGCGCGTCGGTGAGCTACCTGGAGGGTTGCACGGCGCCGATGCGCGACGAGCACCAGCTCCATGCCGCGGTCGTCGAGCTGGTCGCCTTCGACGATGCGACGATCAAGTACTCGACGATTCAGAACTGGTATCCGGGGGACGCCGAGGGTCGCGGGGGCATCTACAACTTCGTGACCAAGCGCGGTCTGTGCGCGGGCAGGAACGCCAAGATCACCTGGACACAGGTCGAGACCGGCTCGGCCATCACGTGGAAGTACCCCAGCTGCATCCTGCAGGGGGACAACTCCATCGGGGAGTTCTATTCGGTGGCCACCACCAACAACCGGCAGCAGGCCGACACCGGGACGAAGATGGTCCACCTGGGTAAGAACACCCGGAGCACGATCGTCTCGAAGGGCATTTCGGCCGGCCGGGGTCAGAACACCTACCGGGGCCAGGTCAAGATCGGACGCCAGGCGACCGGTGCCCGGAACTACTCGCAGTGCGACTCGCTGCTCATCGGCGACAAATGCGGTGCGCACACGTTTCCGTACCTGGAGATCAAGAACACGTCGGCACGCGTGGAGCACGAAGCCTCCACGTCGAAGATCGGCGAGGATCAGATCTTCTACTGCCGCCAGCGGGGCCTGTCGAGCGAGGACGCCGTCAACCTGATCGTGTCGGGCTTCTGCCGGGAGGTGTTCCGCGAGCTGCCGATGGAATTCGCCGTCGAGGCGTCGAAGCTGCTGAGTATCAGCCTCGAAGGGTCGGTGGGATAAACCATGGCTGCACCTATGCTTGAGATTCGCAACCTGCAGGTCCGCGGCGGCGGCAAGGACATTCTTCGCGGGATCGATCTGACGGTCAACGCAGGCGAGGTCCACGCCATCATGGGGCCCAACGGCTCGGGGAAGAGCACGCTGGCCCGCATCCTGTCCGGTCATCCGGACTACGAGCTGGTCGGCGGCGAGGTGTTGTACCAGAGCCGATCGCTCACCGACATGGATCCCGACGCGCGCGCCCGGGAGGGCGTGTTCATGGCGTTCCAGTACCCGGTCGAGATTCCGGGCGTCAACAACGCCTACTTCCTGAAGGCGGCGTTGAACGCGCAGCGCAAGCACCGGGGCGAGCCCGAAGTGGACGCCATGGAGTTCATGGCGCTCGTACGGGAGCGCGCCAAGCTGCTGTCCCTCGACGAAACCCTGCTGAACCGTCCCGTCAACGAGGGCTTCTCGGGCGGCGAGAAGAAGCGCAACGAGATCTTTCAGATGACCGTGCTCGAGCCGACACTGGCGATCCTCGACGAGACCGACTCCGGGCTCGACATCGACGCGCTCAAGATCGTCGCCAGCGGCGTCAACGCCATGCGGTCGCCCGCGCGCGCCTTCATCGTGATCACCCACTACCAGCGTCTGCTCGACTACATCGTGCCCGACTACGTGCACGTGCTGCAGGGCGGCCGCATCGTCCAGTCGGGCGACAAGGATCTCGCGTTGCGGCTCGAAGAACAGGGGTACGGATGGCTCGAGACCGAGCCGGCGGGCGCGCGATGAGTCGAGCGGTCGAGGAACGGGCGCCACGGCCGCCGGCCGGCTCGGCCGACCAGGCCATCGCGGGCTACGTGGCGGAGTTCGACCGGTTCGACCAGGCGGCCACGGCCCGGCAACCCGCCTGGCTGAGCGGGGCGCGGCGTGCCGCCATGGCGCGGTTCCGCGAGCTGGGCTTCCCCACCACCAGGCAGGAAGCCTGGCGGTTCACCTCCGTCGCGCCGATCGCGCGGGAGGCGGGCGTTCGCGCCGGCCGGGACGGCGCGGCGAGCGACGAGGCCCGGGACCTGCTGCGGCGCGTCTCGCTCGCCGGCGTGCCGGCCGTCGTCCTGCTTGACGGCCGGTTCGCCCCGGAGTTGTCGTCGCTCGCCGGTCTGCCGCCCGGGGTCGTCGTGTCGGACCTGATGTCGGCCCTCGGCTCGCACCGCGAGCCGATCGAACGTCATCTCACGCACGTGGCGGACGCGACGCACCAGCCGTTCGTGGCGCTGAACACCGCGTTTCTCGACGGCGGCGTGCTGGTCGTGATCCCGGCCCGGACGACGCTGAGCTCGCCGCTGCAACTCATCATGGTGACGACCGGCGCGGCCGGGCGCGCCGGTCAGATGACGGTCTCGCATCCGCGCGTGCTCCTCGTGGCCGGCGAGCGCGGCGAAGGCCAGCTCGTCGAGACGTACGTCGGCCCCGACGACCGGCCCTATTTCACGAACGCCGTCACGGAGGTCGTCCTCGACGCCGGCGCGATCCTGGATCACTACAAGCTACTGCGCGAAGGCTCGCAGGCCGCTCACCTCGGCAGCATGTACGTGGAGGCCGCGCGGTCGAGCACGTTCTCGTCCCATTCGCTCGCGCTCGGCGGCCAGCTCGTGCGCAACGACGTGGTCGCGACGCTCGGCGGCGAAGGCGCCGAATGCACGCTGAACGGATTGTATCTGGCCGGCGGGACCGCGCTGATCGACAACCACACGACCATCGACCACGCGCAGCCGCACTGCCCCAGCCACGAGGTCTACAAGGGCATTCTCTGGGACCGTGCGCGCGCCGTGTTCAACGGCAAGATCATCGTCCGGCCGGACGCGCAGAAGACCGACGCCAAGCAGACCAACAAGGCGCTGCTGCTGTCCGATCAGGCACAGATCAACACCAAGCCCGAGCTGGAGATCTTCGCCAACGACGTGAAGTGCACGCACGGCGCGGCAATCGGCCAGCTCGACGAAGACGCCCTGTTCTACCTGCGGACGCGGGGCCTCACCCTGGCCGACGCGCGGGCCATGCTGATTCAGGCGTTCGCGGGCGACATCATTCAGCGGGTCAAGCTGCCGACGCTGCGGGCGGAGCTCGAACGAACGCTGCAGGCGCGGCTGCTGGAGGGCGCCTCATGAGCGCCACCGTTCTGTCGACACCGCCGGAGGTCTTCGACGTGGGCCGCATCCGGAAGGACTTTCCGATCCTCCGCGAGCAGGTCTACGGCAAGCCCCTGGTGTACCTGGACAACGCGGCGACCGCTCAGAAGCCACAGTCGGTCATCGACGCCATGGTGCGGAGCCTGACCGAGGAAAACGCCAACATCCACCGGGGCGTGCACTGGCTCAGCGAGCGGGCCACCAAGTCGTTCGAGGACGCGCGGGAGAAGGTCCGGCGCTTCGTCAACGCCGCCGACGTGCACGAAATCGTGTTCGTGCGCGGTGCCACCGAAGCCATCAACCTCGTCGCACAGACCTACGGCCGGACCCACGTCAGCGCCGGCGACGAGATCCTCATCTCGACGCTCGAGCACCACTCGAACATCGTCCCCTGGCAGATGCTGGCCGCGCAGGTCGGCGCGCGGCTGCGCGTCGTGCCGATCAACGACGCCGGTGAGCTGCTGATGGACGACTACGTCGCGCTGCTGACACCGCGCACGCGGCTCGTCGCGATCGTGCACGTCTCGAACTCGCTGGGCACGATCACGCCGGTCGAGACCATCATCGGCCACGCCCACGCACGCGGCGTGCCGGTGCTCATCGACGGGGCGCAGGCGGTCCCCCACCTGAGCGTGGACGTGCAGGCCCTCGACTGCGATTTCTACGTGTTCTCGGGCCACAAGGTCTTCGGGCCGACCGGCATCGGCGTGTTGTACGGCAAGCACGCGCTGCTCGAGCGCATGCCCCCCTATCAGGGGGGCGGTGACATGATCCGGTCGGTGACCTTCGAGAAGACCGACTACAACATCGTCCCGTTCAAGTTCGAAGCCGGCACGCCGAATATCACCGGCGCCGTTGGGCTCGGCGCCGCGATTGACTACCTGGAGCGCCTGGACTGGCGGGCGGTGCAGGCGTACGAGCACGGCTTGCACGCATACGCCCTCGAGCGGCTGACGGCCGTCCCGGGCGTCCGACTGGTGGGCACGGCGGCCAGCAAGGCCAGCGTGATCTCGTTCGTGATGGACGGGGTGCACCCCCACGACATCGGAACGATTCTGGATCAGGAGGGCGTGGCCGTTCGCACCGGCCACCACTGCACGCAGCCGGTCATGCACCGGCTGGGGGTGCCGGCCACCGCGCGCGCCTCCCTGGCGTTCTACAATACCCGGGAGGAGGTCGACGCCCTGGTCGCAGCCCTCGACAAGGTGCGCGAGATTTTCGCCTAATGTCCGATCTGCGAGAGCTCTACCAGGAGGTGATCCTGGACCACAACAAGCGGCCGCGGAACTTCCGCGCGCTGGATCCGCCGAGCCAGAAGGCCGAAGGATTCAACCCGCTGTGTGGCGACCGCATCACCGTGCACCTGCGGCTCAAGGACGGCGTCATCGAAGACGTGAGCTTCGAAGGATCGGGGTGCGCCATCTCCAAGGCCTCGGCGTCGTTGATGACCGACGCGCTGAAGGGCCGCAGCGTCGGCGAGGCCGACGCCCTCTTCCAGGAGTTCCATCGGATGGTCACGGCGCCGGTGGACGCGCCGGTCGAGATCGGGCGCCTCGACAAACTGGCGGTCTTTTCCGGCGTGCGCGAGTATCCGGTCCGTGTCAAGTGCGCGAGTCTCGCGTGGCACACGCTGCGCGCGGCTCTGGAGGCCAAAGAGGATGTCGTTTCGACCGAGTGACGAACACCGTGAACCCGACGCCCGGCGGATCGCCGCCATGACGCCCGAAGGAGACACCGACGAGGCGGGGTCCACACCGGCCGGCCAGGCCGACGCCGAGAGCGGCGCCCGTACGCCGCTCGAGCCCGACCCCCTGGCCACACTCAAGTTCAAGCCCGAAATCGTGAATGCCCTGTCGACGATCTACGACCCGGAGATCCCGGTCAACATCTACGAGCTCGGCCTGGTCTACGACATCGCCGTGGACGCCCATGCCTCGGCCGAGGTCCGCATGACGCTCACGGCGCCCGGATGTCCCGCAGCGCAGACGCTTCCCGCGCAGGTCCAGCAGCGCGTGAGCGCGATTCCCGGCATCACGCACGCGCGCGTGGAGGTCGTCTGGGATCCGCCGTGGACCAAGGACCGGATGTCGGAGGCCGCGAGGCTCCAGCTCGGTATCTTCTGAAGCGGCGTCAGTCGCCTTCGCGAATCGTCCACAACTCGACCGGCAGCGACAGCAGCGGATAGCGCCTTCGCAGCGCCGTCACGCGCGTGGCGTACTCGCGCCGCGGGAACTCCCGCTGCACCAGCCGGTCCCGGAGGCGGCGCAGGTCGCGGCGGTAGAAGTCGTTGAGGAATTCGCGCAGACGCGCGGGCGAAGTCCCGGGGCCGGGCATCAGGCCGTGCCGGGCCAGGGCCGCCAGCACTTCGGGCCTGTAGGTGTTGGTCTTCACGGCTGCCCGGGCGGCAGGGATCGGGCTCGACTCGATAATCGTCAGACGCCCGAGCCCGAGGGCGGTTTCTGTCGTTCCTCTTCGACGATCCGCTCGGCGATGCCCGGGCTGATGCCGCAGGTCGGATCGTTGATCCGACACTGCGCCACGGTCAGATGGCACCCGCAGGAGCACTCTTCCTGGTTCAGCCGCTCGAGCACGGCCGTCCGC
>Ga0302046_10002661_pt1 | contig 16566 bp, 14 predicted proteins | sample RVTome_11_FD_200261 | JGI IMG/M metagenome (GOLD analysis project Ga0302046, IMG submission 200261) | Soil microbial communities from uranium-contaminated site in the Upper Colorado River Basin, Wyoming, United States - RVT147D111 (version 2) ...
CGGGCTTGCGCTCTGGGGGATCATCGTCGACTTCGCGACGAACCGGGAGGCGCTCGACCTCATCGAGGAGTGGCAGCGACCGTCATTGACCGACCACCGGACGTGGCCGTTCTTCATCGTCGTGACGTTGGTGGTCATCGGGTTGGCGCGTCGGGATGTCGAGAGCCGGGACCTGTGGGTCATCGTCCCGTTCGCCGCCTTCGGCATGACTGCGGTGCGCAACCTGATGCCCGCCGTGATCGTGCTTGCTCCGTTCGCGGCGGCTGCGGTGCCGTCCCGTGCCGGGCGGGCGACGTCTGAGAGTCGCGTCCTCAATGTCGCGGTTGCAGGTGCCCTGTTCTTCATCGTGGCGCTCGGTCTCTTCCGGCCCGTGGGATTGAGCCCAACCGTGTTCCCCACACGGGATGCCATTGCCGCTCTCGGTGCCGGTCCCGCTTTCCACGGGATCGGCGAGGGTGGACTGCTCATCTACCGGGAATGGCCGGGGCGGCGCGTTCTCATCGACGACAGGGCGGAGCTCTACGGAGCGGGCGAGATGCGTGCAGTGCTCGAAGCACAGGCGGGACGCGGCTGGGAGGCGCTGTTCGCCCGATATGGGCTCAACCAGGCGATCGTGGCCGTCGACTCCCGCCTGGAACACGCCCTGGTGGAGGCCTACTGGCTTGCGGCGTACCGCGACGACCACTTTGCGGTTTACGAAGCGCCCTCATAGGCCGCGATGAGGGTCAGGGGATGGGCGGACTCAGGGGAGGCCCTGGCCCATGCTGTCGAAGGAGTTCGAGACGCTCTTGCCGAGTGTGGCGACCGCTACGAACGCCACGAGCGCGATGAGCGCTACCAGCAAGGCGTACTCGACGAGGCTTGCGCCGTTCTCATCCGCGATGAACGAGCGGATCCGTGCCATCGAACGCCCACCTTTCCCACACAGTGCTCTCGCCGCCCCCTGGCGATCACGCTCATCGGCCCGTCTCGGCCCTCCGGGGCGCATACGGGCCGATCCGGCTCCTTGTCGTCACTCACGGTAACGGGGCCGCCACCGTGGGGACATGGGTCGTTCGACCTAATCGCCCCAGGTAGGGGATCGAGCCGATCCGAGACCCAGAACGCGAAGAGGGCGCCCCGGTGGGCGCCCTCTCCGAGTTCTTGCCTGCAGCTTTACAGCTCTTGGGCAATGCTGTCGAAGTTGTTGGAAACCTTCTTACCAACCACGGTGATGGCGATGATTGCCACGACTGCGATCAGTGCGACGAGGAGTGCGTACTCCACGAGGCTGGCTCCCTCTTCGTTCCGTACGAGTCGGCTCTGAAGGGCCGTCCACATGCGAAGCATCTGGTTCTTACCTCCTGTTGGCAGGGTGATCCGTTAGCAAATATCGGCGAACACGCTCCGTGACTCAATAGGCCGTGCGACCCAAATGCAGACACCCAGGTCAGGGCGCATTTCGGGTGATCATAGCGCCGTCAGGACGTCTGATCACGGTGTAAGCCGAGCCTGATGGCCTCGACGGCCGCTTGTGCCCTGTCCGTGATCGCCAACTTCTCGTAGATGCTGGCGAGGTGGTTCTTCACCGTCTTCTGGGAGATGAAGAGACGGTCGGCCAGGTCCTCCGTGCTGCTGACGCCGGAGGCGAGAAGCCTCAGCAACTCTCGTTCCCGTGCGGTGAGCGCAGCCGCTCCAGCGTCGAGCACGGGGGCGCGGTGCCGGTCGAGCGTTTCGGACAGCGCGGCCGGATCCATGAGCGTCTCCCCCCTCGCCACGGCGCGAATCGCGGCGGCGAGGTCGGGCAGCGGAGTCGACTTGGAGAGAAACCCCACCGCTCCGGCCGCAGCCGCCCTGCGCCTCTGCTCCTCATCGGTGTGCATCGTCACGACGATCGCCGGCGGTGGATCCGTGACGTTCGAGAGAGCCGCCAGTCCCGTCATGACCGGCATCTCGATGTCGACGAGCAGCACGTCGGGCGTGTGCTCCTCGATCGCCGTGATCAGCTCCTGGCCGTTCGACGCCAGGCCGGCCACGCTGATGTCCGGGATGCTGTCGAGCGCTTGGCTCAGCCCCTCCAGGAGCAGGCGATGGTCATCGGCGATGACGATGCGGAACGTCATGTGTCCTCAACTTCCCCACGACAACCTAACCAATGTTCCGACGCCGCGATGCGACTCGATCTCGAGCTTGGCACCCGCCTCGGACGCTCTCTCCTGGATCCCGATCAGCCCGTAGTGGCCTCTCGGCCGTGCGTCCGTGTCGAAGCCGACGCCATCGTCCTCGACCACGAGGCTGCCCCGGTCGCGGTCGACGTAGCCGCCCACCTTGATGAGTGTGGCGTCGGCATGCGCCACCGCGTTGCGCACCACCTCTGTGAGGATCGCTGCGATCTCAGTCGCGATCTGACCGCGCGGCGGGCGGCGCTCGTTGATGTCGACGTCGATGCCGGGGCCGTCGCTGCTCAGCTCGGCGGCCAGTCGGTGCGTGTGCTGGACGATGCTGGAGACACTCTCGTGCCTCAGGTCGGACACTGCGCCCCTCACCTCCTCGACGAGGCTGGTGACGTGCCTGCGGATCTGCTCGAGCTGGTGGGCCGTGTGCCCGCCCACATCCGGCTGGAGCATCAGCGTGTCGATGGTCAGGCCGAGCGACGCCAGTGACGGCCCGATCTCGTCGTGCAGCTCGCGAGCCACCCTGGTGCGCTCCTCGGCAACGGCCCGCCGGGCGATCTGCTGGAGCAGCCGGATGTTGTCGAACGCCAGCTCGACCGGCCGCATGGCGTTGTCGATGGTCTCGCGGTGGTCGACGAGCGTCGACCCGGGCTCGGCCCAGAGCACGACGTCGCCGAGGTTCCTGCCGGCGACGTCCATCGGCAGCACGAGCCGCTGCGAGGAAGGGTCAGGCTCGCCGCGCCTGGCGACGACGACAGACCCTTCGTCGTCGCGCATCGACACCTCTCCTGCCGATATCGGCACCGCGTTGGCGAGGTCGCGCAAGGCGGCGTACCCGACCGTCATCGGGTTCAGCTCGGCGGAGTTCGCAAGCTCGGACAGGCTCGACAGCAACGAGTTGGCTGCTTCGAGCCGTTGGGTTCGCAGCGTGGCGGCTCGTGACTTGGCGCCCTCTTCGATGAGGATCCGACGGGCCTGGGAGAACGTGAGGGCGATGAGCAGGTACAGGAGGATCGTCTGGAGGAGCTGGGTGGTGAGGAGCTCCTGGTCGAGCGCCATGAGGACGACGATGAGTCCGAGCGACGAGAGCAGGGCAGTCTCGAACCCGATCCGCCTGCCGAGGAAGGCGGAGGCGAAGAACGTCGGCGTGGCCGCGAACAACACGTACGGGCTGGTGATCCCGCCCGTCAGCGAGATGGCGATCAGCGAGATGACGACGCCGCCGATGGCGAGGAGCTCCCCCACCATCGTGAGGTTCCGGTAGCGGCGAGGCGCCACCTGCATCACGACGACATAGGCGCCGGTGAGGACGGCCGAGAGGATCTCGCCTGCGGACAGACCCCCTGCGAGCGTGACCACGGCGCCGGCCGTGAACGACACCCAGAACAGCCCGGACCCCATGCGGTCGAGCCGGTTCTCCCAGGCCGGACGGGTGGCCAGCATGCCTGCAAGGGTACAGTCGCCCGCATGCCCGGCTCGACCTTTCGGCGCCCCGTCCGTATCGCCATCCGCGGCGGGATCGGCTCGGGAAAGAGCACAGTGGCCGCCATGCTCGAGGCGCAGGGAGTCGTCGTCATCGAATCGGATCGGATCGGCCACGCCGTCCTCGAGCCGGACGGCCCGGCGTTCGCAGCGGTGGCCGCCGAGTGGCCCGAGGCGGTGTCGGCGGGTCGCATCGACAGGGCGGCGCTCGCTGGGATCGTCTTCTCCGACCACGAGGAGCTCGAACGGCTCGAGGAGCTCACCCATCCGCACATCGCTGCCGAGATCGCCCGCAGGGTGGCCGACGCCGGCGACGTGCCGGTCGCCGTCGAGTTGCCCGTTGCGGCGGATCTCGTCGGAGACGGGTGGGTGGAGGTCCTCGTCGACGCCCCCGACGACGTCCGGCTGTCGCGGGCGCTCGATCGCGGCATCGGCGAGGTAGACGCCAGGCACCGGATGGCGAGCCAGCCGACGAGGGCCGAATGGCTGGGAAGGGCGCACCGTGTCATCAGCAACGACGGTTCGCTCGACGGCCTGGCCCGCCAGGTCGAGGCCCTGTGGCGCGACGTCTCGGGAGATGCCTGAGGGCCCGCCGTTCTTGTCGCACCCACCGGGTACGCTCCACGTCGATGCCGGCACTGAGGGTGGAGTCCGATTTCGCGCCTGCGGGCGACCAGCCCGAGGCGATCGCGCGCCTCTCCGAGGGCGTGAAGCGAGGCGACCGTTTCCAGACCCTCCTCGGGATCACCGGCTCGGGGAAGTCGGCCACCATTGCATGGGTGGTGGAGCAGGTGCAGAAGCCGACCCTGGTGCTCGCCCCGAACAAGGCGCTCGCCGCCCAGCTGGCCAACGAGTTTCGCCAGTTCTTCAAGGAGAACCGGGTCGAGTATTTCGTCAGCTACTACGACTACTACCAGCCTGAGGCGTACATCCCGCAGACGGACACGTACATCGAGAAGGAGTCGACCGTCAACGACGAGATCGACCGGCTCCGCCACTCCGCCACCGCCGCGCTGCTGACGCGCCGGGACGTCGTCATCGTCGCCTCGGTGTCGGCCATCTACGGGCTCGGCTCACCCGAGCAGTACCAAGGTCAGCTCCTCAGGCTCGTGCGGGGTGTGGAGCTGCCGCTCGACTTCGCGGTGCGTCGCCTCGTCGACATCCAGTACGAGCGCAACGAGGTGAACCTGGTGCGGGGCCGGTTCCGCGTGAAAGGTGACACGCTCGAGGTGTTCCCTTCCTACGAGGAGACGATCTTCCGCGTCGAGTACTTCGGGGACGAGGTCGAGCGCATCATCCAGATGAACCCGCTCACGGGGGAGGTGATCGACGAGCTCAGCGAGCTGTGGGTGTACCCGGCGACCCACTACGTGACGAGCCGCGATCGGTTGGAGAAGGCGATCACCGGCATCGAGGTCGAGCTGCACGAGCGCCTCGGCGAGCTCGAGAGGTCGGGCAAGCTACTCGAGGCGCAACGCCTCAGGATGCGCACCGCCTACGACATGGAGATGATGCGTGAGGTCGGCTTCTGCTCCGGCATCGAGAACTACTCCCGCTACCTCGACGGGCGCTCGGCAGGGGAGCCGCCGTACACCCTCCTCGACTACTTCCCCGACGACTTTCTCATGGTCATCGACGAGAGCCACGTCACGATCCCGCAGATCCACGGGCAGTTCGCAGGCGACAGGAGCAGGAAGGACGTGCTCGTCGAGCACGGCTTCCGCCTTCCATCGGCGCTCGACAACCGGCCGCTCACGTTCGACGAGTGGTACGAGCGCGCCAACCAGGTCGTGCTCCTGTCTGCGACGCCCGCCCAGTGGGAGCTCGACGTGTCGACTCAGGTCGTCGAGCAGATCATCCGCCCGACGGGTCTCGTCGATCCCGAGGTGGTCGTCAGGCCGACCAAGGGCCAGATCGACGACCTCGTCGAGGAGATCAGGATGCGGGCCGAGAGTGACCAGAGGGTGCTCGTCACGACGCTGACGAAGAAGATGGCCGAGGATCTCACCGACTACCTGCTCGAGCTCGGAGTGCGGGCTCGCTACCTGCACTCCGACATCGACACACTGGAGCGGGTCCAGATCCTGCGCGACCTGCGGCTCGGTGAGTACGACGTCCTGGTCGGCATCAACCTGTTGCGCGAGGGCCTCGATCTCCCCGAGGTCTCGCTGGTGGCGATCCTCGACGCCGACAAGGAGGGTTTCCTCCGCTCGCAGACCAGCCTGATCCAGACGATCGGCCGGGCCGCCAGGAACGTCGAGGGCCAGGTGGTGATGTACGCCGACAACGTGACCGACTCGATGCAGCGGGCGATCAACGAGACGAACAGGCGGCGCATGCGGCAGCGCCGGTTCAACGAGGAGCACGGCATCGATCCGCAGACCATCCGCAAGCGCGTCTCCGACATACTCGACCTCGTCCAGTCGGGTGCCGCTCCCGCTGCCGAGCGCAGGGCCCGCGAGGTCCGAGAGCGCCTCCCGCTCGAGCTGCCGATGGACGACATGCGCAGGCTCGTTCAGAGCCTCGAGGAAGAGATGCACGAAGCCGCCGCCGAGCTGCGCTTCGAGTACGCCGCCAGGCTGCGGGACGAGATCAACGAGCTGAAGCGCGAGCTGCGGGACCTCTCTGAATCGGTCAGGTGATGCCGGTCGGCAGCGGATGATTCAGCCCGCCTGCCGATCGCCCGATATACGCTCGAAGGCACCCACCACACCTTGGGACGGTCATGCAGCACACGGACGAGACCACCCAGCCGACGGCTGCGGCCGGGTTGGCGGCAAGGCTGGAGCGCTACGCCGCCATCGTCTCTGCGACGCTGGTCGCCGTCGTCGTGGTGGCCGCCGTGGCCAGCGGGTCGGACGCCTCCGGGCAGGTCGGGGGCGACTACCCGGCGTTCTACGGAGCCGGACGGATCGTCGTGGAGGGAGACGGCGCCATCCTCTACGACGCGGCGCGCCAGGCCACGGAGCAGCGCGGCCTGCTCGAGGACCCCAACGGCTACCTGTACTTCGCATACCCCCCGTTCGCCGCGGCGGGTTACGCCGCCCTCGCCGTCGTGCCGTACAACTGGTCCGTTGCGCTCCACACACTGCTGATGGTGGCGGCGCTCGGCCTGGCGGTCAGGTTGGCGTCTGCCTGGGTACCGTTCATCGCCCGTCACCCGCGGGTGTCCTTCGCGATCGCGCTGTTCTTCTACCCGATGCTCCGGGCGGTCATCGGCGGCCAGAACACCGCCCTCACCCTGGTGTTGTTGTGCGCCGCCGCCCGGCTCGAGCAGGTCGGCAGGCCGGAGCTGGCGGGAGTCGCCGTCGCCGGGCTCCTCTACAAACCCCAGTTCGGCGTGCCGTTGGCCCTGCTCGTGATGGCGGCAGGGAGATGGCGCGTGCTTCGGGGGTGGCTGGCGGCGAGCGTCGCTCTCTACGTTGTCGGCGCGGCGGTTTCCGGCTGGGGTTGGCCATCGGAGTGGTGGAGCAACGCGTCGAGCTTCGCCGACGAGAACGTCGCCGCCAACGGGGGCCTCTTCGTCTCGTTGCCGGGTCTCGTATCGCACCTGGCGCCCGACAGCGGCGCCGCGGCGCTCGCCGGGTGGGTGTGGACCATCGGAGTGGGCCTGGCGGCCGCCGCCTTCTGGCGGTGGCGGCCCCACCTGGTCGTCTGGCGTCATGCGGTGGCCGCCGCGGCGCTCGTCGCCGTCACTCCGCAGCCGCTCTACTACGAGGTCGGCCTGCTGCTCTTCCCGGTTGCTCTCGTTGCAACGGCGACGGGCCGAGGTGCCCTGTTGGCGGGTTTCTGGGTCCTGGGTGCGGCCGAGCTGCTCGACGGGATCACGGGCTTCAGTCCGCTGGCGATCGTGACGATGGCGGTTGCTTGCGGGGTCGCAGTGACCGCCGCCGCCAGAACCGAGGCTGTTTCGTGACGGACCTGTCGATCGTCGTTCCCGCGTACAACGAGGCGAAGCGATTGCCGCCGACGCTCGAATCCATCGTCGACTTCGCGGGACGGCAGCGTCGCTCCGTCGAAGTGATCGTCGTCGACGACGGATCGACGGACGGCACGGCCGCCGCGGCCGAGGCGTTCCGCGGTCGTCTGCCCGCACTGCGCGTGATCCGGCTCGATCGCAACGCCGGCAAGGGGAAGGCGGTGCGCGTCGGCATGCTGGCGGCCACCGGCGACCTGCGCCTGTTCGCCGACGCCGACGGAGCCACCCCGATGGCGGAGCTCACGAAGCTCGAAGAGGGGCTCGTGGCTGCCGGCGGCCGCGGGGTCGCCTTCGGGTCGATCGCAGGAGGCGAGCACGTCGAGCGAGGGGAGTCTGCCGTTCGCTCAGTGGCGGGCCGGGCCGGCAACTGGATGATCCAGCGTCTCGTGCTGAGCGGCGTCCGGGACTCGCAGCGCGGCTTCAAGCTCTTCTCCGGCGATGCCGCAGACGACCTGTTCGGCCGGAGCGTCATCGACGGGTGGGGCTTCGACGTCGAGATCCTCGCTCTGGCGCGGCGAGGCGGGTACGCGCTCGTCGAGGTTCCGACACGTTGGATCCACGATCCGGACACCAGGGTCACCGCCGTGTCGTATCTGACCACGCTGTGGGAGGTGCTCCGGGTCAAGTGGCGGATGCGGCGCGGAGATTACGACGCCGCGCCACGCCCGGCGGCGCGGCGAAGTACGTCGATGTAATTCCTGTCACAGGCCGTCACTACACTCCGGGCCTCCCGGCGCTGCGCAGGGAACGGCAGCGGCAGGAACCGCAGGCGGAGGACACGGTGGCCATCGACTCGATCGTCGTTCGCGGCGCTCGTGAGCACAACCTCAAGGGAATCGACCTCGAGCTGCCGCGCGACCAGCTCATCGTCTTCACGGGCATCTCCGGCTCCGGCAAGTCCTCTCTGGCGTTCGACACCATCTACGCCGAGGGGCAGAGACGGTACGTCGAGAGCCTCTCGGCGTACGCCAGGCAGTTCCTCGGGCAGATGGAGAAGCCGGACGTCGATTTCATCGAGGGCCTCTCGCCTGCCATCTCCATCGACCAGAAGACCGCCAGCCGGAACCCGCGCTCGACGGTCGGCACGGTCACGGAGGTGCACGACTACATGCGACTGCTCTTCGCCAGGATCGGCATCCCGCACTGCCCGAACGACGGGACCCCGGTGACGCGCCAGACGCCGCAGCAGATCGTCGACCAGGTGCTGGCGCTCTCGGAGGGCACCCGCTTCCAGGTGCTGGCCCCGATGGTGCGCGGCAGGAAGGGCGAGTACGAGGTGCTGCTGAAGGACCTCGCCAAAGACGGCTTCAGCCGGGCTCGCATCGACGGCGAGGTGCGCGACCTCACCGAGGACATCAAGCTCGACCGCTACTTCCAGCACACCATCGAGGTCGTCGTCGACCGGCTCGTCAGCAAGCGAGGGATCGAGCGCCGGCTCACGGATTCGCTCGAGACCGCCCTCCGCCTCGCCGACGGCGTCGCCCTGATCGACATCGTCGACGGGGCGCCGCTGACGTTCAGCCAGCATTTCGCCTGCCCGAAGTGCGGCCTCTCGTTCGAAGACCTGCAGCCCAGGAACTTCTCGTTCAATAGCCCGTACGGGGCATGCCAGGTGTGCAGCGGCATCGGCACCCGCTACCAGGTCGATCCCGACCGCGTCGTGCCCCAGCCGGACAAGTCGCTCGCCGACGGAGCGGTGGCGCCCTGGGCCGGACGGCACCGGATGCGCTACTACCAGCGACTGCTCGGCGCCGTCGCCGAAGCCGAGGGCATCGACATGGAGGCCCCGTTTCACTCGCTGACGCCGTCCCAACGCCGGCTGATCCTCGAGGGCGACGCCGCCGGCCACTACACGGTGCGCTACCAGAACCGATTCGGGAGGCGCAGGCAGTACACCGCATCGTACGAGGGAGCGGTGCCATGGCTGGAGCGCCGCTACCGGGACGCCGAGTCCGAGAGCGCCCGAGAGGCGTACCAGCAGTTCATGGCCGAGGTGCCATGCTCGGCATGCGGAGGAGGAAGGCTCAACCCGGTGTCGCTGGCGGTGACCGTGGGGGGTAGGAGCATCTTCGACCTGTCGTCGCTGCCGCTTCGCAAGACGATCGACTTCTTCGACGACGTCGCCCTCTCGGACAGGGAGTGGGCGATTGCCCGCCTCGTCGTCAAGGAGATCAGATCGCGCCTGGCGTTCCTCGTCGACGTCGGCCTCGACTATCTCACCCTGATGCGCTCGGCGGCCACCCTGGCGGGTGGCGAGGCTCAGCGGATACGCCTCGCCACCCAGATCGGCTCCGGTCTCGTCGGCGTCCTCTACATCCTCGACGAGCCGTCGATCGGCCTCCACCAGCGCGACAACCACCGGCTCATCGAGACGCTGCTGCGACTCAGGGACCTCGGGAACACGCTCATCGTGGTCGAGCACGACGAGGAGACGATCCGGGTTGCCGACCACATCGTCGACATCGGTCCCGGCGCAGGAGAGCACGGCGGGGGCATCGTCGCCGAAGGCAAGCTCGACGACATCATCGCCGAGCCGCGGTCGATCACGGGCGACTACCTGGCGCGGAGGCGTTCCATCCCGCTGCCGGAAGTCCGCCGCAACGGGTCGGGACAGTCGATCACCATCGTCGGCGCCTCCGAGAACAACCTCAAAGGCATCGACGTCGGGTTCCCGCTCGGCAAGCTCGTCGCCGTGACGGGCGTGTCGGGCAGCGGTAAGTCGTCGCTCGTCGAGCAGATCTTGTCGAGGAGCCTCCACGCCGCGCTGCACGGCTCGCGGGCGCAGCCCGGCAAGCACCGCAAGCTCATGGGTGTGCATCACATCGACAAGGTGATCGACATCGACCAGTCGCCGATCGGGCGGACACCGCGATCGAACCCCGCCACGTACACCAAGGCGTTCGATCGCATCAGAGAGCTCTTCGCGGCGACTCCCGACGCCAGGATGCGCGGCTACAAGCCTGGACGGTTCTCGTTCAACGTTGCCGGGGGCCGCTGCGAGACGTGCAAGGGCGACGGCACGATCAAGATCGAGATGCACTTCCTGCCCGACGTCTACGTGCCATGCGAGACCTGCAAGGGCCGTCGTTACAACCGGGACACCCTCCAGGTGAAGTTCAAGGGCCACTCGATCGCCGACGTGCTCGAGATGTCGATCGAGGAGGCCATGGCCTTCTTCGAGAACCAGCCGCGCATCGCCCGGATCGTCGGCACCCTCTACGACGTCGGCCTCGGCTACGTCAAGCTCGGCCAGCCTGCCCCGACGCTCTCCGGGGGCGAGGCGCAACGGGTCAAGTTGTCGTCCGAGCTCGGGAAGCGCTCGACCGGGAGCACCTTCTACATCCTCGACGAGCCCACGACCGGCCTCCACTTCGAGGACATCAGGAAGCTGCTCGGGGTGCTGCAGCGCCTCGTCGACGCCGGCAACACCGTCGTCGTCATCGAGCACAACCTGGACGTCGTCAAGTCGGCGGATTGGGTCATCGACCTCGGCCCGGAGGGCGGTGACGAGGGCGGCTTCGTCGTTGCGGCCGGCACGCCCGAGGAGATCGCGGCCGTTCCCGAGTCTTACACGGGCAAGTTCCTGCGCGACCTGCTCGATCACTAGGTCGATCGAGCGACAGCCGGCTTCATCGTGGCGCGGCGCCGGCCGATACTCCCGCTACGTTTCCATCATTCGAACACGGGAGGATCCCCTCTGGTCTCCGTGGATGACGATCGAGGATCCAAGACGGTGGCATGGCGCCTCCAGGCGTACTCGCTCGGCGTCGTCGCCGCCCTCGCCGTCGGCCTCGTCTTCGTGTCCTTCGGCGCGGCGGGCGACGATCGCCCCGACGCCGACGTGGGCGAGGACTACCCGGCCTTCTACGGAGCGGGCCGCATCGCAGCCGATGGCGACTGGGACGAGCTGTGGAGCTTCGACCGCCAGGTCGAGGCGCAAGCTTCCCTGCAGGGAGAGGAGCACGCCGGAGAGGCGCGCTTCTTCGCGTACCCGCCCCAGGTGGCGCTGCTGTACCGGCCGCTCGCCGAGTTGCCGTACCCGGCCTCGTACGCCATCCACTCGCTGCTCATGGGGGCATTCCTGGCGGCCGCGGTGATCCTCGCCCGGCCGATGGTTCCGCTGCTGCAGGGCAGGGTCGTCCCGGCGCTGGCAGCTTCGCTCACGTTCTGGCCGATGCTGAAGAGCGTCACCGGCGGGTCGAACACGGCACTCACCGCTCTGTTGGTCGTCGCCGCGTGGCGTCTGGCGCACGACGACAGGGACGGTGCAGCCGGGCTGGTCCTCTCGCTCCTCCTCTTCAAGCCGCAGTTCGCCATCCCGCTGACCGGGCTGTTCCTGTTGGCGAGGCGGTGGCGGATCGTCGCAGGGGTGGCGGCAGGGTCGGCGCTCTTCTACGGACTCGGCGCTCTGCTCGTCGGACCCGGCTGGGTCGGCGATTGGCTCAGGGTGGCGTCGGACTTCGGACGCCTCGACGCAGAGGTGAACGGGTTCAGCGCGGTTTCGTTCGTCGGGTTCTTCGAGAACGCCCTGGGCGTCGGGGCTCCCGCTGCGATCGCCATCGGGGGCGGTCTCGCGGCGGCAACGGCGCTCGGGCTCTCCTGGCTCTGGCTGCGCAGCCGGGGTCGTCCGCTCGATGTGCTCCTCGCGATCTCGATGCCGGGCATGGTGCTGTTGTCCCTCCACGCCATGTCGCACGACGGCGCCGTCGTGCTCGTCACGTTGGCGGTGATGGCGGCTCACCTCGGGCGCCGCGCCCTGCCGTTCCTTGCGGCGATCTGGGTGGTTTCGGTGTCGCAGACCTGGATCTCGTCGATCGGATTCAGCCCCGGCTTCTTCATATTGCTCGTCGTCCAGTGGTCGGCGATCACCAGCCTCGGACCGCTCGCCCTCGAGGATCGGCCGCCTGCAACCCGTGTCGCCGGATGAGGGACGATCCGTCCGGCGCACCGCCTCCGGGGACGGGCCCGGCATCGATCCCGGAGGAGTGGGCGGCCCTGGCCGGATGGTGGATGCGAGAGGGCGTCGACGACCCGTCCTACTCCGAGGACGTGGTCCCCATGCTCCACGACCTCATCGGAGACCCCGGGGGAAGGGTCCTCGATCTTGGATGCGGCGAAGGCCACATCATGGCGACGTTTCCCGGAGTTGCGGTGCTCGGATGCGACGTGACCCCCGCCCTGCTCTCCGAGGCCAGGTCCGTCGGCCCGGTGATCCGGTGCCGGCTCCCCGACCTCGGCTGGCTCCGCACAGGGTCGATCGAGGCGGCATACGCCGTGTTCGTGTTCGAGCATCTCCCGGACCTCGCAACGATGTTCGAGGAGGCGGGCCGCGTCGTCCGTCCCGGCGGGTCGCTCGTCGTCGTCGCCAACCATCCGGCTTACACGGCCCGAGGGGCCGGCCCGGTGATCGACCAATCCGACGGCGAGGTGTTGTGGCGCTGGGGCCCCTACTTCGAGCACTCCTCGAGCCTCGAGCCGGTCGGCGCGGTGCTCGTCACGTTCTTCCATCGCCCACTGGGCGCCGTCCTCACGACTGCTGCGGAGGCGGGGTGGGACCTGCGCCGGATGGTCGAGATCGGGCTCGGGTCGGCGAGTGTGGCCGGCGACCCCGGGTACGTCGGGCAGGAGCACATGCCACGGATGGTCGGGATGCGGTGGGAGAACGGGCGCTCGCTCAAGACGAGCCGGTGGAATGCCGATGACTCTCAGTAGTCACGGTAGGAGCTGGAACATGCACGAGCATCTCGTTGCGTATGAATACGGGAGCGGCCAGGCCTGGGGTTTCGTGATGGCAGACTCGCCGGAGACGATCGCCCGGCGTCTCCCCGAGGTGGACGTCTACTACGTCGCCCCCCGCTGGTTGACGCACGAAGACCTCGCCGTCCTGCGAGACCACGTCACCGTGGACGTCGCAGATCCCCACGCCCTCGACCACATCCTGCGAGGCAGCGTCGACGGCGCGTTGGCGCTGGTCTCCTGACCGGCGACGCGAACCACGTCGCGCCCGATTCCTAACATCGGGTGCGATGTTCCGGCGCCCGCCACCCTCCGAGATCCCAGACACGCCAGGCGTCTACCTGTTCAGGGACCCGGCGGGCGCCGTGCTGTACGTGGGGAAGGCGAAGTCGCTCCGCAGGCGCCTTGCCAACTACTTCGCCAGCGACCTACAACCTCGCACGCGGGCGATGGTCGATGCCGCCGACTCGGTCGAGTGGATCGTCACCGACTCGGAGGTGGCGGCGCTCATGCTCGAGTACTCCCTCGTCCAAGAGCACAAATCCCGGTTCAACATCCGGCTGCGCGACGACAAGACCTTCCCGTACCTGGCGATAACCCGGTACCAGGAATGGCCGAGGGTGTCGGTCATGCGGGGCAGGCGCAGGAAAGGCGTCCAGTACTTCGGGCCATACGCCCACGCCTACGCCATCAGGCAAACTCGCGACCTCCTGTTGCGGACGTTCCCCATTCGCAGCTGCACCGACTCGAAGTTCGGCACCCACGAGGCGCTCGGCAGGCCGTGCCTCCTCTATCACATCGAGCGCTGCTCGGGGCCCTGCGTCGGTGAGGTCACCCCGGAGGACTACGCCGGGTATGTGGACGGGATGGCGGCCTTCCTCGAGGGGGACAGCGACTCGGTCGTCGCCAAGCTCGAAGCGACGATGAAGTCGGCGGCGGACACCCAAGAATACGAGCGGGCGGCGCGTCTCCGCGACCAGCTCGTGGCGATCCGCAAGGCCCTCGCCCGCCAGGAGCTCATCTCGCAGCGGCGGGAGACCTTCGACCTCGTAGCGCTCGAGGAGGACGACCTCGAAGCGGTGCTCGTCGTGATCAACGTCAAGAAGGGGCGCGTCACCGGCCGCAAGGTCACCGTCATCGACAAGGTCGAGGACGTCACGACGGAGGGCCTCGTCGGGGTCATGCTCGGTCAGCTCTACGGTCCCGAGACTCCTCCGCGGGAGGTCCTCGTCCAGACGCTGCCCGAAGACCACGAGATTTGGGAGCAATGGCTCACGCTGCGCAGGACGGATGCTGCCGACGACACGAGAAGCCCGGGGAAGGTGTCGCTGCGCGTCCCGAAACGGGGCGCCAAGCGCCGACTCATGGAGACGGCGAGGGCGAATGCCGCCGAGGAGTTCTCGCGGCACCGTCTGAAGCGCAGCAGCGATCACAACGCCCGGGCGCGGGCGCTGCGCAACCTCCAGGAGCATCTCGAGTTGCCGGCGGCGCCGCTGCGCATCGAGTGTTACGACATATCGACGATTCAGGGTCGCGACACGGTCGGCTCGATGGTGGTGTTCGAGGACGCCCTCGCCAAGAAGAGCGACTATCGGCGGTTCAAGGTGCGCACCGTCGAAGGCCAGGACGACTTCGCTGCCATGGAGGAGGTCCTGCGACGGAGGTTCACTGCCTTCCTCGCCGACGTCGGCCGGCCGATCGAGGAGCGGGGCAAGTTCGCATACTCGCCGTCTCTCGTCATCATCGACGGGGGAGCGGGACAACTCGGCAGGGCCGTCAAGGTGCTCGACGAGCTCGGCCTCGACATCCCGCTGGCCGGCCTCGCCAAGCGGCTCGAAGAGGTCTACCTCCCCGGGAAGCCCGAGCCGCTCGTGATCCCCAGGGGAGAGGAGGCGCTCTACCTCCTGCAACGGGTACGCGACGAGGCCCACCGCTTCGCGATCACGTACCACAGGGCTCTGCGCGGCCGGCGAATGGTCGACTCGGTCCTCGACGGGATCCCAGGCATCGGCCCGACACGCAAGCGGGATCTGTTGCGCCGCTTCGGGTCGCTGAAACGCATACGCGAGGCGGAGGTCGACGAGCTCGCCTCGGTGGTCCCCTCCACCGTCGCCGTCGAGCTGTACGAGGCGCTCCATGGAGGGCAGCTGTGAGCGTTGCCACCTATTCGACGCCGTTCGGCAATGGATGGATCGAGCACGACGCAGGCGACATCGTCCGCCTCGGGCTCCCCGGTGCCGAGCTGGCTGCCCCGGCGGTCCGGGTTCCCGAGCCGATCGCGGCCCTCGTGATCGACCTGGAGCTCTACTGGCGGGGCGAGGGAGGTCTCCCGGTGATGCCGGGCCTCGTGGAGCGGGCCGGGGGCACGGCTCTGCTGCGGGACATCTACCGCACCGTGTCGGCCATACCCGCAGGCTCCACCCTCACCTACTCCGCCGTGGCAGAGCTGTGTGGGTCGCCGACTCGGGCAAGGGCTGTGGGGGCCGCAATGGCGCGCAACCCGTTCGCTCCCTTGATACCGTGCCACAGGGTCGTCGGCGCCGACGGCTCGCTGCGCGGGTACGGGGGCGGCCTCGACATGAAGAGGTACCTCATCGAGATGGAGCACCGAGGTGGCTGACCCGCGGGTCGTCATCGTCACCGGCATGTCCGGCGCCGGACGGTCCCAAGCGGCCAACGTGCTCGAGGACCTCGGGTACTTCGTCGTCGACAACCTCCCTCCTCCGCTGATCGTCGACGTCGTCGACCGGGCAGGGCTCTTCGAGGGCGCCAGGGAGAAGGTTGCGGTTGTCGTCGACACGAGAGGTGGTGTCACCGCAGCGGACGTCAACGGCGCCATCTTCGGGCTCCTCGGCCGGGGGGTGCCGACCACGGTGCTGTATCTCGACGCAGACGACGACGTGCTCATCCGCCGCTTCGAGGAGACGAGGCGAACCCACCCGGTCAAGGAGGGAACGCTCGCCGAGAAGATCGCCTTCGAGCGGACGTCCCTGGAGGAGATCAGGGGGCTGGCCGACGTCATCGTCGACACCAGCGACCTCAACGTGCACGAGCTGCGCCGCCGTCTCGAGAGCGCCTTCGACGAGGGAAGCCCCGTCAGGCGGATGCGGGTCGACATCGTCTCGTTCGGGTTCAAGCGTGGCATGCCGCGGGTGGCCGACATCCTCTTCGACGTCCGGTTCCTTCCGAACCCTCATTGGATTCCGGAGCTTCGGC
>Ga0302046_10002662_pt1 | contig 16566 bp, 26 predicted proteins | sample RVTome_11_FD_200261 | JGI IMG/M metagenome (GOLD analysis project Ga0302046, IMG submission 200261) | Soil microbial communities from uranium-contaminated site in the Upper Colorado River Basin, Wyoming, United States - RVT147D111 (version 2) ...
GGCGGCTTCAATCTAGACGCTTTCGACTTCGCCTATGCCGGCACCTGGGGGCCTACCACGGCGACCGGAATCAATTTTCTCAGCGCCGATTGGGCCGAAAGCTTCCGCAAGGGTCTCGACACGGTAATCCCTTTCCTCGGCGGCGGTGCGCTGGTGCAGGCCAATAACCCGGTGATTCAGGCGCAGGCCCGCATGCAGGGCGGTCTCACCGTGACCGGCGGCACCAATCCGACCGTTACCAACACCGTCGATTTTCAGGTCGAGGCGCGGCGCTTTGGCGGCTCGCAGCAATTCATCAACGGCCCCGATCTGCTCTATGGGCCGCCGCCTGATGGCTCCTACTCTGTGCCCACGCTTTCGATCGACGGCACCGCCTGGGGCGACAATAAAACCGAGTTTGGAGGGGCGGCGCGAACGCAGGCTTACCCGAATCAGGGGGTGCGGGTTTGGACTTTCAATTTTATGGTGTGGGGTAATTTCTGAGTGACATTGGCGCGATCGCTGCAATGTCACCCGAGGGCGTGCGATGAGCTCCAATCTAGCGCGACTGCTGCTACTAGTCGCGATCGGCGGCTTTATGCTGAGCCGGTCGACGCCGCGGGGCATCCGAAACAATAACCCGGGCAACCTGATCGATGCCGGTATCCCGTGGCGCGGCCTGGTCGGGCGCGACGCGGACGGCTATGCGGTTTTTCGCACGGCCCTCGAGGGCATCCGGGCCGCCTATATCGATCTGCGCACCGGGTTCCACCGAGACCGCGAGGACACGGTGCGCGAAATCGTGACCGAATGGGCGCCCCCGACCGAGAACCCGACCGCGCGCTATATCGATCACGTTGCCCGAGCTCTCGGGGTCGGCCCCGACACGCCGCTGGTGCTCGAGCGCGACCGCATCCCGCTGCTCGAGGCGATTTTCGAGTTTGAGAACGGGCAGCAGCCTTACCCGCGTTCGCTGCTCGAGCAGGCGATCGCCGCGGCATGATGGGCTCGCAACCGCAATGGCTGCGACTGCTCGAGGTGTTGGTGATCGGCCCGTATATGATCGCGTCGGCGCGCGACGTCGAAAGCCCGACCGTGCGCGGCGCGCTGGTAGTTGCCGCGGCGGCCACGATCGCTTTTAATGCCGGCGACTGGCTCGCCGACTTTCCGGCGCGCGGTTTTCTAGGAGAGCGATCGAATGGTGAGAGCCAAAACGCCACCGCGGCAGCTGAGCTCGGACGATATGCCCGTATCGCCGGTGCCGGTGGATGGCAAAATCCAGCACGTTGCGGCTGCGGTCATTAACGGCGAGCAATGGCTGCAGACGCACGGCTGGCGTGATGCGGTGCAGATGCTCAATAACCCAAAGGGCGAGGTTTTTCTCGAGGGGCTGCGGCAATTCCGCGCGCGCGTCGCGCTCGAGCGCGAGCAGGGCAACGGTCGCGCGCGCGCCGAGGCTCGCGCGCTGCTCATCATCAGCGGTCTAGCGCTTTTCTCGATTGGCGCCTGGATCGGCGGCGCGATTTTCTAAGGGGGTGACATGAAAACGATATCGCTGCTGGTCGCAGCGGCCGCGCTCGCCGGCTGCGCTGCCCTGGTCGAGCGCACGGCCGAGAAAACGGCCGAAGCCGTTAACACCTATTGCGACACCTTCGGCGCTGCCGAGCGCCAGGCTTTCGGCGATCGGGTGCGCCAGCTGGCGGCACCCGATTCGATCGACGTTACCTGCGGCTGAGTTTGCGCTCGGCCTCGAGCGCCAGGAGCTCGCCGCGCGTGGCCGCCCGATAGGCGAGCGCCAGGCGCTCGGCCATCCCTTCGGCGATCAGCTCCGCGGCCGTTTTGCTGGGGGTCGGCTGGCGGGGTTCCTGGCGCGCGTTTCGCGCCTCATGGTTAGCACTCATGGGGGTGCCCCTTGGTGGTGGATTGAGCCTCGAATCCTAGGCGCGGCGCGCCCTTGCGGCCGTGCGCTGCGTCACAGTCTCAAGTTTCCAGCTTCCAGAATTTGCAATCGGGGGCCGGCCGGCCCTACATTGGCGGCGCTCAGGTTACCACGGCCTCGAGTGAAACCGCTGGCCGAGGGGGCGCACTCGAGCGCCCCCGAGGCCACTATCAGAAGCGGTGCCCCCCCGTGGTGCCTGCCGCGGTTCTTCATTCCGGGGGTGGCGTGGTCTTAGAACGGATTGGCACCGCGCGCAACGCGCGACTTTTCACTGCCGAGATTGGCGGCCGCCCGGTCTATGTAATCACCATGCGAGCGCTCGGAGTTGGGCGCGCTGTCGGCGCGCGCGGCGATCGCGGCGAGTATTGGTCTGCCGTCGCGATCGACGGCCGCGCCGTGACACTGGCGCAGGCTCTCGAGCAGCGATCCGAAACCCTGGCGCTCGAGCGCGTGCTCGCCGAGCTCCGCGTCACTGTCGGCTGCCCCGACTGTGGTACCCGACACGAAACCCAGGCCGAAAGCCTGGCGTGCTACACGCGCGCAGCGCAGGGGTCGGCGTGACCCTGCGCACCGAGCTGTTATTCGAGAAGGGCAGCGAGCGCCGCTATTCGCAGCTCGGGCTGCTGATCCTGCAGCCGCCGCGCCCGCGCACCTTTGCCGATTCTCCCGACCGCGACCGGCTCGAGGCGCTGCAGCGCCAGCTTTACGATCTGCTGGCCGCCTATGAAATCGCCGACCATCCTCGCCAGTTTCGCGGGCTCGGCGACGGCCTGCAGAGCCTCGAGCACGCGCTGCGTCGCTGCGCCTGGCTGCTGCCCCGAATGGATCGCACCCTATCGGCGCGCGCCTGGCATCCCGACGATGAACGCGCGAAACACTGCCCCGGGTGTCCCTGGCTGGTCGGCGGCTTCGATGAGTGCGGCGGCTGCCCCTATCCCGATTGCCCGACTGGCGAGGCGCAGCGTGGACCCTAGCACCGATAAAACGATTGCCGCCGCGTGGGAGCGCTACCGCACCCAGGTCATGCCCCCGCAGGCCGGCGCGGTGCAGGTGACGGAATCTAAGGCCGCTTTCTACGCTGGCGCGGCGTGGCTGCTAATAAGCTCAGGCGTGATCGGCGTTTTCTGCGATGAAAGCGGGGCGCCTGTCGTGAGTCGCGCCGCCGATGAGCTCCGCGCGGCCTGCCTCGAGCTCGCCGCCGAGAAGCACGCGCGACCGCGCCGGCTGCTCGAGAACGTGCGAATGCTCCGGCTCGGCAACGGGTTTACACAGTATCGCTGTGCCACCTGGCTAAATGTCACCCGTGCCGAATATGGCCGGCTCGAGCGCGGGGAGCTCGAGCTTACCGCGCTGCAGCTCGAGCAGCTGGCCGAACTTTTCGACGTTACACCTGGGGAGCTTTGGTCACTGTGACGCGCGACGATCAAGGGGGGCAGTGATGCCGAGATTTTGGCGCCCGCTCGAGGTAGAGGGCAAGGTTATCCGGCGAATCCGCGACCGGCTCAAGCTGACACAGACCCAGCTGGCCGAAAAGGTCGGGGTGACAAAGCGCACGGTGATTCGCTGGGAGCTCGGCGGCGCCAAGTTTGACCGCTACGCGCACCGCGGCCCCTACGCGCTGCTAACGCCGCTCGCCAAAAAGGCCCGCGTCCGCTGGCCGAAGCCCGACCGCTAGAGCTCCGATGCCGGCGCGAGCTCCTAAATGTCACCCGCTCTCAGCCGCCGAATTTTCGGCCATGCCTGGGCCTGGCTCGGGTGCCGATCGTGGCGCAGGCGAGCTCTCAGAAAGCCGTTTTTCTGGCGATTCGCCGCAATTTGACGATAACCGGCGCTGCGACTGCCGGTGCCGCATGTTTTGCACCCGGCCGCATCCGTGGTGCCGGCGGCCCTGGTCGACCAGAGGCAATGTCACCAATGCTTAGCCGCCGCGACTTTTTGCGCGCCAGGTGGCGGCCGCTTTCGCGATCGCCTGGCCTGCCTGCGGCCATCCGCCGAGCTATCCGGGTGCTCGCCTGCTCGAGCGCTGGCGCGGACACCTCGAGGCCGAGGGCGTGCTGCACCCGTTTTACCTGCTGGCCGTGCTCGGCCCTGGGGAGCTCTACGATCGACGCGGGTGTCGTCTGCAGCTGCTCGAGGCCGGCGAGTGGCTGCAATTCACTTACCCGCAGCGCGTCGGACCAGGCACCGGCGGCGAGCTCGGGCGAGCTCGACGAAACCGGCGGCGCGATCTATTGGGATTCGGCCGCCGAGGCGGCCTGCTGGGGCGAGGGTGGCACTTGCTGCCGGCGGCTAATGTCACCCGACCCGGCGAGGCCGGTCTAGTGGTGCTGATCCACTGCCAGGGCGCGCTATCCGGCCGTTGCGACGCGAAGTGTTACAACGCCGAGGGCGGCGCCTGTCACTGCATCTGCGGCGGGCGGAATCACGGCAAGGGCCTCGATGCGGCCAAGGTCGAGACGGCGAACCTTGCGCGCGATGCCGTCGCCGAGATTGAAAGCCGCGGCGGGTGGATCGCCGACGAAATCAGACAGGGGATGCTGTTATGACTGAGAGCCAAGGAAACGGCGACGGCCGCACCGACCTCGAGCGCGGCTTTTTGCCGTCGCCGATGGCGTGCCCGCATTGCGGCCAGGGTGTCATTAACGTGCCGACCGGCCCGCGGCTGATTGTGCCGGTGGCCGAGCCGGTGATCTGCTGCCACTGCCACGGTATTTGTATCTCGCAGCTCGGCCAGCTGCGCCGGCCCTCAGAGCTCGAGCTCGGCAGCATGGATTGGGACTCCTACCGCGAGGGGTGCCGCGAGCTCGCCGATAGGGTCGGGCCGCCGACGCGATCGAACCCGCACCGCGCGCTGCTGCGGCAGCTCAAGCTGGTTATTAACTAGCCTCATGCCTGGCAGCTGCAGCTGCGGATTGCCGCACCCGTGCCCCCATCATCCGGCGCGCGTGTATTTTTTTCTGTGTCCCGCGTGCCAGGTGATGCTGCAGACCAGGCCGCGGCCCGCGGCTGGTGACATTGGGCAGTGTTCCGCCTGCGGCGCCGTGCTCGAATTCGGCGCCCGATGGCGGATACCCGGATGGCGCGCGCGTGACGGTGCGGCGCTCGGCTTTCAGCGACCAATACCGCGCCGGAATCCGCGCGGGCCGCGAGGCGCGATGAAACGCGACGCGAATCTGCGCCGCCAGGCTGCAATGATTGTGAACGTGGCCGGCCTGGTCGGGTGTATCGCCTGGGCCGGGATCGCCGCCTCGATGCTCGAGCACGGTAACGGGCTCGGCTTTCTCGGTGCCGCTTTCGTCTCGGCTTATTCGTTCACCCTATCTCAGCGCGCGCGCGCGGTGCTGCGCCGATGAGGACCGAGGACCGCCGGCAATGGGGTCTATGGAATCGGCAGCGCGATGATCTGCTCGAGCGCACCCCGGTCGACGCTTTCGAGCATGACGGCGCGCCGGTGGCCTGGCGCGGCAACCGCCTCGATATTGGCGCGCTCGAAAAATTCGACGAAACGGCCACAACCGTGGTGCGCGACGGCTTCTATCAGCAGGCCCTCGAGTATCACACCCAGCTCGAGGGCAAGCGCGAAATGTGGCTCGACCATGCCCGCGTCCGCGCCGCCGTCGCAAATTACCTCGAGCATTCGGTCTATCCCGATTGGGGCAACATCGAATATCTGCAGCTCGCTAACAAGCTGCGCGACGCGCGGCCTTTTGCCTTTTGGGGCGTCGACCCTTTCGAGGATGCCGACCGGCCCGCGGTGCAGTGGACCAATCGCGCCGGCCTGGTCAAGCTCTGCCCCGACGATGCGCGCGAGGACCAGCAGCGCGCGATTAACCTCTACACCGATCGGCTAGTCGAGCTCGGCGAGGATGGTTTCGAGATTCGTTTCGCAGTGTTCACCATGCCGAACGCGGCGCAGTGGCACCTGGCCGCGGCGATCGATGCCACTTTTAAGCGTTTCCGCAATGAGATCGTATACGGGCGCACCGATGGCAAGATCGCGCGCCGCATCGGCGACCCGATGCGCCGCTTTCCCAATCTCATCGGCGCGTGGGCTTGCCTCGAGACCCCGCTCTCGGCGCGCTATGCCTGGGACCGGGCAAACGCTTGGAATGTCCACCTTAATGCGCTGCTGGTTTTCAAACCCGACCCCGAGCACCCGAAGGGATGGCCCGACTATCGATCGATCTACGATGCCTGGGGCGCGCGCATCCATTGGCAGGATGTGCAGGGCGGCAGCGCCGACGCGACGCGCGCCGCGATTCGAGAGCTGGTCAAATACCCGCTGAAAGCGGTAACGCTAAAGACCCTCGAGAAAGCGAGCTCGGGCAACACCGCGGCGCCGGCCCTGATCGAATGGCCGCCCGAGTATTTCGTCGAATGGTGGCAAGCGCACAAGGGCCTGCGGCGTGCGCGCTCCTGGGGCGCGCTCTACGCGAACGGCTGGCCGCGACCCGAACGCCGCGACCCCGATGCCTGCGACTGGATCGGCCGAATCAAGCTGACCGTCGCCGGCTGCGATATCTCGAGACCACTGCCCGATTACATGGCGACCCGAGACCGCCACCGCGATCTGACCGAGTGGCGCCGGCAATGGGCCGCAGACACCGAGAGCATGCGCAGGGAAATCGAGAGCCGGCCAGGTGTCCGCACCTGGCGCGAGCGCCATGCCGAGCAGCAGGCCGAGCTGAGGCAGCGACGCGAGCGTATACGGGCAGAGCTCGACCAGCAGCGCGCCTGCACCACCGGCGCCGAATCAGCGCGCCTATTCTCGATACAGGGGAATAAGTTTGCACGGCCTCAGCCGCGCGCCGGCCCCGATCCGCCCGCCGAATCCGTCGAGAGCTGGCTGCAAGGCTACTCCGACGCCGAAAAACGATAAGTTGACACCCGAGCAGGCCACCGAACCGACGCCCCCAGCGACGGCAGGGGTAGCCTAGTGCCAGGTAGTTGCTATTGAGCCGAAAACCGAGCGCGGCTAGACTGCAGCGGCGATGACGAAACGCCGAACCGCAGCCGCCGACACGCCTGCAGCCGAACCCGCCGACGCCGCCGAGCTCCTGCAGCTCGGCGATGTGCCAGCCGACGCGCCGCCGACGATCGAGCAGCAGCTCGATGATTTTTTCGGCGAGGCCCGCGACGATGTTGGGAAGTGCAGCGTGTATGAGCTCGCGGGCACCAATCGAGAGCGCGGCTTTTTGTTTTCGTTCCCCTTCGCAGAGGGCGCCACGGCCGCCGATCTATTCGAGCAGATACTCGAGAGCTACGGCCCAGGGCTTTACGAACTGCAGGCGCAGAAGCGCGGCGGCGGCTTCGCGGCGCGCAAGGTATTTCAGGTCGGCACGATGGCGCAGCGCCAGGCGCGCGCGCTGGTCCCGAAACGGCCGCCGGCCGAGAGCTCGCCGGCCGCGGGCTCGAGCTCGAGCTCGAGCCCGGAAATGTCACCCGAGCTGCGCGCCATTCTCGAGGGGCAAAACAAAATCCTAGGCGTGCTCGCCGACGCGATCGCCGGCAGAGCCGAGCCGAAAAGCCTGGCCGAGCAGGCCCAGGAGCTCGCCGCGCTGCGCGATCTATTCGCGCCGCCGGCAGCGAAATCGACGCCCCTCGGCGAGCTGGTCGCGATGGTCAAAGACTTTCACGGGCTCAAAGAGGCTTTGAGCGACGGCGACGGCGATGCTGGCCCGCTGGCCGCGGTGGTCAAGCAATTTGCCCCGGCAATCAATAAAGCCGTCGAGGCGTTGCAGCAGCCGCCCACGGGGCAGCCGGCGGCGCGGCCGGCGCCGAGCTCGAGCGCGCCAGGTGTCAACGGGCAGCCATACGCGGGAGGTTTCCCAGGCGTGAATATCGATGCGCTTTTTACCCAGCTGCTAAAGCACGCCGAGGCCGGCGACCCGCCGCCCGATGTGGCCGCGGCGATCTGCGACTATCTCGCCGAGCGCCCGGAATGGCTCGAGGAGATTGTGCTCGGCATGGTTGTCGACGAACGCGAGCGCGTTGTCGGGCGCATCATTGGGTCGCAGCCGAAGCTCGAGCCCTACCGTGACTGGCTCGAGCAGGTCGTGCGCGCGCTGCTGCAGGCGATCGAGTCGGACGATACCGACACCACCGAAGGGCAGCCGGCCGCAACCGATGCCGAGACCGAGAGAGCCGCGGCCGGTGCCGGCGCTGCATAACCTTTACGCGATACCCTCGGGCGACGCGGGCATAAAGGCGACGCTGCGCGAGATGGCATCGATTGCCCGCGCGTGGAAAAAAGACCCTCGAGTGCGCGCGCTCGCGACCGAGATAGTGGCCGGCTGCGGCGTCGCGCAGAATTGGCCCTGCGAGGCCGAGGCGCTGCAGCTCTGGGTTCGCGATAACATCAGGTTCCTGGGCGACGTCGAGGGCGTCGAGACGCTGCAGACGCCCGACCTAACGCTCGAGCAGCGGGCCGGTGACTGCGATGACCAGTCGATACTGCTGGCAACGCTGCTAACGTCGATCGGTCACCCGGCGCGATTCGTTGCGGTCGACTTGGGCCAGGGCGGCTTTTCGCATGTTTTCGTCGAGACCCCGATCGGTGCAGCGTGGATCGCTGCCGAGACCACCGAGCCCGATTGGGAGCTCGGGCGGCGCCCGTATGGCATCAAGCGAACAAAGGTGCAGCGCGTATGAACGGCCGCAGACTAGGTGACATTTCCGACCAGGCCGGCGCGGCGCTCGAGAGCTCGCGCTCGGCTGCCGATGTTTTTCTCGCCGAGCTCGAGGCAATCGAGGCCGAGCTCGCCGAGCGCTGCGGCGCCGATCGGCTCGCAGCTTTCAAGACCCACGCGGCAGCCGAGTTTGCCGCTTTCCTCGAGCGCTTAGAGCAGACAATCGATGCCGAGCTCGGGGATGCGTTGCGCGAAACGATCGCCGCCCGCTTCGGCGCGGTTGTGGGTGACATTGCACCGGGGGAGGGTTCAGAGAACGGCGCAGGCGACCCCGACGCCGAGCGCGCCGTCGCTGGTGAGTCGGCCGGCGGCACCTCGGGGGCTGCCAGGGATGGTAGCGCCGCCGCGACCGACGATGCCGACACGCTGCCGGTCGGATGATGCGTTACCGAGTAATAGCTGCGCTCTCGGCGATCGCCGGCCTGGGCGCGCTCGGTCACGCCGCCGACCTCGAGCCACGGCCTAAAAAACCGCCGCCGAGCTCGAGCGCGTCGCTTGCGCAGAGCTGGCTGGCCTCGATCCCGCCCGAGTTTCTGAGCATGGCCGAGACGGTGCTCGCATGCTGACCGCCGAGCAGCAGGCCAGGCTCGAGCAGCTGGTCGACGGATACGAACGCGACGCGCCGCCGCTGAGTTTCGCCGACTACATGACGGCCCAGGGCGACGCCGAGCTGCTGGCCGCGCTCGAGGCGACCCTACAGGCGCGGGGTGACACTGCGACGCTGCAGCAGCTTCACGCCGAGCCGATCACGCCTGAGCTTATTTGGCAGCAGACCGTCGCCGAATTCGACGCGCCGCTCGAGGGCGGCCCCTGGGCGCTCGATAACCGCGGCAAGTGGTTCGAGGTTCAGGTGCAGCCCCCCGGCGCCCAGGTCGGCGAGTATCAGGGCCGGTCGATCTACATACCGCCTGAGCACCCCAGCACGCGGGTGAAAGAATCCGGCGGCTATGGCGGCACCACCGACAACGTGAAACGATGGACCGAGCAGAAATTCAGAATGGCGCGCGCGGCGCTGCTCGGGCCGCGGCCCTTCTATAACCTGTTTTTCCGCGTTGCACCTCGGGGCGGCAACACCTCGGCCGGCCGCGCGTTTCAATCCGAAGGGCGCAGCTACTCGAGCGAGGGCGGCGAGCTCTACCCCGATCTGTCACCCAGCGACCCGAAAGCGCTCGAGCTCAATAACTGGTGGCGCCTGCAGGACTTCGGCGGCGCGTACACCGGCGGCTATCCCTGGGGGCAGACGCTCAATTGGCTGAGGGTCTACACCGGCAGCGACGGCTATCGGCATTACAAGCCCTGGAGCTCGGCCGAGGCGCGCGAGTTTTTCGAGCGCTGGTATCTGGCCGTGCCTGGCTATGTGTGCCGACCAGACGAAATCGAGCGCGCGATCGCGGACACGATCGGCCTGCAGCAGCAGCGCCAGGGCGCGCAAACCGAGGGCGACTATTCGCTGCATTGGGCGTGGCCGATCGGCCCGCTGTCACAGTGCGAGGTGCGCAGCAGCGAGCGCCGCATGGAGAACGTGCGCAAGGCCGCCGCGATCGCTGCGATTGTGGTCACCATCATTTACGCCCCGGCGATCGCCTTGAAGCTGAAAGCCTTTGCGGCCAAGATCGGCCCTAAAATTGCCGCGGCCGCGAAAGCCGCCGGGAGCTCGATCGGGAGCGCCGTACTGCAGAAAGGCGGAAAAATCGAGGGCGAGGACGCCGTGCGCGCGATCCTGACCAGCCCCGAGACCCGCGAAGCGATCCAAAGCGGCGAGCTCCCGCCGGCCCCAACGTCGACCGCCGACCCGGCCTGGCAAACCTACGCCACTACGGTGGCCGAGTGGTATATGCAGCGGCAGCTCGCCGAGCAGCGCGAGCAGATTGTCGACGCCGAGCAGCGGCGCCAGGCCGAAGCCGCCGACGCCGACTGGCTCGCGCAGCGCGAGCGCGAGCTGCGCCTCGAGGTGGACCGCGCGCGCCGCAGTATCGAAAACGTGGCCGCCGATGCTGTCGACCCCGACGCGGCGGCCGATCGGCTGGTTATGGCCGGCCCCAGCAATTCGACTATGCTTGCGGTGCTCGGTGTCGGGCTGGCCGCCGCTCTCACCCTTGGAGGACTCGCAGACAATGCCAACCAACGCTAAAGCCGCGAACCTGCGGCGCCGTTTCGGGCTCGCCGCGGTCGACGCGCCGCCGGTGATTTTCAATCGCACGCCCTCGGGCAAGGTATGGGGCGGGGTGAACGGCCTGGCCGCGCCGGTCGCGAGCTCCGCGCCGACTGCAAAGCCGACGCCGACCCCGGCCGCCGCCGCGGTCGACGCGCGCACGTCCGTCGAGCCGAAGCTGCCACGCGATGAGGCCCACCGGGCCTTTGTCGAATGGCTCGACCGCGCCTATCCGGGCATGGTGCCGGCGCTGCTCGAGGCCCTGGGCGTCGAGTCAATCATCGCGCGCGATGGCGGCCTTGGTCAGACCGAGGAAAAATCGCTAGTCGAGCGCCTGCTCGATGCGGCCACCGCGGTGGTGCCGGCCTATCTGCAGTATGAGCAGCAAAAAGACATTCTCGAGGTGCAGCTCGACCGCGCGCGCGCGGGCCTGCCGCCCCTCGATGCCGGCGCCTATGCCGCCTCGATGCAGATTGGCCTGGATCGCGAGACCATCCAGCGGCTTGCCGATGAGGCGGGAGCGCGCGCCGCGGCGACGGCCGGCGCTTTCGCATCGTCGCCGCTCCCCTGGGTGATTCTCGGCGGCGGTGCGCTGCTGATCTGGTCCCTGTCGCAAAAGGGCGGCCGCCGACGCGCGCGCCGCTGATCGATGGGCGGCTTTGCAAAGGGCATCATGGGTGCGATCGCCAAGGCGAAAGCCGCGCGCGCGCCCGAGGGTGACACTAAGCCTCGAGGCGAAATGTCACCCAGGCCCGAGCCCCAGCTCGAGCCGATGCAGTGCCCTAAGTGTTTCTGGCGATTCACCGCCGACGCTTACGGCGATCCGGGGCCGGTCTGCTGCGACTTTTGCGCGCACATTACCTGCCCCCAATGTCACTTTGTATTTTTCCGCGCGCTACCCGAGCACGCCGATAAGCCGATGAGCTTTTTTGCCGAGCACCGGCGCCGGCACGCGCTGGCCGATCACTAGAGGGGCGATGCAATGGAACTGACCCAGGAGCAAATAGCAGCGGCCGAGGCGGCAGGCGCGACCGAGTTTGAGCTCTCGCAGATTCTCAGCCTGAAACGGCTGGCGGCCCAATTCGCCGAAGCGTTTTATAACCTGCTGCGATGGGGCGATGCGGTCGAGGGCACCGACCTCGAGGCCGAATATGCCGCCCTGGTCGAGCGCGGCTATGGTGTGCGCGACAAGGCCGCCGCGGTAATGAATTCGATCGATAGCATGGTGTCGACCGTTGTCGGCTGGTTCCGCAAGCTCGCGTCCTGGCTGCCTGGTCTCGACGGTCTCGGCACCATGCGGCCGCTCTACGCGCCGACGCTCGGCGCCGTCTGGTTTATCCCGCTCGCAGGCATCGGCGTTGCAATCGGGGCGCTGACTTTCTGGCTCAGCGATTATGCGAAATTCGCCAAGCGCTTTGCCGAAGCCCAGCGGATCGCCGCCGATCTGCGCGCCGAGGGCGTGCCGCCGATCGAGGCCGAGCGCCAGGCCGCCGCGGCCGTCGCCGGCACGGCACCCGGTATGTTTGCCGGTTTCGGCTCGGGCCTTTCCCTGGTGCTGCTGCTCGGCGGCGGCTATGTCGTTTACCGCCTGGCGCAGCAGCGATGAGTCGATCGAATCCGACCGCCCGCGCGTCACTGCTCAAGCGCGAAAGCCTGGCCGCGGCCCGCGATCTATTCCGGCAATCGGTCGAGGCATCGGCGCAGCACGCGCTCGAGCTCGCGCGCGCCGTCAAAAAGCACGGCGAGCGCGGCCCCTGGATCAGCGGAATCGGGCAGGATCACTTTCCCGATGCCGTCAAGAATCGGCTGCGAAAGTTGGCGCAGCAGGTGACGCACTACTCTAACCAGGCATGGATTGCGCGGCCGCCACGGGTGCGCGATTCAACCATGCGCGAGCTCGCCGCGGCCGTCGCCAATCGCTACGGGCACGGCTTCTATGGGCCGCAGCCTAACCCCTCGGGTGACACTAGCCGCCGGCGGCCGAAACGGCGCAATGTCACCAGGCGAAACCCCGCGAGCCGATACCGTGCGATCTATCGCGTGGGGCGCGGGCGCCAGCGGCGCGACTTCAATGCCAGGGACGATGCCGCGGCCGTGCGCTACGCAACCGGTCTTTTGGCCGCTCGAGTCGGCGCCGAGTGCCTGTCGTGCAAGCGCATCGGCGCGGCCACCGGCGCCGCGGCCTCTGTCACGCGCTCTCAAAAAAAAAAGTAAACGCCAGGCGTAACCCGGTCGAGCAGGCCGAGCTCGAGCGCGCGCTGCGGGCTTTCAAGCGTTTCACGGGCCATGATCCCGAATTCGTCGAGCAGCACCTAGTGCCAGACGGCGACGGTGCCGCCTGGGCGCTTGGCCCCTGCACCGAAATCAGTTACATTGCGACCCGTGACGGCGAGACCGCCGAATATCGGCACAAGTTTCGCCAGCGCAGCCGGCCGCTTCTAGCAGCATCTCCAGACGGCGAAGCGCTATATCTGCTCGGCGGGGCATATAGCATCACTGAAAGGGGCATCGTCGATGCCTAGGAGTGGTGCAAATGTCACGCGAGCTCATCGTCGCCAGCAACCCGAAGCGGCGCACTAGCGCCAAACAACGCGCCGCCGCTCGGCGCAACATCAAAAAGGCCCAGGCGGCGCTGCGCCGCAAGACCCGCGGCACCCGCAAGACCACGCGACGCCGCAAGAATCCAAGCCGGCCGGCGACGCGCCGAAAGGTCGCGCGCGCTGCGACCCGGCGCCGCGCCAGCGTGCGCCGCTCCTATCAGAATCCGGTGCGGTTGATCCCGCGCAATATCGTCCGCTCGACCCTCATGCCCGCCGCGATCGGTGGCGCCGGCGCGGTCGGGAATGATGTGATTTACTCGTTTGTGCTCGGCCGCCTGCCGGTCGGCACCGGCGCGGTCGGCGATATCGTCGAGCAGCTCCGGTCGGGACCGCTGCGCCACGCGGGGAGAGCCGCATCGGCGCTGGTGCTGGGATGGCTCGCGAGTTTCGCAGTCAACCGGCGGACGGCCGAGCAGATGAGTGCGGGCGCCATTACCGTTGTCGGTTACAACGTGGTGCGCGAGCTCGCCGCACGCTTCGCCCCCAATCTGCCGCTCGGCGCGTATATCGAGCCCGAAGCGATGGGCGCGTATATCAGCCCGAACGGCATGGGCTGGGCCGGCGCAGGCCGCACCGCTGGCGGCGGCACGCTGAACCCGCGCACCGGCTACCGGCGGGTGCCTGGCCTGGCGGCCTACATCTCGCCGCGCCTGCGCGGAATGTCTCAGGTGCCCCAGCTCACCAATCGCGGTCAGTTCACCAATGCCGACCCTTTCACGGCTCGCCGCACCGCGCCCGTGATGGAGGGATACGGCGACCCTGGCAGCTGACCGCCGCCGAGCTCGAGAGCGAGCTCGAGGCCGTGGAATCGGTTTTCTTTCAACAGGCGCCCCAGGGAAGCGAAGGGGCATAGGAGTCGAAAATGCGAGGATTGCAACGTGTCGGGCTCGACACCCTGCAGCAGTACAACGTCAACGTCGAGGGCGTGCCCGATGTGATCTGGCAGCCGATTTACGACTATCAGACGTACGCGGCCGCGGGTTTCACGGGCGAGACCCTGTTTTTCGCGGTGCCGGCCGGCCAGGGCGGCAAGACCGTCGAGGACACCAACCTTTTCACCGGCGGCCGCATGCCGTCGCCGACCAACATGCTCATAACGGGCATCGAGGCGGTTTTCCATCCGGGCCAGGTGCCCTATCTGGTGTCGGGCACCGTGCCGGCCGTGACCGATTCGCTGCTGAACGATATCTATGCCTGGTACAACGGGCGTATGTCGTTCAAGCTCACGATCGGCGACCAGCCCTGGCTGCAGGAGGCGCCGCTCGGCGTGTTCCCGCAGCAGTTTTGGCTCGACGGCTTCTCGGCCATTCACTTCGCGCAAGCGATGGCGGCCGATGAGACGGCCTTGGTCGACTACGCGGCTGTGCGCGGCCCGATGTATCAGGTGATGCCGTACCGGCTCATCAGCAACCAGGAATTCTCGGTCTCGGTGCGCTCGCCTGCGGCGATCGCGTTGCCGTCGACGGTCGACGCCCGCTGGGGCTTCCGGCTGCACGGCTACCGTTTCCGCCTGGCGACCTAGCCGAGCTCGCCGCCGGTGCGCACGCCCTGGGCGCACCGGCGGCCCTTTCGGCCAGGGGGGCGGGTGACACTACCGGATCCTGCAATGTCACTTTAGAGGCAGCGACGCGATGAACGGAAACGGCGAAAAGATCAGAGTACAAACCTTTTTCGGCTACACGGTGCCGGCAACCGCGCTGGCCGCCGCGACCGATGGCACGGCCACGCTGCGAATCGAGAGCGCGACCGACTTTTATTGGTTTCAGTCGACCTATCAATGCGAGGTGACAGTGCCGGCCGCGATCACCGAGTCGACACGCATCATTCCGCTGATCGATGTGCAGATGAACGTCTCGGGCGCCGATCGCAACCTTTTCCAGGAGCCGGCGCCGATCGAAACCGTATTCGGTACCGGGCTCAATCCCTACGTGCTGCCGGCGCCAATGGTGCTGCTCGCGAATTCCGAGGTGCGTTTCGAGTTTACGAACCGCGACCCGCGCGCGCTGACCATCCAGCTGCAGCTGCTCGGTCTTAAGGACTTCGGCGAGCTCACGCGCGCCGCTGCCGGCAGCGAGGTTTAACCCCCTTGGTGCCGGGGCGCGTCAAGCTCGAACGCACCTGGCTCGAGCGCTACCTGCGCCTGCCGGCGCCGGTGGTCACTCTCGACCGTTGCGAGAACGCCCTCACCGGCTCGAGGCCGTTGCCGCTCGCGTACCTGCATGGCGGACACCCCGAGCGCTACAAACACCTGCCGACCGTTGTTGGCCGCTACCCGCTCGGGCCTTTCCTGCCGCGCTACGCGCGAGCGCTGCAGCGCGGCCTCGGCCCCGACGATGATCTCGGCCTCGAATGGGCGCCCCCGGCCCCCGAGCCGGCGCACGTTCTGTCGATTGTCAACCGCGCCAAGCACACCACCTGGCAGCTCGATTGCCCCAATGGCGTCGATACACCGCTTTTGCCGGTCGATGAGTGGCGCACCTATCTGCTGGTCGTCAACAATAGCGCCGTCCCTGCGCGCATCGCGTATGACAAGGCCGCGACCAATGGCCTCATGCTCGGCGCCGGTGGCGGCTTCCATGAGCTGACCACGGGCACCACCTCGGCGCTGCGCGGTATCGGCGTCGGCGGCACCGCGACGCTGACTGTGATCGAGGGGCGCGCGTGGCCGGCCAAGGCGTGTCTGCTGCCCTGCGAGGAGGTGATCGGGTGAGTTACGGCAACGGCCAGGGCGCCAGCGGCGGCGACGCAATCCAAGACCAGGCCATCGGCGATGGCAACGCCAATGCGACGATGGTGCTGCCCGCCAATCGGCTACGAAAAGAGGCGATTTTGTCGGCCATCACCGGCACCGCGGCGCCCGGGCGCGTGGGGTTCGATGATTCGATCGACACCGATATAGGCATCCCCTTACTCGAGGATGCGACTATCTCGCTTTGCACAAAGGGCGAGGTTTGGGTCTGCGGCAGCGGAGGGCTTGTTACCGTAGGCGTCGCCGAGCTCCTGGGCTGACCCCCGTGGGTGACATTTGCTGCAGGCACGGGGGCGGGCTCGACCTCGGAATCGGCATTAGTCCCGTTGTCGGCGGCTTCAATCTAGACGCTTTCGACTTCGCCTATGCCGGCACCTGGGGGCCTACCACGGCGACCGGAATCAATTTTCTCAGCGCCGATTGGGCCGAAAGCTTCCGCAAGGGTCTCGACACGGTAA
>Ga0302046_10002663_pt1 | contig 16564 bp, 17 predicted proteins | sample RVTome_11_FD_200261 | JGI IMG/M metagenome (GOLD analysis project Ga0302046, IMG submission 200261) | Soil microbial communities from uranium-contaminated site in the Upper Colorado River Basin, Wyoming, United States - RVT147D111 (version 2) ...
CGTCTTCGCGTCGGCCAGCTTGGGGCGGGTGATCAACGACGGCGACGTGGCGATCGACGGCGTCCCGATCGCGTGGTCGGGGATCGCCGTCACCCCGGTGCCTGACGCGCAGTTCTTCTACAACGTGCGCGGCGACGTCACCGCCGTGGTCGCCGCCAAGGTCGACGCCGCCGAGTCCGGCCTGGTGACCTTCGCCTTTACGGAGCTCGGCGGCACGACGATCGAAGGCGAGATCCTGGCGGTGGTCTTCGAGGACCCCGAGCAGGCCGAGGAGCGCACCGTGTGGCTCGCCTTCGGCGGCTCGAGCGTCGAGGTCGACAGCTTCCTGGTGACGCTCAAGGAGCCGATCGACCCCGAGCTGCCGGGGGCGGTGGCCGACTTCGGCCTCGGCATCTCCGCGAGCTCGAGCTCCCCGAACCTGCTGGCCGCCCGCGACGTCGTCGTCGACGATTCTACCCTCACCTCGGCGGCCGGCGGCGAGGACGACGGCAGCGTCTCGCCGGGCAGCCGCATCACCGCCGGCGGCGTCGGCGACAGCAACGCCAATCCCCCCGACCCCCAGGCGCGGCCGGAGGCCGATCCGCGTTTCGACGACGAGCTCTACAGCCTGCTGCCGTTCTTCGCGGCCGACCGCGACCGCTATCGCGTGACGACTCTTCCCGCTCTGGGGACCGACAACCTCTTCTTCGCCTACTTCGTGTTCTCGGAGTTCGCGGCCATCGACGCCGGCCTCTTCCTCGACCCCGAGACCGCGACCAACGAGGTCGGCACCGCGCACACCCTGACCGCCACCGCCTTCGACGACCAGGGCGAGCCCGCGGCGGACGTGGAGGTGACCTTCGAGGTCTTCGCCGGGCCCAACGCCGGCGTCACCGGCAGCGCCGCCACCGACGCCGACGGCCTCGCCACCTTCACCTACACGGGCGCCGGCGGCCCCGGCGTCGACCGCGTCGAGGCGTCCTTGGTCCTCGATGACGACCCGGTGTTCAGCAACGTCGCCGAGAAGGAGTGGGTCGAGACTCCGACCCTGGAGGTCGCGCTGACGCCCGCGGCGGCGACCCGCGAGGTCGGCGAGACGCACACCGTGGAAGCCGCGGCGACCCTCGGCGGCGCCGCCGCCGCCGGCGTTACCGTCGACTTCGAGGTGACCTCGGGGCCCAACGCGGGCGCCGCCGGCAGCGTCGCGACCGGCGGCGACGGCCTCGCCAGGTTTCGCTACCGGGGCCTCGGGGGCGCGGGCACCGACACGATCGTAGCCTCGGTGATCGACTCGGACGGCGTCGAAAGGACTTCGAACGAAGTGACCGTGGAGTGGACTGTGCCGGTGCTCGCCGCGCCGCGGCCCGACGTCGCCGCGGCCGACGACGGCACCATCCTGGTGGTCGCCGAGGTGGGCGCGGGGCTCTTCAGCGTGGTGGCGGCGGTGCTCGACCGCGAGGGCGAGGTGGCGACGGCCTACTTCGTCAACGAGGAGACCGACGTCCACCGTTCGCCCGTCGTCGCCGCGCTCGCGGAGGGCGGCTTCGCGGTGGCCTTCGTGGCCGGCCGCGACGCGCCCAACGCGCTCCTCGGCCGGCTCGTCGACGCCGCCGGTCCGGCCGGCGCCGTCTTCCCGATCGCCGCCACCGATCCGGGCTGCGATCTCCCGGCCGGCGCCTGCGCGGTGGCGCGCCCGGCCCTGGCCGCGCGCCCGGGCGGCGGCTTCGCCGTCGTCTGGGAGCAGGAAGGCGGGCTCAACGGGCGACTCTTCGAGGCCGGCGGCGCGGCCGGGGATCCCTTCGTGGTGGCTGCCGGCGGCCCGGCGCTGCCGCTGAGAACGGAGCCGGCGGTGGCGGTACTCGCCGACGGCTCGGTGGCCGTCGTCTACACTGAGGTCACAGGCAGCGACGACGAGATCCGCCTGGCCCGCTTCGACGCCGCCGGCGCCCTCGTCGCCGACGTCGCCGCCAGCCGCTTCACGGGCGGGATGCAGGCCAATCCCACGGTGGCGGCGGCCGGCGGCCGGCCGTTCGCCTTCTGGGAGAGCTTCGGCGACGCCACCGGCGCCGGCATCTTCGGCCGCCTCGACCCCGAGGACGCCGGCCGGCCGGAGCTTCAGGTCAACTCCGTCATCGCCGGCGATCAGCTCTGGCCCGCCGCCGCCGTCGAAGCCAGCGGCCTGGTCGCCGTCGCCTGGCTCGACGCGGCGCGCAACTCCCTGGCGGCGCAGCGCCTGGCGCCCGGCCTCGCCTTCGTCGAGGGCGAGGTCGCGGTCACGCCCGCGGTCTTCCTCGCCTTCAGCGGCGCGGCGCCGGTCTTCGGCCGCACGCGGGTGGCGGCGCTGCCCGACGGCTCCCTGGTGGTGATCGCCGCCGTCGCCGGCACCGCCGCGGATCCCGACGGCGGCGTCGCCGTGGGATTCGTCGACCCGTCACCGCTGGCGGACTGTTTCGAGGACGGCCGCCTGATCTGCCTCAAGGTGTCCGCCGGGCGATGAGCCGCGGGACGACGAGCCGGGGGAGATCCGGGCGCCGCGGCAAGGGGCGCGGCCGGCGGGGTTCCGAGTCGAGCGCGGCGGCCATGTGGCGGGCCCGGCGGGTGGTGGCCAGGGTCCGCCATCACGGGATCGAGGTGAGCACGGGCGGCGACAAGACGCTGCTCGGGATCAGGATCCCCGCCGCGGCGCTGCGCACGGCCCACGAGCCGGGCGGGCGCGCGAAGCTGGAGGACGACGTCCGCGAGGCGGTCCTGCGCGGCCGCGTGGCGGCCGACTACGAGGCCGCGGGCGTCTTCAGCGAGCTGATCGGCATGGCGGCGATCCTCGCCGACATGCCCGAGCTGCCGGAGGACAAGGAGCCCGATCCGCGGTTCATGGTGGTGCCGGAGCTGGTGGCGGCGGTGCGCGAGCTGATGCGCGAGCGGGGCTGGACGCGCGCCGACCTCGCCGCCCGGGCGGAGCTCGAGGAGAAGCTTCTCGCGGACCTGCTGGTGGGCCGCTACAGCCCCTTCGAGGCCATGAGGGGGCGCAAGCACCTCAACGGGGTGATCGACCTGGCGGCGCCGCTGGCGCGCGCCTTCGACCTGACGCCGGAGGAGCTGTGGCGGCGGGGCCGCCGCCGGGTGGACGCCTTCGAGCGCGCCAAGCGGCGGCAGATCAAGAAGGTCGTCAAGGGCCTGCGCGGCCGCCGCGGCCGGCGCCGCGACGCCGAGCGCGCCTCGCGCGCCGCCCTCGCCCTCGGCAAGCTGGCGGGCGCCGGGCTGATCTCGGAGACCGAGCTCGACCTGATCATCCGCGAGGAGAACCTGGTGGAGATGCTGCGCAGCGGCCGCGACTGGCTGGCGTGGCGGCACAAGGACAAGATCGACAACGAGGAGCTCGGGCTGCTCCTGGGGCCCAACGGCGAGGTCCTCCACGAAGCGATCACCCGCACCGAGCTCGACCGGCTCTTCGCGCTCGACTCGCGGGCCGTCACCGACCCGGAATCGGTCACGGCCGAGGAGGTGGAGTGGGCCCGCAAGCTGTTGGGCCTGCCGGCGCTCGAATGGCGCGGACGGCGTTTCGGGCCGGCGCGGTGATTCGGTAGGATGCCTTCGAGGAAGGGAGACATTATGACCAGAATCGTGCGATCGATACCGCTTGCCGCGATCCGCGCCGCGCGCAACCGCATCGCCGGGGCCGCGATCCGGACGCCGCTGCTGCGCCTGGATCTGAGCGACGCCCCGGCCGAGGTCTATCTCAAGCTCGAGAACCTGCAGCCCATCGGCTCCTTCAAGGTGCGGGGCGCCAGCAACGCCATGGGCCTGGCCTCGCCCGAGCAGCTCGGGCGAGGCGTCTACACGGCGAGCGCCGGCAACATGGCCCAGGGCGTGGCCTGGAACGCCCGCCGCCTCGACGTGCCCTGCCGCGTCATCGTGCCCGAGGGGGCGCCGCGCATCAAGGTCGAGGCCGCCCACCGCCTCGGCGCCGAGGTGCTCGAGGTGCCGTTCGACGAATGGTGGCAGATCCTCGAAGACCACGACCACCCGGGCTCGGCCCCCGGCTTCTTCATCCACCCGGTGAGCGATCCGGCGGTGATCGCCGGCAACGGCACCATCGCCCTCGAGATCCTCGAAGACCTGCCGGACGTCGACGTGGTGGTGGCGCCCTTCGGCGGCGGCGGCCTCGTCGGCGGCATCGCCTCGGCCTTGCGCTTCCTCAAGCCCGAGGTCAAGGTCTACGCCTGCGAGGTCGAGACCGCGGCGCCCCTGGCCGCCGCCCTGGCCGCGGGCTCGCCGGCGGCCATCGAGCACCGGCGCAGCTTCGTCGACGGCATCGGCGGCAAGACCGTGCTGCCCGAGATGTGGCCGCTCCTGGAGCAGCTCGTCGCCGGGTCCCTGGTGGTCGGACTGCGCGAAGTGGCCGACGCCGTGGGCCTGCTCGTGGCCCACAGCCGCGTGGTGGCCGAGGGCGCCGGTGCCGCCGCGGTGGCCGCGGCCCTCGCCGGCCTCACGCCCGGCGGCAAGGTGGTCTGCGTGGTCTCCGGCGGCAACATCGACAGCCACAAGCTGGCGCGGATCCTCGAAGGCGAGGTCCCGGAGCCGTGAAGACCGCGCCTTGACGCCGCCGCTCGAGCATCCCCTGGGCCTCCTCGCCCTGATCGCCGGCATGACCGCGGCGGCCTTCTGGCTCGAGCGGCGCTACGCCTGGGCGCGCCAGGCGAGCGCCTCGCTGCTGGTCATCGCCGGCGGCGCCCTGCTCTCGAACCTCGGCCTGGTGCCGCTCGCCTCGCCCGCCTACGACGCGATCACCGGTCCGGTGACCTCGCTCGCCATCGTCTGGCTGCTCTTCGCGGTCGACCTCTCGACCCTGAAGGCGGCGGGGCCGCGCATGCTCCTGGCCTTCGCCGTGGCCCTTGCCGCCACCGCCGCCGGCGCCCTCGCCGCGTCGCTGGCCCTCGGCCACGCCTTCGCCGACGACGCGTGGCGCCTCGCCGGAGTGATGACCGGCACCTATTCCGGCGGCAGCGTCAACTTCGTGGCGGTGAGCCGCGCCGTGGGCCTCGAGGACGAGCTGCTGGTGGCCGCCACCGCCGCCGACAACGTGATGACCGCGCTCTGGGTGGGCGCCACCCTGGCGCTGCCGCTGTGGCTCGCCGGCCCCTTCCGCCTGCGCCGCGCCGGCCGGCCGGCCTCCGGCGGCCTGCGCGCCGAGCCCGCGCGCCCCGCCGTCGACGCCGAGAACCCCTTGCAGAAAGAAGTGGCGTTGGCGCCCGTCTCGCTCCTGGCCCTGCTGACGATCGGGCTGCTGGTGACGATCGCCGCCGAGGCCCTCGAAGGCGTGTGGCCGGCGGTGCCCGCGGTGCTCTGGCTCACCACCCTGGCGCTGGCGCTGGCGCAGCTCCCGTGGGTGCGTCGCCTGCGCGGCACGATGCAGCTCGGGCTCATCGCCCTGAACCTCTTCTTCGCCGTCATCGGCATCTACTCGCGGGTCGGCGAGATCCTCAAGGTCGGCGTCGAGGTCTTCTACTTCACGGCCATCGTGGTGTTGGTGCACGGCCTGCTGGCCTTCGGCGCCGCGTGGCTCCTGCGCCTCGACGTCGAGACCACGGCGGTGGCGTCGCAGGCGGCGGTGGGAGGGCCGTCCACGGCGCTGGCCCTCGCCGTTTCCCGCGGCTGGACGCATCTCCAGCTTCCGGCGGTGGCGGTGGGGCTCTTGGGCTACGCCGTGGGCAACTACGCGGGCCTCGCCGTCGCCGCGGTGGTGCGTCGTCTGCTGGGGGGCTGAATCTTCCCTCTTCGTGGACACCAGAAGGGCAGCCGAGTTAGGATCATTTCGTGAGACTAGATCTTATGCGACTCAAGAGCATGCATCCCCTGCTCCCGGCTTCGACGGCTGCCGAGTACGGGTACCGAGCGGCGGTCGGATTGGAGCGGCATCAGCACCAACCAGGTGTCGAAATGGCGACCTTGATCGACTCCGAGGCGCGACGGGCCGCCCTACACTGGGTTCGCTCCGCGGCTGTCGGCGTAGAGCAGCTTGACCGTCATCGCGTCACGGAGGATGCGGCGGAGGCAGTCGCTCTGGCGCTCGTCCACACCGCGCGAGGATGGGTCGCGAGAAGAAGACTTCAACGCGGAGAGGCTGCGGACTGGCTTCTGCAAGACGCTCACGCCTGCCTGGTTGCCCTGGAGGTCAGTGGGATTGACAAGGGCAGCGATTCCGAGCGTCTCCGGGTCAAGCTCGAGCAGGTCCGCCGTTCGACCGTCGCAGGCCAGCGAGCCGCCTGCGTCGTTGAGCTTTCAACCCCACGAGCCACAGTCGCGATGGCGTAGGAAACGATGACTATAGAGCTTCTATATCCGCTGGTCACCGAAGCGATTCGGCGTGCTGAGACCTTGGAGGATCTCCAGGCCCCGGGAGCGCGCGTAGCCTATCTGGACGTGTCGATTCTCGAAGAGCAGGTCGCGGAGGTGCTTCCCGCCTCCGATCCCGAGGGGGCGGTTGCACGACGTGGGGCGGTCAGAGCGGCCCTTTCTGCAAACGAGCAGGACCGGGCACGGCAGCTCGCTGAACGGTACTTGGCGGAGGCTGACGGCGACACGGAGTTGCGGTCCGAGCTGCGACGGCTCTCGGAGCAGGCCGAGCGGTCGGCCGCTGCCCGTTTTCCCAAAGTTGCGGCGAGGTTCGGCATGCCGGAAGTTCGCCGGCTCGCGCGGGCGCTCATCCAGCAGGGGGCACCTTTCCCGATCAGTTGATCGTGAAGACACTCACCTTCTACTCCTACAAGGGCGGCACCGGCCGCAGCTTGCTGCTGGCCAACGCTGCCCGGTATCTCGCTCTCCTCGGCAAGCGTGTCGTCGCGCTCGACTTCGATTTCGAGGCCCCCGGGCTCCATTACAAGCTGAACATCAGCCCGACCGGAAAGCGCATGGCGGACGTCGTTCCCGCGCGAGGAGCCGTCGATTACCTGCTGGCAGCCGCGGTGGAGGACGGGCCGCCGAAAAGGCTGCATGACTACGTCGTCTCCGTGCCGCTGCCTCGAGGCGTCGACGGTTCGCTCAAGCTCATTCCCGCAGGGTCGGCGCCGACCGGCGAGTACTGGAAGGCGTTGACTGCCCTCATGCGACAGGATCTTTTCATGGACCCGGAAGGCAGGGGCATCGCTGCGTGCCTTGAGCTCAAAGCACGCATCGAAGACGAGCTGCGGGCCGACTTCCTTCTTCTCGACTCACGGACTGGTGTGACGGAGCTGGCAGGCGTACCGACTGCGGTGCTCGCGGACAAGGTCGTGTGTCTCATGCTCGCCAACCGGGAAAGCCAGACCGGCGCGCGCGCCGTGCTGCGAAGCCTCCGTCAGGCGGCTCGCCTCGCCGGCCAGGCGCCGATCGAAGTGGTTCCGGTGCTCAGCCGGATTCCCGAGGTCGACGAATCGACGGTCCGCGAGACACTGGCGTTCCTGAACGAGCCGGGTCCTTCGGCCGAAGCCACTCTGGTGATAGAGAGGATCTACGTCCTGCGCTCAGATGCCGAGCTTGGCCGAGCAGAAAGGCTCCACGTGGGCAGCGGTGAATCCGAGAGCCGTTCGCCACTCCACCAGGACTACCTCGCGTTGTTGGCCAAGCTCGTCGAGGCCGACCCGGCAAAGGCTTTCGCCGCTGCGCGTCGGCTGGAAGCGATCCGGGACACCCGCAAATGGTTGACGGAAGAGTACGACTACCATCGCCTTCGATTGCCACGCCCGTTTCGTGACGCTCAGATCGACGAGGGAGTCCGCGTCGAGGGTGCCGGACCCGGCTCACGCGACTTCCGCTACGCCGACCTCGTATTGTACTCAGGGGAAGACCGAACGGAAGGTCTGATGGCCGTCGAGTACGTGGAGGATCTCGCTTCGTCCGATGCTTGGAAGTGGTGGCAGGAACGAACGAAGCTGCGTTGTGTGATGCTGATTGGGGAACACGAAGAGAACCGGCCCCAGCGGCGCGTCTTTACCCGTGGACGCCGCCGCCGAGCGCTCATCGAACGTGACGAATGGAATGGTTGGGGGGTCCGATGGCCCGTCAGCTTCTCAGGCCTGGACGATCCCGGCGACCGCTCAGCGCCGTCGCTGCTTGCCGGCGTCCAACAGGGCGAAGCCGAATTCATTCATCACCTAGTCCGAGAGTGGCAGCGCGCTTCTTTCGTCACGCTTCACGGAGGTACGCCGTTTCGGCCTGAACTGGCACGCGCGATCATAGACGGTTTGGCGCAGGTGAGCGACGTCGAAACCGAGGTCCACGTTCTTTGGAGAACCGCTCCAGATCCGTTCGTGCGCAGCGACGAGGGGATGCGACCACATCGCGGGATCTCCCTTGAGGAGATGACCACGCGTGAGCTCCACGCACCGCTTTGGTGGCGCCTGTCCGTGGAAGCCAAGGTGGAATACTGGCGAGGCCACACGGCGTGCCATGCCGGAATCGAGATGCTGGCACGCGACCTCATAGGACTGTCATTCGATCAGGATCGCGACTTCCGTCGGGAAGTCGGGCGCCTCCTCGGTTCTGTCGACGAGACTGACGATTCCAATCGTGGCGCCTATCGGTTTGCGGACCTCTTCCAAGAGCGCGAGCTGAAGCTCGAGCTTTCGGACGAATACCCGCCGGAGTTGGCTCGGCGGGCCGCTATACGGCAGCGGCTCGAAGAACCGCGAAGGGACCGCGATGACCGCGACCCCTGGTCGGCGGCCTCGCGCGAAGCCGAGCGAGCGCTGGCCGACGACCGCACGCTTTCGGCGTTGCTCCGGGTGCCCGATGGCCACGTCAGCGTCCCGACGACGAATCTCTTGGCTCTGTACGAGCCCGATTCGGCCCGGGTCAAGCTCTACCGTAAGGTGGTCGACGGGTGTGCTCGTTTGCTCGGCATTGATGGTCGAGCGTTGGCCAACGTGGCATTCCTCCATGAGACCGTCCACGCACTCTGCCATCTTGGGCGGGATCTCGACGGGCGCCGCTGGGAGGAGTTCGCGCTCCCCCCGTCGCGCGATCCCTCCTTCCGCCCGAGCGCTCTCCACGAAGCCCTCGCACAGTTCTTCGCTCACCGTTTGCTCACGCGGCTCGCCGATCCGGCGTTGTTGGCGGCCTTCGAGCGCCTGAGCGAGCACCAGCCGCCCGAGTATCAGGCTTGGAAGAAGATGCTCGACGTCCCTGCCGAGCGCGTTCGGGCAGTCCTCCTGCGAGCCCGATCAGGTGCCGACGACATGCCCTGGGGATGAGGCGATTTGGAGGTCCGGCCCAAAGCCGGCGAAAGCGGTACAGCGGATCGCGCGCCGCCACCCCGTGAGGTGGGAGCGGCGGGTGCGCGGCTGAGGGTGTAGAATGGACTCATGCTGGAGCCCGACCGGAAGCCGATTCACGATCCCGTCGTCCTCAACAGGATGCGAACGACGTTCAGCCTTTGCCACGCCGCCGTCGACATCATGCGCCAGAACCTGCGACGGCGCTTTCCTGAGGCCGACGAGGCGGAGATCCGCCGCCGCCTCGGTGAGTGGCGGCGCAAGCGTCCCGCCGACGAACACGCTCATCTCGTGAAGCGTCCCCTCGAGCGGCTCGGAAGCGGCGGGTGATCGACCTCCACGAAGTGTTGATCCGCCTCGAGGCCGACCTCGCGGAGCTCGACCTGCGCTGGGCGCTCATCGGCGGCCTCGCGGTCTCCGCGCGCGCGGAGCCGCGGACCACCCGCGACCTCGACGTTGCCGTGGCGGTGGAGAGCGACCGCGAAGCCGAGAAGGTCGTCCTCGCCATGCAGGACCGGGGCTACAAAGTCGATACGTTGCTCGAGCAGGAGACGACCGGACGTTTGGCGACGGTGCGTCTGCTGGCGCCGGGGCAGCCGCACGAGGGGATCCTCGTCGACCGTGATCGTGAGTGACGTGCGTTTCCACGCTCAGAACAGCCGACGCACCAGGTTGACCGCCAGCGTCAGGACGATCGACGCCACGATCATCGACGTGATCGGCACGTAGACGCGCATACCCTCCCGCTCGATGCGCAGGTCCCCGGGCAGGTGGCCGAACCACGAGAGCCAACCCAGGTAGACCGCCAGCCCCACGACGACCGCCGCCACGCCGAGGACCACGATCCCGAGCCCTACAGTCCGCGCGTCCATGCCAGGATCATAACCGGTGCCGCGGTTGATCCGCCCACCCGACTCGGATACGGTCTCGGTATACGGACGGCCCGTGAACCGCCGAGGAGAGCGACATGAGACAGCGTCAGACCCCGAGGACGGCGGCGGCCGCGACGGCGCTCGGGCTCATCCTGGCCGGCGCCGCCGCCGCCCAGAACATCGCCCGCGTCAACTTCGTCGTCACCCTGCCGAGCGGCGAGCCCGTCCAGGGCGTCGAGCTCGTGGTGACCATCGCCGACCGCCCCGACTTCGTGGAGAAGCTCAAGACCAGCAAGCGCGGCGAGGCGATCTTCGCCGCCAACCTCACCGAAGCCAACTACAAGGTCTCGATCAACTACGAGGGCTACGCGCTGCAGGAGATGGAGTTCTGGCCCAGCGCCGGCGAGACCGTCACCCGCCGGATCGTGCTCTCGCCGAAAGAGGCCCCGCCGCCCGGCGAAGCGGGAGCGCCGGCCGCCGGCGGGATGAGCGCGGGCGTGCCGGACGAGCCCGGGCTCAGGCCGGCCGAGAAGAAGTTCAACGAAGGCGTCAAGGCCGCCATGGACGAAGACTTCACCACCGCCAAGTCACGGTTCCTCGAAGCCGTGGAGCTCGACTCGCGGCTGGCTCCGGCCCACCAGGCCCTCGCCGGGCTCTTCCTCGACGACAAGGACTACGAGGCGGCCGGCCGCCACGCGTCTCAGGCCGTCGAGATCGACCCCAAGAACACGCGCGCCTACCGCATCCTCTACGAGGTCCACACCCGGCTCGGCAACGAGGAGGAGGCGGCCAAGGCCTTCGCCAAGCTCGACGAGATCGGCCAGGGCTCCGAGGCGGCGGACGTGGTCTACAACGACGGCGTGGCCGCCCTGCGCGAGGGCGACGCCGAGACCGCCAAGGCCCACTTCGAGCGCGCCCTCGAGCTGCGCGGCGACCTCATGCCCGCCGTCTCCGCCCTCGCCATCGTCTACTTGCGAGAGAAGAGCTACGCGCGGGCCGTCGAGATGTCCGAGCGCTTCCTCGCCGTCACTCCCGACGACGCGCAGGTGCTGCGGGTGCGCTGGCAGGCCTATCGCGGCCTGGGCGACGAGGCGAAGGCGAAGGAGGCCTACGACGCCTTCGCCTCCGGGAGCCCCGAGGCCCTGGCCGCGGAGCTCTTCAACGCCGGCGCCGCCCTCTTCGACTCCGGCGACGCCGCGGGCGCCCGCGAGAAGTTCGAGACCGTGCTCGCGGTCGTCCCGGATCATCCCCGCGCCCACTACCAGCTCGGCATGTGCCTGGTCCAGCAGGGGGACAACGCCGGGGCGCGGCAGCACTTCGAGCGCTTCATCGAGCTGGCGCCGGACGACCCCGAGGTCGCGACCGCCAGGGAGATGCTGAGCTATCTGAAGCAGTAGGGCGTCACCGGCGGCCGGCCTGGAGTGTGCTGGCGTCATCCGTCTGCCCGATCTGCACTGAGCTCGCGCTGGCGCAGCCGCTGGCGCAGCCGGTGATCAGGAAGCGGTCGGGGGGCGTGAGCACCTTCTCCCCGGTGCCGATCGTCGAGCCTGCGCCCAGCTCGTGCCACGATTTGCCGAGCTCGTGCCACGATTCCTCCATGGTCTGGACCGAGGCACGGGTCATGCTCCATCCATGGAGGTGCTCATGCCGACCATGAAAAGAGCCCTGATCGCCGGCGGGGCGTTCGTCGCCGTGCTCGTCCTCGTCGTCCTCGTCGTCCTCGTCGTCCTTGCCGCCGGCCGCCGCGCCTTCGAGCGGGACGTCCCCCCCGTCGTAGCGACCACGCCCGCGATCGACCCGCCGACGGCGACGGCCGTGGAGGAGGCGGCCGCGGAGGAGACCCACAGGGGCTTCCTCTACGGCCGCGTCACCACCCTCGTCGGCGCCGTCTACGAGGGGCGGCTGCGCTGGGGAGGCGACGAGGAGGCGTTCTGGAGCGACTACTTCAACGGCTTCAAGGACGGGAACCCCTGGGCCGCCCACGTGCCGGTCGAGCGGCTGCCCACCGAGCGCCGCTCGTTCGAGGTCTTCGGGATCGAGATCGCCCGCCGGGAGCGCCAGGTCGACCTCGGCCGGTATTTCATGGCGCGCTTCGGCGACGTCGCGCGCATCGAGGCGCGCGGCGTCGACGACGTGCGAGTGACTCTCAAGAGCGGGACCGTGTTCGACCTCGACCGCCTCGAAGCCGGCGACTTCGACGACGGCGTGCGCGTGTGGGACCGCGGGCGCGGCGTCGTGGACCTCGACTCGCGGCTGATCCACACCATCGAGCTCCTCCCCACCGCCCGGCTGAGTCGTCCCCCCCGGTCCCCCCCAGGGGGGCCCGACGCCGCCCCCGGCCGGCTGCACGGTACGGTTCGCGCGCGGCAGGGCGAGTTCACCGGCTTCCTCCAGTGGGACCGGGAGGAGTGCGTCGGCTCCGACGAGCTCGACGGCCGCACCGACGACGGTGAGCTCAGCCTGCGTTTCGACGGCATCCGCTCCATCGCGCGCCGCTCGCGCGACAGCTCCCTGGTGACGCTCTCCGACGGCAGCGAGATCGTCCTCTCCGGCTCCCGCGAAGTCGGCGACGGCAACCGCGGGGTCTACGTCGACGACCGGCGCTACGGCCGGGTGCTGATCTCCTGGGACGCCTTCGAGCGCGTCGAATTCAGCGCGGCGGGCGGCGGCAGCGGCCCCGCCTACGACGACTTCCCGCCGGGACGCGCGCTCACGGGCAGCGTCACCACCCGCGACGGCCGCCGCCTCGCCGGGCGGCTGGTCTACGACCTCGACGAGAGCGAGACCACCGAGACCCTCGACGCCCCGTCCCAGGGCGTGGACTACACCGTCCCCTTCGGCCTCATCGCCTCGATCGTGGTCCCCGGCGGCGAAGAGCGCGCCAGCGTGACCCTCCTTAGCGGCGAGGAGCTGCGGCTCGAGGCCACCGGCGACCTCGGCCCGGGGAATGCCGGCATGCTGATCTTCGACGACGTCGGCCGGCCCCCCGAGTACGTGCCCTGGACCGACGTCGAGCAGGTCGACTTCGAAGGCCCGTGGCGCCGGAGGCCGGGCCTCCCACCGAGCCCTGTAAGATCGGGCAATGAAGCTGGAGGACGTTCGAGCCTTCGCCCGGTCATTGCCCGAGACGACCGAGCAGCCCCACTTCGAGATGTCGTCGTTCCGCGTCCGCGGCAAGATCTACGCCACCGTGCCGCCGGACGAAGAGCACCTGCACGTCTTCGTCGACGAGGACGCGACGCGGGCGGCGGTGGCACACCCCTCCGGGGCCTGCGAAGAGCTCTGGTGGGGCAAGAAGCTCGTGGGCGTCCGCGTCGACTTGGGAGTCGCCGAGGCGGACCTGGTCTTCGACCTGGTGGAGGAGTCGTGGAAGCGCAAGGCGCCCAAGAGCCTGGTCGAGGGGAGAAGTTGAACCAGCCCTACCGAAGGAGAAGGCCTGGTTGGCTAGAGCTAGGCCATCTTCGGCATGCTCGAGCTCGCCCCGGTCCTCGCACTGGCGTCCCAGCGCGTCGAGGCTGACGGCGACCTCCCGGTGGTCCTCGCCGAGATGCTCCCGCTTGAGCGCCAGGACCTCGCGCTGATCGCTCTCCGCCGCCTCCCGGTCGCCCTGGAGGTGGCGCACGAAGGCGAGGTCTCAGCGTAGGTCGGCAGCAGCGTCCTCCTGAGAGGACGAGGCGGTTTCCGAGCCGCCCTCCTGGAAATCCGAGGAAGGCCAATCGCTCTCCGAGCCGCCCTCCTGGAAATCCGAGGAAGGCCAATCGGTCCCCGGTCCGGCCTTCTGGAAGATCGAGGAGGGCCGATCGGCTCCTGTTCGGGGCTCCTCGAAGTTCGAGGAGGGCCGATCGGCTCCCGTTCGGTGCTCCTCGAAATCCGAAGAGCACCAATCGGTTTCCGATCGGCGCTCCTGGAAGCCCGAGGAGGGTCGCCTTGCTTCCGATCCGACCTCCTGGGAATCCGAGGAGGGCCAATCGGTTTCCGATCCGGGCTCCCGGCAATCTCAGGAGGGCCACCCGGATTCCGATCGGGGCTGTCCGAAAGCTTCGGAGGGCCGCCAGGCCGCAGATTCGACCTCCCCAGAACGTTCGGAGGGCCGTTCGGCCGCTGATTGGTATACCCGCGCGGCCGGGGCGCCGCGCCGCCAAGGCGCGGGTCGTCAAGAACCAGGTCATGGGGGAATACGACAAGCTCTTCCTGCGCAGCGTACGGATCTTCGAGGACTGCTGCCGCTTCACCGGGCAGAAGGAGCTGGCTGACCTGGTGCGGCCTTCCACCACCCGGCCCGGCCGGACCGTGGAGGAGCCTGGGGAATTGCCGGACGACGTGCTGGACCAGATCGGTGAGGTGCCCCAAGGGTAAACTGACGCCGGTCTGAGTCTGTCCATCCCGTGGCGCCGGAGGCCGGGCCTTTCACCGAGCCTGGCTTCCGGCGCCCGTTTTCGGATCTCGCGATGACGATCGTCACCGACCGTTCCGCCCCCCCTGACGCGCGACCGCTGTTGCCTGAACGAGTAGGAACGGCTCGCCACCTGTGTGGCTTGATGGAAAGCGCTACAATCCTCTCCGCCACATCGACAAGATCGAGCTCCCAGGGAGTAGCGGCATGCGCGAAGACAGCCTCACGAGAAAGCACGGCCATGCGCAGGAGAAGATGGCGGAGAGCTGGGTGCGGGCTACCTGCCGGGCGCGATGAGCGTCGCCCGTCGCCTCGAAGACCAGGGGCTACCTGGGAACCTCTGGCCCGGAGAGTGGACGCTGGAGATCCGCGAGAGCGGGGGCGCGACTTGGAGCGCCGTCTTCACGATCCGGGCGGGCGAAACGGTCGACGTCGTTCTGACGCGTTGAGACGTGGTATCCTGGCGGCATGAGCTCGACAACGCTTCTCGACCAAGCCAAACAGCGCCTCGAAACGCTGTCTCTCGAGCGTCTTAGAGTCGCGGACGACTTCCTCTCTTACCTGGCGGACCGCGAGTCCGAGCAAGCCACCGCGGAATTGCTGGCGATTCCTGGCTTTCTCGAAGACCTGAGACGGGCCGAGGCGGCCGTTTCTTCCGGGAGACTGACACCGGTCGAAGAGTTGCGCAGGAAGCCATGAAGTATGGCGTCGCCCTGGCCGAGGAGTAGCGCCGGAAGCCCCGATGTACAGAGTCGTCCTGGCCGAGCCGGCCCGTCGATTCTATGAGAACGCGGAGGCCAGCCTTCAGCGCAAGCTGGATCGCTGTTTTGACGTCCTTGCTCAGACTCCCCGGCGCCATCCGAACGTCAAGCCGTTGACCGGCAAACTGAAGGGGTACTACCGGTTTCGGATCGGCGACTACAGGGTGATCTACCGCGTCGACGACGACGGTCGACTGGTGATCGTGGCCCTGATCACTCACAGGAGCAAGGCGTACGACTGACTCGCGGACGGAATCGGCTTCGGCGCTATGCTCAGCCGAAGGAGGAGAAGACCATGAGTCGCGATCTCGACACACGTTCACCGAACCGACGTGCAACAGCCTGGCGCGGCGCCGCCCTGGTGCTCTTCCTGGCGCTCTTGCTGGCCCTCGCCGGGTCGTCGCTCGGCCCGGCGGTCGCGTCCGATTCCGAGGAGGCGGCGAGCATGCCCAGGCCGAGGAAGAACAGGGCCAGCGGAATTCCCACGCGCTCCAGCGCGCGGCTGAAGAGCACGCTGGTGCCGATTAGCAGCCCGAAGGTGCCGAGCAGAAGCGCGGTTTGGAGGAATTCGCTCATGGCCGGCTGCCCGTCGTCTGCCGCTTCGGAGCGGGATTTCGCGGATCGTGCGGAATCTACATCATTCCGGCGGTCTCGAGGTGACGTGCAAACCGGCGATCAGGAAGCCGCCCGCCGCCCCCAACCAGGAGACGGTGCGATAGTCTCGGCGCGGGCCAACGCAGACCCATGAGGAATCGCCAGTGACGATCTATTTCGACGACATCGAGGTGGGCGACCGCAGCGAGACCGGCGGCTACACCTTCACCCGCGAGGAAATCCTCGAGTTCGGCCGGCGCTTCGACCCGCAGCCCTTCCACGTAGACGAGGACGCGGCCGGACGCTCGCCGTACGGCGGCCTCATCGCCAGCGGCTGGCACACGGTGTCGGCCTGCATGGGCTTGGTCGTGCGCTCGATGCTGGGCGCCCGGTCGGGCTCGCTCGGCTCGCCGGGGGCCGACGAGATCCGCTGGCTGAAGCCGGTGCGGCCGGGCGACACGCTGACCGTGACGACCGAGGTCATCGAGAAGCGGCCGTCGGTCTCCAAGCCCGACCGCGGCCTCGTCAAGCTGCGCTGGACGGCGCGCAACCAGGACGGCGACGACGTGATGACGATGATCGGCCTCGGCATCTTTCGCCGCCGCGACGGCACGGCGTGACGACCGTCTCCGCCGTCGTGCCGACCCGCGACCGCGCCCACATGGTGGGCCGCGCCATCGCCTCCGTCCTCGCCCAGACGCGGCCGCCCGACGAGCT
>Ga0302046_10002664_pt1 | contig 16561 bp, 10 predicted proteins | sample RVTome_11_FD_200261 | JGI IMG/M metagenome (GOLD analysis project Ga0302046, IMG submission 200261) | Soil microbial communities from uranium-contaminated site in the Upper Colorado River Basin, Wyoming, United States - RVT147D111 (version 2) ...
CCATCTATCGCAGCGCGCTGGGCAAGTGGCGCCGCTACGAGAAACACCTCGGCGTGTGGCTGGAGGAACTGGACGACATCATCCGCGAATTGCCGGAGACGGTCAGAAACGCAGGACTGTAATCTATAGTTACGAATAACACCCGGTCGCCTGCATTGCCGGCGACATCGTTGTCGGCAGATCGCGTTTATTCGTACGGCCAGATCGCCAGGCCGTGAATGGCATTTCGCACATCCATGGTCAGGTTGACCGACAACAGGCGACAACTGTTCTGCAAATCGTACAAAGTAATCGTCGACGGCGATGAGCCGCCCGCGACCACGGAATCCGACAGCACGCACAGGCCACGCGCAAAACCGGGCCTCGCAATACCGCTGTTGTCGCTGTCGGTGTGAGTCAGGGATTCAGCCTCGTAAACCGGCACCGGCATTGCCCGGTCTTCGGCATCAGTCCCTCGACCGGAGTAGCGCAAGGCATTGGCCTCACTGTCGTTGAACAGCACGCCGTCGCGAAATGGCCGGGCGTTATGAGCTCCCGGTGGAAGCTCGGCGGACATCAGGATGGTCTTGCCGTTGAAATGCAGCATGCCGCCGGTGCGCAACCCGGAAATGTACATGCCGTTTGCACTGCAATGCACGTTATTGATGTGCAGCTTGTTCAGCATCAGCGGGCCGTCATCCGCGACCGGGTCAAAAGTATTGCCTTTGAAATTAAATTCCTTCTGTTGCACCTGCATCGCCCAGTGGAATTCCTTTTTGTCGAGGTCGAAAGCCAGGATGCTGTCGAAGCCGGTGGAAGTCAGGAAAAGGCTGCGCCCGTACACGGTGATCTCGTGACAATGCTTCAGGTAGCGGTTTCGCCAAGAGCCGATACGGCGAAAGTCCGGGGAATACGCGAACAGTTCATCACTGGCTGCGATGTAAACCGTTTCCCTATCGAATGCAATACCGCGCAGTCCGCGATCCCAGCCGCGGCCCTGCCAGTCAATGTCTGCCCGGTTCCAGTCGATGGTCTGCACGACGGACTGAATCTGCGGATCGATCAAATACACGCCGCCGTGGCTTTGGCCTTGCTGGCTGCCGCGAACGACGGATGTCGTCACAAGTTTCAAAGCAGCTAAATCGGGGTCAGGGCGGAATTCGGGGACAGTGACCGAATTCGTATGCGATTTCGAAACAATACGCCCAGCGGAAGCGAATTCGGTCACTGTCCCCGAATTGTCAGAAACGCTTGCGCACGTTCAGGCTGATGGTTCGCGGCCGTTGCAGGGTGCGCTCATTGCGGAATCTTGGTTCGGGTTCGCCTTGAAGCAGTTCAAACCAGTCAGAGGCATACGTGCTGTAGATCAGCGAATTGATGCCGGTGTCGTTCCAGATATTGCGCGCCATTACCGAGAGCTCCCAGCCACTTTCGAAGTCCATTCCGACCTGGAGATTGCTGGTCGTCCAGGACGGTATGATTCCTTCCGGATCGTTATCCACCGCGGCGGTGAGATTGTCCCAGGTCTCGGCCTGGTAACTGGTGTCATAGCGGAACCACAGGTCACTGTTCAGATTACCAATGTCCGGAATCGTGTATTCGGCGGCGAGCCAGAACTTCTCCTCCGGGGAATTCGGCATAGGCTGTCCGTCCTGGAGGTACAGGTCCCCGCTCGGATCGAATGTGTCCTTGGTGTATTCCGATTTGGAGAAAAACGCATTGCCCTGCAGTGACAGATTGTCCGTTGCCTGCCACTCTGCGTAGATCTCGACACCCTTGCTCTCGCCGGTTTCACCGTTGAAAGTGCCGCGCAGCCACCACGGTCCGTCGACACTGGCATTCAGCTGAATATCGGACCACCTCATCGTGAACAGTGAGACGTTCAGTTGCAACCGGTTCTCCAGCCACTCGCTCTTCAAGCCGAGCTCGTAGTTCTTCAGCGCATCCGATCCATAGGTTTCCGGGATCGAGCCCGTGGCGACCGCCTTCGGGCTATTATTGCCGCCCAGGCGGAAGCCTTCGCTATACGTGAAGTACACCATGCGATCGTCGGTCAGGTTGTACTGGGTGCTGAATTTCAGCACGGTGTCGCTGTCCTTGCCCTCGCTGTCGTATACGCCCTCGCCGGCGCCGTAGGAACCCACCGGAGGAAATCCGGCGGGCGCCTGGTAGACCTGGTGATCGCTGCGGTCGTACTCAAACCAGCGCATGCCCGCGGTCACGCTCCATGCGTCTGTCAGGTTGTAGGTCAGTTCGCCGAATACGGCGGTCTGCTTGATCGTTTTGCTGTAATTATTGACGTAGGTCTTGATCGATGGCGGCAACGGGCAGGCAACGTCGTAGCCAAGTGCGTTGTAGTAACAGGCATAGTAGTTTGCCGCTTCCCAACCATTCGTTTGCGTCAGATTCGGCATCCATGCACCGTACTCCCAGGCGTCGTACACATCGTCATAGAATGCGCCCACCATCCACTGCAGCTTGCTGTCGCCCAGCGAGGTCAGGCGGAACTCCTGTGCGGTGCGCTCCTGCCACTGCACATTGAAAATCGAGCCGAACTCGTACTCGAAATCGTAAGGCGCAAAAGCGTTGTAAATGCCGTAGTAGCTGGTCTGCCACTGGTTGTACTGCATGTTGTCCCATTCGTAGGAGGAATCGCGCTCGAAGTACGAGGTCGTCGACACGAACTCCGCAAACCCGAGATCCCCTTTGAAAGTCACCGACGCCTGCCACCAGTCGTCGTTGCGGTACTCTTCGAAGAACCGCGTGATCTTGTAATCGCCGAGAAAGGGATCGGATTCCCATGTGCCGTCAGCGTCGCTGTTCTGCAGGATGTAACTTATGTCGGCCGACCAGCGGTCGCTGATGTTCCACAAAGCAGCGATGCGGCCGCCATTCATGTCGTATTCGTTCTGGTTCTCCCTGGCGACTGCGGAATTGTCGCCGGGGCTTCCGTAAGTGCCCGGAAGGCCGGAAATCGTCGGCCCGACTACGTTATCGACGTAGCCTCCATCGTGCGATACGAACCCGACAATGCGAAGCGCCAGCTTGTCCTCGACCAGCGGTATGTTGAGGTGACCGCTCACATCGAAGCTTTCATCTCCGCCATCGGTGGTGGCAACTAGCGTATCTACCTGGCCGGAGAAGCCGCCATGGTTCGGCTTGTTGGTGATGATGCGCAGCGTGCCGGATTGCGAGCTCGATCCGAACAGCGTGCCCTGCGGTCCCGGAAGCGACTCGATACGTGCGATGTCGACCATGCGGACTTCGGGTTGCTGCGAAATTGACGTGACTGGCTGTTCGTCGAGATAGACGGCGACCTGGCTGTCGGTGCGATACTCCGCCGAGCCGGTGCTGATGCCGCGCATGGACAGCGAGTTGCGGCCCGGCATGCTGTTGACCAGCGATGCGCTGGGTATGGCCTTCATATAGTCTTCCATGTTCTTGAAGACCATTTTCTCGATGTCGGCATTCGAGAACGCGATGATGCTCTGCGGCACGTCCTGCAGGCTTATTTCACGCTTTGTTGCCGTGACGATGATTTCTTCGATGCCGTCGCTTTCGGTTTCCTCGGAGGATTGCGCAAGCGTGGAAGCTCCGGGATACAGTGCGCCGAATACGGCTGTTGCCAGCGGCGTCAGGGTATGCAGTTGCCAGTTACGATCCTGCGAGTCCGCGACGAACTGAACATCCGGCTGTGCCGTGTTGCTTTCCGAACGCTGTTTTGCCATTACCGAATTCCCCCGATGTCTGACTGACATGATCTTGTTGGAATCTGCGCAAACCAAGGCTGGTGTTGCCAAAAAACAGCATACTCCAACACCGGAATACTGGCAAAGTTCGAAGTTCATGGTGTGAAATGCTGGTGAAGTCAGTGCGAATCCAGGCTCGCCATGCGGGGCAATGAGGCACTTTCTGCAAGGATACGGGTGGTGTTCATGCTGGCTACGCATATATTCCTGCTGGTTCCAAGGCCATGAAGCGGCGGCGTTGTCTTGCACTCGTTGCGATCGTGTTGCTCGGAAGTTGCGGGCAACCAACCCAGGAAGTCGGGCAGATTCAGGACAAGGTCGATGAGTTGTTCTCGTCCTTCGCCGCGGGTGTGCAGCCTGGCGTTGCCATTGCCGTCGTGCGCGATGGAAAAATGGTGCTCGAGAATGCCTGGGGTTACGCGGATCTCGACGGGAAAACGCCGATTACAGCCGATACGGCATTCGACCTGGCTTCGGTGTCGAAGCAGTTTGCGGCGATGGCGATCATGCTGCTCGAAGAGGAGGGCAAGCTGGCTTATGACGACCCGATTGGCAAGTACGTGCCGGACCTTGCGATTTACGACGGCGTGACCATCCGCCACCTGATGCTGCACACCGGTGGGCTTCCGGATTACTACGACATCATCGACGCCTCCGACCGCATGCCGACGAATCAGGATGCGGCCGTGCTGCTGGGGCAAATAGCGAAGCCGGATTTCGCCGCCGGTGAGCGTTACGAGTACAGCAACGCCGGTTACGACATGCTGGGGCCGATCGTCGAAGCCGCGTCCGGGATGTCCTTCGCGGAATTCGTGCAACAGCGGATTTTCACTCCGATCGGCATGGAGGATTCAAGGGTGCACGACCACTCGCTGCCGGAAATTCCGAACCGCGCCCGCGGTTACGAACCGGCCGAGGGCGGCTTCGTGCTGAATAATGACAGCCCGCTGAATGCGATCGTCGGTTCCGGCAGCATTTTCTCCACGCTCAGAGACCTGGTGAAATGGGATCAGGCGCTTTACGGCGAGGCGCTAGTGCGTGCAGCAACGCTGGACCTTGCTTTTGCGTCGGGGACGACGAACAGCGGTGAATCGATTGAATATGGATTCGGTTGGCGCATCGATGAATATGCCGGGCACAAAAGGCTGCGTCACGGTGGCAGCTGGGTCGGCTTTCGTTCCCACATCGCGCGCATTCCCGAGCTCCGATTCACGGTAATTGTGCTGTCGAACCGTGCCGATTTCGAGCCGGAAAAACACATCGATACGATTACTGCCTTGTACCTCGGTCCGGACTAAGCCGGTACCGCTGTCCTATTCGGCAGGCGGCAGTACTGGAAGTATCAGCCGGGAGGGGTGCTCGGCATTGTGATGGATCGTGATTTCTGCAGGACGCGACTCGGCCGAGGTGACCTCGGATTCGCCGGTTTGCAGGTTTCGCGACAGGTGCGGCGCGAACGAGGCAGAAATCTGCAGCTGAATCCTGTGCCCGGCCGCGAACCGGTTCGCAGTCAGCAGACCATCGAGCGTCAGTTCATAAACGGCCCCCGGCTGCAGTAATTGCCGGCCGTTCGCGATGTCGCGATAACTGGCGCGCAATGAGTCGGCGCCGGGACTCATGAGATTCATGGTGCGGCCATCCGGGTGAACGTCCAGCATCCGTACCCAGAGATCGAAGTCCCGGCAATCGCAGGATACGAACACGTGTGCGATCGCATTGCCGGCGATCGTGATGCTGCTGGCGAGAGCCGGAGTTTCGAAAACCAGCACATCGGGCCGGGAGCGTAACGGCCGGTAATCGTGTGTTCCCCGGGTGTCGTACAGATCGTGCACCGGCTTTGAGGGATCGGCGATGAAGCGGCTGGACGTTGCGTCGGTTGCCCGGCCGCATTCGCCAAGCACTCCGGAATCCGAGTCCGTGTCGGTTTCGAAACAGAGTGCACTGGCTGAGATGCCGGACGGAGGCCATGTTCCGGATTCGCGCCAGCGGTTCTCGCCCATCACGAAGTAACGTACCGGCGCATCCGACGCCAGTCCGTTGTCGACCCCTCGCAGGTACTGATCGAAAAATCGCAACAACACGTCGTCGTAATCGATGGCCGCATCCGCGCCGAAATCGAGTTCACCGATTTTGCGCGCCGCGGTCGCTGCAACACCGTGATTCCATGGGCCAAGCACGAGGTGGTTGCGCGATTCCTCATTCTCGCTTCGCGCCTGCACGATCCCGTTGTAATTGGTTGCCGCGCCCTCGGTGCCGTAGGAATCGTCGTGCCATCCGCTCAAGTTCAGTATGGCAGCACTGACATCGGGGTAGCGGGTTCTGATTTTCGCCCAGTCCCACCATGCATCTTCTGGCGGATGCCGCAACCACTCGAAATAATACGGAGCTTCCTGCCGGAGATAGGGCAGGCCGGCGAGCGGCAGGAACGATTCGTACTCATGGGCGACCTGCTTCCACTGCGCTTCGGCGTCGGCGTCGCGGGTGATCCCGGGAATTCCCAGGCGGGCACGCGCATCCGGTGCAATGTACTGGTAGATCCAGGGCAGCCACGACAGATCGAAAGCGCCGTTCATGTAGAAGAAGTTCCGCGGCGACGAGTAAGTCATTGCCGGTGCCATCGCGACCAGGTGCGGAGGCGATTCGATCGCAGCCAGCCATTGCACGGCGCCGGGATAGGAGAGTCCAAACGTGCCTACGTCGCCGTTCGACCAGGGCTGGGCAGCGGCCCATTCGATTGAATCGAAACCGTCCGCGCCTTCGTTGCGGTAGGGCTCGAAGTATCCTTCCGATGCGTATCGCCCGCGTACGTCCTGCAGGATGACGGCGTATCCACGCTCGACCGCGCGCAAATGGGTTTTGTACGAGAGGGCGGCGTCCGATTTGTCATACGGCGTGCGATAAAGCAGTACCGGGAACGGTCCGTCGCCCGACGGCTTGTACACGTCGGCGCGCAGTATGACGCCATCGCGCATGGGTACCGCGACATCCTGCAGAACCGCGTACGGCGCGACATCCGTCCCATTGCGACTCGGGATGCTGTCATCCGAAGCGCAGGCAGCGAGGCCGGCCAATACAACTGGCAGCAGCGATAATCTTCGCAGGCTGCACAGGCTCGGTATGTTCATGTGTTCTTCCGGTGACCCCACAAATGCATCAATAGATTTCGCCCGTCGACGAAATCAACTGACCGTCGTTAACACTAAACGTATATGCCAGACCACCGGTTCCCGTCCAGTTCTTGAGATCAAATGTGCCTCCAGGAGCAACACGGTAAACGGATACGTCCTGAATACTGAGCGGCTTCTCCGGTTCACAAACCGTCGCCTCGCTTAAGGAGCGCATGAAGTATACATACGGCGTGCTGTGCGTTGCAGTCGAGAAAATCTCCGCGATTCCAGTTGCGGGATCGAGGTGTACCGAAGTCTCCCTATCCGCCGCTATGGCCTGGCCAGTCGAGGTCCAGTCGTCGTGCAGCAGGCGCGCCAGTATCGCCACTGTACGGCCGATCCGGTCCCGCTCGATGAGGTGTTGATCGGTGATCACGTTTTCGAGACCGGCAAGATTGAGAAAATCCCTTTCAAGGGTCAGATCCACGTGAAACGGATTCGAGAGCGCGACGGCTGCGGTCAGACTCTCAGGTGACATCGCCGAGTAACTGAACTGGCCCATGACAGCCATACCCGCGCTCGTGCCGCCGATCGGCGCCGGTTTGGCCGCAACGAAATGAATCGCGTCCTCGACCGCAGTACCTTTCCAGAAACGGACGTAGTTCGACTGGTCACCTCCGGCAATGAACAACGCTTCGGCGCGGCGGATTTTCCGGGCTACGAAACGCTCGTATGCCGCGTCACGGCTGTCGACCACGATGGTCTCGACCGAGTCGCAATTGCAGAGCTTGTAAATGTATTCGTTGTAGTCGTCGTCGCCCGACGCGCGCAACACGAGAAAATCTCCGCCGCCGGCGAACTCGCCCATGCGCTGGTAGTTGATGTCGACGTCCGTGCCGCCACCCTGCATCACCAGTAGCCCCCGGGTCTCGGTGACGACATCGTCCGGGTTGCCGGCGACGTAATAGCGGTAAGCCGGATCCCTTGCGCCGGTGGCACAGCCGAAAATCAGTACGCAGCAAGCCACAAGTGTGTTGCGGTTCCTGGTGTTGGCATCGGTGCTAGTACAGGTCAAGATCGTTTGCCAGCACTACTGCGCCGTCGTAGGTGGATCTCACTTCCTCGACGATTCGCGCTTCCGGCACCCCGTAGTATAGCCCGTGATAGAGCACCAGCAGTCCCGGTCTCGCCTCGCTCGCCAGCCGCCCGAGTTCGGACGCGGTTGTGTGCGACTCCTTGTGATAGGCCTGGAATTCCTCACTGTTTTTCGACAGCCCACTGTCGCTGATGACTTCGTGAATCAGCACATCGACACCGCGCGACATTTCCAGCAGCCGCTGGCTGATGGTCGTGTCGCCGGAGATCACGATGGATCGGTCGCTGGTGTCTATGCGATAACCGAATGCCGGCTTGATATCCCCGTGATCGACTTCGAACGCCTCGATCCGCAAGCCGTCCCGCTCGAACACAAAGCCGGCCGCAAGCTCGGTAACGTCCACCTTGTAACCTTCGGGATTGGCAACAGGTTGCGAGCTCGAAATGCGCTCTCGAAGGTCCGGCGCCATCATGGCGTGCATGCCGTCGGTCATTTCCTGCATGCCGGGAGGTCCGAAAGCCTGAAGTTGCCCGGGCCGCCGCCACCACAGGGTGTAAACCAGCTCCGAATAATCCAGTGTGTGGTCACTGTGCATGTGGGTGACGAACAGGCAACAGATCTGGCTGGGGTACAGCGACGGAATGTCGTGCCGGTAACGGGCGCGAGTGGCGTTGCGAACCGCGCCGGCGCCCATATCGAAAAGATAGGCCCGACCTTTGTGAATGACCGCAACACTCGCACTGGCCCGATGCGCATCCGGAATCGGCGTGCCGGTGCCAAGCATTACAATTCTGGTTGGCGCCGCAAGTTCGGCCGCGCTTATCCCTGTACGCGCTTCGATGACGGCACTGGCAGGCGCGTTGACCCCTTCGACATTTGCACTCCGCTCGCAGGATGCCAGCAGCAGCATGGAAACAGCAAAAGGAATCGATCGCATCGATGCCATTATAGCGGGAAGTCAGATTGCACGATCGATAGCGCAGGTGTCGCCATGCGATCGCGGGCGAAGACACCCACACCAGGCCCGTCAGCCTGATACGTGCCCAAGCAAACTCAGCAATACGCCGTTAGTCCAGCCGAAGCCGTCCTGTACTGCATATTCTCCTCCGCTCGCCGGAAGTCCCGGTTGTTCTACGTTGTACTTCTCCATAAAGCGCCCGGACTTCCTGTACATGCCGACATTGGTCGCGATCCAGCGGCGCGCGCCTTCAAAGGCCTGCTCATCGAAACCGTAATTCCGCAGGCCTTCGAACACGATCCAGTGCAAAGGTGCCCATCCGTTCGGCGAGTCCCACTGTTGCCCCGTGTATGTGGGTGTCGTCACCCATCCGCCGGGCCGCAAAAAGTCCTCGTCCAGCCGTGCCGCGACCCGCTTCGCCTGGTCGTCGGTCGCAAGCCCGAAAAACAGGGGATATACCGCCGCAAGCGACAATACTCCGGTCGGTTTGCTGTCACCGATATCGAGGTCGAAGAAGAAGCCGGCGGTTTCGTCGAAGAACAGCGACTGGATCATCCGTTTTCGCGCATCTGCACGATCGCCATAGCGTTTTGCAGCCACCGGATCGCCGGCGCGTTGACTGATGCTCCCCAGCACGATCTCCAGCCGGTGCATGATGGAGTTGAGATCCACCGGCAGTACTTCGGTAGTGCGAATGGAGCCGATCGACCGCGTCTCGCCGAACCATCGTGAACTGAAGTCCCATCCCGATTCACAGGCAGCGCGTATGTCCCGGTACAGTCGTGCCGGTTCGCGTTTCGTGCCGGCCGCCAGCGCTATATCCTCGGCGTAACTTTCCTGGCGCGGTTCCGCGGCGTCGTCCCAGTAGCGGTTGAGCAGCGTGCCGTCGATCCTGACAACACGACGCACGGCTGTTTGCCCGGCGGTTAATCCGGCCGCTCCCGCCATCCAGAATTCGTATTCCTTCTCAAGCTGCGGAAAGTATTTGTCGAATACTTTCTGGCCTCCGCTTACGGACGCAAGTAACTCGATCATCATCACGAAAACAGGCGGCTGCGACCGCGTGCAGTAATAAGTCCTGGTGCCGTTAGGGATAAAACCGATGCGATCGACAAGAAATGCAAAATTGTCGACCATGTCCTCGAGCATCCGGACTTTGCCGGACGCGGCCAGGCCGAGCATCGTGAAATAGCTGTCCCAGTAATACAGTTCGCGAAAGCGGCCGCCAGGCACGACATAGGCCCTCGGCAATTCGATCAATGAGGAATATTGCTCCTTCCGGTCTGCGGCGCGAGTGAGTTTCGGCCAGAGATTCCCGATCTGCGTACGCACATCGTTATCGGCAGGCAAAGCCGCGGATTCGAGCCGCGCATCAGGCAAATCGAAATTCTGTCGCACGAAAGCCTGCAGATCGAATCCCGGCTGGTCGCGCATTTCCGAATAATGCCGCAGGGTCTCGGCAGGCGTGCGCCGCGCCACGGCGTCAACAAAGGTTTTCGAATCTGCGAACAGGTGCCCGGCCTGCACGGCTTCGAAAAGCGCGCCGTAGATCTCATGCGGGGTTTGCGAAACGGACATTTCGATTAATTTGCAACGCTCGCAGGCAGGTTGGACTGTTTCTTGAGCTGGTAAAGCGCCAGCATCAGCAGGGCGATCGGGGCCAGCGAGAAATAGAATGCCGTGGTGCCGCCGAAAGCTTCGAAGAGCGAGCCTGTAATGAGGGATCCCGAAGTGCCGCCGAGAGCAGAGAAAACGACGATCAGGCCGGCCATCGGCGCATGCTGCCGTAGCGGCAACGCAGACAGGATGACCGAGTTGATCGCCGGATAGACCGGTGCCAGGCAAAATCCGATCAACGGAAATACAAATGCGGCCAGAGGCGCATGGCGCCAGCTGGACACCTCCTCGCCGGTAAGATTACTGGCGAGCGGCAGGCTGACCAGCACCAGCCCCGCAGCCACGAAGAGGCTTGACGTCAGCACCGTGAACCAGTCAAACCGCCGCAGGACCACGCCCGCCGTGAACCTGCCGAGTGCCGTAGAGGCGGCGAGGATGCTTGCCATCTGAATGCTGAGGGAGGGTGACAAGTGCAGCATCCGGCTGTTGAAAGTCGGCAGCCACGACATGATGCTCTGTTCGATGAGCACATAAAGGAATGCGCTGATGACGAACACGAACACGAGGGGCCGCACGCACAGGGCGATCATGTCCAGGAAATCGGCGGACATCGATTTTGTCTCCGTCGGGCGTACACCGGTTTCGTCGAGCCGCGCGATTGCGAGCAGTCCGAACGCCGCGAACGACAGTACGGCCAGCACGTAGTAGACATTCAGCCAATTCGGTGACGTCGGATCGGCATCGTCGACGAAAGCACTGAAAATGAAATAACCCGACAGGATGCCGACCATGAAGAAGGATTCGATGAAGTTCATCATGCTGGCGTGGTCTTTGCGGTTCTTTGTAATCAAGCCGAGCGCGGCAAAGACAGAGACCTTGGTTAGCGCAAAGCCGATGCCGGTGACGGCGAACAGCATCTTGGTCATCCAGAATGCGGGAAGCTGCGGCATGAGCAGGCAGAAGAATCCGATCATGCAGAGCGCAATCTGCATGCTTCGCCGGTAGCCTATTCGGGTGATGAACGAAGCAATGAGAAACGAGGTAATGGCGATCGGCAGGTCCTTGAACGCCTCCAGCACACTGGCGTCGGATTCGGAGACCCCGTAAGTATTCTGCACCTGCAGAATCACGGTACCGACGCTGTTCAGCAGGATCGCGAACACGAAGTAATTGATGAACAGCGAGATTCTGACCAGCCAGTAATTCATTCTTCGTTTTCTGTTGACTGTGGATTATCGAGATCTGCGTATGGACCAGTTGCGTTCGAACCGGCGATCGCAGCACGGATTGAATATACCCGCTCCGTCGCCGCAGGCAGGGTAGCACCGCCGGGCTGCAAGACGAGACGAGTCGAATCTCCTGAACGATGGGGCACCGGACGGGCAGTCGAAGATCCTGCCCGTCCGGCTCAACCGTTTGCCACCCCGCTCGCTACGATCGCCTAAGTCTCCTGAGTACGACGGGCTGCTAGAACTCGTAACCAACGCTGAACTGGAAAGTGCGCGGCATTATATAGCGGCCGTTCGGCGCGGAAATGGTACGGGGATCGCTTTCTGTCAGGGCATCTTCGTCCGTGATGTTATTGGCCGAGATCTGTACGACGAACGCCTCGTTGATTCGCATGATCACGCCGAGGTCCAGCTTTTCATAGCCTTCCAGCGTGTTGACGTTCTGCGCCTCGCCGAAGCGGTCGTCGACCGCGCTGACGGTGCCGTACACAGTGCCCTGCACGTCGAAATTGAGCACGTTGCCGAGGTCGAAGTCGTAGGTCGGCGTCAGGCGCAATTGCCAGCCGGGCTGCCGCTCCGTCTCTTTGCCGTCAATTCCTGGAATCGAATCGACCCCGCTTACGACACTGATCTCCGAATCCAGGAGAGTCGCATTGACCGACAGCGAGAACCCGGCGTCGGTCTGCCAGACGGCGTCGAGCTCGACGCCCCGGGAATCCTGGGTCGTGAGGAGGGCGTTCCCGCCGAACACGAAAGTGACGACTCTCGGATCGACGTCCGTGTAGAAGCCGGTGGCGTAGACGCTCAGGTTGTCCGTGACCCATTTGAAGCCGAGCTCGTACTGGTCGATGTCCTGGATCAGGTCATTGCCGCTCTCGAGGGCAGCGCGGCCGTCACGATAGGTGTCGAACTGCGGCATCAAGTGACCCTGGTTGATGCGGCCGAAGACACCCATCGAGTCGTTCAGCAGGAAGTTGAGGGCCGCCGTCCATGAGAGCTCCGACTCGTCGGTCGACGTGCCGAAATCGACGTCGCCATCCCTGCCGTCGTCGATCGTGTAGTCGATCTGGTAATTCTCGTAGCGAAGCCCGACATCCGCCGTCAACGCGTCGGTAATGTCGAATGTCGTCGCCGCGTACAGCGCGGTCGACGTGGCATCGCCGCTCCCGTCGATGTCGAAATTGTTGTTGTTGCAGCTGTCGATGGCCGGATCGTTGCACTCGATGCCGGTCACGAGCTCGCCGCCCTGCTGCACGACCTCGTACTTCACGTTACCCAACGACCAGAGGTCGTCGCTCGAGGCATTGGACGTGTAGAAGCCGAACGTCACCGTCCCCCGGTCAAAGGTTCTGGCCAGGCTGATGTCGTTCGTGAACGCTTCGACGTCCTTGCGAACTTCCCAAGCGCCGAACGCCTGGATGAATTCGTTGGCGCCGATCGCACGATCGCTCACCGCGCCGGTGATCGGACCGATGACCACGGCGCGCGCATCGACAAGCGGGTCGGCCAGCAGCGCGCTGACCTGCACGGCGCCGCCGTCCGGAACCAGGCCGATCGTATCGGCGTCGCCCTTCGTCAAGCTGAAACGATCGGTGAGCTGCCACTCGTCGGTGATGTCCAGCGTGACCGAGCCGCCCGTCATCGCGCCTCGCCAGCCGCGGCCCTCGTCGAGATCTAGTGTCTTGATCGTCGGGTTGGGGTGCTGCGAATCACCGCCGTTCAGGAAGTCCGCGTCGCCATCGCCGTCGTCATCCCTGTCGCTGGCGTTGTCCGTCATAATCTGGCGCTGCCGGTTCATGGCGCCGAGCTGGTTGTATCCGGGATCCACGCCCGGCACGTTGAGCGCCACCGGCAGGTACCACTGGCCGTAATCGTCCGTCTGCCGGTGGAAGACGTTGATGGTGCCGTTGTCCAGCTCGCGGGTGAGATTGATCGTGAACTGGTTACCTTCGTCCGAGTTGTAGCCGGCATCCCGCAGCCCCGGGGAGCTCGTGATGTAGCCGCCGATCATGTAGTAGAAATCCTCGGCGATTGGCCCGCTCACGTACCCGTCGAAACGCCGGAGCTCGTAGTCCGAGGTCGTGTACTTGACCAGGCCCTTCGTATCCTCGCTGCCCTCGCGCACGATGAAGTTCGTCGTCAGGCCCGGCTGGCCGCTCGAGAACACCGGGCTTGGGCCGCCGCGCAGCGCCTCGACCCTGAGCACCGTCTCGTCGATGCGGAACATCGTCGTGTTCTCGAGGAAGGCCAGGGTTGAGATTGGATAGAGCGGCGCTCCGTTCACCTGGACCGTGAGATACGGCGCGTCGCCGCCGCCCGGGAAGCCGCGGACCATCACGTTTGCGCCGGACACGCCGCCGGAGCTCTCGGACCAGACACCGGGGACCAGTTTCAACAGATCTGCCGTACTCTGCGGCGAGAACTGACTGATGTCGTCGTCCGTCATGGTAGTAATCGCGAAACTCGCGTCGAATTTGCGAATCTCCGCGCCACCGGCCGTCCCCGTGACGATGATTTCCTCGATCGCGCTATCCGCCTCCTCGTCCTGCGCGGTTGCGATGCCCGATGAAACGCATAGATACAGGGCCGCAGGCAGACAGCGCCACAAGAATTGAAAGGGATTGTTGATAGAGTACGTAGTCATGATGCCACCGTCCTTATTAAACGAGCCGTCTTAACTGGTGTTTGCAGGCGGGGCGATCAAGGCATGACGTGCTGGCATGAACGCGAGGCCAGGTCAGCAGGCAACAGACATTCGCTCGACTTGTATCCCCCCGCGAATAACACGTTGCCTGATAACCGTACACTCAAATGAAACGCATTTCAATAACTTTGAAATGCGTTTCATGAAACAGTATAATTGTCCGTTATAAGAATAAGTTACAATAAATTTGAATTCGGCCAAAAAAGCGCTCCGATGAATCGGTTTAAGCAGCGTGGAAACGAAACGCTTACTGCGCCGGCGGCCGGATACGCGCTATCAATAACGGGAATGGAACTGATATGAATTCCAGTCGTACGGAAAGTCGCACAGTTACGATGGACGACATCGCGAGGCTGGCGAAAGTATCGAAGCCGACCGTATCGCGCGCCCTGAGCAACAGTCCCCTGGTGAAGGGTGCCACTCGCGAACATGTTCTTGCCGTTGCGCGCAAGCACGGCTACGCGGTCAACCGGAATGCGCAGAAATTGCGGCACAAGCGCACCAATACCATTGCGGTTTCGCTCGATTTTCACTCGCACAAGCAAAACCACATTTCCGATCCGTTCATATTCGAGTTGTTGGCGGGGGTCGCCCAGGCTCTCGGCGATCTGAACCAGGACCTGCTGTTGTGCGCACCGGACCACAACGATGCCGACGCGTTTCGGCAGATGCTGCTGTCGCGGGGTGCCGATGGTTTTATCGTGCTCGGCCAGGGTCATCGCGAAGACATGCTGGAGGCATTTGCGGCCTCCGGTGCGCCGCTGGTTGTCTGGGGCGCGCCGGGCAAACGGACACACCATTGCGTTGTCGGCAGCGACAATTTTCTTGGCGGGCAGCTCGCGGGCCGCTATTTCATCGACAAGGGAAGGAGCCGGTTCCTGTTTTTCGGCGACACCTCGTTTCGCGAAATCCAGTTGCGCTGCGACGGTCTGCACGATGCAGCGGCGGCGCACGGTGGCAACATCCGTATCGACACCCTGTCGCTCAACAACTTTTCCTATGAAGCGGCATTCGTTGCCGCCACGAAATACCTCGCAAGCGATAATCCGCCGCCGGATGCCGTGTTCGCGTTCAGCGATACGGCTGCGATGGCGTTTGTCTGCGCATTCCGTGATGCCGGGGTGCAGGTTGGAAAGGATGCTTCGATCGTCGGTTACAACGACATACCCTCGGCCGCGTACTTCAGTCCGCCGGTCACGACGGTGAAGCAGGACATTCACCAGGCCGGCAAGCAACTGGTCTCGAGCCTGATGCGATTGCTCGCTGGCGAAAAGGTGCCGTCATCGACGATGCACACGGAGCTGATCGTTCGCCAAACCTGACGACCGGCCGATTCAGGATCCGGTTCGGCCTTTTCTTCAGAGCTTCGCCGCGAGGACCTTGCGCCGCAGATAGGAATAAACCTCGAGCAACGGCAGCTCCTTCGGACATACGTCATGGCAGGCCATCATGCCGATGCAGCCGAACACGCCATCATCACTCGACACGACCTCGAACCAGGCGTCATCGTCGCGCGCGTCGCGCGGGTCCATCATGAATCGTGCCATCCGATTCAGGCCTGCGGGACCTGCGAATCCGGGTTTGAGGTTGGCAACCCCGCAGGACGCAACGCAACAGCCGCATTCGATACAGCGATCGGATTCGTAAATGGCGAGCGACTCCTCATCGCTCATGCGCTCTTCCTGCGCATCCGGATCGAACGGCCGCTGCTCGTGAATCCAGCCCTCGACCTGTTGCACCATGTTGCGAAACCAGCGCCCGGTGTCGACCGAGAGATCACCGATGAGTTCAAAAACCGGCAGTGGGTAAAGTCGAATGTGCGGCGGCAGGCTGGCCGTCAGCGTGCGGCAGGCCAGCATCGGCCGCCCATTGACCAGCATGCCGCAGGAACCGCAAACCGCGGAACGACACGAAAAATCGAACTGCAGGCTCGCGTCCTGCCGCTCGCGAATCTGCGTCAGCAGCAGGTACAGGGTCATGTACGGCACTTCGTCGATCTCGAAAGTCTCGGTTCGCGGGACCGCCTGCGGGTCCTGCGGGTTGAAACGGAATATCTCGACGATGAGGTGCCGAGCTTTGTCGGCTGAGGTCATCGATGTGCTCCGGCTGCCTGCGTCACGTT
>Ga0302046_10002665_pt1 | contig 16561 bp, 14 predicted proteins | sample RVTome_11_FD_200261 | JGI IMG/M metagenome (GOLD analysis project Ga0302046, IMG submission 200261) | Soil microbial communities from uranium-contaminated site in the Upper Colorado River Basin, Wyoming, United States - RVT147D111 (version 2) ...
TTTGCAAGGCGCGCTCCATCTGTAAGGCGGTTCGCATCTCGTCGAATAGATTGCCGCCGCTGCTGGTGACGATGTCGACGCTCAGGCTGGGCCGCACCCCGGCCGCCACCAACCGGCCCGTGGCCGGCATGCCATGCCCCATCTGCATCTCGACTCGGGCCGAGACCGAGGCCGTACCACCCGACTCGGCCATCAGGCGGAGTTCGTGATCGGCGCAGCAGTTGCAGTGGACGTAGGTCATATCCGGCCCCAGCAGGCCGGCCTCGTGCATCCGCTCGATGGAGTGCGCCTGCCCACCGCGCAGCCCACCGCCGATATGCATGGTCACCCGCAGATCGAGTTCGCGGGCCAACTGTAAATCAGCCCGGGTGATGTCCATCGTCGAAAAGTCCGCCCCACGAATGGCCATTGCCAGGGTCACCAGGCCATCATTCGCCGCAAACTGTTCGGCCCGCAAGCGCCTGACATCGTCGGGGTGTGGTCGGATGCTTTGGAAATACCACTCCGCCGGTGGGTCGCTGGGCGTGCCGTGGGCGAACACGGCCCGCATCCCGGTCTCTCGCAGGCCACGAACGGCCTCGTCGGCGTGGTCGGGGCTGTTCATGATATGGGACCAATCGAGCATCGTGGTGATACCGCTGTCCAGAGCCTCGAGCGCCCCCAGCAGATTCGCCGCATAAACATCCTGGGGCCGGTAGGCCGCCGGAAGGCCGGCCCGGATACGCTCGAAATATTGGCCCAGGGTCCAATCGGAGGCGATACCACGCAGCACACTTTGCCAGGTGTGGCGGTGGGTGTCGATCAGGCCCGGCAAGACAATCATCTTGGAGGCATCGATGATGTGGGTATCTTCAACCGGCAGGTTAGGCCCCACCGCCGCGATCAGGCCATCTTCGACGAGGACATCGGCCCGCTCGAAGTCACCCAACGACTTATCAACAGTGATGACCACCCCACTGCGGATGAGGGTTCGCTCGTTAGCCATCATGGTCTCCGTTAGAGCTATGGCTTAGCGGGCGTTAACGTTCAGCCCACCATCGATCACCAACTGCGCCCCATTGATGTACTTGCCCCGATCCGAGGCAACAAAAGTCACCAGGTCGGCGATCTCCTCGGGCGAGGCCCAGCGGCCGGCCAGAATCCCAAATTGTTCACAATAGTCGGCCAAGAACTGTTCCTTGGTTTTGCCCTGCTTTTCGGCCATCATGCCGGCCCAGCCCTGCCGCCACTCGGTGCCGACCAGACCGGGAACGATCGCATTCACCGTAATCTGGTCACCGGCCAGGTCACGGGCCAGATAACCGGTGACATGGTTCATGGCCGCATTGTTGAGGCCGTGCGTCAGGGCGCTCTCCCAAACGATTTTGGCGGCCACGCCGCTGATGTTGATGATGCGTCCGGTCCCATCTTTGGCCAGGTGCGGCACAAAGGCCCGGATGACCCGGAGCATGCCGACGGTTTTGGCATCGATATCGGCCTGCCAGTCGGCGTCATCCCACAAAATCTGGCGGTCGAAGCGCCGCATGCGGTGGCCGGCATTGTTGACCAGGATGTTGATGGCGCCGAACATTTCAACCGCAGCTTCAGCCGCAGCATTGACCAACTCGCTGTCGGTGATATTGGTCGCTTGAGCCAGGACCTTGACGCCGCTGTTAGAGCGGATCGATTCGGCCACCTGATCGAGGGTTTCCTGGGTGCGGGCAATCAAGACCAGGTTGACGCCCTCGGCGGCCAGGGCTTCCGCAATGGCTTTGCCAATGCCCATGGTTCCGCCCGTAATGACGGCCGTTCGGCCGGCGAGATTTAGATCCATAGTGTTGCTCCTTTGCAGTTTGATAGGTTGATGTCTAATAAATCGTTACCAGGCCGCCCGGAAGACCGCTTCGGCCTGAGCCGCTTCCGTAATCGGCTTGGGATTGTTTTGGACGGCGGCGCTCTTGAGAGCCGTTTCAGCCAGATGGGGCAGGTCGGCTTCTTTGACCCCAACCTCACCCAGGCGCTGTGGCAGTCCTAATTGAGCCACCAACTCATAGACGTGTTGGGCGGCGGCTTCGGCCATGGCTGCATCGCTTTGGCCGGGCGGAATATCCATCGCTAAGGCGACCTGGGCCAACTGCGGCGCGGTCGTATCGAGATTAAAGCGCATCGCGTGGGGCAAGATGATGCTGTTGGCGACCCCGTGCGGCACGCCGGCCGTACCGCCTAACACGTGACACAGACCATGGTGCAAGCCCATTGCTACAGTCGCCAGCGAGGCGCCGGCCAGATGCGCCCCCAGCAGCATTTCCGTCCGGGCCTCGACATCATCACCCTGCCGGTGACAGCGCAGTAAGGCCCGGCTGATATGTCGAACCCCGGCCAGGGCCGCCGCCGTGGACAGGGGGTTGCGCGTGATCGAGTAAACGGCCTCGATGCAGTGAGCCAGGGCATTGATCCCGGTCGCGGCAGTCACGGCAGGCGGCAGATCGAGCGTCAAGTTCGGGTCGTAGATGGCCAGTTTGGGGGTGACTTTGGCATCGCGCACGGTGATTTTACGGGCCGAGCCATGCTCGTGATGGGTGACGCCATAAATGGGCGTCATTTCCGAACCCGCGTAGGTGGTCGGCACGGCAACGGTTGGTACCAGGGGTTGGTCTGTGGGAAAGCCGGCCCGCACAGGCTGCGCCGGCCGGCCGGTGCGCTCTACCTCGAGGGCCAGGCTAACGGCTTTGGCCATGCCAATACAACTGCCACCGCCCAACCCAATGACAGCCTCGATCTCGGCTGCCTGCGCCATTTCGAGCGCCTCGGCCAGTTGAAAATCGGGCACGTGGGCTTTGACCTGCTCATAGCTGACCACCAGGCGCGAGCCGAGGGCCGTCTCCAGCGGCGCAACGTGCCCGGCCGGTCGCAGCGAAGGACTGGTACAGAGCATCAGGCGCTGCCAGCCAAAGCGATCAGCCGCCTCGCCGATCTGAGTGATAGCTCCCACCCCAAAGATGATCTCCTGGGCCTGGCCCGTGTAGTGAAACTTGTTCATTTCTTTAACTTCTCGGCCAGATAATGCCAAGGGGCATTGAAGCGGAAGGCATTCTGGAACGGCGGCTGGGGTGCTTGCGTCTCCAGCCAGCGCACCGGTTCGGAGCCGGTGGTGAAGAACCCATGAGTTCCCCCGACGCTGGTCCAGACAAAGTCTCCGGCTTTGACCTGGTAGGTCTGGCCGTCCAGGATGCCTTTGGCCTCACCGCTCAGGAAGAAGTAAGTCTCTTCGAAGGGATGATCATGGACGTTGCCGGCTCCATTGGGCTGAAATTGAACCATAAACGTGGTCAACTGCTGTGAGCCCAAGAACCGGTCGACCATCATCTTGAGCGAGATCCCCTGGACGCTGTCGCCCCGATAACCATCCATTTGGAGTTGGGATGGCGGCGGCAAGATCGATAGATCAAAGTGACCGAGGCAGCGGGTGAGTGGGTCGGCCAGATCGGGTGGTTCGCCATTGCTGGGGGCGCTGCCGGGCATAAAGAAGGTATCGGGTTCAGGGTGACCGGCCGGTCGGGGCTGGGGCGACACCGTCTCGTGCCAGCGGACTCGGGTCGAGCCCACATTGCGCCAGGCGTGCAGCCGGCCCATGGGGATGATACCGTAATCGCCGGGTCCAAAGCGAACATTCCGCCCGTCGATGCCGGCCAGTACCTCGCCTTCCAATATGTAGAAGGCTTCCTCATAAGAGTGAACGTGCGGCGCGAGCATGCCCTCCGGCTCCAGTTGGCAAATGCCGATACCCGTATGCACGCAGCCGGCCACCGTATGATCGACCAGAGAGGCCCGGCCATACCCTTCGCTATGTCCTCCGCTGTAGCCCAGGGGCGTGGTTAAAGCTGATTCGTCAAACGTTCTTACGATGTGCATGGGCTTATGACCTTTTCAAAATTACAAACGTTTTTAAGCCTGCGGATCAACGACGATTTTTCCCCGAGCCCGACCCTCTGCCAGCGCGAGCAGCCCATCATCGACCAGGTTATCCAGTGGAATCACCCGATCCAGGACGGTGGAGGCGAGCGGCGTGGTGGTTAGAATTTCGAGGGATCGGGGTAGATCGACATCACAGACGTGGGCGTTGGTGGTCATGACTTCGATCTCGCGGACGATCATGCTGTGCAGGTCGATGGCCGGTGGTTCCGACGGCAGGCCCACCAACAGGACACGGCCGCCCCGGCGGGTGGCGTTCAGGGCCGTCGCCGGGCCGGGTGGCGCGCCGGACGCCTCGATAAAGACGTGGACGCCAACCCCATCGGTCAGGCGCTGGATCGCCTTGACCGGGTCTTCGGCCCTGGCATTGACCAGTTCAGTCGCACCAAGCTGCCGGGCGGTTTCCAGCCGCTTCTCGTCGATGTCGATAGCAATGATTGGTCCCAGACCCTGCGCGACGGCTCCGGCCAAAATAAATGAACCGATCCCGCCGACCCCCAGCAGGGCCATCACCTGGCCCGGCTCGGCCTTACTGCGGCCCACGGCGTGCAAAGCCACGGCCAACGGTTGGGCCATGGCCGCAGCGTCATCAGCGCAAGGGTCGGGCACCGGTTTGCACATGTGGGCCGGGGCCTTGACCCGTTCGGCCAGACCACCGTGGGTGTTCAGCCCCAGGGAATAGTATCGTTCGCACAGGTTGGTGCGACCGGCCCGGCACCAGTCACATGTGCCACACCAGGCTCCGGCGCCGGGGACAACGCGCTGGCCCACCTTGAATTCGGTCACCTCCGAACCAAGCTCCACAATCCGCCCGACGAATTCATGGCCTACGATCATCGGGCCTCGATGCCCACTCCAGGGGTGCGGCGCGGCGAGAGGTACGAAATGCGGGCCATGCAGGTATTCCGACACGTCGGTTCCGCAGATGGCGGCCCGCACCACTTCGAGCACGACATCGCGGGGGCCCGGCTTGTCCGGGTCCGGCATGGCTTCGATGCGCAGGTCACGATTTCCGTGGTAGACGGCAGCTTTCACAACGTCATTCATCCAACCCGGATAACCGGGCCAATACTTTGAAAGCGACGGCGAAATCCTCAGCGGCGAAGCCCATGGCCTTGGCAGCGAGAATGATTTGCTCCGTGACGGCCGTCGTGGGCAAGGACACATCCGCGTCACGACCCAACTCGAGCGCCAGCTTCAAATCCTTGAGCATAGCGGTCACATCGAACAGTGGTTCCTCGGGTAATTTCAAGGCGAACGGCCCCCGGTACTGCATCGCCGGAGAAGCAATGGCGCTGTTCAACATGACCTCGAGCGCGAGTTCACGGGGAATGCCGTTTTTCTCAGCCAGAATCACCGCTTCGAATAGACCAAGCAACTGCACCGGCACATTGATATTGACCGCAATTTTCAGGACAGAGGCGGAACCGCTCGGTCCGATATAGGTCACCCGCTGACCAATATCCAGCAAGATCGGTTTCACCTGCTCGAGGGCGGCTTCATCCCCACCGGCCATAAAGGTCAACTTACCCTGCCGGATGGTCACCGGACTGCCCGACACGGGCACATCGAGCATCTGGGCTCCCTTTTCAGCCGTCTGGGCCGCCAGTTCGCGCACGATCGTGGGGCTGACGGTGCTTATCGAGACGTGAACCTTACCCGGCCCCAAACCGGCCAGGATACCAGCCGGTCCCGTGGTGATGGCCTGCAGGGCCTTGTCATTGGCGATCATGCTCAAAGTGATATCGACGGCCTCGGCGACGGCCCGGGGTGAGCCGGCCCATTGCATGCCGGCGGCCAGCAAGCCTTCTGCTTTTGATTTAGTGCGGTTGTGGCCAATGACCGTGTGACCGGCATCGAGCAGCCGTTCGACCATGGCCGTGCCCATCGCGCCTAAACCAACAAATCCAACGGTTGTCATTAATACCTCCGATCAATAATTTGATGGCATTATCACGGCCGATTGAACGTCAGCAGCTTCATCTCGGTCATCTCTTCGATGGTGTAGCGCAAACCCTCACGGCCTATGCCGGAGTCTTTGACGCCGCCGTAGGGCATATGATCGACCCGGTAGGATGAGACATCGTTGATCATCAAGCCCCCGACCTCGATGCGGTCAAAAGCATCCTGGATGATGTTCCAATCGTTGGTAAATAAACCGGCTTGCAGGCCAAACTCGCTGGCGTCTACGGCCTCGATGGCCTGATGAACGTCGGTGTAGCGGTATAGGCCGACCAGCGGGGCAAAGACCTCCTGGCAAGAAACCCGCATATCCTCCTCGATCGAGGCCAGCACGGTGGGCTGCCACAGGTTGCCGTCTCGTTCGCCGCCGGTCAGAACTTCAGCTCTCTGGGCTACGGCTTCTTTGAGCCATACTTCGACCCGTTCCGCCGCTCCCCGGTCGATGAGCGGACCAACATCGGTCGCCTCATCGAGCGGGTCCCCGACCTTGAGCGCCTTGGTGCGGGGGATCAATTCGTCGACAAAGCCTTCATAGATGTCGGTGTGAGCATAGATGCGTTGGACCGAGATGCAGGATTGACCGGCGTAGGAGAAGCCACCCATCACCACCCGGCCGGCGGCGTAGGCCACATCGGCATCCTTGTGGATGATGTTACCGGCGTTACCACCCAACTCCAGGGTCACCCGCTTGCGCCCGGCCCGGGCTTTCAAGGCCCAACCGACCGCCGGGCTGCCGGTGAAGGTCAACTTCTTGAGGCGATCATCCTCGACCAACGGGGAGGCATTCTGCGTGGTGCTGGGGATGACGGCAAAGCCACCCTCGGGCCAGCCGGCCTCGAGCACCAGTTCACCCAACTTCAGCGAACTGACCGGAGTCTGGGTAGCAGGTCGAAGCAGGATCGGACAGCCCGCGGCCAGAGCCGGAGCGACCTTGTGCGCCACCAGATTGAGCGGGAAGTTGAAGGGCGAAATGCCGGACACCGGCCCCAAGGGGACCCGTTGAATGTGAGCCACGCGTCCATCATTGCCGGGAATCCAATCCAGCGGTACGATCTCGCCGTAAATTCGTTTCGCCTCTTCGGCAGCGACCTTGAAGGTAAATATGGCCCGGTCTACCTCTACCCTGGCCGTTCTAATCGGCTTACCCGCTTCCAGCGCAATCGTCCGGGCAAACTCTTCCCGGCGCTGGGCGATGCCGCTGCTGATCTTTTCCAAAATCTCGGCCCGCTGCCAGGAGGGCATTTTGCGGGTGACCTTAAAGGCCTTGACCGCCGCTGCAATGGCATCCTCGATCTCGTCCGGCCCGGCTCGATGGATCACGGCGACCAACGAGTCATCATACGGGCTGCGGACCTCGATGGCGTCGCCTGTTTTGAGCCACCGGCCATTGACCAGCGTGCCATACTCGCCCAAAGTAGCGGTCTTGGCACCATTGGCGCCGGCCGCACGGGCGCTTGCTTCTCTTAATCGTTCGGCTGAACTCATTATTACCCCCTTATTGAGCCCACAATGGGCTGTACCTATGTGAGGTCTAAAACCCCACAAACGTCTAATCAAGCATACTTAATGGATCTTCAATGAAACGGGTTAACGTCTGCATAAACTGGGCTGCCCTGGCTCCATCGACCACCCGATGATCGCAGGAGAGGGTCAGGGTCATCATCGGCTGGACGGCCGGTTGGCCATTGACCGGCACTACTCTGTCGGCGATACGCCCCGTAGCCAAAATGGCGGCCTGGGGCGGATTGACGATGGCGTTGAACGCATCCACGCCGTACATGCCCAAGTTGCTGATAGTAAAAGTGCCGTTGCTCAGATCGGCCAGGGACAGCTTACCACTTTGGGCTCGAGCGACCAGAGTTTGCCGCCGGGCCGCCAGGTCATTTAAACCCAGTTGATCGGCCTGCTGAATGACCGGCGCCAGCAGGCCCTCCTCCACGGCCACGGCCAGACCAACGTTGACGGCGGCATTGGCCATGATCGCGCCATTAGACCATCTGGCGTTGAGACGGGGATGTTGGCGCAGGGCCTGGGCGACTAGCTTCACCAATAGATCGGTGAAGGTCAGTTTCTCGGTCGCCCGCTGCTGGGCCCGTTCCCGCCAGGAAATCAAACCACTCGCATTGGCGTCGACCGTGATGTAGAAGTGCGGCGCCGTGGTCCAGCTTTCACTCAGGCGCTGCACCATTACGTTCCAAATCCGGCTCATCGGCAGCACCTCGCCTTCAGCCAGCGGCGTTGCAGCGACGGCAGGGGTTAGAATCGGTTTGAGGGCCGGAGCAGCGGCAGCAGCCAAGACATCGGCAGCCAAGACTGCGCCTTCGGGGCCGCTCCCATTGATGGCGACCAGGTCCAGGTTCTGCTCACGAGCCAGACGGCGGGCCTTGGGCGAAGCCAGAACCCGGCCATCGACGGCGCCGGTCAGTTCCACTTTTTGAGCGGCCAGATAAGCCAACACATCCTCTTTCTGGATGCGCCCGCCAACCGGCTTGATCTGGTTCAGGTCGACATCGTGTTCAGCCGCGATCCGCGCCGCCAAGGGGCTGGCCAGGACTTCGGGCCGTGCTCCTGTCTCACTCGCCGTTGGGGGTGCTGGAGCAGCCGCCGGAGTCGATTTAGACTCGAGGGCCGGAGTCGCTTCACCGGCGGCCAGGATCAGGGCGATGGTCTGGCCGACCGGCACCTCATCGCCGGGCCGGGCCGTGACATTCGCCAGCGTGCCGGAAGCCGGCGCTTCGATCTCGACCGTGGTTTTATCGGTCTCGATCTCCATCAAGGGCTCGCCCTTCGTGACCTTATCCCCTTCGGACTTGAGCCACTGCAACAGCGTGCCTGTTTCTTGCGCCATCCCCAGGGCCGGCATGATGACATCTTTAGCCAAATGGAATCTCCTCCATCGATTTGCGATTTTGGATTTTGGATTGACAATGGGTTGAGTCGCCAATCACAAATCACAATTCTGAAAATCCCAAATCAATTTATGCTGCTTCGACCTTCGCGCTGGCGGCAACGGCCTGCTGTAAGTTGCCATTGCTGTGGACCGTTTCCCAGGGGCTGTCACCATCGCCGTAGACCAGGTTCTTGTGAGACTCGGTTTCGCGGGTGGGGGACAACGGGCCGGTGGCGGTGTAGTATTGAACCCCGGCCACCATCAGCTCTTCAGCCGGGAAGCGGGTGATGATTTCGCAGCCATCTTTGGTGACGACCAACTGCTCCTCGATGCGGGCGGCCGACCAACCATCGGCCGCCGGCCAGAAGGTCTCGAGGGCAAAGACCATGCCTTCTTCGATGACCTCCGGATGATCGAGCGAGACCAGGCGGCTGAAGACCGGCTTCTCCCAAATCGACAGACCCACCCCGTGCCCGTATTGCAAGGCGAAGGCGGCTTCTTCATCGGGGAAGCCAAAATCCTCGGCCTTGGGCCAGAGTTTGACCACATCGGCGGTCGTCACGCCAGGCTTGATGGTATCGATCGCCACATCAAGATAATAGCGGCAGCGTTTGTAAGCATCGATCTGAGCCTGCGAGGCGCTGCCTATCGCAAAGGTCCGGTAGTAGCAGGTCCGATAGCCCATATAACTGTGCAGGATGTCAAAATAGGCTGGATCGCCCGGTCGCAGCACCCGGTCACTAAAAACGTGTGGATGAGGGCTGCATCGCTCGCCCGAGATGGCATTGATGCCCTCCACGTGCTCGGAGCCCAGGTCATACAGCACCTTGCTGGCCAGGCCGACACATTCATTTTCGCGCATACCGGGCCGCATAACGCGGTAAAGCTCCTCATAGGCGGCATCGACCATCATGCAGGCCGAAGCCAATAAGGTAATCTCATCTTGAGTCTTGATGACCCGCGCGAGCTGCATCAACTGCTGGCCATCGACTATCTCGATGCCTTCTTTTTGTAAGGCGAACAACACCGGTGGCTCGATCACATCCACCCCCAACGGCTCATTTTGCAGGCCGCGCTCCTCTAATTCAATACGGATTTTGCGGGCCACACTTTCCGCTCGACCGGTCGCCGGCAGCATCGCCCCCCGCAGAGTCGAGATTCCGGCTCGGGAACGTTTTTCGCCGTCCAACCAGGGACAATAGATCTGGTGGTGCCTGGCCGCCGAGCCAAAATCCCAATTGATGGGTTCATCACCCTGGGGCAGCAAGCAGAAACGAGCCACTTTATCCATTGCCCAGGTTCCGATATGGGTCGCCGTAATATAACGGATATTATTTTGATCGAAGCACAGCAGCGCCCCAATCTCAGATTCCTTGAGGAGCTTTTTGATCCGATCCAACCGCTCGGTACGCAGTCGTTCAAAATTGACGCGCTGTTCCCAATCGACTCCCATGAGACCATACGTTTTTATTGCCATGATTTTTCTCCTTATGGGCTATTTAATTAAGACAAGCAGTCTCTTAGACTCTGCCGCATAACGTTTTTGCTATTTCAAATACCCCGTCGGCCGTGGGGATGGTTAAATCTTCCAGAACGGGCGAGAAGGGGATGGGCACATCCATCGCGCCGACGCGCTTGACGGGCGCATCGAGATAATAAAACGCGCCATCGGCAATCACCGAGGCGATTTCGGCTGTGACCCCGTAGGCTTCATAACCCTCATCGATGACGATGGCCCGGCTGGTCTTTTTGGCCGATTCGATCAGGGTTTGGCGGTCGAGCGGCGCCGTGGTGCGCGGGTCGACCACCTCGGCACTGAGACCAATCTCAGCCAGCTTAGCGGCCGCTTCCAGCGCGACCTGGACCATGCTGCTGGTCCCCACCAGGGTAATATCCGTGCCCTCGCGTTTGATATCGGCTACGCCAAAGGGAATCGTGTACTCTTCTTCGGGCACCGGGCCTTTGAGTTGGTACATCATCTTGTCTTCAAAAATGGCAACAGGGTTGTCGTCGCGAATGGCCGTTTTCATCAGGCCCTTGGCGTCATAGGGCGTCGAGGGCACCACCACCTTCAACCCAGGCACATGACTAAACCAGGCGTGCAGCGACTGCGAATGCTGCGCTGCCGAACGGCGGCTGGCCCCCATTGTCGTCCGCAGCACCATGGGTACTGTTAGCTTGCCACCGGACATGTAATGGGTTTTGGCGGCCTGATTAACCATTTGATCCATCGTCAAGGTGATAAAATCCCCGAACATAATATCGACAACCGGACGCATGCCTGTCATCGCCGCGCCGACGCCCAACCCGGTAATTCCGGCTTCGGAGATGGGCGAGTCGATCACGCGCTCCGGCCCAAACTCATCGATCAGACCGAGCAGGGCCTTGAAGGCCGTGCCCGCTTCGCCTACATCCTCGCCGATAATGAAAACACGCTTGTCCCGGCGTAGTTCTTCAGCTAACGCTTCTTTGACCGCTTCCGCAAAGGAAATAATCCGACCATTTTCAGGCGTAGACATGCTGCGTCACCTCGCTTTCATCGGGATAGGGCGCTTCCAGGGCGAACTTGACCGCAGCCTCGACTTCCTGGCGGACGTCTTGTTCAATCTGCTCCAGCACGTTTAATTCGGTTAGTTTCTGCTCAAGCAGCCAGTTAGAGAGAGTTTTGAGCGGGTCGCGCTCGGTCCTCCACTCCTGCTCCTCTTCCTTGGAGCGATAGTAGCTGCGATTGACATCGCCAACGTGATGGCCATGAAATCGGTAGGTGTGGCCCAACATAAAGGCCGGCCCTTGGCCTGCCCGCACGCGTTCAACCAGCCCGGCCATCGTGAAATGGACCTCGCGTACATCCTGGCCGTTAACCTCGACAGTATGGATGCCAAAGGCGGCGGCTCTATTCATCATATCGCCGGCTGTTGTCTCGGAATGATGGGTATATTCGTTGTACAAATTGTTCTCACAGACATAGATGACGGGGTAACTCCACAATTGGGCCATGTTCATCACTTCATACAACAGCCCCTGGCCCAGTGCGCCTTCGCCAAAGAAACAAACGGCGACCTGATCGGTGCCGCGCATTTTGATCGACATGGCTGCCCCGGTCGCGATGCCGGCGCTGCCGCCGACAATGGCGTTCGCCCCTAAATTGCCCCGCTCCTGGTCGGCGATGTGCATCGACCCGCCTTTGCCCCGGCAGTAACCGGCCTCTTTGCCCAACAGCTCGGCAAACATGAGATCGACTGAAGCCCCCTTAGCCAGACAATGGCCATGACCACGGTGCGTGCTGGTAATATAATCATCTTGACGCAGCGTCTCGCACACGCCCACGGCGATGGCTTCCTCGCCAATGTATAAATGGGTCAGGCCAGGCATTTTGGCGCTGGTATAGAGTTCATTGGCATTCTCTTCGAATGCCCGAATTTTGGACATCTGCTGATACATGTGAAGCCACTGCTCCACATCGACCGACGCATAATCAAAATGATCGTTTTTCGATGCGGATGTTTTAGATTTTGTCATATGTCCCCCTGTGTTGGGTTTAGTCTGGGAATGTAGGAATTCGGCTGAAAGCTGCTCTCGATGTTTGCCGCCCGCCACCACGCTCTCTACCAAATTGCAGGAGCCAGCAGCACGGCCTGAAAGCGGTCAACCGTCCGGGCCGATTTTGGAGGGCTGGGGCCGGTGCGGTGGATCTTTTTCGATGTAGCTAGTTAAGATACCGGGCCAAAGGTTTAGATTAGTTGGTGTTTAGCCAGGTCGAGATTACTGTTTAATAGCATTAAACACACGCGCCTCAGATTTTAGCACTGAAGTCCTGGCTTGTCAAAAATTTTTCCCCAAATTAGCGTTAATTGGCATTGGGACACAAAATCCAGACCATAATATTGCATAGTCTGGGGAGGTTGTCGTATAATAGCGTTTAACGTCATTGAACAGCGTTCTTTATGTGCAACTAAGGAGGGCGGTGATTATGAGCGAAAAGGCAGCTCAAGGCGGCCTGGACATCGGCGAAAAGCTTCGCTCTGCGCGCTTGGGTCAAAACTTGAGCCTGCGCGATCTGGCCCAACGGGCTGAAGTGAGCGCCAGCCTGATCAGCCAGATCGAAAATGGTAAAGCGAACCCGTCGGTCAGATCCCTCCACAGTATTGCGGATGCGTTGTCGTTACCTATTGATTATTTCTTTCCTGATAAGGAACCTGATAAGGAACCTGATAAGGAGGAAGTAAATACTGCGGCTGCATCCCTGCCCGATCTCTTTGAAAAACTTACGCCCAGCGAACTACGAGCCGGACAAGCGGCGGCTTTGATCGGGACCTCAACGTTTTCCTTTGCTGATGAAGATCGCAAATCGAAGGGGCCGGTGCTGCGGGCCGATGCGCGCCCAACCATCGAGTTGGAATGCGGGGTAACCTGGTCACGCCTGACCCCAACACCTGAAGCCACGGCTGAGTATATGTTCATTTGTTATCAGGTTGGAGCCACTTCAGGAGCTAGAATGTCACACCATACGGGCCGCGAGTTTGGCTTCATTCTCGAAGGCGAGCTGCTGCTGGAGTTAGGTTTTGAACAGTATCATCTCAAACCGGGCGACAGCGTTATCTTTGACTCAGCCACCCCCCATCGTTTGACCAACACCGGCCAGATCCCCATGCGGGCCATGTGGGTCATTTTCAATCACAAGTAACCTGGGTCAATTAACAATGAACAATTAGCAATTAACAATATGGTGTCGAGAGCACATCTAAACGTGAGTTCCAAGTTCATTGTTAAACGAGCCCTGCCCGACCACGGCTTTCAGGTTTTGCAAGTCCTCAAAAGTTGCCAATCCACTATAATTTGCTAAAATCAAAACGGCTTGACCTTATGGGGTCAAGCCGTTTTATGTGAGGACGTCATGCGAGCGATTACGAATCATCTATCCTGGATTCTGACCCTGGCGAGTTGTTTATTGATTTCGCTCGCCTTCATGCTGACGGCCTGTGGTAAGGCGGGTGTTGTGATCCCTGCCGAGGCCGAGTTTGATACCAGTCTGTTCACCCACCGGCAAGCGGCACCGGTCGCGGAACCTCAACATTCTGAGGCCGCGACCAGCGCTCCCGTTTACGTTCCAACTATTGATACCGACAAAGTCATGTCCTCTCCCGACTACGGTATGCAGGTCTTCCTCTATTGGCAGGCTGAAATTGCCGACCGGGACCTGAACCTGGTTCGAGAGGCCGGTTTCCGTTGGGTCAAGCAGGAGATTCCCTGGCGCGAGGTCGAAGGACACGGCAAAGGTATCTGGCAATGGGATAGCTCTGACCGGGTGATGGATCAGATCGAAGCGCATGGACTGAAGGTCATTATTCGGCTTGGTTCACAACCTGCCTGGGCCGCGCCTGAGGTCGAGCTTCCCAATATTGCTCCCCCCCAGGATATGCAAGATTTTTATGATTATGTATTTACTGTAGCCAACCGCTATCGTGGGCGTGTGGCAGCCTACCAGATTTGGAATGAGCCCAATCTGGCCCGTGAGTGGGGTGGGCGAGCGCCTAATCCTGCAGCATATGTCGAACTGCTCAAGGTTGGCTATCAAGCCGTCAAGGATGCCGACCCCCAGGCCATCGTCATCAGTGCCGGGCTCGCTCCTACAACGCGCAATGATGATCAGGCCATGCCCGATATCTATTTCTACCAAGGCATGTACGATGCCGGAGCCATCCCCTACTTCGACAGTCTGGGTGTGCATGCCGCCGGTTACAAAAGCCCACCCGAGATCGATCCCGCTGAGGTCGCCGCTGACCCTGTCCTGACCAATGGCGATACCTCCCCCGAACGATTACGCCGCGTTTATGCCTTTCGCCACGTGGAAGACGTGCGTGATCTGATGGTGCGTAACGGCGATCAAGCTAAAAAGATCGTCATCCTTGAAGTTGGCTGGACCATTGATCCACGCCCCGACTCGCCCTACTTCTGGCAAGCCGTCAGCCCGGAGCAGCAGGACAAATACCTACAGCGTGCCTATGGCTATGCCGAAGCCCACTGGCAGCCCTGGATTGGCGTGATGAGCCTGATCTATATTGCTCATCCGAGCTGGCATTGGGGTCACGAAGAAACTTATTGGAGCATCGTCTATCCCGGTTACCCCGATTTAAGAACCTCTCCGGCCTATTACGGCGTCTTGACCATGCCGAAGATACCGCCTGTACCGTAACGACGGCAAGCCCTGGCTTCTGCCAATTCCGTTAACGCACTAGATTCCACACATCTTTATTTGGGTGGTGACATCAAACAAATCTTGAATAGTACGGGGGGTGCAGGCTGAGTCCGAGAATTTCTAAGAAGCAACAACGGGGAGTGACTTAACGGAAGATGACAGGTATAAAAGTGTTATGAGTTACCGACTCACGATAGATCATATTGATGTTGTCTAAATAAATCCAAGTATTATCTACAGCCACGGGGCGGTTAGACACTCGAAACTCGACGGTGGTGGTTTGGCCAGCATACGGGGAGAGATTGAGCACGCTTTGTTTCCATCGCATATCTTTTGGCGAGGCTGGTAAAGGCGGGTTGGAAGTAGCCGCTCTCAGTCGAACCATCGATTTTGCGGCCCAAGACTAACATTATTCTCCCTCCTTTTCAAGAAGCAGCAGCATAAACGGGACCATTGATTTTTCTTTCATTGTAAATGATAGATTTTGGCTCGATGCTACATTCTAGAAGGTCACGAAGCTTTAGCATTGCCTTAGCATGCATCTGGCTGACACGTGACTCTGAGACACCAAGAGCTTGACCTATCTCCTTCATTGTGAGGCGATCATTATAGTAAAGGGCAATCATTAGTTGCTCGCGTTTAGGTAACGCACGGATAGCCGCCATCAGTTCAGCCCTCATCTCGCTGTCATCCACTTGTTGGGTGGGTGCAGGCATTTTGGTATCCTCCAACGAATCATACAAAGTGGATTGTTCGCCATCATCAAAATTTACCGGCTGATCCAGCGAGAAAATGGCGAAGTTAGCATCCAAGAGCCAACGATGGTACTGATTCAGGCTAATGTTTAAGTAATTAGCGATCTCCATATCATCTGGTATTCGACCCAAGAGTTGACTTAGGTGGGCTATTGCCATAGAAATCTCCTTGGTCCGGCGATGGGCTGACCGGGGAAGTAGATTCAGCATTCGAAGTGAGTCGATTATCTGGCCCCTGATTCGAGTAACTGCATATGTTTCAAACTTAACCCCGTGGGAAAGATCGAAACGATCGATTGCTTCAAGGAGCCCAAGCACACCATAACCAATTAAATCTTCCCGCTGCAGGCTGGGTGGCAGCGCAATTGCCAGCCGACCGACCACATACTTAACCAACCCTGTGTAATGCAAAATGAGTGTTTCACGCGTTTGTTGATCATTATTCTGCGCGTAGCGTTTCCACAATTTTGTTATATAATCATTCATCGATTCATTATCCCTATACTAATTCTTACTTAACAGTAGGAAGCCACAGAGCCGTTGTGAAGTCCAAACTGTGCTGTGTCTCGTCCTTGACCATTGAAGGTGGTTCATCCGAACAAAAATTGGGAACAAGGTCAGAACAGAATGGGTTGAAATCATAGTCAACGTAAGCGGCTAAGTTGAAAGATCAAACATCCGAGCAACTACAACTCAGTTATAACACACGGGTAAGTGAGTGTCAGTAAAGGTGAGGTTAAGCGAGGGTAAACTTGACGTAAAGACGCTAAAGCTATTTCTTATATGGCCGAAACAATCTCTGATTTA
>Ga0302046_10002666_pt1 | contig 16560 bp, 18 predicted proteins | sample RVTome_11_FD_200261 | JGI IMG/M metagenome (GOLD analysis project Ga0302046, IMG submission 200261) | Soil microbial communities from uranium-contaminated site in the Upper Colorado River Basin, Wyoming, United States - RVT147D111 (version 2) ...
CAGGAGATCCTGGCTCACTACTATACCGGCGCGCAGGTCCACTCCCAGGTCGCCTCCACCACCCGTTAGGACGTCCTTCTTCGTTCGGCTGAAGTTGACAAGCACCCGCCCCTTCACTAGCATTGTCCCATACCCAGCCTTCTAAATATGTCAGCCTCCGAAGTAACCAGCGCGGAACAGCTCACGAAGGGCGGTACTCTGCGTGGTCGATTGGCCGACGTCAGCCTTCCCGAGATGCTGATCTTTCTCAAGGTGTCCGAAAAGACCGGTGTTCTCACCATCGTTCAAACGGGAGTCCGCAAGGCGCTCTACTTCTTGGACGGAAGAGTGGTCTTTGCGGCGTCGAGCCTGAGTCAAGATCGATTGGGGGAGGTGTTGCTTCGGGGCGGCAAGATATCGGCCGATGAGTATCTTCGTCTGTCGCAGCGCATTCGCGGCGGGCAGCGCCTGGGCAAGGCTTTGATCGAGAGTGGCGTGCTGGCTCCGGGCGATCTCTGGTGGGGAATCGAGCAGCAGGTGAGGGAGATCGTGTGGAGCCTCTTCACGTGGGACGAGGGCTCGTTCCAGTTCGAGGAGAGCGATCGCCCGCGGGGAGAAAAAATCACGATCAACCTCGAGGTCGAGGGTCTCATCATCGAGGGGATTCGGCGCATCAGTGGCGCTGGGCCCATCAGCAACCATTTCGTTCCCGTGGATACGATTCTCGAACGGTCGGACAAGCTTCCCCCGATGCCGCTCGAGGCCTACGAAGAGCACGTCCTGAGACAGGTCAACGGGAAGAGAACCGTCGCCGAGATCTGCAAGGAAAGCGAGATCGGAGAGGCCGAGACGCGCAAAGTCCTTCATACCTTCATGGCCGTCGGTGTGATCGCCGTCAAGGGACGCAAACACGCGCCGCTCGACCCGGAAGCTATCGAGCGCGCCGACTATCGCGGCATGGTCGAGCTCTACAATGAGATGTACAAGTATCTCTTCCGACACATGTCGGGAGAGGTCGGGCCCATTGCCGAGATCATCTTGGAGAAGTACCTGGGTGAGCTCAAGGGCCGACCGAACTCCCTGTTCGAGCGGGCGAGGTTGCGACGCGATGGTTCGCTTGATCCACAGCAGATTGAAATCAACGTGACTCGGGTCAAGCCGTTCGAGCGCCGAAACCGCCTGGTCGAAGCACTGAACGAGCTCCTTTATGCGGAGCTACTCGCGGTGAAGCGGACGTTGGGAGTGTCGCACGAGGCTCAGCTCATCCAAGTCTTTCGAACCATGAGAGGAGACAAGTGAGCTCGCGGTCGCTGGTCGGTCTGGGGGTGGCGATCCGCGGGGTTTGGGATCGGCTCGAGGCTTCGAGGCTCCCGCGGCTACAGACCAGCGAAATCGTGGGTGCCGTCACAGTCGGGTGTCTGATCCTCATTCTTATGGTACTGCGTTGGCTGAGCGCGTAGGAGCACGCCGATGAGGAGCCAGAACTCCCCGCTCCTCGTCATCGTCGGTCCCACCGGATCGGGAAAGAGTGCCCTTGCTCTGCGCTTGGCCGCAAGCTTTCCCGCCGAGGTCGTGAGCTGCGACGCGTTACAGGTTTACCGCGGGGCGGACATCGGAACGGGAAAGCTCTCCGTCTCCGAGAGGCACGGCATTCCGCATCACCTATTGGACGTCGTGGATCCTTCGCAGGGCTTCTCGGCGGCGAGCTACATTCGCCTTGCAGCTCCCATCATCGACGACATCCGGGGCCGAGGGAGGGTTCCTGTTGTCGTGGGGGGGACTGGGCTCTATCTGCGAGCGTTACGGCGCGGTTTGTTCGAAGGGCCGGGGCGCGATTCCCGGATACGGGACCGCATGGTGAACATCGCGGGTCGGCGCGGTCGAGAGTTCGTGCACCGCATGCTGCATCGAGTCGATCCGGCTTCAGCCGGGCGAATTCACCCCAACGATCTCGTCCGTACGGTTCGCGCGCTGGAGGTTTGTTTGCTTGCCGGCCGGCCGATGAGCGACCTAATGCGGGAGCGAGCCAGCCCGCTGGCCGGCTATCATGCCACACTCGTTGGTGTCGCTCCTCCGCGCCGCGAGTTAGCAGCGCGCATCGAGCGGCGCGTTCGAGGCATGTTCGCGCTCGGGTTGGTGGACGAAGTGCGGGGTATCCTGAAGAAGTTTGGCCGCGATGCCCCGCTGATCAAGGCCATTGGATATCGACAGGTGGCACAATATCTGGCTGGTGAGGTCGGCCTCGATGAAGCGCAGGGTATGACGGTGAGGGCCACGCTTCAGTACGCCAAGCGACAGATGACCTGGTTCCGGCGGGAGGAAGGTGTGGTTTGGTTTACGTGCTGCGGCGATGATCCGGAAGCTGGAGAGAGAATCGAAGCGTACCTCCGTGCTCGGAGGGACTTCGCTCCCCGTGGGGACGACGAAGGTACCGCCGGGCGTCATGAACTAATTGAATCCGGTGAGTTTATTGAGGCCATTGAGCCTATGGGGCCTTTCAACGAAGAAGGGGTACATGCAGAAACAGCCTCCTAACATACAGGATAGCTTCTTGAATCACGCTCGACGGGAGAGGATCGTCGTGACCGTCTATCTGATGAACGGCACGAAATTGAGCGGGCGGATCAAGAGTTTCGATCGCTTCGCCATCATCATGGAAAACGACGGTACCGATCAGATGATCTTCAAGCACGCCATCTCTACGATCAGCGGAACGAGGCAGTTTGGTAACTACCTCAACATGGATCCTGTGGTGGGAGGTGCGGAGAAGAAAGACTGACCCGCGTGGGGGATCGAATCTTCTCACGGGCCGTCGTGATCGTCATGGACGGCGTCGGGGTGGGAGAGCTCCCTGATGCCGCGGACTACGGCGATGAGGGCGCTAACACGGTCGCTCACATCGCCGCCTCGCAATCGCTCTCTATTCCATTTCTTGCCAGCCTCGGAATGAGCGAGCTCGTCCCGGAGGTAACGTCCGGCGGCAACCTGCGGGGCGCCTACGGGAAGATGAGTGAGCGATCTCCCGGTAAGGACAGCACGACGGGGCACTGGGAGATGGCGGGAATCGTTCTCGAGAAGGCCTTCCGCACATATCCCCAAGGATTCCCCGCCGAGGTGATCGCCGAGTTCGAGAAACGGATCGGGCGGGAGGTCCTCGGCAATCGGGCCGCCAGCGGAACCGTCATCATCCAGGAGCTTGGCGAGGAGCACCGCCGGACCGGAAAACCGATCGTCTACACATCGGCGGATAGCGTCTTCCAGATCGCGGCACACGAGGAAGTCGTGCCGCTCGATGAGCTTTACCGTATGTGCCAAGCGGCTTTCGATCTCGTCGTGAAGGAGCACGGGATCGCCCGCATCATTGCTCGACCCTTTGTCGGAGATCGGCCGGGCTCGTTCGTAAGGACTTCTCGCCGCCGAGATTTCGTGCCCAAGCCTCCGCGACCGACCCTGCTCGATCGGATGGCCGAACGCGGACTGGGCGTGTTCGGCGTGGGCAAGATTGAGGATCTCTTTGCGGGCTCGGGCGTTTCGGAGGCCGTTCATACGGAGAGCAACGCGCACGGCCTCGCCGAGACGCTGAAGGCGATGCAAACGTCTCGCGCGGATCTGATCTTCACCAACCTGGTCGACTTCGACCAGCAGTTCGGGCATCGCAACGATCCGGCTGGTTTCGCCAGGGCTTTGGAGGAGCTCGACCGCGCCCTGCCCGCTCTCGTCCAGGAAGGGCAAGAGGGCGATTTGTTTCTCCTGACTGGGGATCACGGATGTGACCCAACGACGCCTTCCACGGACCATTCCCGGGAGTACGTGCCCTTGCTTGCGGCCGGGCGCCGCGTGCGCGCGGGGGCCAATCTGGGCGTTCGCGAGAGCTTCGCGGATCTCGGACAGACCCTGGCCGAGAACTATGGGCTGGGGCCCCTCGAGGCCGGGGAGAGCTTCCTGAGTCAACTCGTCTAAACGGGGGGAGCCTTTGCCCACCCCATCCGCCTGTCATCTTTTCTTGTGCCGTATTTCATTTTTAATGCAGTTTTATTAGGCCAACAACCCGCTCCTCCTTCGTTTGAGTGAGGCTCCAATTCTTGACAGGGTGGGCGCCCGTGCTATAATGCCGGCGCTTAACTCAAAGGGCTGTTATGTTTATAGACTTGCTGCATGTGCCGCCCGAGGGGCGAGAGCTCGATATCGCCGTTCCTCCCGATCGGTGTCCGATTGACGGGACGGAGCTGCGGTTGGTCGAAGACGTGCATCTTTCGGGTCGATTGGATCACGCCGACGACGCATCCTTCCGCCTCAGGGGCTCGATGTCCGCGGCGGTCGAGTTGGACTGCGTCCGGTGCCTCGAGCCGTTTCGCCTCGATCTGGAGGAAGCGCTCGACCTGCTTTTCCTGCCCCCTTCCGCCAACGCGGGATCGAACAAAGAGGAGCACGAGCTCAAGGACGAAGACTTGGCGGTCAGCTTCTACCGCGATGATGAAATCGATTTGAGCCTATTGATACGGGAGCAGCTTTATCTGGCCCTCCCGATGAAGCCGATCTGCCGCGCCGACTGCGCGGGACTCTGCCCGGCCTGTGGGGCCAATCTGAACCTCACCCGGTGCGACTGCGCCCGTGAGACCGTGGACCCGCGGCTGGCCAGCCTCAGGGCGCTGTTGAAACCGTAGTGCCGTTCCCGTTACTTGGAACAACCTGAGTGATTTAAAGCGAATCCGACCCCGCCGATGACGGCTGTTGCGCCGGTTGTTCTCCGGGACGAAATGTGAAAGGAGATCCACGAGGATGCCTAATCCGAAGCGACGCCACTCGAAGAGTCGGCGCAACAAAAGGCGGACCCACGACGCTCTTCACAGCAACACTTTGTCGGAATGTCCGAATTGTCACGAACCTAAACCTCCGCACCGAGTGTGTCCGAGTTGTGGTTATTACAAGGGGAATCTGGTCATGGAGGTCGAAGCCTAGTTCGCGGCGGTAGCAAGAGACGACCTGTCTCCCGTGGTGACGAGCTCGACGGTCGCCATCGACGCAATGGCCGTGATTTTCGCACCCCGAGAATGCGCTGGGTTAACCGCGAGCTATCGGGCGTGTGGCAACGAATGAGGGCGGTATGAGTGGGCTCGCGTTGGTGTTTCCGGGACAGGGCTCCCAGCAGGTCGGAATGGGCAGGAACATTGCTGAGGAGTTCCCCGAAGCACGCCAGGTCTTCGACCTTGCCGATAGGACGTTGGGTTTCTCGCTCTCCCGGTTGTGCTTCGAAGGGCCGGCAGACGAGTTGAAGCTGACCGAGAACACGCAGCCCGCTATCCTGACCACCAGCGTGGCGTTGTATCGCGTCCTGGCAGGAAAAGGTATCGAGCCCGACTTCGTGGCCGGGCATAGTCTGGGCGAGTATTCCGCGCTGGTTGCGGCGGGTGGTCTTCGATTGGAAGACGCAGTGGGCCTGGTGCGGAACCGCGGCCGTTACATGCAGGAGGCCGTACCCTTGGGCGAGGGGGCCATGGCCGCCGTGCTCGGGCTTGCCGTCGACGACGTGGAAGCAGTATGCCGCGAGGCGTCGCAGGGAGAGGTGGTGGAGCCGGCGAACTTGAACGCCCCTGGGCAAATGGTCATCGCGGGGCACACTGCCGCAGTGGAGCGCGCGGGCGAAAGAGCGAAGGAACGGGGTGCCAAGCGTGTGATTCCTCTGCCGGTGAGCGCACCATTTCACTGTCGCCTCATGAAGCCGGCCGCGGAACGCCTGCGGCGGGATTTTTCGAATGTGGCGTTCACCGATCCACGTGTGCCGCTGATTTCCAACGTGGACGCCAAGCCAGTGCGCACCGGCGCCGAAGCCATGGATGCGCTCATTCGCCAGGTGGCCTCGCCAGTACGATGGGAGGAATCGGTTCGCTACCTGGTCGCTCAGGGTGTCGATCAGTTCGTGGAGGTGGGACCGGGAAAGATTTTGTCCGGACTGGTCCGCAAGGTGGCGGACCAAGCGCGTGTCGTTTCCGTGGAGGATCCGAACGGGGTGGAAAAGCTGCTCGCCGAGGTCGCCGATGCCTGAGCTCGAAGGTAGGGTCGCGCTGGTGACCGGTGGTAGTCGGGGTATCGGACGGGCGGTGGCCGCGCGGCTAGCCGCCGACGGGGCCAAGGTGGTGATCAGCGCACGCGACGAGGCGCGGGTCAATCGGATCGCGGAAGAACTTTCCGCTCACGGCAGCCGCGTCGAGGCCCTGACGATGGACGTATCCGACCGGGCGGCGGTCGAGGCGGGCTTCGAGAGGTTGTTGGGGCGAGAGAAACAGCTTCACATCCTGGTGAACAACGCGGGTATCACCAGGGACGCGCTTCTTCTGCGGATGAAGCCGGAGCAATGGGATAGCGTGATCGCAACGAACGTCAACAGCCTCTATTACTGCTGTCAAGCGGCTCTGCGACCCATGATCCGCCAGCGGTACGGGCGGATCGTCAACATGAGCTCCGTGGTTGGGCTCACCGGCAACGCCGGGCAGACCAATTACGCCGCATCCAAGGCAGCGGTCCTGGGCTTCACGAAATCTCTCGCCCGAGAAGTGGCATCGCGCAACATCACGGTGAATGCCGTGGCTCCGGGTTACGTCTCGACCGACATGACGGAAGCCTTGTCGGATGAATTGAAGGCGGAGCTCATCTCCTCAGTACCCCTGAGGCGGATCGGACAGCCGGAGGACGTGGCTTGCTGTGTCGCGTTTCTGGTTTCCGACGGAGCAAGTTATGTGACGGGACAAGTTTTGCAGGTGGACGGTGGTTTACGAATGTAGAGCCCGACGCGACGGGTCTGACCGTGTCTGCGATCAGGGTAGACTGTTATAATGAGCGCTCTTTAATTCGAGTGAGGTGGGTGGAATGAGCATACCAGAGAAAGTCAAAACGATTATCGTTGACCAACTTGGCGTAGACGAAGAGCAAGTGACTCCAGACGCATCTTTCGTCGACGATTTGGGGGCCGACTCCCTGGATCAGGTGGAGCTCGTCATGGCATTGGAGGAGGAGTTTGGTCTGGAAATTCCCGATGAGGACGCCGAGAAGATCACTCGGGTGAAGGAAGCGGTTTCCTACATCGAAGGGCATGCCAAAAAATAGTCTGCTTTTGGCTCGATGGAGGACGAGAGCGTGAGTCGCCGGGTCGTGATCACCGGAGTCGGTCTGGTGTCGGCAGTCGGGATCGGTACGCGCGAAACCTGGAAAAACCTCATCGAAGGCAGGGGCGGCATCGGGCCGGTGACGCATTTCGATGCGGCGGGCTTCTCTTGCCGCATCGCGGGCGAGGTCAAGGGTTTCGATCCCCTGCAATACATCGAGAAGAAGGAAATCAAGAAGATGGACGTCTTCATTCAGTATGCGCTGGCGGCGTCCATCTTCGCGATGGAAGACTCGGGTTTGAAGATCACACCGGCGACGGCCGACCGGGTGGGCGTGCTGATCGCCTCTGGCATCGGCGGCTTCGCCACGATCGAACGGGAGCATCGGAATCTACTGGAAGGGGGGCCGCGAAAGATATCACCGTTCTTCATTCCCGCTTGCATCATCAACCTGGCTGCCGGACAGGTTTCGATCCGGTTCGGCGCCAAGGGGCCCAACTCCGCCACCGCAACGGCGTGTGCCGCCAGCTCGCACGCGATTGGGGACGCGGTGAAGATCATCCAGCGAGGCGATGCCGATGCGATGATCGCCGGCGGATCGGAGGCTGCCATCACGCCGATGGGGATCGGCGGCTTCGCGGCGATGCGCGCGCTGTCGACGCGGAACGACGCGCCGGAGAAGGCATCGCGTCCTTTCGACAAGAACCGTGATGGTTTCGTCGTGGGAGAGGGTGCCGGCGTAGTCGTGCTGGAAACCCTGGAGCAGGCGCGGCGTCGCGAGGCTCCCATCTATGCCGAGGTTGCCGGCTACGGCATGAGCTCTGATGCCTACCACATCACCGCGCCGTCGGAGGACGGCGATGGCGCGGTGCGGGTCATGAGCCGCGCGCTGGAAGATGCGAACGTTCGCCCGCAGCAGGTGGATTACGTGAACGCGCATGGCACCTCCACCCCTTACAACGATCGGACGGAGAGCATGGCGATCAAGAAAGTATTCGGCGAGCATGCGCGTCGACTGCCGGTGAGCTCGACGAAGTCGATGACGGGACATTTGTTGGGGGGCGCGGGCGGCCTCGAGGCTGGCATCTGCGCTCTTGTCGTGAAGGAGCAGATTCTGCCACCGACCATCAACTACGAGACTCCCGACCCCGATTGTGACCTCGACTACGTTCCCAACAAGGCGCGGCGAGCGGATGTGGGGCACGTGTTGTCGAACTCCTTCGGGTTTGGTGGAACGAACGCGGCTCTGCTGCTGAAACGCTACGAGGAGGGAGGGCGGTAAGAAGACAATGACAAGCACGTTTGGCCTCTTCCCGAAAGCAGACGGTGACTAGCTCCCCTAGGCCCACAGGCGTCGTTTACACCCCGCGGTTCAAGAACCATCGGACAGGTGACGGGCACGTCGAGAGCCCGGCTCGCATGGATGCCGCGGCTCGTGCCATCGAGGCGCCGCAAATCGTAGACCGAACGGTGCGTTTGGACCCTCGATCCGCGACAAAGGAAGAGATCCTTCTCGTCCACACCGAGCGTCACTTCGACGAGATCATGGAGACGCGCGGTGAGGAGCAAACCTACGTCGATAGCGACACCGTCACCTCGCCGGAATCGGCGGATACCGCCCTGCTGGCGGTGGGCAGTGTCCTCGTAGCGGTGGACGCCGTTCTAAATGGAGAGCTCGCCAATGCATTCGCTCTGGTGCGCCCGCCGGGTCATCATGCAAAGCCCGACAAGGCGATGGGGTTCTGCCTCTTCAACAATGTGGCGGTCGGTGCGCGGCATGCGCTCCGGAAGCGCAATTTGAAGAGGGTGCTCATCGTGGACTTCGATCTCCACCATGGCAACGGAACGCAGAAGGCTTTCTATACGTCTCCCGAAGTGCTGTACATATCCACCCACCAATGGCCGCACTATCCCGGTACCGGAGCGCTGGATGAGATAGGACGGGATAGCGGCGAAGGCTTCACGCTCAACGTGCCGATGCCGGCCGGGCTCGGGGACGCGGAGTACGTAGCCGTCTTCAAAGAGATCATTGCGCCGGTGGGGCGCGAGTTTGCGCCGGAGTTGGTACTGGTGTCCGCGGGCTTCGACGCCTACTACCAGGATCCACTGGGAAGCATGGGTCTCACCGAGCGCGGGTACGCTGCCATCACCCGTGAGATTCTCTCCATTGCGGAGGCTTCCTGTGGGGGGCGAGCGGTCTTTGCTCTAGAAGGCGGCTACCACCTGCTCGGAGTCGAGAAATCCATCGTGTCCGTGCTGGAGGTCATGAAGGGGTTTGCTACCGGCGCGGTAGACTTCGAGCCCGCGAGCCGGGCCAAGTATGATCAACAGGCCAAGCCCCTGATGGACGCTCTCCGGAGGACCCACCAAGGTTTCTGGAAGTCGCTCGCCCGCTAACCGGACGTCGAGGGCCCTCTCCTGGCCACCTTGCCCCCGAGATGTCCAAAGTCCCTCGGTGTCGTGGGTGCTTCGTTGCGCTCCTGAATCGGACGCGCCCCATCCCGAGCTTCCGTTGACAGCCCTCCCCCGAGGGTTGAGAATGTGCGCCGTGCGTGCCCGGGAGCGGGTCGCGACAGGAGGGAGGACATGGCCAAGCTGGCGGCTGGGACGAGGAGAGCCGCAAAGAAAAAGGCGAAATCCGGTGGGCACAAGAAAAAAGCTCCCAAGGCAGCCGGAAAGTCCTCAGAAAAGAAGGCAACCATCCCCCGTCGGCCGACTGGCAACGCGGCCTCGGCTGCGCGGTTCCCGAACGCGATCGGCCTCCAGATACAGCACGTGGACTTCCTTACTCTCAGGCCGAGCCAAGTCAAGAGATTCTACACGGAGGTTCTCGGGTTCAAGCAGTTTCGGCAGGAACCCAAACTGAACTATCTCTACATCCGCACCGCCCAAGGGGCGAGCCTGGGATTCATGCCACCCAACCCCCAAATGTTGGGCGAGCAGCCGCCTCCCCGGGAGCCGACCCTCTATTTTCTGGTCGATGACGTGGACCGCGTCTACGCGAAGCTAGTCGCCAAGGGGGTTAGCTTCATCGCCCCGCCAACGGAGATGCCGTGGGGGCACCGCGTGATCACGACCCAGGATCCCGAGGGCCGGACGGTGATGCTGGCGTCGGAGAAGTAGGTCCGGGCGACTACGCTCGAGCTGAAGGCTCTTCGGCCGACCGGCTCTCCGGGCCGCCTCGTGCTAAGATCACGAGCGTCTGGGGTCGAAGATGAAAACACTGTTGGAACTGATTAGGCAGCTCATCGACATCCCGTCGGTTACCGGCGAGGAGGGCGATGTGGCATCGTTCGTGGAAAAGACGCTCGTGGATCGGGGCTTCCGGGTGAGGCTCCAGGAGGTCGAACCCGGGCGTCACAATGTCTACGCCTTGACCGATGGACAGCCCAAGGTGGTTCTTTGTACGCATCTGGACACCGTGCCGCCGTTTTACGAGAGCTCGGAGGACGAGGAATACATCTACGGTCGCGGTGCGTGCGATGCGAAAGGATGTCTGGCGGCGATGGTCGCGGCGGCCACCCGGCTGCGCGACCAGAATGTCCGAGGGCTGGGACTTCTCTTCGTGGTGGGAGAAGAAGTGGATAGCATTGGGGCAAAGACGGCAAACCGACTCGAGCCCGGCTCGAGGTATGTTCTCGTCGGCGAGCCGACCGAATGCCGCATGGCCTCCGGACATAAGGGCACGTTCGGTTTCTTGCTGCGGGCCCGAGGGCGAGCCGCACACTCCGCGTACCCGCATCTTGGTGATTCCGCAATCGAGCGTTTGATGGATGCTCTGGGAAAGATTCGCCGTGCAGACTGGGGGCATAGCGCGTTGCTCGGCCCGGCAACCGTCAACGTGGGCACTCTCTCCGGGGGCGTCGCGGCGAACGTGATCGCGGCCGAAGCGCAAGCCGAGGTCTTGGTACGAGTGGTCGGCAAGGCCGCGGACGCCGAGGCAACGTTACAGGGAATCATCGGCACCGATTCGAGCATCGACTATCGAGTCTTTACCAAGAAGGACGCGGTCACGTGCGAGACCCTGCCCGGCTTCGACGCGGCCCCGGTATCCTTTGGGACGGACATCCCGTCCCTCACCGCGTTCGGGAAACCCCTACTCTTGGGACCTGGCTCGATTCACGACGCGCACGGTGCGAGGGAGAAGATCGGCAAGCAAGAAGCCGTGCGTGCCGTGGAGCTCTACTACCAGGCGGCGTCGGATCTATTGGAGCGTGCTTCCTGATGAGCCATTCATCGAAACGACTCAAGACCGCCGTATTGGGAGCCACCGGTGCGGTGGGGCAAAGATTTGTTGAGCTTCTTGCCGACCATCCATGGTTCGAGATGACCCGTCTCTCCGCTTCCGACCGCTCGTCGGGCAAGTCGTATCAGGAAGCCTGCGGTTGGCGTCTACCGTCGCCCATTCCGAGAGCCGCCGCCGGACAGATCGTCGAGGACATGGAGCCGGATGGTTCCGTCGATCTGGCGTTCTCCGCTCTCAGCGCCGACGTCGCGCCCGAAGTCGAGATGGCCTGGGCGCGAGCCGGCGTTCCGGTCTTCAGCAATGCGAGGAGCTACCGTCTCGAGCCGGACGTTCCCTTGCTCATTCCGGAGATCAATCCCGATCACCTGGAGCTCATTGCGAAGCAGAAGGCATTTCGGCAGTTGCCGGATTCCGGTTTCATCGTGACCAACGCCAACTGCTCGACGACGGTCCTGGCCATGGCGTTGGCGCCCATCGAGCGTGCCTTCGGTTTGCGGAGGGTATCGGTGGTGACGTTGCAGGCCATTTCCGGTGCCGGCTACCCGGGGCTCCCATCCATGGAGATTCTCGGGAACGTCATTCCGTTCATCTCCGGCGAAGAGGAGAAAATGGAGTCGGAGACGCGCAAGATTCTCGGGAAGCTGACCGGCGGGCGCGTAGCACCCGCCGAGTTGGTGCTCTCCGCACAGGTCAATCGAGTTCCGGTCTTCGACGGCCACACGGAATCGGTTTCCTTCGAGACGGCCCGCCCGGCGCGTTTGGAGGAGATTCGTGAAGCATTGACCTCTTTCCGGGGCGAGCCCCAGGAAGCTCAGCTACCCTCCGCGCCCTGCCATCCCGTGCTGGTCCTCGACGGCAGAGATCGCCCGCAGCCGATGCTCGATCTTTACCGCGAAAAGGCCATGGCGACATTGGTCGGACGATTGCGCCCGTGTCCGGTCCTCGGGTTCAAGATGAGCCTTTTGGGGCACAATACGATTCGTGGGGCGGCCGGTGGCTCCATCCTGAACGCCGAGCTGGCGTACGCGCGGGGTCTTTTTTCAGTGCTGCGGGGCCCCGCAGATCGCCCTTCCGCCTTCGCTGACTTTCGTGTTCGCCAGCTTCGGCGGACCCGCCGAAGCCTTGGCGGAGGCGGGCCGGCGGGCGCCTGCGGGCGGGTTGAGGACTATATTTAGTGCTGCGGGGCCCCACCCCCGCAGGTCGCCCTCCGGCGTCTAACGCGCCTGCGGGCGGGTTGAGGACTCCTCGGGAGAAACCGATGATCGTCATGAAGTTCGGCGGGACCTCCGTGCAAGACGGTCCGGCCATGCGACGGGCGGTCGAGATCATCGAATCCGAAAAGAGTCGCCATCCCCTCGTCGTGTCCTCGGCCATCGCCGGTGCCACCGACGCGCTGCTGCGCATGGGGCAGACCGCGCTTTCCGGAGACACCCGGGCCGCACAGGAGATACTCTCCGAGCTCGTGAGCCGGCATCGCTGGATTCTTTTCGATCTCGGCCTGGACAAGGCCGCCGAGCGCGAGCTGGCCGACCTCGTCGCGCGCTATGCCGAAGAGCTCGGGAACTTCACGCGCGGCGTGGTGCTCCTCCGTGAGCTGACGCCGCGAATCCAAGACGCCATGGTCGGCTACGGGGAGCGTCTCGCGGTCAGCCTGTTGACGGCGGCCGCGCGGGCACGGGGTCTCGACGCCGTTCATGTTGACGCCCGCGACGTGATGCTCACGGACGATCGCTTCGGCAGGGCCCGCCCCTCGCGAGACAAGTTGCCCGAGCGGTGCCGGGAAAGAATCGCTCCGCTCGCCGAAGAAGGCAAGATTCCCATCACCGAAGGCTTCGTGGGTGCCACTGCGGAGGGTGAGCCGACCACTCTTGGACGAGGCGGATCGGATTTCACGGCATCGCTTCTGGGTGCGGCGCTCGAAGCGGAAGAGATTCAGATTTGGACCGACGTCGACGGCATGCTCACCGCCGACTCACGGGTGGTGCCGGAAGGAATGAAGATTCGGGAGCTTTCGTTCGCCGAGGCCGCTGAACTTGCCTACTTTGGGGCGCGAGTCTTGCATCCAAGCACGATCGAGCCCGCGGTTTCCAAGGGCATTCCGGTGAAGATCCTGAACTCGCGGAGACCCAGAGTGAGCGGGACGACGATCGCGCCTCGCTGCCGGAAGACGGGGGTCGCGGTCAAGTCGATTGCTGCGAAGAAAGGCATCGTCGTGATCGACGTCAAGTCGCACCGGATGCTCATGGCACACGGCTTCCTGAAGTCGATGTTCGAGGTTTTCGATCGCTTCGAAATGCCGGTGGATTTGGTCGCGACCTCGGAAGTGAGCGTTTCCCTAACCGTGGATTCGGTGGAGCGGCTTGCCGAGGTCGTGGAGGAGCTCTCCACTTTCGCGGAAGTGACGGTGGAAAGAAACTGCGCCATCGTCTGCCTGGTGGGAGAGGAGCTGCGCAGCACCCCTCGCATCGCGTCCCGTGTCTTCACCGCGCTCGGAGACATCAACGTGCGCATGATCTCCCAAGGGGCTTCGGAGATGAATCTGTCCTTCGTGGTTCGTGAGGCCGATGCCGATCAGGCCGTCCGGAGGCTCCATGCGGCGTTTTTCGAGGGCGTCGAGCTTCCCGAGGTCTTCGAGGCCGTGAACCGAGAGGCGGTGACTTGAACCTCGCGGTGGTCGGGCGAGGCCGCATGGGCACGGAAGTGGAGAGGTTGGCCCGCGCGGAGGGACACACGATCCAGTTCACGATCGACCTGCCGGAAAACACCGGTGGAGCGGGACTCACGCCGTCGGCCCTCTCCGGAGTGGAAGCGGTCATCGACTTCAGCCAGCCGGAAGCCGTCATGCCCAACATCCGTCGGGTGGCACAGACGAAAGTGCCGATGGTGGTCGGAACCACCGGATGGTACGATGGGCTCGACGAAGCGCGTCGCTTGATCGAACAACATGGGAGTGCTTTGGTATTCGGTGCGAATTTTTCCATCGGAGCGAATCTCTTCTTGAAAATGGGCGACTATGCCGCTCGCCTTTTCGATCTTTTTCCCGAGTACGACCCGTACGTCGTCGAGCACCACCACCGGGACAAAGTCGATGCTCCTAGCGGAACCGCGCTTAGGCTAGCCGAGCGACTTCTGGAGCGGACAAAGCGCAAAACGCGCATACAAACAGGGAATCCGACCGGTAAGATCGCGCCCGACGCGCTTCAGGTCGCGTCGCTTCGAGCGGGGGCTGCCTTCGGGCGACACACCTTGGCCTTCGACAGCCCTACCGACACGGTGGAGCTCGTGCACACGGCGCGCAATCGAGAGGGCTTCGCCCGGGGCGCGTTGTTCGCCGCGAAATGGATTCGCGGCAAGAAAGGTGTCTTCGAGTTCGCCGACTTGCTGACGGTGGAGTAGCTCATGAACGAGCCTTGGAAGGGAACCTTCACCGCCTTGGTGACCCCTTTCACCGCGGACCGGGCGGTAGACGAAGAGTCACTCGCCAAGCTCGTGGACCTTCAAGTCGAAGGTGGCGTCGAGGGGATCGTTGCCTGCGGGACGACGGGGGAGAGCGCCACTCTGAGCAACGAGGAGCAGTTGCGCGTCATCCAACTCGTTCGGGAACGGGCCGATGCTCGAGTGCTGATTGTCGCCGGAGTAGGAGGTAACAGCACCGATAGAGTCGTGTCCCAGGCGCGCGCCGCCGGCTCGTTGGGCGTGGACGGCATTCTGTCGGTCGTACCCTACTACAACAAACCGAGCCAGGAAGGGCTCTATCGCCATTTCTCGGAGCTTGCGGATGCGGTGGACGTTCCGATCATCCTCTACAACGTTCCCTCCCGTACGGGCGCGAACCTTTTGCCGGTGACCGTCCGACGTCTTGCGAAACACGAGAACGTGCGGGGGATCAAGGAAGCCTCGGGAGACCTGGCGCAGGTCATGGAGCTTCTTGGCGAGCGTCCGAAGGGCTTTAGTGTCCTGTCAGGAGAGGATTACCTTGCTTACCCCGTTCTCGCGTTGGGCGGCGACGGGGTGGTTTCGGTCGTCTCCAACGAAGTGCCCATGTTGATGAGCCGAATGGTCCGCGAGGCTCTCGCGGGGCACCATGCGGAAGCGAGGGAGATTCACTTCCAGCTCCTCGGGTTAATGAATGCGAACTTCATCGAGTCTAATCCCATCCCGGTCAAGGCCGCCCTCGCCATGATGGGCCTAGTCGGGGAGCACTATCGCCTGCCTTTGGTCCCCATCCGCGAAGAGAATCGAGCCCGGCTTCGCGAGCAGCTCGCGCTTCTCGACCTCGTGGAGGAGCTCACTCCGGATCGCGGCTGAGCCGAGGTCGAAGACGTTCCCGCATGGATGACCAGGAACTGAAAGACGCCATCGAACGGTTGTACGAGCTTCCGGTTGATCGCCTTCCGGAAGATGCGGAGAAGCGGTTCCTGGAGTTCCGCGGAAAGCTGTCGCGCGGGGAAATTCGCGCCGCCGAGCCGGCTCAGCACGGATGGGTCGTGAACACATGGGTCAAGAAGGGAATTCTCCTAGGCTTTCGACTGGGACGGATAGAGGATTTCTCCATGCGCCACCCCCGCATGAGGTTCTTCGATAAGCACACCTTTCCGTTGCGGAAGGTCGAACCGGAAGACCAGGTGCGCATCGTGCCCGGAGGCTCTTCCATCCGGGAGGGTGCCTTCGTTGGGAGGGGGGTCGTGTGCATGCCCCCGATGTATGTGAACGTGGGTGCCTACGTCGACGAGGGCACGATGATCGATTCGAATGCCCTGGTGGGCTCCTGCGCTCAGATTGGCAGGCGGGTTCACCTTTCCGCGGGGGTCCAAATCGGAGGTGTCCTCGAGCCGGTGGGGGCGGTGCCGGTCATCGTCGAGGATCGCGTCCTGGTGGGAGGGAATTGCGGCATTTACGAGGGAACGATCGTCAAGAAGGAGGCCGTCCTCGCTCCGGGGACGATTCTCACCCGCTCCACCCCCGTCTACGATCTCGTGAACGAAACGATCCTACGGGCGAGCGCGGATACGCCGCTCACGATACCGCGAGGCGCCGTGGTGGTTCCCGGTAGCCGGCCGGCGCGAGGAAGCTTTGCCTCGCGGGAGAATCTCCACCTCTACGCGCCGGTTATCGTGAAGTATCGCGATCCCGGTACGGATGCCGCGGTCGCGCTCGAAGACGCCCTGCGGTCCTAGCAGGCTGCTGAAATGCGAGTCAGCCTGCGCGAGCGGAGCGAGCCCGGCGCGAATGCGC
>Ga0302046_10002667_pt1 | contig 16560 bp, 13 predicted proteins | sample RVTome_11_FD_200261 | JGI IMG/M metagenome (GOLD analysis project Ga0302046, IMG submission 200261) | Soil microbial communities from uranium-contaminated site in the Upper Colorado River Basin, Wyoming, United States - RVT147D111 (version 2) ...
GATCCAAAGTCCCGACAGCCCGTTGCGCGCAGCGGGTTGCAAGTTGACGTCGCGGATGTTCGCTTCGAACGGCAGCAGATAAAAATTCCACTCGCCGCTCTCGACGTTCATGCGCGCGACGCGATCCGCGTAGATGCCGCCCGTCCACGTGTACCCGCGCTCGTCGTAATGCGCGTCGTACGGGAAGAAATACGGGAACGGCACTGCGTACAGCTTCATCTGCTCGCCCGCGGGCTTGCGCGGATCGAGCAGGCCGATGAAGCCGCCGTCGTAGCCGCCCCACCAGAGCCGATCCTGCGAGTCCGTGATGCCGCGCCGCATTCCCGAGCCGAACGAGCCGACGCCGCGCGGCTCGGACGGGATGTCGAAGTACTGCACTGCGCGCGTCTTCGCGTCGATGCGCCACACGTACGGAGCGCCGCGCGCGCTGCCGTAGACGTTGTTGCGCGAGTCCGCGGCGATGTCGTACGCGTACAGCGGCTTCTCCGTCGTGCCCTTGATCTCGACGTGCTGCCACGTGTCGAGATCGATCTGATAGACGCCGCCGCCCGCGACGGGTCCCGCGACCGCGCGCCACGCGTTGCCGTCGACGTGCGCGCCCGAGACGTCGATCATCTCGCCGCCGCCCGGCGGATCGTGGAACTCGAATTGCTCGGTCTTCGGGTCGAACACGACGACGCCGCTCTGCGCTTGATTGCCGATGTACCAGCGGCCGTTTTGGTCGGGGCCCATCAACGTGCGCGCGCCCGTCGGCTGGAACGAGCCTTCCCTGGCGCGGTATGGCCACCGCCATTCCTCGACTTCAGCCGTCTTCGGGTCGAGCCGGCCGATCGCGTTGTCGTTGAAGTGGTTGAAGAAGATCGAGCCGTCGGCCGCGATGCGCGTGTCGTGCGGCCGCGCCGTCGCCGGCAAATCCCACGTCGTGTAAATGACTTCGGTCTCTTTGCCCTTCGGCCGCGGCATCGTCTTGAGCTCGTAGCTCCACATGCCGGCGTGGAGATTGATCGCGGCGACGGCCTCGGCTTGGCGGCGCTGTTGGCCCGACGGCTCGCCGCTTTCGGCGCGGCCCCAATGCGGGGTGGCGTTGGCAGGCAACTGAAAGCTCATCGGCGAGCTGCCGGCCGAATAGACCATGCGCTTCATGACCCACGCGAGCTCCCCGGCGTCGTAGGTCGACATCGACGGCCGCCGCATCGTGTGGCAGCGGCTGCAATCGCGAAACAGCTCCCACTTGGTGCGATCGTCGAGCGGATAGCTCGCGAACCACTCGGGGTCGGTGAGCTGCAGCGCGAGCTCGAGCGGGTTTCCGTCGCGCAGCGTGAGGTCGAGCCTCGCCGTCGCGCTCGCGGCGATCTCGACGCTCGTGTCGCGGTCGGCGAGCACGTACTTGACCGCGCGCGTCGTGACGGCATGCCGGCCGGGCGTAAGGCGCTCGCGCGGGAACGAGTAGCTGCCGTCCGCGCGGCTCACGACGGTCACGGTCTTGGTCGACCCTTCGCGCTTCAAGCTCACGAGCACGCCTTCCATGGCGCCTTCGGCAGTGGAAGTCACGCGGCCGGTGAGCGCCGGCGCCTGCGCGGCAGCGGGCGCCGCCAGCAGCAGGGCCACGAGCAGAGGCGGCAACGTGCGAAAGCGAACGACGCGATGGATGGTCATCGGATCCCCCTTGAGCCGATTGTAAGCGCCGGCCGACCGTCGTGTAGAGTTCCCCGCAAGTGCTTACTCTGACCCCCATCGGCTACGTGCGCGCGCCGCTCGGCAGCAAGGTCGAAGCCGCGCGGCAGCCGCGCGCGGGCCGCGGCACGACCGGCCGCATCGAGCTCGTGGCGGGTCGCAATTTCGAGCACGCACTCGCGGACCTCGACGCGTGGGACTACATCTGGGTGTTGTTCTGGTTCGATCGCAACGCGGGCTGGCGGCCCAAAGTGCTGCCGCCGCGCAGCCGCACGGGCCGCAAGGGTGTGTTCGCGACGCGCTCGCCGCATCGCCCGAACCCGCTCGGGCTTTCGGCCGTGCGCCTCCTGCGAATCGAAGACCTCACGCTGCACGTGCGCGATCTCGACATGCTCGACGGCACGCCCGTGCTCGACCTCAAGCCTTACGTGCCGTACACCGACGCCATTGCCGGCGCGAGCAGTGGCTGGCTCGAGGCCGACGCCCGCGGGTCCTCGCCCGATCCGATCGCGGAATACGCCGTCGAGTGGAACGCGGTTGCCGCGGAACGAGCCACCTGGGTCGAGCAACGCACGGGCCTTCCGCTGCGCGAGCGTGCCACGGCTACGCTCACGCTCGGCCCGGAGCCGCACCCGTACCGGCGCATTCGCCGCGGCCCGAACGGTTTCACGCTTGCCGTCAAGGAGTGGCGTTTGCGCTTCACGGTCGCAGGGCGCGCCGTAAGCGTTACGGCTGTCAGTTCAGGGTATCGCGCGGCGCAAGTTGCGGCGGGCGCCGAGCTCGCCGTGCATCGCGAGTTCCGCGAGCGTTGGCCGGATAGCGGCTAGTTGCGGGACGACGCGGGGACGATCGGCACGGGCAACGGCACTACGGCCGCGCGGCCGCTGGCGTGACGCTGCGCGATCCACGCGAGGAACTGCTCCTGCGGAATCGGTTTGCCGATGCCGTAGCCCTGCGCGTGCTCGCAGCCGAGGGACGCCAGCCGCGCGATCGTGGCGTCGTTCTCCACGCCTTCAGCGACGACGTTGAGCTCGAGCTCGTGCGCGAGGCCGATGATGCTGCGCAAGATCGCGTCGTCTTTGCCCTCGTCACTGCTGCCCATGATGAACGACCTGTCTACTTTAAGCTCGTCGACGGGCAGGCGCTTCAATTGCCCGAGCGCCGAGTGCCCCGTGCCGAAATCGTCGATCGAGAGGCGGAAGCCGAGCTCGTGGATGCAGTTCACGACGGCGAGCGACTTCTGCACGTTGTGCATGATAGCGCTCTCGGTCACCTCGAGCGTGAGCGTGTGGGGCGCGAGCTTGTGTTTCTGTGTGACCTCGAGCAGGAAGTAGGGCAAGTACTCGTCGGTCAAGTCGTCGACCGAGATATTGACGGCGACGCCGAGGATGACGCCCTGGTTGCGCCACGCGGCGCAGCGCGTTACGGCCTCGCGCAGCACCCAGCGCGTGAGGTGCGCGATGCTGCCGGCCTGCTCGATCGCGCCGATGAACGTGTCGGGCATGAGCAGGCCGAGCTCGTGGTGCTGCCAGCGCACGAGCGCCTCGGCGCCGTAGATCTCGCCGGTCTTGAGATCGAGCTTCGGCTGGAACCACAGACGCAGGTCGCCGTTCTGCAGCGCTTGCGGCAAGTCGCCGACGATTCTGACCTGTTGCAGCGAGCGGTCGTCCTGGCCCAAGCGATAGACGGAAGCGGTCTCGTGGCGAGCGAGCGCGTCGCTGCGCGCGCTCGATGCGCGGCGGCAGAGCTCGGCGGCGTCCCGGCTGTGCTCGGGATAGCAGGCGACGCCACCGGTCACTTGCAGCGAGATGTTGGCGTTTGCGACGCGCACTCCGGCGCGCAGCGTGTCGGCCTGTCGCTCGATCCATTCGACGGCTTCGCGTGCGTCGCGGCCCGGCAGGCCGATGACGAACTCGTGACCGCTCAAGTGACCGAGCACGTCGGCCTCGCCGATGCGCGCGCGCAGAGCCGCGGCCGTGAGCTTGATGACCTCGTCGCCTGCGTGATGGCCGAGCGAGGACACGATGCCACTGAAGCGGTCCAATCCCAGGCTCACGACCGCGAGCGAGCGATTGCGCCCGAGCGATTCGCCGAGCAAGCTCACGGCGAGCTCGCGGTTCGGCAAGCCCGATAGCGTGTCGTGGTGCGCCTGATGGAAGATGCGCCGCTCGCGATCGGCGATCGCTTGCTGCATCGCGTTGAAGCTGCCCGCGAGCTCGCCGAACTCATCGCCCGTCGGGATGTTGATGGGCTCGGTGTAGACGCCCTCGCGCATGCGCCGCGCGGCGTCCGCGAGGTTCTGCACGGGGCGCGTGACGGTTTTCGCGAGCCAGAACGAACCGCTGATCGCGAGCAGCAGCGACAGTCCCGTGATGGCGTAGAGGAAAGTGCGCACGCGACGGAACGAAGCCATGGCTTCCGTCTCGGCGAGCTGCATGACGACGTAGAGCTCGTGGCTGTCGGGCGCAAACGCACGCATGAGCGACAAATGCGCGCTCTCGCCAGTGCCCGTGCGCTGGGGCTGCGTGCTGTGGGCGTCGAGCCCGTCGATGGCGTGGGCGCGCAGTCCTTCCGGTAGGGTCGAGCTCACCACGCGGGGTGTAACGCTCTGCACCGAGACGAATGAGACCTCGAGTCCCGTGAGGTTCGCGAGCTGCGCCGCGAGCGCATCGTCGATCGGAAAGCCCAGCATGACCCACGCGACCGTGGCCGGGGCCTTGAGCGGCACGATCACGGTCTGATACGGCACGCCGCCGATGTTGACGATGCGATCACCCGCGTTCTGCTCGAGCTCGTCTACGGGCACGCTCGGGAAAACCACGGGGCGATCGTCGGCGCTCGCGCTCACGAGCACGTGGCCGTCGAGGTGGAGCAGAGCTGCGACGGGCGCGCCGACGCGGCTCGCCGCGTTGCGTAACACCGAACGGATCGTGGCGTCGTCGTTGCCGCTCGTGACGGCCTGCTTGAAGCCATAGTCCGACACGAGCACGTTGACCGTCGTCAGCAATTGGTCGGCGCGGTTGCGCCGGTACTCGTCGAGTAGCTGGCCCGCCAGGCCCACGGTCCGCGTGGCCTGATCCTCCGCGTCGCGTTCGATGATGCCGAGGACCGGGAAAAGGGTAACGAGTTGCGTCGCGACGACAAGCGCTACCGCGAGCAACAAGATCCGTTGCCTGAAGCCAAAACGCGTCATTTCCCAGGGATGGTACGCACTCGGGGGTGGGGCTTGTGTGCGCTCGATCACGGTTGGGGTGAGGGCCGGGCCCTAAGATTTCTTGCCGATTAGTTTCACAGGGTAACGATCCGAAATGGCTGGCTTGGGACCCACAAGTTCCCGACGAGTCTGGCTGTGGCTCGTCGCGTTCGCCGTGGCCGGACAAGCCCGCGCCGCGACGCTCGAGGTCGCGGTCGCCGACGGCGAGGGCAAGCCGCTCGCGCGCGTCGCGGTGTACGCGACCGCGATCGGCGGCTCCCACGCACCCGCACTCGCGGCGGCGGCGGCGGCGACGATGGATCAGCACGACGAACGTTTCGTACCGCACATCCTCGTCGTGCAAACGGGCACGTCGGTGCTGTTCCCCAACAACGACGAGGTGAGCCACCACGTCTATTCGTTCTCGCCGACCAAGAGCTTCGAGCTCGGCCTCTACAAGGGTCAGGTGCATCCGCCCATCGTGTTCGACGAGCCCGGCATCGTCGTGCTCGGCTGCAACATTCACGACGGCATGCTCGGCTACATCCGCGTCGTCGACACGCCGTATTTCGCGCTCACGAACGAAGAAGGCGTCGCGATCGTCGAAGGCGTGCCCGACGGCGCCTACGACGTCGAGATCTGGACGCCGCGGGCGCGGCAGTCCGACTTGCCGGCCGCACAGCGGCTCGAGATCAAAGGCCCCGTGACCACGATCGAGGTTCGAGTCACGGGCCGGTTGCAGCCCGATCACGACCACGGCTCATCGAGCCTGTCATGGAAGCGCTACTGAGCGCGCGCGCGCTGCTGGCGCCGCTCGCATTCGCCGTGGCCGGCGGCGCGGCCGCGCAAAGCGACCGCCACGAGTTCTACGTGGACGCGTCGGCCGTGTTCGTGTCCGCTTCGACCGACCTCACGGCCTGGCCCGAGGGCGGCTTCAGCAAGCTGCGCCACACTGACGACGGCCTCTCGGGCCTGCGCGTGTTCGCGGAATACCACGGCCGCATCACGCCGACGCTGCGCGCGAACGTCATCGCCGACTATGTCGACGACGCCTCGCCGGGCGTCGATGTCACCGAAGCCTACGTCGATTGGCGCCCGATTCCGCGCTCGCGCAATCAGCAGCAGTGGCGCTTCGGCATGTTCTATCCGCCGTTGTCGCTCGAGAACGGCGAACGCGGCTGGCAGAGCCCGTTCACGTACTCGTATTCGGCCATCAACACTTGGCTTGGCGAGGAGATCCGGCCGGTCGGCGCCGAGTGGTCGCTGCGCCGCCGCCTCGAGGCGCTCGGCAACTCGCACGAGCTGCGGGCATTCGCGGCGGGGTTCTACGGCAACGATCCCGCGGCCACGCTGCTCTTCTACCGCGGCTGGTCGTTGCACGACCGGCAGACGCGGCTCAACGACCGCCTCGACATCCCGCCGATGCCCTTCGCCACGGACCCTCAGCGGCTCGAGCCGTTCACGGAGACGGACCATCGTCCCGGGGTCTACGGCGGCGTCGAGTGGCGTTACGCGCGGCGCGTGCTCGCGCAGTGGGCCCGCTACGACAATCGCGCAGAGCCGTACTCGTTTTCCGAGGGCCAATGGGGATGGCGGACCGCTTTCAATCACCTTGCGGTACAGGTCAGCTTGCCCGCGGAGCTCGGTCTCGTCGCGCAGTGGATGCAGGGAACGACGGATTGGGTGATCGCGGCGCAGCCCGACGGTACCTTGATGCCGTTCTCGCGGCTCGTGCACGACGAGTTCGAGTCGCGCTTCGTGATGCTGACACGCACGTTCGGCGGGTCGCAGCGGCTTGCGGTGCGTTATGACACCTTCTCGACCGACCGTCCGGGCGCCGTGCCCGCGCTGCGTTCGGACTACGGCCATGCGTGGACGGTGAGCTATAGGTTCGAGCCGAACGAGCGCTGGAGCGGCGGTGTCGAGTGGCTCGGCATCGACTCGCGGCGCGATATTCTGCCGATGTTCTACGCCACGGCGCCCGCGCACAGCGAGGAGCAGCTCAGGCTCCAGTTCTCCTTCCGCCTCGGCTCTTCGAGCCGCTGACCGCCGCCAATCGCCGAAAACTGTCGCTGCCGTGCGACATGGTCCGCACGGGCCACCGGGCGTCCTTATTCCGTACACCAGGCGCTGGCATTACACATTTGCCGGGTTTTACCTCATGCCCTACGCCGTGCGCGGATGTTTTCATTGCGTCACGGCGTGGTGACGCGGGCGGGTCATGGAGACAGAGAGCAGGAAGCAGTGCACGGCGATCGTCGCGGACGACGATTCGGCCGCTACCAAGGTCATCAAGGTGGCCCTGGATCAGCTTCGGTGCGACGTTCGCACGGCGCGTACCGCGAGCGAGGTGCTGTCGACGGCGCGCGCCCGGAGCTGCGGCCTCGTCGTCGTCACGGCGCAGTTGCCGGGTCTCGATGCCCCCCAGCTCGTCCGTGAGCTCCATGGCGAAACCCCGCGCCCGCGCATCATCATGCTCGTCGATCGCCATGACGCCGATACCGTGACGGCCGCGCTCGCGACGGGCGCCGACGATGCGCTCGCGAAGCCGCTGATTCCGGCCGAGGTCGTGGCGCGCCTTCGGAACGCCCGCGACATCGTCACGCTCGAGGACTCTCGACGCTACCTCGAAGGCGAGGGCGCGCTGCTCGCCGAGATCACGACGCGGTCGAGCCTGCACGGCTGGCGTTACCTTCGCGCCCAACTCGGTAACGAGCTCGTGCGTGCGCGCCGCTTTGCCCACTCGCTGTCGCTCGTTCTCGTCGAGGTCGGCGGCGCCGACGGCAGCGACCGGGATTTGCGGTCGTGCTATCACCTGCTCGCCGATGCGTTTCGCGCTCGCGTCGACTGGATCGCGCGTCACGACGAGCGGACGCTCGCGCTCGTGTTGCCGGAGACGGGTTTTGCCGGGGCAATGCGCGCGGCCGAGCGCATGCGCGATCGCTTGCTGGGCGCAACGCCGGGTCGCGGTAACGGCGAGGGCCGAGGGGTAGCGCCACGGGTCGTGCATCTCGGTGTCAGCGCGCTCGAGGCCGAGCACCTGGCCACCATCGCCGAGGACGGAGCGCCGCTGCTGCTCGAGGCAACGGCAGAGTATCTCCACGACGCCTTGTCGAAGGGACCCAACCAGATCGCGGGTGGGCCCGCCGTGCACGCCTGAGCATTGCTCCTGCATTTGCGGCGCGCCCCGATCCTTGGCGCGCAGGAAAATGCTCCTGCATTTCCTGCATGCCGGCCATCCCTGGCGCGCAGCCGAAAAATGCTCCTGCATTTTCGGCATGCCGGCCATCCCTGGCCGGCAAAAAAAACCCCGCTCTTGGCGGGGTCTAAAACCAGGCTGCCGTGCAGTTTAAGCAGGGGGTATGCGACAACCCGGGTTTTCGTGGCCTGTGGACGGGCGCAGGCGCCGCCGAATGCCGGACTCGTCGGCCGAGTCCGCCGCTTTCTTGACGGCGTACATGTCGGAGTCCGCAACGCGCAGCAGCGCTTCGGCGTCTTTGCCATCGTCCGGATACACCGCCATGCCCACGCTCGCCTCCATATGTAGGCGCCGGCCCGCAATCGTGAACGGCTCGCGCAGCACTTCACCGAGCAGACGCAGGCCGCGTTCGATGTCGCCGACCCGGTTGAGCCCCGGCTGCAACAGCACGAACTCGTCGCCGCCGTAGCGAGCCACGGTGTCCGACGCCCGCACGCGCTGACAGAGGCGCACGCCGAGCTGCCGCAACAACTGGTTGCCCGCTTCGTGCCCGAGGTCGTCGTTGACCTGTTTGAAGGAGTCGAGGTCGAGGAACAGCACGCCGAGCCTCTGACCATCGCGATCCGCGGAGCGCATCGCCTGCGTCAGTCGATCCAAGAGCAAGGCGCGGTTCGGCAAACCGGTCAACGTGTCGTGCGTGGCGCGGTAGCGCAGTCGAACTTCCGTGCGCTTGTGCTCGCTGATGTCCCAGGCAATCCCGCAGATCACCGCGGTGCGTTTGCGGCCGTCGACGATCTCGTCGGCCGTCAAAATCTGCGTCACGGGGATCTCGCGCCCCGCCGTATCCAGCAATGCGAGCTCGCCATGCCAATGACCGGCCAGTAGGCAGTCCGGAATGCCGTCGTCGCGCAGCCGGCAGTAGGAACGCTCTGTGAAGATATCCGAAAGTCGCAGGCGCGACAGACGGTCGGGGCCGACGCTGAGCAGCGCGCGCCCCGCCGCGTTGAGATAGAGGAGCTTGCCTTGCAAATCGGAGACCATGACGAGGCCGGGCGTGGCCTCGAGGAGCCGTAGCAGGCCGCTGCGCAACTCGGGTGGGCAGCGCTCGAGATGGGTCACACGACCGAAGCTAGCGGGCCCTGCTGCGGTCGAAGTGGAGCCTTCCACCGGTCCTTGCGGGTCGCTTGCCACGGGATTCTCCGCTCGCCTGTGATGTGGTTCACACTAGCGCGCCCCCCGAGCGGGGCCATCCGGTGAAACCCTGATAAACGGCTGGGCGAAGCCCGGTCCGAACCGGCTACGCGCTGATGAGGCCGCGCCGAATCGCGTAGCGGACGAGGTTGGCGGTGTCGTGCACGTCGAGCTTTTTCATGATCCGCGTGCGGTGCGATTCCGCGGTCTTCACGCTGATCCCGAGGCGGGCCGCGATCTGCTTGGTCTTTTGTCCTTCGGCGATGAGTTGCAGCACCTCGCGCTCACGCAGTGTGAGCGGTACGTGATCCACTCCGTCCTTGTGACGGTAAGCGTTGACGACGACGCTCGCTATGCTCGGGCTCAAGTAGACGCGGTTCGCGGCCACCTCGTCGATCGCGCGTAGCAGATCGCCGGCCGTCTGACTCTTGATCACGTACGCATGCACTCCGGCATCGAGCGCTTCGGTGACGTAGGGATTTTCCTTGTGCATCGTGAGCAGGATCGTCTTCGTGCGCGGCGAGTGTTTCGCGATCGCGCGCGTCGCATCGAGGCCGTTCAAGCCCGGCATCGTGATGTCGACGATGGCGATGTCGGGCTTGAGGCGCTTGACGAGCTCGACGCCCTCGCGGCCGTCGTAGGCCTCGCCGACGACCTGGAGGCCGCTGCGTCCTTCGAGCAGCTTTTTGATCCCTTGGATCAGCATCAAGTGATCGTCGACGACAACTATTCTCAGCATGTGGCCTCTTTGCTTTGCGTCGCCGCGGAACCGACTGGGACCACAATTTCGATCGTCGTGCCGCTACCGGGCCGCGAGCGGATCTCGCACATGCCGCCGACCGCGCTCGAGCGCTCACGCATGCCGAGGATGCCGAGGCCTCGGTTACCGCGCTTCGCGAGCACGCTGTCGACGTCGAAGCCGAGGCCGTCGTCGGCGATGGTGCAGTGCAGGTCGCCGAGGTGGCGCTTGAGCGTGATCGTCACGTTTGGCGAGTCCCCGCCGTGGACGAAGGCGTTGTTGAGCGCCTCCTGGGCGATGCGGTAGACCGCGGTCTCGACGGCCGCAGGGAAGCGCTCCCGCGCCGCGCCGCGTACCTCGACTTTGAGCCCCGTTCGTTGCATGACCCCTTCCGCGAGGAACACGAGCGCGGCCTTGAGGCCGAGATCGTCGAGAATCGTCGGGCGCAGCTCGTGCGATAGGTGCCGGAGCTGGTCGCCGGTTTCGTCGAGCAGCTTGCGAACCCCGGCGAGCCGTTCCTGGGCCGCGGGTGGGAGCTCGCCGACCGCGAGATCGAGCTCGAGGCTGGCCGAGGCCACGATGCTCGCAGCCTGATCGTGCAGCGCATGCGCGATGCGTTTCGCTTCGTCCTCGAGCAGCTCGTTGAGGCGCCGTAGCACGGTGTTCGCCTCGTCGACGGTCCTGAAGCTCATCTCGAACGGCGACAGCACCTCGATCAAGAAGGTCCAAGCCGTGTGCATGAACGGCACGGGCTCGGGCGGGCGCTGCGTGCGCACGAGGTCGAAAACCGCTTCCTGGTGGAACGAAACGACGTCGAGAATCCCGAGCCCGTCGGCGCGCGCGCGACGGCCGAGCTCGTAGGCGGCGCTCAGCGCCGCTTCGCCGGCGCCGCCGAGCAGCCGCGCGAGCTCGGCCCGGTAGAGCTGGCCGTAGTGCTCGAGCAGGTTCATGACTCGTTCCCCCGCAGGCGCGCCACGAGCACGAGGGCGTCGTCCTGCGGTGTGGCATAGCGTTTCAAGAGACGATCGGCGAGCTGCTGCGGCGCCTCGCTGCAGCTAATGTCGTTGGTGAACGCGGGGGAGACGCCGTCGGTCGCGATCACGAGCGTATCGCCGCGCGCCAGCGGCAGCCGCGATGTTCGAGTCGAAGGCAGCGAGCCGCCGGCCGCGCCGGCGCGCACGAGCAGCTCGCGCGTGGCCGGCAAACCGAACGGCTCGATCTGTTGGAGCGCCGCGACGACGTTTCCCGCGCCGACCCATTCGAGCGAGTGTGCGTCCGCGTCGATGACGACGAGCGTGATCGCCGCTCCGCGCGTGGGGCGCAAGTTCGTGTGGCAACGCTGGAGCAGCGTATCGACGGGCTCGTGGACGAATGCTTCGAGGGTGTTAGCCGCCATCGTCGCCGCGAGCGCGGCCTCGGGGCCGTGGCCGACGCCGTCGATGACGCCGAGCAGCACGCGCCGGCCGTTGGCTGCCACGACGCAGCGGTCGCCGGACTGTTCCTCGCCGCGGAGCGTGCGCTCGGCAATGCCGATGTCGACGAGTCCGGGCGTCATCGCTTCCTCTTGCGCATCGTGACCGTCGTCCCGGTCGAGTTGGACACGATCTCGAAGGAGTCCGCGATTCGCTTGACGCCCGGCAGTCCCATGCCGAGGCCGCCCGACGTCGAGTAGCCGGGCCGCATGGCGGATTCGACGTCGGCGATGCCGGGCCCTTGGTCGCGTGCGACGACGAACAACATCCCGTCGTCGTCCTTGCCGATGAGTAGCTCGCCGCGTTCCGCGTACCTGACGATGTTGCGGGCGAGCTCCGAGATCGCGGCCGCGACGAGCGTAGCGTCACTCGGTGAGAAGCCCATCGCGCGGGCCAACGTTCGGCCGCGCTGCCGCGCGACCACGACGTCTTCAGCGCAAGTAATAGTCGCGCTGATGCGAAAGTTTTTCTCGTCGCCTCTCATCGCGCATGTCGGCCTGCTGCCAGGAATGCGAGGCCTTCCTCGAGATCGAGAGCCGTGGGAATGTCTTCGAGCGTGAGACCGAGCTGCACCATCGCGAACGCGACGTCGGGCTGAATACCGACGATCACGGTGCGAGCACCTCTGAGCCGGATCATGTGGGCCAGATCGCGGAGCGTGCGCGAGGCGAAGGAATCCACGACGTCGAGGGACGTGACGTCGACGATGACACCGCGCGTCCTATGGCTCGCGACGCGCTCGACGAGCGCGTCGCGCAATGCCACGAGGTCCACGTCGGTCAGCGCCGACTGGATGCTGGCAATGAGGACGTCGCCCTGTTTGAGAATCGGAACGGCCACTGCGGCGGCTCCAGGCGGCCGCCGTCAGTGGGCCGCGTGCGGGGCGGGCGCTTCTTCGGTGATCGGCACCACCTTGTAGCCCAGTAGCCGCTCCGCTTGCTCGATGCCGCCCTGCAAGTCGCCGACCGTATTCATCTTGCCGAGATCGACGCCGATGTTGACGAGCGTCTGCGCGATGGCCGGCGAGAGGCCCGTGACGATGACGGTCGCGCCGAGCAACCGAGACGCTTCGACGGTTTGCACGAGGTGGTTCGCGATGCTCGAGTCGACGGCTGCGACGCCCGTGAGGTCGATGACGACGACCTTACCGCGCGTGTTCCTGATGCCGTGCAATAGCTGCTCCGTGAGCTGGCGTGCGCGGTGCGGGTCGATCGCGCCGATGATCGGCAGGATCAACAGGCGCTCGCGGACCTGCAATACGGGTGTCGACAGCTCGCGGATGGCTTCCTGCTGCTCGCGGATGATGCGCTCGCGCTCTTGGACGAAGCCGACGGCGACGGTGTTGGCGATGCGGTTCGCCGCAGGCTCGTAGGCGTCGAGGATGCGGTTGAGCGTCGAGAAGTCGTGCTGGTACTTCGCGAACAGGGATCGCGCGAGCACGTCGCGCAGGAGCAGCACGATGCCGACGACTTCGTCGGTCTCGACGCCGCGCGGGATGATGCGTTCGGACAGGTTCCTCGCGTAGGCCTGCAGGGCTTCGAAGGTACCCGTTTCGAGCGCCTCGACGTACTGGTCGTAGACGGCCGTGGCTTCCGTGAAGACCTCTTCCTCGGTCATCGCCGTGAGCAGGCGCGCTTTGGTGATTCTCTGCGCCCATTCCTGGCGCAGGTCCGTCCGGTACTCACGCAGGTGCGCCACGAGCTCGCTGAGCAGCGTGGTGGCCGTTTCGTCGCGGCCGGCACGCTGCCGGCGCTTGTCAGTCTCGCGCATGATGGATTGCCTCCCCGGGCGATGGGCTCCCGCCGCTCGCGATTATCCTCGAACGCCGAGGGCATTCCCACGCGACACTAGGGTCTTTACCTGACTCAAGACCGGATTTAGCGGCCGGTTTGTCGTGCTTTCTCGACACTTGGACGGGCCGTGCCAATCGGACTATGGTGCGCGCACGTGAAGGGCAAACTCGCCGAAAGGTGACGACGCAAAGCCTCCGGTCTAACGGCTTCGGCCCATGATAGCGGGGTTACCGGTGTACATCTCGGCAGCACAGTCGGCGCTGCCGCGGTGACCATCGTCAGGTATCGATCGCGCACATCCGTGCGTAACCGACTTCGATCCCCTTCACAAAGACCGTTCGGCTTGAAAGGGCCGACGGCGTAATAACGCGTCGCCGAACCGCTGGTACGGGTCGAGCGAGCGGGGGTTGGGGAGTTGGGTTACGTGCGCCACGGATGGCTGGCGGTTTCTCGCGCTCGCGCGGCTTCGCGGCGCGCGCCCTCGACCTTCGTTCACTCGGTCCGGCCACGGCAAGCCGAGGCCCAACGATGAACGAGGAAAATAATGACCATTTGGACCGGCCCACGATCCTGGGCAGCGATCAGTTTCGTCTTCGTATCTCTGAATTCCGGTACGGCCCATGGCGCTCCGCTGCCGGGCAACATCCAGGCCGAGGCCTTCGACGCGGGCGGGGAGGGCGTCGGTTATCACGACAATACCCGTGGCAACTCCGGCGGTCAGTACCGCACCAACGATGACGTCGACATCATCCGCACGGCCGATTCGTTCGGCGGCTACGACGTCAACGGGTTCGAAACCGGTGAGTGGCTCGCCTACACCGTCACGGTGGTGCAAGGCAGTGCGTTCGACTTCTCGCTGCGTGTTGCCACCCCCTACAGCGATAGCGCGTTTCACCTCGAAGTGGACGGCCGCGACGTCACGGGGCGCGTGGCTGTGGCGAGCACCGGCGGGTGGGGACGCTATCGATGGGCGAATGCTCCGCGCATCACGCTGACGGCCGGGACGCACGTCGTCAAGGTCGTCGCCGATCGCCAGTACTTCAACCTCAACGTCGTGCGTGCACGCACGGCGCCCTCCTCGAGCCCTTACACGGGAACGCCAGCCCCGGTGCCCGGCCAGCTCGAAGCCGAGAACTACGATCTCGGCGGCGAGGGTGTCGCGTATCACGACGTCGTGGCCGGCAATGCGGGCGGGCAATACCGGGTCTACGAGAACGTCGACATCGTGCCGACGAGCGACAGCGCGGGTGGCCTCTACGACGTCAACAACTTCCAAACGGGCGAGTGGCTCGCATACACGGTCGGCGTCACGCAAGGCGGCAACTACGACCTGGCCGTGCGAGCTGCGAGCGCTTTCAACGGCAGCGCACTGCGAGTGCTCGTCGACGGTCTCGACGTCACGGGCCGCATCACGATCCCGAACACGGCCAGTTGGAGCACCTACCAGTGGGTCGACGTGGGAAGGGTCAATCTCGCGGCCGGTCAGCACGTGCTGCGCGTCGTTGCCGACCAGCAGTACTTCAATCTCAACCGGCTCCGCACGATCAGCACCTCGACGCCGCCTCCACCGCCGCCACCGGATCCCGGGAGCGTGCTGTTCCTGTGCACGTTCTTGACGGGACCGACGAACTGCGGGTTCCAGGAGCAGGCCAAGGTGCCCGGGCGCGCGACGCTCGTGAGCCTCGCGCGCGACGGCCTCACGGGCGTGCGGCTGCACACGGAGCCCGGCGACGACAACGTCACGGGCAGCGGCGAGATGGAGCGCAACGACCTGTGGCTCACGCAGGCGGCGACCGACGGCTACGAGGGCCGCGAGCAGTGGTGGGCGCATTCGTTCTATCTGCCGAGCGACTTCGTGATCCCGGGCTGGCACAACTACGTGTTCTTCGATTTCCACAACACGACCAACGGCGCGGGTCAGGCCAACTTCCACGTCCTGAACCGCAACGGCGTGCTGACGTTCCAGGGCTATGGCGGCTCGGCGAACAGCAGCAACCCGTTCTCGGCGCCGATCGGGCCGATCCAGAAGAACGTCTGGTACGACTTCGTCTACCACGTGAAGTGGTCGTCGGGCAGCGACGGCTACTTCGAGGCTTGGGTCAACGGCGTGAAGAAGCTGTCGCACCAGGGGCCGACGCTGTACGCGGGGCAGGGCGTGTATCTCAAGCTCGCCAACTACCACGTGCCGGTTTGCGACCCGTATCCGGCGTGCATCGGTACGCATGCGCCGAGCTCGATCGTCCACGATCGCGTGATCCGTGGCACCACGCCGCTCGCGGTCTCCTCGGGGCCGCTCGAGGGCGTGCTCGGGCTCGTCAACGGCGTGCTCACGCCACTCGTGCCGTGAGCGATCGTTGCCGGCACCTGCGAGGTGCGGCGGGCATCGTGGCCCTGACCACGGTGCTCGCCGCGCTCGCGGCCTGCAGCGGCTCGGCCGGCGATGAGCCGGTGCCCGCGGCCGAACCGTCGCCGCAGGCGGGGTCACCCGCGGCGCCCGCGGCACCGGCTCCCGCACCGGAGCCGGCCCCGGCCCCGGCACCCGCACCCGCTCCTGCTCCCGCTCCCGGTCCGGCACCGGCCCCCGCACCGGAGCCAGCCCCGGCGCCGGAGCCGGCTCCCGCTCCCGCTCCGCCACTGCCACCGCCCGAGCCCGTTCCCTACGGTGGCAGCCCGATCGCCGCGCCCGGAGAATGGGAGGCTGAGGACTTCGACCTTGGCGGCGAGGGCGTCGCCTATCACGACACCACGGCCGGCAACGTCGGCGGCCGGTACCGCGTCGCCGAGGGCGTCGACATCCGCGACTCGATGCGGGGGTCCATGGCGGACTATGCGGTCAATCACTTCGAGACGGGCGAGTGGCTCGCGTACACGATCGAGGTGGCCGAAACACGCGAATACGACGTCGCGCTGCGCGTGGTGAGCGCGTTCGCGGCGAGCCGGTTCCACGTCGAGATCGACGGCAGCAGCGTGACGGGCTCCGTGAGCGTCCCGAACGCGGGCAACTGGGACGCGTTTCAGTGGGTCGAGCAGCGCGGCGTGACGTTGCCGGCCGGTCGGCACGTGTTGCGCGTCGTCGCCGATGAGCAGTATTTCGACATGGACGCGCTGCGCGTCGCGCTGCCGACGTCGCAACCGCCGCCCCCGCCGAATCCCGTGAACGTATTGTTTTCATGTGCCTTCCTGCTCGGGCCGACGGAGTGCGGGTTCCAGGAGCAGGCCAAGGTGCCCGGGCGCGCGACGCTCGTGAGCCTCGCGCGCGACGGCCTCACGGGCGTGCGGCTGCACACGGAGCCCGGCGA
>Ga0302046_10002668_pt1 | contig 16559 bp, 13 predicted proteins | sample RVTome_11_FD_200261 | JGI IMG/M metagenome (GOLD analysis project Ga0302046, IMG submission 200261) | Soil microbial communities from uranium-contaminated site in the Upper Colorado River Basin, Wyoming, United States - RVT147D111 (version 2) ...
GTAGCGCGACCGTCCGCGGTTACCGCTCGATCGTGAAGTCGACCACCACGTTGAAAACGGCGCTCGTGGGCTTGCCATCGATCGACGCGGGCCGGTAACGCCACTGCGCGACCGCCGCGGCCGCTGCCTCCTCGAACCCGAGCCCCGGGCGGTTCGACCGGGCGGCCAGGATCAGGACGGTCCCGTCCCGTCGGATGATCGCGACCATCTCAACCCTCGCCTCGAGCCCCGCCTTTCTGGCGAGCTCGGGATAAGTAGGCCGAAGGTGGGCCTCGTCGATTCGCTCGGGGGGGCGGGCGTCGTCGGGGAGCGGTGGTGCCTCTCGGGCCGCGCGCACCGCTGCGGCCAGGTCGAGCGGTGGATTCCGTTCGACGTAGATGTCGACCACGGCCTGCTTGGCGAAATCGGGTGGATCGGAATCGAGGAACAGCTCCAGCTCTTCGGCGGCCGTGCCCTGCGCGTCGGCCGCCAGTTGCTCGAGGACACGCAACGCCTGCCGGTACCAATCCTCGGAGCCACGCTCCGCAAGAGATCGAATCGCGTCCGACGCGGATTCCTCGTCTTCCCCTCGGACCACTGCCGCGAGTATCTGGAAAGTCACGGTCCACGGCAGCTCCTGCGAGGTGCGCGGCAGCCTGTCGAGCAGCGCGATCGCGTCGTCGAACCGCCCGACGGCGACCAGAGATTTCGCGAGCGAGGGATACGCGCTCAATGCGGCGGGGTCGGCCGCGATCCATGCTTCGTGCGCCCGGATCGCGCGCTCCGGCTCCTCCGGAAGCTCCGCGAGCGCCAAGGCGAGACCCTCGAGAGCTTTGACGTAGCCCGCGTGGAGTCGCAGCTCCGCCTCGAACTGCCCGGCGGCGGCCGCAAACGCCTCGGTGGACTTCTCGATCTTGTCCCGGGATCGAAGGTCCTTCGCCCGGCGAAACGAGGTGTAGCCCAGAAGATAATGGGCGCCCGGGGTGGCCGGTGCCAGCTCCAGGGCCCGCTCGAGATAGCGCTCCGGGTCTCCCGTGTCCCCGGATCCGTCCTGGCCCGCGAGCATCACGCCCGCGGCGCCGGCCACGTATAGCGCGCGAGCGTTGTCGGGGTCCTTCTTCAGCACGCGCATCGCACCCTTGTAGGCGGTCTCGTAGTCACCCTCGGAAAGAGCCTGCTCGATGGTCTCGATCGGCTCGGTGGAGAAGACGGGCGCGGCCGCCGCGGCGACGATCACGAGCGCGGCCAGGACGAGAATCCCCCTGCTCATTCGCGACCCCCACGGCGGCCGCCGGAGCCCACCGTGAGGGCCACGCCCAGCACCACGAGCAATGAGCCCGCGACGGTCCGCGCCGTCAGCGGCTCGTCGAGCACGGTGGTGCCGATGCCCACGGCCATCAGCGGAACCAGGTACGCGATGATCGAGAGACGCGTCGCCGCGACGTGGCGCAGCATCCAGAAATAGAGCGTGAACGTAACGGCGGACCCGAGCACCGCGAGGTACGCGAGCGCACCCACCGACGTGACGTCGAAGGAGAACTCGGCGTCGCGCTCCAGCAGGAGAGAGAGCGACCCCATGATGACGGACGCCATGCCCATGGGAACGGCGGTCAGGGACACCGGGTGGATCTCCCGGCCCCAGCGCTTGACCGCCACCGTGGCGAACGACGACACCAGCGGCGACACCAGCATCACGACCGCGGCGAATGCCACCCTGGGCCCGCCGAGCCGCGCGAAGTCCTCGGAGAAGATCACCGCCACGCCGCCGAAGCCCAGGAGGATGCCGATCACGGACAGGGGGGTCAGCCGCTCTCCGGGGAGGGCGAAGTGCGCGAGCACCGCCACGAACAACGGAAACGTGGCGAACAACACGGAGTTCAATCCCGACGGCACCCACTGCTCCACCCAGTACACGACTCCGTAGGAGGTGCAGAACGACAGCAGCGCGTTGGCGAACCACAGGCCGACCTCGTGGCGTCCGCGGCCGAAGCGCACGCCCATGGCGAGACCGAGGATCAGGAGCAGCGCCGAGGCGATGGCGAACCGCAGCGCGACCCCGGCGAAGGGTGGAATGCCCTCGAGCCCGATTCGAATGACCGCCCACGTCGTGCCCCAGATCAGGGTCAGCAGAGCGAACGTGCCCACCAGGAGCGGAGTTCCGGGCCGATGCACGCGATGAGTATAGCGACGCCGCGGCCTCTACGGCGCGTCGTCGTCCAGCATGGAGAGCAGGTAGCTTCCGTAGGCGTTGCCGCGCATGGTCTCGGCGATCTCGCGCACCCGGTCGCCCGTGATGAAGCCCATCTTGAAGGCGACCTCCTCGATGCACGCCACCATGAGGCCTTGTCGCTCCTCGATCGTCTGGATGAAGTTCGAGGCGTGGAGCAGCGAGTCGTGGGTTCCCGTGTCGAGCCACGCGTAGCCTCTTCCGAGGAGCTCGACGTGCAGCTCTCCGGCTTCGAGGTAGACGCGGTTGACGTCGGTGATCTCCAGCTCTCCGCGGGCCGAGGGCTCGAGGTCCGCGGCGATCTGCAGCACGCGGTTGTCGTAGAAGTACAGTCCGGTCACCGCGTACGGCGACCGCGGACGGGCCGGCTTTTCGACGATCGCGACGGGTCGCCCCTCGCGATCCAGCTCGACGACGCCGTAGCGCTCCGGATCCCGGACGCGATAGCCGAAGATCGTCGCGCCGTGCTCGCGGGCCGCGGCGGCACGCAGCGCGTCCGGAAGACCGTGCCCGTAGAAGATGTTGTCTCCCAGCGCCAGCGCCACGCGATCCTGCCCCACGAACTCGCGACCCAGGATGAACGCCTGGGCGATGCCCTCGGGTCTCGGCTGCTGCGCATAGGACAGCTCGAGCCCGAGCGATGAGCCGTCTCCCAGAAGCCGCTTGAAGCCGTCCTGTTCGTGGGGCGTGGTGATGATCAGGATGCGGCGGATGCCCGCCAGCATCAGCGTCGACAGCGGGTAGTACAGCATCGGCTTGTCGTAGATCGGCAGGAGCTGCTTGCTGACGCCGCGCGTGATGGGGAACAGGCGGCTGCCCGAGCCCCCGGCGAGAATGATGCCCTTCATCGCTCCCTCACCGCGCGAGGCCGAGGCGCTCGCGACGGTACCTGGCCGAGGACTGCACGCCGTCGCACCACTTGCGGTGGTCGACGTACCACCGCACGGTCTTCGCCATCGCCGAGTGGAAGTCGTGCCGGGGCTTCCAACCCAGCTCGCCGCGGATCTTCGCGGCGTCCAGCGCGTAGCGCCGGTCGTGGCCCAGGCGGTCCTCCACGAAGGTCTTGAGATCGCGGTAGCTCGACAGCCCTCGCGAGACGAGCGTGGGGCTCGAGCACACCGGGCGCAGCTCCTCCAGAACGTCGCAGATCGTGTCGACCACCTCGATGTTCCTCTTCTCGGTCTCGGCCCCGATGTTGTAGCTCTCGCCCGGCCGGCCGCGCCCGAGAACCGCCGCGACCCCCGCGCAGTGGTCCTCGACGTACACCCAGTCCCGGACGTGGAGGCCGTCGCCGTAGATCGGGAGCGGCTCGCCGTCCATGGCGTTCAGGATCGTCAGCGGGATCAGCTTCTCTGGAAACTGGTACGGACCGTAGTTGTTGCAGCAGTTCGTGATCAGCGTCGGGAGGCCGTAGGTGACGTGGTAAGCGCGGACGAGGTGGTCCGCGGACGCCTTCGACGCCGCGTACGGCGAGTTGGGAGCGTAGGGCGTCGCCTCCGTGAACCGCCCCTCGTCCCCGAGGCTGCCGTAGACCTCGTCGGTCGAGACGTGCAGGAACCGGAAGCGGGAGCGCGCCTCCTCGTCGAGGCCCGCCACGTGGTGGCGCGAGGCCTCGAGCAGCTCGAACGTTCCCGTGATGTTGGTGTGAATGAACGGATCCGGACCGTCGATCGAGCGGTCCACGTGGCTCTCCGCGGCGAAGTTGATCACCGCGTCGGGCCGGTGCGCCCCGAAAGCCGCGCGCACCGCCTCGCGGTCGGCGATGTCGGCCTGCACGAACGCCAGCCGCGGATTGCCGCTCACAGGGGGCAGGTTGTCGAGACTCCCGGCATAGGTGAGCTTGTCCAGCACGACCACGCGGGCGGCGGTGCGCTCGAGCGCCATGCGGACGAAGTTGGAGCCGATGAATCCGGCTCCGCCCGTCACCAGCATCGACTTCATGGCCGAATCATAGCTTAACCCGAGGCGCGCCGGAGGCTACAATGGTGGCCGGAGGCGGATGTGTCCGAGTCGTTCGATCTGCGGAGATTCCTGATCGACGTCTTCGCTCCCGAGCCCGGCGAGCGAGTCGCCGTGCTGGTCGACCTCCCGACCGCGAGCGTGCCCGACACGCCGCAGTGGAAGGAGCGCCGCCGCATGGCCGAGGAGTGGCGTGCCGGCCTGCAGTCACTCGGTGCCGAGACCGGCTTCGAGGTGCTCCCGCTCGTGGCCTACCCGGCCGTCGGAACCCACGGCGGCGACTTCCCTCCCGAGGCCGACGTCGCCGGGCGGAAGGTGTCGACCGCGTCGATCCTCGAAGATCTCAGCCTCGCCCTCGTCCTGAGCGAGTTCTCCGCGACCGCGGCGCTGGTCGACGTGTGCCGGCGGCGCCCCGACGCCCGCCTGTTCCGCGCCGCCAGCATGCCGGGCGTCGAGAAGCGCATGGAGCGCACGTCGCTCGCGGCCGACTACGCGCAGGTCGCCCGGCGATGCGCGAAGCTCAAGGAGGTCCTCGGCCCGGCGGTGATCGCCGAGGTCGAGTTCTCCACCGGCCATCGCTGCGTCTTCGACCTGCGCCACCGCGAATGCGAAACGGACGACGGGTACCTGCACCGTGACAAGACGGGCGAGATCGCCGTGATCAACCTTCCCTCGGGGGAGACGTTCCAGGTTCCGTACGAGGGCGAGAAGCCGGGCGATCCCTCCCGCACCGCGGGCGAGATCCCCGTCTCCGAGGACGGGGAGACGGTGGTGTTCCGCGTGAAGCGCAACCGGGTCGTCGAGGTCGCGGGCGACGGCGAGGTCGCGGCGCGCTACGGCGCCTACTTCGAGGAGGATCCCGCGCGCGCCAACATCGCCGAGCTCGCCTTCGGTTGCAACGACCGTGCCGAGGTCACCGGGAACGTCCTGGAAGACGAGAAGGCGGGGTTCCACTGGGCCTACGGCCGCAGCGACCACCTCGGCGGGGTGATCGGGCTCGACGACTTCAAGAGCCCGGACACCGTCGTGCATCAGGACATCGTCTACGCCCGCGGCAACCCGATCACCATCGTGCGCGCCGATCTCGTCGCGGTCGACGGCCGCCGCACGACCGTGATCCGGGACGGCGCCTACACGCTCTGGTAGCTTCCGGAGAACGACGTGCTCAACTGGGTCGAGGTGGACGCGGCGGCGCTCAGGAACAACCTCGGACAGTTCCGCCGCCGCCTCGGGACCGAGGTCAAGCTCGGCGCGGTGGTGAAGTCCAACGCCTACGGCCACGGCATGCTCGAAACCGCGGGGGTGGCTGCCGACGCCGGTGCCGACTGGCTGTGCGTCAACAACCTAGAGGAGGCCGTGCGCCTGCACGACCACGGCTCTCGCCGCCCGATCCTCATCATGGGCTACGTCGCCCGGGGGGATCTCGAGGAAATCGTGCTGCGCGAGCTGCGCCCGGTGACCTACAACCCGGAGACGATCGAGAAGCTCGAGGAGATCGGCGCCCGTCACCGGCGGCGAGTCTTCGTGCACCTCAAGGTGGAGACCGGGACGAACCGCCAGGGCGTCGTCGAGAAAGACGTTCCCGGTCTCGTGCGCTTCATCCGCGACTCCGAATGGCTGGAGCTCGAAGGGCTGACCACGCACTTCGCCAACATCGAGGACACGACGGACCACACCTTCGCGGAATCCCAGATCGAGGCGTTCCGGCGGGTGGAGCAGTCGGTCCGCACCCGCTGGGGCGCGGTTCCCGTGAGGCACGCGGCGTGCTCCGCGGCGACCATCCTGTTCACGCGCACCCACATGGACTTGGCGAGGATCGGTATCTCGCTGTACGGACTTTGGCCGTCGCGCGAGACTTACGTGTCGTGTCTCGAGATGGGCAAGCCGACGCTCTCGCTCCACCCCGTCATGACGTGGAAGACGCGCATCGCGCAGCTCAAGGAAGTTCCCGAGGGCGGGTTCGTCGGATACGGCTGCACGTTCCGCGCGACGAGGCCGTCACGCATCGCCGTGCTCCCCGTCGGTTACCACGAAGGCTACGATCGCGCGCTCTCGAACGTCGCGCACGTTCTCGTTCGCGGCAAGCGCGCCCCGGTACGCGGCCGCGTGTGCATGAACATGATGATGGTCGACGTCACCGACATCCCGAACGTCCATCTCGAGGACGAGGTCGTGCTGCTCGGCGCCCAGGGGGACGAGGTCATCTCCGCGGACCAGCTCGCCACGTGGTGCGGGACGATCAACTACGAGGTCGTCTCGCGCATCCACGCCTCCCTCCCCCGCATCCTCGTCTGACTCGTGAGTGTGGGGTCAGACCCCCCTTCGGGCGGTCACGACCAGGGCGCCCTCGCGCTCGTAGAGCTGGCGAGCGAGGACGATCGCTTCCGGAGGGTGTCCCAGAAAGCTGGACGCGTCGAACGGGTGACGATGATAGAAGCGGTAGCGACGGACGTCCGTCCATCCGTGGCGTTCGAGCAGCACCTGGCGCTGGACCCCGCTCAGGAAGTGCGGGTAGCCGTACATGCGCGTGACGTCGTCCACGAGGCTGTCCGCGACGCGGCTCTCGCGGTACAGGTGCGAGATGCTGGCCAGGATGCCGCCGGGCTCCAGCGTGTCCCGCAGCGCGCGGAGCGTGCCTTCCAGATCGCGAACGAAGTACAACGCGTCGAGGGCGAAGATGTGAGTGAACTTGGCGCCGTGGAGAGCCTCGGTGAGGGACTGGTCCATCTCCAGGCGGTGAAAGCGGATGTTCGGCGAGTGGGCGTGGCGCTTTTGCGCGAGGGCGATACCCTCCGCCGAGGGATCGATGCCGAGGTAGCGCGAGCCCTTGACGGTCAGGATCTCGGCCGTCCATCCGGTGCCGCACCCGAAGTCCAGAATCCGAGACGACGCCTCGAGCCCCAGGAGCAAGTCGGCGACCTGGCGGACCACGTCTTCCTTGCCCGCCTGCCAGGTCAGCGCACCGCCTTCACGGTACAGGTCGTCGAAACCTACCACGTCGACCTCCACCCCCGCCCCGGGGAGATCCTGCGGGCTTGCGTTGCCCTCGGGGTCGGGAGTAGATTCACACGAGCCGGGTTGCCCGAGGGCTGAGACTATAACGAGACACTCGGTACGGTAGCAAAGGTCTTCAGACAAGACACCCCATGAAACGCAAGGCGATCAAGATCAACTGGGACGCGCTCGAGTCCGCATTCGACAACAAGAACGAGGAGCTGGTCTACTACCTCGACCGGGTCACGGGCCAGGTCTTTCTCGAGGGCGAGGGCGAGGACGAATTCGACGACGACGACGATCTGGTGGACGATTCCGCGTCCGACGCCCCCCCGCGCGACGACACGACCCGGATCTACATCGATCCCCCCGACTCCGACGATCTCCTGTCCTGGATGCGCGATTTCCTCGGCGATTCGAAGGGCCTGGACGCCATGATCCGCGACCGGCTGCTGCGAGCCGTCGAGCTGCGCGAGCCCCAGGGCGCGATTCGAGAGATCCTGGACGGGAACGCCGAGATCCGCGACCGCTGGTTCGCCTACCGCAGCGATCGGCTCCACGAGACCATGGACGCCTGGCTGGACGCCAACGACGTCAGCGTGACCGACTCGCCCCCCTGGAAGTGACGGTCACGGCACCGCCGCGGGCTCTTCCTCGAGCGTCCGGGTGTAGTCGCAGCTCTCGGACTCGCACACCAGGCGCCGGCCGAGCTTCTTGCTGTACTTCTCGATGAGGTAGGGGCGGTCGCACTCCGGACACGGTCCGGGTGCCGGACGGTTCCACAGCACGAAGGTGCAGTCGGGGTAGCGGTCGCATCCGAAGAACAACTTGCCCCGCTTGCTGCGGCGCTCGACGATCTTGCCGTCGCCGCACTCGGGGCAGGTCACGCCGGTCTCCTTCATCTTGATGAAGCGGCACTTCGGGTAGTTGGAGCACGCGGTGAACTCGCCGAACCGCCCGTGCTTGAGCGCCAGGCGCTCGCCGCACTTCGGGCACGGCTCGTCGAGCAGGACGTCGGGCTTGGCCTCCGCCTTGCCCTCCTTGTTCTTCCGGATCTTGCGCGTGCTCTTGCACTCGGGATAGCCGGAGCACGCCAGGAACGGACCGAACCTCCCGCGCTTCAGCAGCATCGGCTTGCCGCACTTCTCGCACGGCTCGGCCTCGGCCTCGACGGGATCCTGCTTGGTGACGAGCTTGGCCGCCTTGGCCGCGGCCGGCATCGCCGCCCGGTCCTCGCCCGATGGATCGACACCGTTGATGTCGCGCGTGTTCTTGCAGTCCGGATAGCCGGAGCAGGCCAGGAAGCGGCCGAACCGTCCCCACTTGAGCACCATCGGCTTGCCGCACTTCTCGCACACCTGATCGGTGGGAATCGCCTCGGCCTTGACGTTGCGCATCTCTTTCTTGGCGCGCTCCAAGTCGGCTTCGAACTTCGTCTGGAACTCGCGCAGCGCATCCACCCAGTCGAGCTTGCCCTCCTCGATCTGGTCGAGCTCCTCCTCCATCCGGGCCGTGTAGCCGACGGCCATGATGTCGTCGAACGAGGCGACCATCAGGTCGTTGACCAGGAAGCCGAGCTCGGTGGGAACGAACCGCCGCTTGTCCTTCTGCACGTAGTCGCGGCCCTGGATCGTGGACAGGATGCTCGCGTAGGTCGAGGGGCGCCCGATGCCGTTCTCCTCGAGCTCCTTCACCAGCGTCGCTTCGGAGAACCGCGGCGGCGGTTGCGTGAAGTGCTGCTTCGGCAGCAGCGCCTGGAGCGCCAGCTCCTGGCCCTCGCGCAGGGGCGGCAGCCGCCGGTCCTCGGCGTCGTCGGCCTCGGCTTCCTCATCGTCGCCGTTCTTCTCCGGGGCGTCCTCTTCTTTGGCCTCGTGGTAGACCGCGAGCCAGCCCGGAGAGCGCAGCACCGAACCGGTCGCGCGGAAGGTCAGCTTACCGGCCGCGATGTCCGCGCGAGTGGTGTCGAAGATCGCAGCGACCATCTGGGAGGCCACGAAGCGGTTCCAGATCAGCGTGTACAGCCGCAGCTCGTCGCGGCCGAGGTAGGCCTGAACCTCCGCGGGCGACAGCTCCACCGAGGTCGGCCGGATCGCTTCGTGGGCTTCCTGGGCCTGCTTCGCGGCGCGGTAGCGGCGCGGCTCGTCCGGCACGGATTGCGCGCCGTAGGCCCGACCGATGTAGTCGCGCACCGCCTGGATCGCCTCCTCCGAGACCCGCGTCGAGTCCGTCCTCATGTAGGTGATGAGACCGACCGAGCCGGCCTCGCCGATCTCGCGGCCCTCGTACAGGCCTTGGGCGAGACGCATGGTCTTGGCCACCGGGAAGCCGAGCTGCCGCGCCGCGTCCTGCTGGAGCTTCGACGTCGTGAACGGCGGCGCCGGGTTCTTCTTCGTTTCCTTGGCCTGGACCGACTGAACCGTGAACGGGACGGCGGAGGCAGAGGCGGGCTCGACGTCCATGACGACCGCGTTCGGCCCACCGTCCTCGGCGGGGCGGACGGCCGCGACCTTCCAGCCGATCTCGGCCAGCGCCGCGGTGACCTCGCCCTTGTCCGCGAGCTCGACCTTCTTGCCGTCCCACATGGACAGCTTGGCCGTGAACTCGGGAGGCTCGTCGGCCGCGAGCTGCGCCCGCAGGCTCCAGTACTCGCGGGCCGTGAAGGCCTGAATCTCCCTCTCGCGCTCGCAGATGATCCTGAGCGCGACGCTCTGGACGCGGCCGGCCGACAGGCCGCGCCGCACCTTGTCCCACAGCAGGGGGCTGAGCTTGTATCCGACCAGGCGGTCGAGGATCCGCCGCGCCTGCTGCGCGTCGACCTTGTGGAGGTCGATCTCGGAGGGCTGATCGAAGGCGGCCCGGACGGCGCGCTTCGTGATCTCGTTGAACATCACGCGGTGGAAGTCGGCCTCGGTCTCCGGCTTCAAGACCTCTTTGAGGTGCCAGCAGATCGCCTCGCCCTCGCGGTCGGGGTCGGGGGCGAGGTAGATCGCATCGGCGCTCTTGGCCGCCTTCTTCAGCTCGCTGATGGTCTTCTTCTTCTCGGGGAGGATGGTGTAGGTCGGGGTGAAGTCCTTCTCGTCGACGCCGAGGGAGCGCTTGGGGAGATCGCGTACGTGCCCCATGGAGGCCTTGACGACGAATCCCTTCCCCAGGAACTTGTTGATCGTCTTGGCCTTGGCGGGCGATTCGACGATGACCAACGATCGCGCCATCACGTCTCCAGACCCCTCGCGGGCCTCGCAGCGCCGAACTCGCGTCAGGCAGCTCCGTGGGCTCCGGGGCCGAAAGGGCGCCAAAGATAGTACCTGCCCGGGGTTTGTTCAACCAACCCGCGAAGCTCGAGGCCGAACAGCGCAGTTTGCAGTCTCGCCATGCCGAACGGGGCTTTTTCCGCCAAGGCGTCGATGTGGACGGGCTCCGGATCGTCCCTCAGCAGTGCCAGGACCTTCGTCTCGTCTTCGGTCAGACCCTCCGGATCGGGCGCCTTTTCACCGCCGCCGGGGATTCGCGGGACCGGCAGCACGGCGGTGTACATGGGCGACAGCTCGTCGATGATGTCGCTCGCCTCCTGCACCAGCTTCGCGCCTTGCTGGATGAGGCGGTGGCAGCCCTGCGATTGCTCGGACGACACCGGACCCGGGACGGCCAGCACCTCGCGCCCCTGCTCCAGGGCGTGCGAGACCGTGATCAGCGACCCCGACTAGTCCGTTGCCTTTTTGCGGTGATCTCGGAGAGCGAAGGGAGGTAGCAGAGGTCGATTGCGAGGTCGTCCTTGCCGACCGTGATCTTTTGGGTGATCGCCTCGACGATTCTTCGCTTCTCTTCGTGGACGAGTTGGGGCCAGCTCCTCTCGAGATCCTGGGCCTCGGCGATGACCTCGTTTGAAGACAGGTGCTGGATCTTCAGGAAGTCGACCTCGCCCTGAAGGGTCGGGATCTCGTCGTCGAGCTGGCGCTTGCGCTCTTCAAGAGGCTTGTACTTGAAGCCGAAGCCGTCGGCGGTGATCTTGTCCGCGAGGTAGAGGCGGTAGACCTTCTCCATCTCTTCGTCGAGCTTCGCGCGTTCCTTGAGGAGGGCGTCGAGAAGTTCGGTCTTCTCCCGGATCACCTCGTCAGCCTGTTCCAAGTGCTCCGCAAGCTGGTCCGGGGAGAGGAGGAAGCCCCTCAGCTGCTCCTTGAAGACCGCCTCGAGGTCTTCGACCGGGATCTTGTTCCGGCAGTGGTGGCAGATGTACTTCGGGGAGTCGGCCGGGACGTACATCTTCGCTCCGCAGGCGCAGTAGGTGAAGCCCGCGAAGAGGTGGACGACTTTCTTCGCCGGGCGCTTCCCCGTCTTCCGCTCCGTGAGGATCGCGTTGCACTGGTCCCAGACGTCTTCGGACACGATGGGCGGGACATCGCTCCAGACCCACTGATCGGCGGCCTTGAAAGCGGCGTAGCCCTTTACACGGGTGGTGTAGTTCGCGCGGCGGCGGCCCTTCGCGGTCGGATCCTCAAGGAGCCGCTTCACCGCGGTGTCCGTGAACTTCTTCCCAGCCCGGGTCCTGTGGCCGCGCTCATTCAGAAGCCTCGCCACGGTCTTCAGCCGCCGGTGCTCGAGGAAGAGTTCGTGGAGGAGCTTCCGCACCGGGGCCTCCGCCGGGTCCGGCACGAACTTGCGGTTCTCCCAGCGGTAGCCGAAGGGGGTCGCGCCGCCCAGGGGCTTCCCGAGCTTCGCCCGGATCGGGATCGAGGCCGCGACCCGTTCCGCGATCTCCTCCCGCTCCCAGGCGGCGAGGGCCGCGATTACGGTGTAGAAGAAGCGGCCTGCGGGAGACGAGGTATCGATGGACTCTTGCAGCGAGATCAAGTCCGCGCCGTGCTCCCGGAAGAAGTCCGCGAACTCGAGAAGCTCCTTCGTATTCCTCGCGAGCCGCGCGAGCTTCGAGAAGATCAGGCCCGCGATCCTGCCCGAGCGGATGTCCTCCATCATCCGACGGGTCTCCGCGTGGCCCATGACGGACTTCCCGCTTACGGCTTCGAGGTGGTAGACGTCGCGGACTTCCCAGCCCTTGGACTCTGCGTACATCCGGGCGCGCTTCTCGTGGTGCTCGGGGGACTCGCCGCGGGCCTGGTCCTCGGTCGAGACACGGATCCAGATACCCACACGCTTGCCGTGGGTGGGGTCTTCGAGGAGTGCCTTCGTCATGTCGGGCTGCCTTCCGGAACGCTACCCGACCGGAGGGTAGCGCGCGGATCGAGCGCTACGCAAGAGGGCACCTTGCGTCTTCGGTCCAGGCGGGGAGCATCGGGAGGTGTCTGAAGGACGCGCACCGACTCCGCTGACAGCGTCAGCCGCCATCAGAAACAAGCCAGATTGTCTTGCTTACACCCTCTGAATAGTCAACGTCGTATGCGACCGGTACGGGATAGACGAACCAGGAAGAACTCGGGTAATGTGATGCCAGCTCAAACGCTGCGAGAAAGACAAGCGGCTTCGGCCCAAATGGAAAAAGGAGGATAGGGGCCTGGTGTTGAGCAGCAAGCTCAATCTCCCGGGCGAGAAACTCCTTCAGGGCCGCGGTAGCCGCAAGAGGCACGACGACTTGCTGCCAAGCATTGCGACGCGCACTAGTAAGTTGTCGGATTATCTTCTGGTTCCTCCTTTGGCTGAGAATGCGGAGATCTGGTCGCTGCGGACTATCAGCCACGATGATCAACCCGCCGGACGGATCCAACTCTCCGAGGGCAACGATTAGGCGGTCAGCTTCATGTCCTGTGATGATAATCCCGCGGCTGTGTGTTTCGTTAAACAGAACGGCCGTCTCGGCGAGAGGCGCAATGAGAATATCGCGCCAACCTAGGGTCTTGTTGGTCCCGGCGAGATCACCGTAGTTTTCGGGGATCGAGTACGCAATTGCCCATTCGCGGTCGGCCGGGGCCTGCGATAGCGTGGCGGCGAGCGCAAGAGTGTGGATCTTCGTCATGCAGGTGATATCGAACACCGTAAACGCCGACTTGGGTTCACGGAGCAAGTCTTGGAATCCTTGGAAGGAGTAAGGGTCGACACGCCGTTCCTCGATCGGGACTGGGCAGATGTCAAAGGCAAGCCGATGAAAGACCCGTCGATTCTTGGAACGTCGTTCTTGGTCCTCAGTAACGGGGCGGACGATGGTTGGGTAGTCCAGCAGCATGGCCGTACCAAGAGCCAACCGTTCCTCCGCCAGCATTCTAAGAGATTCGGTGCAGCGGTCTTCGAAGCTCAAAGCACCAAGCCAAAGCGTGGAGGTGGGGGCGCGCATCCATGCCCGAAAAACAGTAGACGCAGCGGCGGGTCGGTGTGTCCAACGGGGGTTCGTCATTTACGCCTCCGCGGAGATTGCTGCGGGCGCTTTGACCATTCTTGGTAGTGCTGGAGAAAGCTATTGACCTCCGTGCGAACCTCGGATGGTTGAAGAACACGTGCTGTCGCGTGGCAGCGTCGCAGACTATCCGCAACCAAGTCAGAAGGGTCCTGCGACGGTTCCACAACGACGAGGATTCTCCGAGGAAGGGTTCCATACCCGGCTTTCGGGACTGCGACTACAGCCCCGCTGACGAAGTGCATGAACGCGTCGGTCTCGGTGCCGTCGAGTGCCGCGACAAGGAGAGTGGCGCTTGCTGCTCGGCGGATCAGACCTTCGTCGGTTGGACGAGGGGACAAGATCTCTGGCCTGAGACCCTGGCTCCGTACAGCAGCTTCGAACTGCTCGATTGTGTGGTGATTCCATCCATACTGACCAAGCCAGACAATTACGGCAGGGTTCGGTTGGGGCGGTCGAGGAACCCTCGGGGCCTGGGGTTCTGCGAGGTGGGACACGACGTCGGATACAAGTTCACGGATGCCCTTGCTCGTGCCGTAGTGGCCTAATTGGATCGCCGTGAGCCACGAAGGAAGTTCGGAGGGGGCCGTTCCCTCGGGCACGGCGGGGACAATGGGTTTCCCGAGGCCATACGCGAAGCCCAGTTCGAAGACGACATCGGGTTTCACGCCGTTTACGTCGCCAACCACGAGTCTTGCCTGGCGAATGCGTTTTCTGATTTCGTCGGCCCAGTACCCTCCAGCAGCGACACGACCGTCCACAATGTGAATCTTCAGTTGGGAAAGGAACGGATGAGAATGCATCGCCGCCGCCAGTTCCGCGCGGAACTTCTGGCTCTCAGTCGACTTCACCCGATAGGCAACAAAGATGCTAGGCGGCTTCCGAGGACCCCCGGGTCGCTGAAGAACGACATTCTCCTTGATGGTAATCCGAACAGGCTTGGAGGACTCGAACCTCGGGAGACCATCAGCCTTCTCCCAAACAAGAAGGGGCGGAATTTCGACTTCTCTGACCCGAAGACTGGGCGACCACCGGTGACCCTGTGGCATACAGAATGCGCCCGATCGCAACGCCGCTCCGATAAGCGGGTCCAGGAGAGTGGGCACCTCGAAAAGGGTGTCTGGTGAACGCTCCCTAATCGATACGATTAAAGGCCCCTCAACACGTGTCTTTTCGCCCGCTGCCTCGTTGCGAAGCGCCCGGAGCATCCTGCGGAAGTCTGGATGGTAGGCCTGGAGCGTTGTTTGGGCCGCCGTGAGGTGATTCTCCCGAAGATCATCGAGAGCATCGAGAAGCCTATTCGTCGCAAAGGCCGGGGTGGGGAAAAAGCGCGCATAGAGTTGGAGTGCAGTTCGCAGGGAGTCCCTCGCGAAGTTCGCGATCAGCGTTCGCCGCTCGGGGGGCACCTCTGAAAACAGCGGACGCTGACCGGTCACCTCCATCTGAGCAGACACGCAGGACTCCACGAATGTGCGCCAGGCTTCGGACCAAGGGTGCGTGCCAATGTGTACGACATCGTAATGGTCGCCTGCGACTGCGGCGCACTCCACCCCTGCCATGGGGAACCCGACGTGTGTGGGACGCATGGCGACGAGGGCGACATACTGAGCCGATTGGTCGAGTAGCTCAAAGACGGGTGTAAGAGATGGAATGAGAACTTGGTCCGCGCGGTCAAGAAGGAGCAACAAGGGTCCAAATCGACGCTCACAGTCCTCAGCAAGCCCAGAAATCAAAGCAGGCAGTGGGCGTGTCTCCAGGATCCCACGGAAGACATCGAGCGGTGCTGTAGCGAGCTCCTTCCTCACGGAGGATAGGGATGAGTCATCGATGTTGGAGAGTAGCGACTCAAGCTGAGGCGGGACACATGGTCGAAGGAATTCCAAATCAGGAGACAGCCCCTTGCTGGATAGTCTGTGTACGAGACTCAACGCCAAGAGGGACACGGCCTTGCCGCCAATCAGTGCCTCCGATGTGGGCGAGTATTGCGACGAGGGGGCAAGTGGGCCGGTACCGGTCTGTTTTGTGAGACTGCCAAACTCCGTCGACAGGGAAATATGGAGGGCAACACCGTTGTGAACGCGCTTCAGGTACCGAAAGAGCGTGCTCTTTCCCGCGCCTTTCGTCCCCGTGATAAGAGCGCTCCGAAGGATCGGGAGAGTGAGGCCCGGAGGGAGTTGAAAGATGTCACCGATGTGATCATCTGGGATATTCTCACCCTGCACCCAAAGTCTAGGAACTTGCATGGATTCTTATTACTAATGCGCTTCCATCATTGCATTGACGCCTGGCTTGGGTCGCGTACACTTAAGACGCGGGTCAAGCTCGCAATCGTCATGCAATGAAGTTCTGTTTCCAGTGCGAGGTTGATCGGCGGGGCAGGGTACAACAAGGGAACTCGTTTTCCCTCGGCAATATCCTTCCTCCGTGTCCCTTCGGGTTGACGCGGTTGGAGTGGGTGAGCCTACCCTGCCCCTCTTTTTTTGTCGTTGATTGCACTCCAGGGCTCGAACTGATTTCCGCTAGTAGTGGGGCGAGCGCTCGAGGCTCGGTATGCGGCTGAATATGGATTGTCCGCACGGTGGTATGTCCCTGGTGCTCGTCGGATGAAGATCGTGGATGGGCGAACACCCTAGCGTTTGTCTCTGGCTGCGCGCCGCAATGTCCGCAGGATCATCTGCGAAATCACTCTCTTCTTCGCCTTCTGCTCATGAACCCCCACACCCCGGTACCGCGTCTTGACCTTGCGTCCCCTGATCGTCTCCTCCTTCCCGCTGCCTTCGGCTTCGAGGCTCTCTACCGACGAAAACACTTCCTCCGGCGTGACGAACTGTAACCGCGCGCGATCCTCCTCGCGCACAGCCCCGGCCGCCGCGTCCCCGAGTTTCGTGAGAGTCTTGCGATCCATGGCCACGACGAGCACGTGTCCGAACCCCGCGGCCAGGCACTTCTGGATGTTCCCCAGCTCGTGCTCCGCCGACGTGGTGACGGAGATCTCGCACGCGACCGAGAGTTCGCCCTTTTCGAGCGCCACATCCACGCTCCCCAGGCCGTCGAGGATCT
>Ga0302046_10002669_pt1 | contig 16557 bp, 18 predicted proteins | sample RVTome_11_FD_200261 | JGI IMG/M metagenome (GOLD analysis project Ga0302046, IMG submission 200261) | Soil microbial communities from uranium-contaminated site in the Upper Colorado River Basin, Wyoming, United States - RVT147D111 (version 2) ...
GCTTCTGATCAGCAGGCTGTTCGTATCCGCGTCGGCGACGATCGCGACGCTGAGGTCGGCCGAAACCGCGCTGTCGGGCGCCGCTGCCGGCGCAGCCGCTGCCGCCGCCGGAGCGCCCGGGCCCTGCACGATGATTGCCTGGCCGGGACCCGGAACGGCCAACGGGCCGGCGACAACATCCTCCTGAGCCGGCACGTCGACTTCCTCCTCGTCGTCCTCCTGGGCGAACACGGTCGTCAGCGTTTCCGCCAGCGCCAACGCGTCGAGGTTCTTCACCCTGTAGAAGAACAGCTGCTCTACCTGCTCCTGGCTTTCACTGTCGAGGATGGATATCCACCGATCCACCTCCTCGAACCCTCTCGCGGGCGAGCCGACGACGAGCACGGCATTGATCCGGGCGAGACCGAGCACCTGATAGACGCCGTTCGCTCCCTGGATGAGCTCGAGAATGCCGCTCAATTCCTCCGCAACTTCGGTTGCCTGCGTGAACTGGAGGCGGTAGAGCCTGATCCCCTGGTTTTGAAACGGATCGTCATCGATGACATCGAGCAGCGCGTTGACTCGAGCCAGCAGGCCCGGAGGCCCGCTGATGCCGATCATGTTCCTAGCCCCGAGCGCGAGCATCGAGCCCTCGTCCTGCAGCATGGGCGCGAGAACCTCGGCCGCAGTCTCCCGCGAGATGTAGCGCAGCGGCGTAACCTGCAGGACCTCGGAAGCGGCTGCCTCACCGAGCCAGCCCGGCATGACGATCTCCGCCGGAACCCTGGCGTCGTCGACGGAGAACTCGTAGACGTCGCCGGCCTGCTCGATCGTGACGCCGGCGTTTCTGGCCATGAGCCGCATCAGGGGCCAGATGTCGTCGAAGGTCAGCGGGTTGTCGTCGGTCGTCCGGATCGAGACGACGGAGTTGATCGCGGGGTCGATGACCATGTTCAGATCGAGCGCGTCGCCGAGCTGCTCGAAGGCTCTGCGAAGATCCTCCTGCTCGAGGTTCAACGAGATCGTCGCGTCACCCTCGACCTCGACCTCGGGAACGTCCTCGAGGAATCTGCCGATCTGGATGACGCGTCCTTCCCGATTGACGGCGTCGACTGACGCCGGACTCGAATCGGGCCCGGCTCCTTCGGTCGGGACGACTGCCGGCTCATCGGGGACCGGCCTCGTGACCGTCTGGGCGGAAGGAGCCGCGGGGCTCGGCGTTGCGCCGGCTTCCTCCTCGGTTGAGGTCGTGGCACAGCTCGAGAGCCCGAGGCAGAGCGCGATCAGGACACCGCTCCCGAAGCAGGCATGCCGGTCGGCGACGGCCGATCGATTCTTATGAAATATCATCGACTTAAAATTCCAACGTGTTGATACTGAAGACCGCCGACAGCATGACGACCACGATTCCGCCAACCATGACGCCCATGAACACAATCAGAGCGGGTTGCAGTATGCTCAGGAACCGCTTCATCTGATCCTTGACGAGAGAATCGAAGATCCCCGCGAGCTTGAGCAGAATCTGCGCGCTCCTGCCCGACTCCTCGCCGATCGTGATCAGCTGCCCGAGCAGCAGCGGGAATCCCTCGCAGTGAGAGATCGAGCGGCCGAGAGCAGCGCCTCCGCGAACGTCCTCTTCGACCTGGGTCAGCTGAGAGGTCAGCGACGCATTGAAGAGACCGTCCTTCGCGATCCTGAGGGCGCTCAGCAACGGAATGCCGGCCTGCAACAGCGCGCCGAGCGTCCGGGAGAAGATCGCGCTGTCGCGATAGCGAAGAAAGTCCCCGACCACCGGCAGCCTGAGCAGGCTCGCATCTCTCCTGATTCTCTTCTCGGGCGTGCTTCCCTGGTGGTTCCAGCCGTAAACCAGGAGAACCACGACGGGAATGACGATCCAGCCCCAGCGCTTCAATCCGTTGCTCAGGTCGAGCAAGAACTGTGCCGATTCGGGCGTCGTCATGCCGGCGCCTTCGAAGACGCCGGCGAACATCGGCACGATGAAGAACAGCATCAGGGCGACGGAAAGAATCCCGACGAACATCAGCACGGCCGGATAGGTCATCGCCGAGATGACGGCCTTTCTGTTCTCGTCCGAGGTCTCGATGAACTCGGCGAGCTGCGGCAGGAGCTTGTCGAGTATGCCGCCGGCCTCGCCGGCCCTGACGAGACTGATATAGAGGCGGCTGAACACCCGCGGGAATCGGGCCATCGCCTCGGCGAGGCTCTTGCCCTCCTTGATGTCCTCGCGCAGAGACAGGATCAGACCCCTGGTCTCTTCCTTGGCGCTGATGCCGTTCAGCAGGTTCAGCGCCTTGTCGAGCGGTACCCGGGCCTCCATCAGGATGGCGAGCGAGGTCGTGAAGTCCGCCAAATCCCCGGCGGACATCTTCCGGCCGCTCTTCCTGTCGGCCTGACTGCCGGCGGCTTCGAGCTTGACCGGCATCAGCGACCTGGACCGGAGCTTCGCCAGCGCATCGGCCGCGGACTCGGCGCTGATCCGGCCCGTGCTCATGTGGCCGCCGGTATCGCAGGCCTGATAGAGAAAGACCTGAACGCTCATAGGGCGCGGGTTACCCGGACGACCTCTTCGGGAGTCGTGAGCCCGCGTCGAAGCTTGCTCAAGGCATCCTCGCGCAGCGTGGTCATGCCCTCCTTCTTGGCCTGCTCACGGATCGCCGTTGCGTCGCCTCCGGTGTTGATGATGTGCCGGACCTCGTTCGACATCGTCAGCAGCTCGAACAGGCCGATTCGCCCCTTGTAGCCCGTTCCGCCGCAGGTCTCGCAGCCCCTTCCGCGCGAGATCGTCTCGAGCTCTCCCGGCTCGAGCTCGAGCACGACGCGTTCGTCCTCTGTCAGGTCACAGGTCTCGCTGCAGGCTGTGCACACTCGCCGTATCAGGCGTTGAGCCTGAATAGCCAGCACGCTCGAGGTGATCAGATAGCCTTCGATGCCCATGTCCTGCAGGCGCGTGACCGCGCCGGCGGCGTCGTTCGTGTGAAGGGTCGAGAAGACCAGATGCCCGGTCAACGCGGACTCGATCGCGATCTCTGCCGTCTCGTGATCCCGGATCTCTCCTATCATCAGAATGTCCGGATCCTGCCGCACGATCGAGCGCAGACCCGATGCGAAGCTCAGGCCGATCTTGGGGTTGACCTGGATCTGCGTGACGCCGTCGAGCTGATACTCGACCGGGTCCTCGACGGTGATCACCTTGCGCTCCTCGGTCGTGATCTTCTCGAGCGTGCCATAGAGCGTCGTCGTCTTGCCGCTGCCCGTCGGACCCGTGATCAGGATCAGGCCGTGGGATTGCGTGACGGCCTCCGTGTATTTCTTGAGCACGTGCTGCGGCATACCGAGCTCGGTCAGATCGATCGAGAGATCCTGCCTGTCGAGGATGCGGAGCACGACGGACTCGCCGAGCACGCCGGGCAGCGTCGAGACACGCATGTCGAGCTCGCGGCTGCCGATCCGGTGATCGATCCTGCCGTCCTGAGGCAGGCGCTTCTCACCGATGTCCATTCGCGCCATGAGCTTGAGCCTCGAGGTGACGGCACTCTGGATCGACAGCGGCAGCTTCTCGATGACGGCCATGATGCCGTCGACGCGGCAGCGGACCTCGAGGTCGTCCTCGGTCGGCTCGAAGTGGATGTCGCTCGCGTTCAGATCGAAGGCGCGCGTGAAGAGATGATTGACGAGCTGGATGATCGGCTTCTCGGAATCGAGATCGCTCCAGTCCTCCGCGCCGACCAGAATCGACGACAGATCCTCGGTCTCCTCGTCGAAGCGCGGCGACAGCTCTGCGCGCCAGTGCTTGAGCAGGGAGCTGACCTTGTCCGATTCCGCCTGCCTGAACGAGATCTCGTGGCCGAACAGGAACCTGAGCCTCGAGAGGTCCTCGAACGCCGGGACCGTCGAATAGTAGAGCACGCCGTCGTCGAAGAAGCTCTTGCCCGGCGCCATCTCGATCTTCTCGAGCAGCTGCTTGAGCACGGTGAGGCTCAGCGCGGCTTCGGTCCTCGTGCTGGCACTGGTCGCATTCACGGGCGGCTGAACGCTTCGATGGTCAGGGAACCGATGAACTGCTGCCGGCTGCGCGTGATCGTGAGCCTGCGGACGTAGAGCCTCGGCCGGTGCGCGCTGAGCGCGTTCAGGAACGGCAGGATGCGCCTTTGCTCGATGACGAAGCTGAGCTCCTGGCTGACCTTGAGCCAGTCCTCGAAAGTCTCGATATCCGCGACCCGCATTTCCCGGATCTCGACGCCGGTCCGGCCAGAGATGCTCCTGATGATCGCCTGTATCTCGCTGCCGGCGAGGTTTCCCGGGATCTGGAACACGGAGTCCTCGATGCCGGTCAGCGACGCTCTGACTTCGTCGGCCCGAAGCTTGAGCTCGGACTCCTGCTCGATGAGATTCTGGTAGTAGATGAGCTCCTGCCTGACGCTCTCCTTGTCCGACTTGAGCTCCGAGTACTTCGAAGCGAGCGACGGCAGCACCTTGATCGCCAGGGTAACGGCGACCATGGCGCCGGCGAGCACGATCAATCTGGGATTCGCTTTCGTCACCTGAACTCGTACTTCCTGAAATACTCTTCGTAATCGTGGTCCGCGACGGTCATCCTGAGACCGAAACGGTCACCGCCCGAGTTGCTCTCGGAGATGCTCCTGCTCTGCTCGATGTTCTCGAAGAGCGGCAGATCCACGAGCAATCGCGTCAGGTTCTCCGGATCCGAGGTGAACCCCTGAATCTCGACATTCGAATCGCCGAGCGAGAAGGAGGTCAGAGAATTGTCGATCACGGTGTTCAGAGAGGCCAGCACGGCCCCGGCATCGACCTCGGGATACTCATAGACGACGCCCCACTCGTATTCCATATCGAGAAGCTCATCCTGGTAGCTTGCGGCCACGCGAGCCTCTTCCCTGTAGGCATCACGCGCCCGCTCGAGCCTGAGCGTATCTACCCACTGGTAGACGAAGGGCAAGGCAAGTATGACCGCGGTTGCGAAGGCAGCGGCTCCGCCCGCCACGACACGCCGCTGCCGGTTCCTGCCGCTGACCTTGTCGAGAAAGCTCCGAGTGTAGAGCAGGTAGCCCGGCAAGCCGGGCTTCGAATCCCTGAACGCGAGCCAGTCGTCGGCCGTCGACATGCTGATGGGCGATTCTGCCATCAGCGGAGCCGCCTGTTCTTCCCAGGCGCTCCTCAGGTCCTCGTTGTCGAACTCCTCGGAATAGGCGCTCAGCACCTGCGTCGCCACCTGTCCCTCGATCCTGATCAGCGAATGACTCGACGCGTCCTCGTCGGCGACGACATAGTCCGTCGCCGGTCCGGGCTCCGGCGCAACCGCCAGTGCCCTCGGCAGTATCGCAATCAGCTCGAGATCCGCGGCAGCGAACCGCGACTCGAGCCCCGTGAGCGTGCTCTGCGGAAACCAGAACGCAACGCCCTCCGATCTGCCGACCGCGGCTGCCAGAGCAAACTCCTGCTCGAAGGCCGGCAGCAGGATGTCTTTCTGCAGGGCGATCGAGGAACGGATCATGTCCCTGTCGTTGAGATACTCCTCCCCGAGCTGGATGGAGTAGTGCGAGTAGAGGAATCGGGAGAGCGGAAGCAGAAGCCCGGCGGGGCGATCGTCCCCCCTGCAGAGCTCGCCGGCTCCCGCGACCAGACAGTCGAGGTACGGCTCCTCGGGAAATTCGGATGCGGAACGTTCGAGCCGGTGCTGCCCGCCCGTGTCAGGGCGAAGCAGCGAGTCGTCGAGCAGGACGAGCCAGACGCACTCCGTTGACTGAAACACCTGCGACGGAGCGAGCCTGATGCTGTCGTTGATCCGCCGGACCAGTGACGACGCTGTCAGTCTGATGTTTCTCATCGAAAGACGATCCCACTCTACTCAGGGGCCGGAGCTCGGAACGTCCGTTGCACGTACGGGAGAAACTCCTGCAGGGGAAGCGTATACCCTTGAATGCATGGCGTTTCCAAATTTATGTCGAGCCGCGACGCTCGATGACCGGATCACGGCGATCCGTCGATCGGCCGGCATCCCGCACGCCGCGATGCCGTGGCTATGGCCGGCGCCCGCATGCCGGTAGCGATGATCCGGGCTGGGATTACGGCAGAATGACTCTCTTACCGCCCCCGACCGCGGCGGTCAGTCGTCGTCGTTATTGTTGCCGCCCCGGCCTCCGAAGCCGCCCCGGCCGCCCCGGCCGCCGCCGCCGCCACCGCCACCGTTGTTGTTGCCGCGGCCGCGGTTTCCGATGGCCTCTATCAGCTGCTCGGCCCGCTGGTCGCCGTTTCTGGCGGCCTCGACGATCGCCCGAAGCTGGGCGGCCTGCTGGGCGGCCTGATCGTTGTTGCCGTTATTCTGAATGAAGGCGGGGAGGTTGTTATTATTATTATTATTATTGTTGTTCCCGCGGCCTCGACCACGCCCGTTCGACACGGGCTCGGTCTCGGCAAAGGACAACGCGACCTGGTTGCGTCCGACGCAGCTGTTGCCGCTCTGGAGATTCTGCTGACAGGTCACGCCGGCAGGCAGACCGAGCGTTACGGCTCGCTCGTCGACGTTCGCGATCTGATATCCGTTCGCCACGCTGGTGCCGTTTTGCTGCCCGGCCTGCCAGGTCGCCCGGTAGGTCGCGCCCTCGGTGGTCTGCAGCGATACATGGTAGGTGTCGCCGAAGCGGTAGACGCCTTTGAGGATCATGGTCGGCGCCGCGGGAGCTGTGAACGCGGCGGCCAGCTCGGCTACCGCCCCCTGAGGGGCTTGCCCGCGGCCATTGCCGTCGTCGCGAAAGATCGTCAGGTCCTGACTCGAACCGGGGAGTGAGCAAAGCACCAGAGCCGGCACCACCAACGCAAGCAATCGTGTCTTCATATCGCTACCCGCCTGTCAGACGAACCCTTAAGGCACTCTACACCTCTCCTTCCGGCGTAAAGCGGGCCTTAAGAAAATTTGCGATTCAGTCGAGAATCGGCAGCCGGGCCACCGGATCGACCCTCAGAACGAACGGCCGCTGACTCGAATCGTCCACCCTGACGACCTTCGACAGCCCCCCGAATCTGGGCTGTCGCCAGGCCTCCTGCCGGCTCCCCGCCTCGGTTCCGGCCTCGCTCCCGGCCTCGGTCTCGCCCTCCGCCGCGCCCGGCCGGGTCAGCTCCCCGGGGACCACCAGCACGGTATAGAAGGGCGATACCCCCGCGAAATCGACCCAGGGCTGGAATTCGGCCATCCCGTCGTCGCTGACGATGTCCTCGAGCTCCAGGAAATCCGTGAAATCCTGTTCCTGCCGATAGGCGACAATGGCGTCGATCGCCTCGGCGTCGAGGCCCGGGATCAGCGCGAGCGCCTCCCGTGACGCCGTGTTCAGATTGACCAGATCGGAATCCGTGTGGAGCGTGAACGCGGCGCCGAGGTTCACGTCGCCGAACCACTTGTCGAACCCCCGAATCAGCAGAAGCTCCTCGACGGACTCAAGCTGCCCCTGCCGGGGCAGATAGGGCTGCTCGAGCGAGAGGTAGTACTCCTCCTCCGCCCCTTCGACACGGATGCCGTCGTCCTCGTCGATCCAGTCGCCCCAGGCGGCCAGCAGCTCGGTGATCTCGTCATCGTCGACCTCTCCCTCGGCCGCTTCCATGAGGTGCTCGAGCATCAGGCGTAACCGGTCCTCGGTCAGGTTCCTGAGATTGATCTTGCCCGCATGATCGTAGATTCTGACCTCGACCGTCTCAGGGTGGGCATAGGCGAGCTCGAGCGCCTGGCCGTTGAAACGGAAATCGGGATTCCTGACGTCGTCGTCGTCCTCGGGGTCCGTGTCCGCCGCGGGCTCCGGCATCGTTTCGAGCAGCAGCTCCATCTCCGCGGCATTGAGCGCCGTCAGCGTGTCCACGCGGTTGCCGGTTCTGCCAATCTGCGACCGTGAAAGCTCCGCGGAGAACCGCGCCTCCGCGGCCATCACGAGCACGAGCATCGACAAGAGCACGATCGTCCAGAGCGTGAGTATCAGAACGGCGCCTGACTGCCTCGTGCGCGCGGGGCGGTTCATAGCACGTCCACCGGCTCGATCGTCTCGTGCTGCCGATTCAGAAACGGCACGACGAGCTCGAAATCCCGCTCGGGCTCATCGACATTCGAGAATTCGAGCCGCACGGCCAGCGGCAGCTGCTGATACTCGGCGCCGTCCCATTCGTCGAGCCATTCGGGACGGTCGAGGTCGTCGAGCGTCAGGTACGACACGCTGAGGTCGAAGCCGGGCAGGACCAGGATGCCCGCCGCGGTCTCGAGCCGCTCTCCCGGATCGTCTGCGAATGCGGGTGTCGACTTCAGTCTCACGCCGTCCCGATCCGCCGTCGTCACCTGCCACGCCGTCATCTGCTGCCCGGCCTGCCGCGAGACCGTGCTGACCCAGGCGAGCGAGTCGCCGGCGCCGCCGAAGAACACGTTGTTCTCGAGCGTGTCCTGGTCGATATAGCTGTGCGGCGCGGAGCCCAGGAGCGCGTTCTCGATCTGAAGCAGAACGAGGCTCATATCGATCTCGGCCTCGAACGGATTGTTGCTTTCCTGCCACTCGTCGACGACCATGCGCATGCCCGCTGTCAGCACTCCGAGCAAGAGCGCGGACAAGGTCATCGCGATCAGGATCTCGAGCAGCGTGAATCCCGTTTGCGCCTGAGTCCCGTGTCTCATCCGGCCTATTGCTCCTCCTCGAGCGTCACCCAGTAGGTGCCGCCGAGCACTACCTCGCCGTCGGCGTCCTCTATCTCATATTGATAGAGGGCCTCCGTCGTCGGCGACGTCTGCCGCTCCGGAATCTCGAGCTCGTCGGGCATCAGCCTGAACCGGTAGTCCGAATCCGCGGGAGGCGCGAGCAGCTCGCCCTCCTGGTCGACCAGCATCAACAAACCTATGAGACCTTGCAGCTCCGTGCTTTCCCTGAGCGCGCCCTGCGCCGTGTAGGTCAGCTGCTTGCTGCCGACGATGACGCTGAAGAGCGAGGTCAGCGCAATCGCGCAGATCGTCAGGGCGAGCATCACCTCGAGCAGCGTAAAGCCTCGAGACCGCTGCATCACGGCGTCTCCTCTTCGATGCGCGCTTCGAGATCCGCTAGCCTGCTCTCGACGAGCAGCTTGCCGGTCAGCTGGGAGATATAAAGATAGGCTCGTCGCTCGCTGTCGGCGAGCTCGATCAGTCCGCCGGTGCTGCTGCCCATCGGGAAGAAGATCACGACGAGCTCGTCCGTTTCCTCGAACGGATCGTCGAGCGTTGCGGCATAGCGCAGCGACATGCCTTCGTTGATCCAAGCGGGGGGACGTTCCAAAGGCGCGTCAGCGGGAGCTTCTTCTGCGACACGCGTCGCGAGCTTCACCTCCTGCTCGGCGCCCGTGATGACGGCCTGGCGCCGCGAGTAGTTGAGATGAGCGGCAATCTGGCGCAGATCGACCCTGAACTGCTTCTGGTCGGTGTTCGAAAGGAGCGGAGCCGTCAGTCCCGCGGCCAATGCGATGAGAGCGCAGACCAGCAGCAGCTCAAGGAGTGTGAAGCCCCGGCAGTCGTTAACGCCCGATATCGGCGTCCGGACCTTCACCACCCTCAACTCCGTCAGCCCCGTAGGACATCAGCGAGAACTCCCGGCCCGCTCTCGTATAGACGAACTCGTTGTCCCACGGATCGAGCGGCACCTCGTCCGCCCGGCTCAGATAGGGGCCGTCCCACATGTCCTCGTCGTCGACGTTCTCGACCAGAGCGTCCAGCGAATCCGGGTAGTGACCGACGTGGAGCCGATAGGCATCGAGCGCCGCCTCGAGCATCGAAATCTGCGAGACGGCAGACGACTGCCGGCCCTTGTCGAGGTTCCCGAAAAGCGCCGGACCGACGAGCGCAGCGAGCATGGCGAGGATCGCCATGACGATCAGCAACTCGATGAGTGTAAAACCGCTTTGATAGCCTCTTCTGCTCATGGCTCGAGCCCCGCAAAGTGCCATGCTACCGCCGAGAGCACGATCTTCATGGATATCCGGGCCGAAGGCAATGGCGGCAGGGCCTACGGCCTCAAGTTCTGCTCAAGAAACGTCAATATCTCCTCGTACACCCGCGCGCGGTTGGCGTCGGACATGATGCCGTGCCGCTCGCCGGTCTCGGTGAGCCAGGCCACTTCCCTGCCCGCCTCCGTCAGGGCGTCGCGCATGCGCTCGGCGTGCAGGATCGGGGCGCGCGCGTCCCGCTGGCCGTGAATCAGCATGACGCCGGCGAGGATTTTCGCGGCGTTGGCCACGGGCGAGCGGCTCTCGAGGACGGCGGGGTCGTCGCCGAGCGTCTCCTTGAAATACGCCAGCCCGCGCGCGGCGTCGGCGATCTCGCCGGCCTCGAACATGAGGTTCAGGTCGTAGACGCCCGAGATGCCGATCGCGCAGCGGTAGAGATCGGGCTCCCTGAAGGCGCCCGTGAGCGCGGCATAACCGCCATAGCTCGCCCCGAGGATGCAGATGCGCCCGGGCTCGGCCAGGCCTTCCGCAATCGCCCAGCGCGTTGCATCGGTCACGTCGTCCTGCATCAGGCCGCCCCACTCGCCGTAGCCGGCCTCGAGAAAATCGAGGCCGCGTCCGCCCGAGCCGCGGAAGTTCAGGTGCAGGACGGCGTAGCCGCGGCTTGCGAGGAGCTGGCTTTCGAAGTCGAAGCCCCAGGTGTTGTAGTAGCCGTGCGGGCCGCCATGGGGGATCACGACCATCGGCGGCGGACCGTCCGCGGCGCCGGCCGGTCTCGTGAGATACCCCCGTATCGTCTCGCCGTCGCGCGCGGCGAGCTCGATCGGGTCCATGCGGGAGAGCGCTTCCGGCGGAAGCTCAGCGTAGCGCGGCATCTCGAGCAGCGCTTCCCCGGTCTCCGTGTCGAGCAGCAGGAACGTGCCGGATAGCCTCGGACCGCTGACCAGGACGACGGCGCGGTCGAGCGCGTCGGTCTCGTCGAGGATCTCTACGTGAGCTTCGCGCCCGTGCTCGGCGCGGAGCCGCCGGTGCAGGGCGACGAGCGGATGCGACTCGTCCGGGTAGAAATACTCGGGCAGATGATCGTCGTAACGCACGGCCCAGTACCGGCCCTGGTTGTCGAAGTAGAGATCGACGATGTCGACCTCCGGGTGATGAAAGAGCGACTCCCGTTCCATCGTGACCGGATTCCAGACCGAGACGCCGAGCCGGCCGTTGCCGTCCCGGTCGCGCACGAGCCATCGGCCCTCGTCGCCGTACGGAGCGATCGGCTCGAACCACTCCGCCGGGTTCTCATCCGTGACGATGAGGTCCCATCGTCCCCGCTCGTTCATCCCGTAGAGCTCGGCGACGTCGTCCTCGTTGACGCCGCGGACGAATCGGATCTCGTGCTCCGCATCGGTGACGAAGAGCCCGTTCGGTATCGGCGAGGCCGCGAGCGTGCTGAGCCGTCCGGTGTCGACGTCCATGCGCCAGGCCCGATTGCGCTCGCCCTCGATGCCGTAACCCAGGCTCTGGACGATGACGCGCCGCGCATCGTCCGGCAGCGGATCGATGACGCGTCCGGCAGCAAGGACCGCCTCGCGCCCCGCGATGCGGCTGCCCGTCTGCGACGTCCCGGCGCCGAAGCCGAAGAGATACGTGAGCCGCCCGCCGTCGGCATCGATGCCGAGAATCTCGCCCGTCGGCTGCTTGACGTCGATCTGGCCGTCGAGGCTTCGTCCCGGCGAGATCAGCAGGCGCTCGTCGTTGGCCCAGTCGAAGCTCTGAACGTCGATTTCGCGGCCGAAGCCCGTTCTCGAGACGGCCGAGAGATCGCTCGCGCGGACGACGATCAGGACCTCCTCGTCGCCGGTCTGCTGCGTGTACGCGAGGTACGTGCCCCCGGGCGAGATCCTGACGTCCTCGAGCTCCGGACGGTTCGTGAACGCGGCCACGTCGGGCTGCGCCAGGGCGCTGCCGGCGGCGAAGAAGACCGGGAGTGCGGCGAGGGTCTTCATGGGCAGGAGTTTCGCGGGCTACCAGCCGAGCGTACCTGAGATTCGCCGGCCGGGACAATCGCGCAATTGCAGAATAGTTGATACGCTCGCCCGCATGGCAACGCGGACGACAGTGGTCACGGAGATCGCAAGACTTGGCGCGCGCGAGCGGCGGCTGATCTCGTCCTATCGCGGCGGGGAGACGAGCATGCAACCTGAGCCTGACAAGCTGGCCGCGCTGATCGACGCAGCGCGCGCTCTCGAGTCCGCCGGTGTCCCCTATGCCCTGATCGGCGGTCTCGCCGTGGGCGTGCATGCGGCCGTCCCCCGCGCCACCATCGACGTCGATCTCGCGGCGCACCTTGGCTCGGGGCGCGAGGCCGCCATCGAGGCGCTGGAACGCGCCGGCCTGACGAAGACGGGCGAGTTCGAGCACAGCGTCAACTTCCGCCATGTCAGCGGCGAGCCCGTGCAGCTCGCCTTCGATCCCGATTTCGATGCGATGATCGAGCGGGCCGAGCGATTCGACGTCGGCGGCGCGAGCATCGCCGTCGTGCGCAAGGCCGACCTGATCGCGATGAAGCAGCGGGCGGCTCAGGATCCTGCGAGGCGCAAGAGCAAGCGACTCCGCGATCAGGCCGACGTCGAGCTGCTTCTCGGCGACGTGCCCGATCCTGACGAGGGCTGGTGAGACGGGAGATTTCGAAATGGGAAAACGCATCCGGACCGTGGCTCTGTTGTCGGTGCTGATGGCGCCGTGTCTCAAGGTCATCGCGCACCACAGCAACTCCTCGTATCAGGTCGATGAGATCATCTCGCTGACCGGCACGGTCACGGAGTGGCAGTGGGTCAATCCGCACACCTGGCTCATTCTGGCCGTCGAGGACGAGGACGGCAGCGTGACCGAGTGGGCCGTCGAGGGCCGGGCGCCCGGCATCCTGCGCCGCGCCGGCTGGCACCCGACCGTGTTCGAGGCCGGCGAGGAGGTGCAGGTCTACGCGAGCCCGTCGAAGGACGGCAGCGCCGTCGGCATCATCGCGCGCGTGACGAAGGCCGACGGCACGGTGCTCGGCAACCAGCCCGACTTCGATATCGAAGCCGTCGCCGTCACGGACCGCCGCGGCGTCTCCGCGGCGCGCGAGGTGCCCGACTTCTCGGGCGTCTACTTCCCCTACGCACCGGGCGCCGCCGCCGCCCCCGCACGCCCGTCGAACCAGCCGCTGCCGCCGCCGACGCGCACGGGCCCGACCTCGGACGGCTCCCTCGGCCGCCGCCCGACCGATCCGCAGCTGACGCCCGAGTACCTCGCGCAGTGGGAAGTCATCGCCGAGTCGCGTATGGGCGGCTCGTACGAGCACGACAACATCGCGAACTGCCTGCCACCCGGCATGCCGGCGATGATGGGCATGGCCTACGGCATGGAGATCATGCAGACCGACGACAAGATCACGTTCTTCAGCGAGCACCAGGACGCGCTCAGGCGCGTCTATCTCGACGGCCGCGAGCCGACCGAAGCCGTGCTCGCCGACGCAACCTACGCCGGCTACTCGACCGGGCGCTGGGAAGGCGACACGCTCGTCGTCGAGACCGTGGCGCTGACGACGAAGTCGTTCATCGACGGCTCGTCACCTCACAGCGATCAGATGACGGTGCACGAGCGGATCCGCTTCATCGAGCCCGACGTCCTCGAGGACCGGATCACGGTCAACGATCCGATCGCGCTCGAAGAGCCGTGGCAGGTCACGCGCACCTACCGGCGCGCGACGTATCCGAACGACGAGCTCCGCGAGTTCGCCTGCGCGGAGGGGCTGCGCGACCGGCCGCACTAGGCGGCCGCGCTTGCCTCAGCCTGCTGCCGGATGAAGCTGCACAGCATCGAGGCCGTTGTCCGCGCGCTCAACGAAGCCGGCATCCGCTATCTCATTGCGGGCGGTCTGGCCGTCAACGCTCACGGCTACCCTCGACTCACAAGAGACATCGATCTCGTCCTGGCTCTCGACTCCGACAACATCCTTCGCGCCTTCGAGGCGCTGAAGAACGTCGATTACCTGCCCGTCGTTCCGGTCACGGCACTGCAGTTCGCAGACGCCGCGACTCGAAAACAATGGATCGAAGAGAAGGGAACGAAGGTGCTCGGCTTTTTCAGCGACGGCCATCGGGAGACTCCGCTCGGCGTTTTTGTCTACGAGCCCTTCGACTTCGACGTCGAGTTCGCTACTTCATTCAAGGATGAGCTGCGGCCCGGATTGGAGGTGCGGTTCGTCTCGATTCCGACGCTGATAGACATGAAAGAAGTGGCGAATCGCCCCAAGGATATCGATGATATCCAGCATTTGCGATGGATTCTGGAGGAACGGGACAAACGATGACGGACATGGAGCCTGACATCGACTGGACGCTGACCACGTGGGAGGGCCTTCGGCGGGAACAACTCCGCCGGTACTTGACGTTGAGTCTGCGGGATCGCCTCCTGGCACTCGAAGAGATGGCAGAAATCTCCAGGCGTCTCGAGGACATGCGCCGCAAGAGAGCGCACGATCGAAAGGAATAGACGCCGTTCGACCCCCCGGCGGATCGACGCTCCATGCGAGCGCGCCCTCGCGGGTAGCCGCGGCCAGCCGTACGAGGCGGCCGTGCCTGTCTCAGGCCGTTCGCCTTCTGAGCGCGTCGACGCTCCATTTGCCGCCGCCGGCCGCGGCGATATAGAGGAACGCGAAGCAGTAGAGCACGGCCGAGTCGCCGCCGTTCGCGAGCGTCCAGAACCCTCGCGGCGCGTGCACCATGAAGTAGGCGAACGCCATCAGGCCGGACAGCACGAAGGCGATCGGGCGCGTGAAGACGCCGACGAGCAGGAGCGGGCCAAGAATCGCCTCGAGCAATCCGGCCAGGCCGGGATTCAGCGTCATGAGCTCGAAGGGCATCCTCATCTCGACCGGAAAGCCGAACAGCTTCTGCGTGCCGTGCTGGATGAACGTGAACGCTGCGGTGATGCGCAAAAGACTCAGGATCTCTTCGGACCATTTCGACAGAAACGGCATGATTCACCCCCAAACTTTCAGAACAAAGGCCGAGTGGCCGTGAACATGATAGCGCCAACCGGCACAGGTCTGAGAGGGTCCGGATGACCAGGACCGAGCACGACGCACCGCGGCGGCAAAGCTCGCTGCGCGTATCGCCACTGTCGGCAGCTCCGTTACCGCACGGCTGCGCAGCGCACATTGCACCGCTCCGGCCGATCTCAGTAACCTTTCATCCCGCCCCGCGTCCCATGAGCTGACAACCGTCGACGACCGCGGCGCGGCCGGAGACCGACCGTAACGGCTAAAGGAGATCAGCTCATGTTGACGAAGAAACTGCTAATTGCTGGCGTGGCGCTCGGCACCGGCACGGTGGCCGTCGCGCAGGACTACTTCGATTTCGGTCAGATTCCCGGCGTGCCCGACCAGGCATCCGTCCAGGTCGACCTGACGCCGATGCTGCTCGGCATCGCCACCGAGATCATGCGCGCCGAGGATCCCGCGGCGGCCGAGCTGCTTTCCACCATCGAGGGCGTGCGCGTGCGGGTCTACCAGACGCTCGAGGACGTCGACGACGTCGTCGAGTTCATCGGCGATGCCTCCGAGCGGCTCGAGCGGGCCGACTGGCAGCAGGTCGTCAGCGTTCAGGAAGGCGAGCACATCAGAATCTTCATCCGTGGCGACGCGGAGTTCGTGACCGGCGTGACGGCGATGATCGTCAGCGACGCCGAAGCGATTTTCGTCAACGTCGTCGGATCGATCAGCGCGGCGCAGCTCGCGCAGGCGATCAACTCCGTGGATGCCGGTGAGGTGCTCGCATCGCTCGGCCAGCTCGGCCAGCTCGGCCAGCTGGGCCAGCTCGCCCCGCCGACGCAGTAACGGCGAAAGCCCAGGCACGCCCGGCGAGGCGGGTCCTCAGTCGCCCGTGATCTCGTAGATCCGGACCCTCGCGTTCGCGCTCGGGATCTCGGCGACGGAGACCGGCTCGTCGTTGATCGCTACGCTGAGCTCCGCCTGCGCCGTCGATCGTCCGAGCAGCCGATCGAACTCACGCGCCTCGTAGATATCCGCTGCCGTCTGCTCCGTGTCGCCGCCCGGCCGCGGCGGCGCGACGATGACGGCGATGGCGAGCACGGAGGCCGCGAGGCCGGCGACCACGATGCGCCCGAGCGGTGCGTGCGACGCCGCGCGTGACACCGCGTGCGGCGGCTCGTCCTGACCCTCGAGCCTGCGCCTGAACCGCTCGACGCCGCCGGGCGGCGGCATGAGCTCCCTGAACGCGCGATTGTCAGTCTTCATGTCCGTCTGCTCCTTCGGGGCCGAGCCCCCGGCGCACGATCGCGAGCGCCCGCGTGCGCCTCGACCCGACCGTTCCTTCCCTGATGCCGAGACAGCTCGCGACCTCAGCATACGTCATGCCGGCGAGCTCCGTCAGCAGCAGCACGCGGCGCAGCCGGTCCGGCAGCGCCTCGATCGCCGCGCGGACCGGGCGCGGCAGCGTCGCGCCGCTGCAGTCCTCGTGCGGCGCCTCGTCGTCGGCGGCACCCATGCCGACGTAGCGCCAGAGCCTGCTGCGGCGGCGCCGGTTGAGCGCGAGATTCAGC
>Ga0302046_10002670_pt1 | contig 16548 bp, 10 predicted proteins | sample RVTome_11_FD_200261 | JGI IMG/M metagenome (GOLD analysis project Ga0302046, IMG submission 200261) | Soil microbial communities from uranium-contaminated site in the Upper Colorado River Basin, Wyoming, United States - RVT147D111 (version 2) ...
CGACGCGCGCGAGGAGGTCGGGGATGGCGAGGCGGTCGAGGATGTGGTTGACGAGGGGGAAGGCGCCGAGGGTCCGCGACTCGAGGCGGAAGCCGGCGGGGGCCACGTGGAGGGGGAGGGGGCGGTGCATAGATATACATTGTGATGTATTCACATCACAATGCGCGAGGGGCTCCTGGTGGTCTACCACCTTCCGCCGGGGTCGTCGAAGGGGGACCACAACCGGTTCCGGTGGCGGATCCACGGGCGGGACACGTCGAGCTGGGGCGGCAAGTACGCCTACCACCGGCCGGGGCTCTTGGATGGGGTCCCGCATGTCCTGCTCTACACGGGGATCGTGATCTTGCGGCCCGAAGACGGGCCGGCGTTTCTCGAGATCGTGAATGCGGAGGGGGGCGAGGCTGTTACCCGCCGGGTCTTGCTGGAGAGGGTGGACGAGCGGTCCCTCACGGCCAGAAGGGGGCGGCCCCGGGCCGCCTCAGGCGGGGCTCGAAATTCGCATTGAACGCGATCCGCCTACGCGGAAAGTCCGCTGCGTCTCCCACGTAACCGTTATTTTCTCCGGGCTGGCTGCCCCGCCCCCGGGGGGCGGCACGGCGACGGTCGGGGAACCCACAGCAGGCCCTGCGCGCGGGGTTGCCGCATTCCGCCGGTTGGGCGCGGGCGTCGTCCGCCTGCGGAAAGCCATCGTCGTCGTCTGGGTGCTCGTCCTCCTCGGCGCGGTCCCCCTTGCCCTGCAGCTGGGGGACGTGACCTCCGCGGGCTCCGGCGGGTTCGGCGCCACCGATGCGGAGTCAACCCACGCCAGTGACATCATCGACGCGCAGTTCCCGCGCGTGTTCCCGAATTCGACGGCCATCGTCGTGGTGACCGACGACGATGTGACCGGGGAGGCTGCGCGCGACTTCGTTTTGGCCCTCGAGGCCGAGCTGGCGGTGGATGCGCCGCAGCCGCACCTCACGGGCTTCGCGTCCGCGTACACGGTGGCGCGCGAGCTTGCGGCAGAGACCGCGCTGCAAGCTGCGCCGCTCGTCTGGGCTTCCAACTTCACCGCGTTCGTCGTCTACGGCGTCCCCTCGATCTTCCTCGGTGCGTGGGCCGCGACCAACGCCTCGTGGAGCACGGCAGCCCGCGATGCAGATGCCAACGCGACGACGGTGGCCACGGTCCAGCAGCTGGGCCTCGACCCGGCGTCGCAGTCGGCGGCGCTCGGCTACCATGCGGCATTCTTCGCGGCGTGGTCGGCGAGCGCGGGCAACGCGACGCTCGTGTCAGACCCGCCGGCCCGCGCGGAATCGGCGGTCGCGGCGGCCGCCCCCGCGTACGCCGCGCAGGTCCCCGACCCGCAGCAGGCGGGCCTCGTCCTCGCGGTCCTCGGCGGCTTCAACCTGACCACGTGGGGAGACCCGGCCACGCTCTACGCATTCGTGGGCGCCCAGATCGAGGCGTTCGGGGTCGGGGCGCCCGACACGCGCTTCCTGGAGGCGGCGGCGGGGCTCGGGCCCGCGCCGGGCCGCGCGGATGCGGAGGCGCTTGCCGCGGCCACCGTCCGCAACTCCACGCTCGGGGACCTCCCCGTCCCGCTGCCCGACGACCTCAGGCGGTCCTTCGTCGCCTCCGACAACCGGACGATGATCGTCGTCATCGGCTACGACCTCGAGCCCGTCGGGTTCGGGTCCGTCGACCTCGACCCCGTCCTCCAGAACGTCATCGAGGTGCGGGCGGTCGTCGGCGCCCTGAGGGGCGAACAGGGCTCGGCGGGCCAGGCGCTCGTCACCGGCAACGCCGCGACATCGCTCGACTCGGCGGTGAGCGGCGAGGAGGACTTCGCGCGCATCGAGCCCGCGACGATCGGGGCGGTCGTCATCCTCGTCTCGCTCTTCTTCCTGGCGGCCTTCGTGGTGCTGGTGCCGCTGGGGAGCATCATGATGGCCTTCGTCGTGACCCAGGCCGTCGTGTACCTCATCGGCGTCTTCGTCGTCAAGGTGCCCGCCGACACGCTCACCTTCCTCTTCACGATCCTCATCGGCGTCGGCATCGACTACGCGGTCTTCCTCATGGCCCGCTACCGAGAGGAGCGCGCGGAGGGGGCGGACCGCCACGAGGCCGTGGCCACCTCGGTCACGTGGGCCGGCGAGAGCATCACCACCTCGGGGGTCACCGTCGTCGTGGCCTTCGCGGTCCTTGCCACCGGGTCCTTCGAGATGCTCCGCGCGATGGGCCTGGCGGTCGGTGTGGGCGTCGGCGTCGCGCTCCTCGTCAGCCTCACGCTCATCCCCGCGCTGCTCGCGCTGCTAGGCAACCGCGTGTTTTGGCCGACTTCGGGCGACCGCTTCCGGAAGCGGCAGGAGAGGGTGCGCGCGCGCAACACCGCCCGCGGGGGGAACTACTTCCGGCGCGCGGCGCAGTTCAGCGTCAACCACGCGAAGCTCGTCCTGCTCCTCGCGGTCGTGGCCTCCGTCCCCACGACGTACATCAGCCTCACCGGGCAGACGTCCTACGACTTCATCGCGGGCCTGCCGGACACCGAGTCGAGCCGCGGCCTGCACGCCATGCAGGACGCCTTCGGCGCGGGGCAGCTCGGCCCCACGCAGGTGGTCGTCGTCTTCCCAGCGGCCGTGTGGGAAAACGCGACCGGGCTTGACCCGGGCGCCGCCGCGGCCCTCGAGCGCATGGCGGCCGATGTCCAGGAGATGCCCAACGTCCAGCAGGTGCAGGGGCCCACGCGCCCGCGGGGAGCCCCGGTCGACGCGACCAACGCCTCGTCGCTGGGGCCCGCGGAGCGCGCGGCCGTCGCCGGGTTCATCGGCCTCGACAACCGGACCGCCCTGCTCTCCGTCATCCTCGTGGAGGAGCCCTTCACCCCGGCCTCCCTGTCGACCGTGCGCGAGGTGCGCGCGTCGCTCCACGCGATGGTCGAGCACGACCCCGCCCTTGCGGGCGCCGAGCTCTACGTCGGCGGCCAGAGCGCGCTCACGATCGACTTCGCCTCGGACATGGACGAGCAGTTCCTCACCATGCGCGTCCTCGTGACGCTCGCGGTGTACATCGTGCTGCTCGTCGTGCTCGGCTCGTACCTCCTGCCGGCGGCGGCGGTCGCGTCGGTGGCGGCGTCGATCACGTGGGCCTACGCGGCCACGCTCTTCTTCTTCCAGGAGGTGTTGAGCCTCGAGGTCCTCTTCCTCATCCCGCTCATCCTCTTCGTGCTGCTGATGGGCATCGGGATGGACTACAACATCTTCATCCTCACGCGGATCCGCGAGGAGTCCGAGAAGGGGAAGGACCCGAAGACCGCGGCCGTCGACGCCGTCGAGCGCACGGGCGGGATCATCACGGCGCTCGCGCTCATCCTCGCCGCGGCGCTCGGGAGCCTCATGCTCTCCTCGAACTCGATGCTCCAGGGTTTCGGGTTCGCGATCGCGCTCGCGGTGCTGCTGGACGCGATGGTCGTGCGCACGTACCTCGTGCCCGCGGTGATGGCGCTCCTGGGGCCCCGCGCGTGGTGGGGGCCCAAGCGGCTGCAGCGGGTGGACCCCCGGACGTTGCGCGCGGAGCCGTCCGATGCCTCACGCTGAGCGCCGGCGGAGCGCCGCCGCCAGCAGGCCCGCGAGCAGGAGAGCGAAGGCCCCTGCCGTGAAGTCCAACGCGGGGGGCGGGCCGCCTCTAGGGGGCAACACGAACCGCTCCCACTCGAACCCGGTCGCATTGGCCAAGGCCGCCTCCCGCGTGAGGTTGGAGGCGGTGCCCACGGACGATACCTGCACGACGGCCGCATAGGGGCCGTCGGGTAGCGCGTCAGGCAGGTGGACAGTGCACTCCATCGACTCCCCGTTCATGGGACCCGTCAGGGGGCATCCCAGCGTTCCCCCCCACGCGCCGGCACGGGCCGCCTCCGGGTCCAGTTGGGGGACGACCCACGCCCACCCGTAGTCGAAGCCGGCCGCGGCGGGGGGGATGTTGTGGGCGGTGATGCGGACCTCGCCCAATGGCTCGCCTACCGCATCGACCGACACCGCTCCGCCCGCCTCCACCGGGAAGGGCGCGAACTCGAAGCCGAGGACGGCGTGAACGCCGGAAGGGCAGACGATCCGCCCGTGGAGGTAGTCGCCGTAGTTCCAGTCGTCGGGCACACGGTATTCGAAGGTGAGGTTGCCGTCGGGGGCCGTGGTTGCGGGCCCGGCCACGAGGACAGCGGGATCCCCGGCCCGCCATAGGAAGAAGGCGACTTCGACGCCGGCGACGAGCAGCCCGTTGTCGGTGACGCGCAGCCGCAGCGTTGCGGTGTCGCCCCGGTGGACATCCGAGAGGTCCAGTTGGCTCGCCGCCGAGCAGCCGCGGTCGGAGTTGCGGGCGGGGCCCCAAGAGAGGGACTCCGGCGGCGAGGTCTCGATGGTGAGGAGCTCATCCACCGAGCGTTCCCCGGCGGCAATCCGTACGGTGACGGCGAGCGACTTCATCCAAGGCAGCGCGTCGAAGCCCGCGCGCGCCGTGGCGTGGCCCGAGGCGTCGGTGATGGCCGTCTCCGCGGACACGTTGGACGCCGTCGGGGTCGCGCGCACGCCTGCGGTGGCCAGCGGCCCCGAATCGTCCCACGCCCAAGCGTCCACCGTGACCTCCGACGCATTGGCGTGGGCGGAGAGCACGAAGTCGAACGGGTGGGCCACGGCCTCCACGGAGGCGAGCGGCGCTGTCGCCGCTCCGGGCAGCGAGGCCGAGACGAAGTAGCGGCGCGACCGGACGAGGTCGTCGGGAACCTGGAACTCGAAGCGCCACGTGCCGGCGGACTTCCACGTGGGATGGAGGGCCGTGGTCACGCCCTGCGCCCCCTCGTAGTATGTGACCGTGGCGTTCGGCTCAAGGCCGTCGCTCACCACGCCATCGCGGTACGTCCGCACCTGCACCACGACGTTGTCGCCGGGCCCTGGCCGCGGCGACGAAACGGCCCCGGGGAGGATCCGGGAGCGGATCTCCCACACGGGCTGGCGACCCCCCACGATGTACGTGGCGGGCTCGGCCTGGATCGAGCCGTCCTCCGCGACCGCAGAGGCGAAGATGCGCACATAGTCCCCAGCGACGCTCCCGTTGTCGACCACGAAGGTGGTGCTCCATGCGCCCTTGGAGAGGTTGCTCTTGTTGAGTTCGGTCCAGGCGGGTCCGATTGCGCTGAGCTCCAACTCGGCGGGGTCATACGGCAGCCCCCACCGGTACACCTCGACGCGGATCGGCACCGTATCGCCCGGACCTGCGCCCTGGATCTGCGGGAGGATGAGCACCGTGAGGCCCCCTCCGGCCGACGTCGCCGGCAGCAGCGCGGGGAGCGCCACGAGTAGCGCGACTACGGTTGCCGCCTGCGCGCATCCGCCCCGCATAGCGTTTCCGGTGGGCAGCGCCCCCGATAAAGGCCACGGGTTGTGACGGCCCTAGGGGGTGCGCGGGCGCCGACGGCCCACGAGGCCCGCGGCAGCGCCGACCAGTGCGAGGGCGGCCACCGCGCCCTCGAACCCGGGCAGGAACCCTCCCCCGCCGCCCGTGGTCGGCGGCCCGGCGCCCGGCGCCACGACATGGACCGTCTGCAGGCCGCCTTCCTGGAACTCGTTCGAGCGCTGCGAGACGGCTCCGTGGTTCGTGATGAACACGATGAGGGTGTAGTTGCCCTCCTGCCAGTGCTCGGGGACCTGGACGGTCCCCGTGAACGCCCCGCCGGCGCCGGCCGTGAGCACCGACCCGCCGAAGTTCCCGCCCAGCGAGCCGACCGCCTGCTGCGGGTTGTCGCCGCGCGCGAGCATCGCGAACCCGTAGGCGCCGTCGAGCGGCAGAGGCCCCGTGTAGGTCGCGGTGACCTGGACCGCCCCCCCGCGCTCGGCCGTGCCGGTGGCCGTGAGCGTGACGTGGTCCGTGCTGAAGGTCGACCCGGGCTCGCCGAGATCATCGCTTGCCGCGGCGCCCTCCCCCGACGGGCAGAGGACGTCGACCACGAGCGCGTCTTCGTAGAAGTTCCACGAAGCGTCCACATCGTACGCCACGGTGAGGTTCCCCGACGCGTCGGTCGTGAGGTTGCCCGCCGACTCCATCCCCGAGGCGGACTGCTCACGGACGAACACGGTGACCTCCGCGCTCGCGACGGGGTCGCCGTCCTCCGTCACCCGGTACTTGAGCTGGGCGGTGCCGCCGGGCTCCACGTCGCGGGGGTCGGTTTGGAGCGCCACCGAGCACCCGAACGGCAGGTTGTCCTCGGGCTCCCAGGGGCCGAGCCCGCTAAGCCCGGAGAGGAATACCATCGTGGCTGCGGTCTTCCCCTGCGATGTGAGGTTTACGCCGAGGCTCGTGGGGGGCGTCCCGGTCCACGTGACGGGGATGCGCGCGAACCCGCGCGCATCGGTGGTGCCGTTGAAGGGGCCGACTACCTGGATGTAGGGGGGCGTTGTAACGATCGTGGAGCCGGAGACGGACACGGCGGCACCGACAACCGGCGCGTCGTAGCCCGCGACGACCTCCAAGACGGCACTCGTGGCCATCTCCTCCGTGACCGTGACCACGAAGGGGAACGGCTGCGCGTAGAACGACATCGTCTCCCCCACGCGGTCCGTCGCGGGCCCCGCCTGGACGCCGAACGTGTACGACGTCGATGTGGTGAGCGAGGCCGGCACCTCGACCTGGAAGCGGTAGACGCCGTCGGCGACCTTCGTGCCATCGAGCGCCTGGGGCGACGTCGTCCCGCCGGGCCCGTAGGTGGCGATCGTGCCGTTCATCGGCGCGCCCTCGGTGAGCGTCCCGTTGTTGTAGGAGCGTGCCTCGATGGTCACGGTGGATCCCGGGAGCACCCCCATGGGCATCTGGCCGAAGTCCGCCATGCGCAGGGTTACCGCCCAGCCGCCGGATCCGCCGCTCGCGGAGGACGAGAAGTAGTATGCGCTCGCGTCGGCCACGAGCGTCCCAAACTCGCCCGTGACGGCCACGACCATGAGGCCGTAGGTCACGTCGCCCGCCACGATCGTGCGGGTGGCGTCATATTGGCCCTCGGCCGTGCGCGTGAGGGGGAGCGCGATGCTGCCGGTGAGGCCGAGGCTCGCCTCGACGAGCTCGAGGTCGACGGGGTCGCCCCACAGGTAGGACTCGACGTGGATATCGACGGTCTGCCCGATGCCCCGGTCCTCCGGCCCGACGAAGACCCACACCGTGAGGCCCCCGTCGGCAGCCGCCGGCCCCGGGAGCACCGCAACCACCAACAGCAACCCCAGAACACCAGCGCTCATGACCCGCCGCATTTTCCCCGCACCTGCGTGGGGATGGTGGGCGGTCTCCAATAAACCCTCTGGCGACCGGCGGAAACAATTACGCCGCGCCCGTTCGCCTTCCCCATGCGCGTCCTCGTCGCCGGGGCGGCGGGCTTCTTGGGCCTTGCGGCCGTCGCAGCCCTCTCGCGGGGCGGTCACGAGGTCGTCGGGCTCGTGCGCTCGCCGGCCAAAGCGGCCCACGTCGAGGCCGCCGGGGGCACGCCCGCCGTCGGCGACGTCCTCAACGCGTCCGCGCTCGCGCAGGCGGCCGCCGGCTGCGATGCGCTCATCCACCTGGCGCACACGCGCGACGCGGGCTCGCCCGCGCTCGGCCAGTCGATGGCCGCGAAGGTGCGTGTCGACGGCGCGTACAACCTCGTCGCGGCCGCGCGCGCGGTGAAGGCGCGGCGGCTCGTCATCGGGTCGGGCTACTGGGAGTTCGGCCACCACGAGGGGACGATCACGGAGGAGACGCCGTTGAACCCGATCGGCACGTCTGTTTTCAACTACCAAGCGGAGCGCGCGGGGCTCGAGGCGAACCGGCCGGGCGATCTCGAGGTGGTGGTCGCGCGGCCCGGGATGGTCTACGGCGACGGCGGGTGGTTCAAGGAGATGGTCGGCGCGATCCGCGGCGGGACGTACCGCGTGCCCGGCGACGGCGCAAACCACTGGTCGCCCGTGCACGTGGACGACGTCGGGGAGGGGTTCCGCCTCCTGCTCGAGGAGGGCGGGGCCGGGCAGGCGTACCTCATCGTGGACGACGAGCCGCTGCCCCTCAAGGAGTTTGCCGGCCTCATTGCGGAGACGCTTGGCGTCGACCCTCCCGTGCATGAGAGCATGGAAGACACGAAGGCCCGCATCGGGGAAACGCGCGCGAAGATGTTGACAGCGAACCAGCGCGCGTCGAACGCGAAGCTCAGGGGGGTCGGTTGGGCGCCGCGCTGGAGGTCGTCACGGGAGGGCGTGCCTGCCGTCGTGCGGGCGATGGGGCCGTAGGGGCGCGCGCCGCCCGGCCCTGCCTCACCCGCCCACGGGTTAGAGCTCCCCGCCCCGCCGACGCGCTCCCAACACCCGGTTGGTGACGGCGACGACCAACGCCGCCAAGATGATGAGCCAGATGTACGACGGGTCACCCGTCTGGACTGGCGGCGACGAGGTACCTGACAGGTCATCGGGCTCCTCCGTCGCGGGCGGCGTGGTCGCCGGCGGATCCGCTTCCTGCGGATGCTCCGCGACGACGTGAGGCTCGTTCCCGCCCCTTAGGTGCACGATTACGGTGTTGTGCACGTAAGTCAGCGGGTCAGCCCCCAACGTACGGCCCAAGGGGGATGCATGGACCGTGACGACATAGTCCCCCTCCCACAGCCACCCCGGAAACGCGACCTCCCCCTCCATCTGCGTGCCGCTCACGTTCAAGTCGGCGAAGGGGAATTGCCCGTCGACATTGCGCTTCCACGACGGATCCATGAGCGTCCGGATCTCGAAGGAAGCCCGCCACCCGGACAGGTTTTGGCCGCCCGTGTAGTTCGCGGACACCCGGAGCGTCCCGTTGGCGGCGTCCTCGAGAACCGATACATCGAGCGATGGGTCGGCCGGAATCCAAGGATCCGACGGGCTGTGGTTGGCGAGCGGGAAGATGTAGTAGCTCTGGTAGTTCTCGGGGCTGTAGAGGTAGACCACCAGGTAATCCCGCCCCTGCACCCAGTCGTCCGGGAGGCGGTACGTCAGGTTCAGGAGGCCTGACTCGTCGGTCCGAACATGTTCCACCGCCGCAGGACCTTTGGAGAACTCCTCCTGGATCGCCACAACGCCCACGGTGCCGTTCGCGTACGGCACCCCCTCCATCGTGGTGGCGAACGAGAGGTGTGCCTCCTCTCCCGGCCCGACCTCGCCCGGTTCGCCGACGGGCTGGACGGAGAACCCGTCCGGGAAGGCCCCCCAGTCCTCCGGGTAGGTTGCGACTGCGGGCCGATAGCCCTCGACCTCCAGCCGTGTCTGGAGGCCGAACGCCCCAACGGCGATCTCGACATCGATGTTGGTGTCCTGGTCGCGTTCCCACTCCAATCGCTGGAACGCGCACCCGTCTGCGCCCGTTGTGAGGGGCTCGTAGGAAGCCACGCTCGTGTGGTTGGGGGACCCCATGTCGTAGTGGTAGAAGTCGACCAAGAACTCGACGGTCGCGTTTGAGAGCGGGCGCGCGCCCTCTCCCGCGCAGACCCGGAGCAGGTTTGCTCCGTCGGGTAGCGACTCGAGGACCGCCACCGCGTCCACCGGGTACACGTAGAACTGGTAAGCCGCGCCGTAGACCGACGTCATGTTCGGGACCTGCGCCGAGATGTAGACACGGGTCGAGATGTTGATGTCCTCGGGTAACTGCAAGACGAAATCGTACGTGCCCGTCCCAACGCGTGTCGCGTTCGCGTGGATCGAGCGCAGGACAGACCCCGACGGGAGGCCGTCCGGCCGCATGGTGCCGCGGGCCGTCGGCGTCTCGACGTCCTGGAGGCTCCCGTTCAGGAACGTCCAGAGGCGGTAGCGCACGGAATCGCCGGGCGCGAATCGGTAGGGCGGATCCCCGTGGCCCTCCAGGTCGCCCTGCAGCTGCAGGCCCTCGTCGACGATGGGCGGTAGGCCGGCCACGAAAGCGTACACTTCCGTTTCGGCGTGCTCCTCGCCAAGATCCGCCTGCACGCGCGCGGAGATGCCGCTGATCTCGCGGACGAGTTGGGGGAGTTCGACCGTCGCGACGTAGTGCCCGGTGCTCTCCCACACGAAATCGAGAGACCGCGTCTCGCCGTCGTACAGGGCGATCGTCCCCGTGATGTTCTCGACGTCCACACGCTGCGGGCCCTTGATGGCCTCGACGTGAACTTCCATCACCTCCCCGCGATGCGGGGTGTGGGGCGACGCGTACGCGTTGAGGAAGAGGTCCGGCTCGACGGCGCCGGCCGCGGGCATCCCGAAGGCCACCACCAGAGCCGCAACCAGGAGCGCCTGCGGCCTCGTTGCGAACCCCCACGGCGCCTTCCGGCCCCCGCCTTAAGGGTTCTTCGGTGGGCCGCTTGGACGAGCGCGACCGGGCGAGGCCGGGCGCACCCCGGACACCGGTTCCTGAACAACTCGAAAACCGTTATGAGCGCCCGGGCCGTAGGTTGCGCCGTGGCCGCCGCCCGACGGTGTTGGGCTCCCCCCGTGCGCCTGCTCGCAGGGGCGGCGCTCGTCGTTGCCGGCGCCGCCCTCATGCCACCGGCCGGCGCCACCGTCGACGGGGGGGAACCCAACGACGAGATTGGCCAGGCGACCCTGCTGCCACCCGACACCACCCTCCCCGGCCGGTTCGTGGGCGAGAAGGACGTGGACTGGTGGTCGCTCGGGCCCGTCGGTGCCGGCCTTCTAGAGGTCCGGCTCCATGTGGAGAACGGAAGCACCGACCCCGGAAGGGTCTTCCTGGCGCTCTACGACGGCCAAGTCCTGCCCGTCGAGTCCGCCTACTATTATGGCGCCATGGGGTACTACACGATGCGCCGCTTCCTGTCGGAGCCCGCGAACCTCTCCCTCCTCATTCAAGGTTCCCGCTTGGACGTCGCGTACCGGATCACATGGAACGTGACCGGCAACCTGTCGGCGATCAGCGGCCCGGACGAGCACGAGCCGAACCAGGACCGGACCGCGGCGGAGCTGCTCCAGCCGGGCTCGGTCCAGGGGGGCTTCCTCCACGGCGACTACCTCGACGTCGACGTGTGGGCCTTCCAGGCGGCGACCCCCGGGTTCCTGGCGGTCGAGCTTGCCAACCGGTCGTTGTACCACATGGTGGCCGACAAGGACGGCGCTTACTTGGCCAACCTCGCGCCCCCCAACGCGCCCTTTGCGATCTTCGCGGTGGACGACGGGGAGACTGTTTACGTGACCCTGTCGGTGTTCGACAGCCTTCCTTTCCGGCCCCGGGACTCTGCCAACTACACGGTCGCCGCCAAGTTCGCCGCCGACCTCTCGCTCCTGTGGGAAGGGGCGGGCGAGACGGAGCCGAACAACGGGCAGGAATCGGGGGATGCGCTCCGTGAGGGCGCGGCGATGGACGGCCTCATCGACAAGGACAACGACCCGCTCGACCATTTTGTCGTGGGCGCCGCACGCGGCGACCTGGTGACCGTGACCTTGACGTACGACATGTCGCAGGCATTCGGTCCCAAGGTCCACGGGCTCGTCGGCGACGACCTGCTGGCCTTCGAGCGGGGGTTCGAGGGCCGGCTCGTTACTCGGCACGCCACGTTCCTCGTCGATTTCGACGGGGACGTCTACCTCGTCGTCGAGGCCACGAACCGGTTCCAGTCCTATTCGCTGTTCGTGGAGCGGAAGCACTTCGCGGCGTTCGAGGGGCGGTCGCCCACACTGCCCGACCTCGTGGCGCTGCCGGACCTCGGGGCGGCCTTCTCGCCGGCCCACGCGCTGCTCATGGAGGGGTGGGACGCGCGGGCCCGCCCGGTCGACCTGCCTGCGGGCGAAGGGCTCCTCTACGGGAGGACGCTCTGTGTGCGGCTCGGCGTCCAGGGGGCCGTCCGCCTCGTCGTCGTGGAGCCCGGGCTCCGGTTCAACCCGCAGCAGGGGGGCCTCCAGAGCCTCGTGACGAGCCGGTGGGCGGAGGTCCTCATCCCGTCGGGCGGGCCCGCATGCTTCCGCGCGATGTCGCACAACGAGACGGGGCTGCTCGGGGAGCCCGCGGATCGATACGAGTACGCCGGGCGGGTCGGGGGCGACGAGGCCGACGTGGTCGCGGTGGTCAACCGGACGGGGAGCGACGGCGTCTCGGGGCAGCTTGCGCTATGGGCGACGACCTCGGGGACGGACGAGGACCGGGCACGGCGGTGGTCTGCGTCGCCGTTAGAGATCGCGAACGCGCGCGTGATCCTCGCGGAGGCGGGAGTGCGTACGCCGCTCAACCCCGACCCGATCGAATGGGTGGTCCCCGCAGCGGCTGGCGCCGCCGCGTTCGGGGTGCTTGGGTTCATGCTGTGGGCGGCGTCGCGGGCTCTGCGTCCCGCGCGCCCGCCGCCGGCAGCCCCGACCGCGAGGCGGCCACCACGGCCGCCGCGTCCCGGCCCGGATCCCGCGTCCGCGCTTGCGACCATCGCGCCGGTGGCCGCGCACCCGCCGCCCAGGGGCGCCGGGGGTTCCGCGCCGCCCGCGCCCGGGGTCGTGCCATGCGCCACCTGCGGAGCGCCTGTCGCGGCTGGGTGGGAGCGGTGCACCAGGTGCCTCGCGCCGATGCACTGGCGCGGGTAGCGCACGAGCCCCCTCGGGGAGGCGCTTACGGTGCGCCGGGCCCACCGTGCGCTCTCAGCCACAGCCCCGATGCTCCCGCGAGCGGCACCTGCGCCGCGAAGAACGCCCAGTTGAGCCAGTAGGTCGCTTCGTTGGGGGTAGACCCGAAGACGGAAAAGTTGTCGCCGACGACCACGATGCTCGCGAGCGGGACGACCACGAGCATGAGCTGGTAGCCTTCCTTGCGGTCGCGCCAAACCAGGGGGACGGCCACGACGTACGCGAACACCCCCGCGAGCAGCGCCGACCCCGTGAGGAGCTCCGGCGCCCACATCCGCTCGTCGAAGGCGAGGAAACCGACGTTGATGGCGTTGCTCGCGAAAAGGAGCCCGAGCACGGTGCGCCTGAGGGGCGCACTCCGGGAGACCGGCCCGCCGTCATGGCTCATCGCGTGGCATCCCTCGGGTCCTCCCCTTCCTCGGCCTGCGTCCGCTTCGACCGCTCGCGCAGCACCCAACCGAGGCCGACGCATGCGGCGACCAGGAAGAGGAGCAGCCAAAGGAACGGGAAGGAGTCCCCCATCCGCTCGGGTCTAGCCGCTGTGGCCGAGTCCTCCGGGAAGGTCGCGCCGCCTCCGAGCACCTCAGGCGGCTCGGACGCGGAACCGTCGACCGGCGACGGGGGCGGCAGTGTCAGGTGGACCTCCGTCTCGTTGAAGAAACCGGGACCCGCCGCGCGCACGCGGAAACCGAACTCGGAGGTCGACCAGACCGCCACGACGTACTCCCCCTCGCGAAGCCACGCCGGGAGGCGGAAAGACCCCGAGAAGGCCTCTCCGTCCCAGCGCAGAAGGCCCCTTGGCAATGCCCCGTCCACCGTGTCCGAAGGCTCCGGGAGGACGGTATCGGCCGGCAGGAGCTCCGCCCAGGCCACCTGGCCCACGACGGCCGACCCGTCCGGGGGGAAGGCCCGCACCTGGATCGTCCCGTTCGCAGACTGCTGGGTGACCTCCAACTGTAGCGGCACCCCGCCCGCGCCGAAGGACCAGTGCTCTGAGTTGGGTGGGGCTCGCCCTAGGGAGATGTGCGCAATGGCCATCTCCCCTGCCTCTGTGACGAAGTGGACGCGGAGCCGGTCTTGCCACGTCCAATCGGCAGGTATGGCGCAATCGAACGAGAACTGCCCTTTGCCGTCCGTGACGGGCTCCTCAATGCAAGACGGCCAGCCCGTCCCCCACCGCCCCGCGAAGACGGCGATGCGTGCGTTTCCAAGCGGCGCCCCGTCCACCGTGGCCGCCAGCGTGAATGTCGCCACAGTCCCCGGGGCTACCTCTTCGGCATCCGACAGGAGCTCAAGGTCGAAGTCGTGCGGTGGCGGGTCCCGATGGCCCTGTACCTCGAACGGCTCATCGTAGTACGCGCCGCTGGCCATGAGCCTCGTCGTGAGCCCGAACGCCTCCACGTTGGCGATCACCCGGACCCCCGACGGGTTGCCCGGCAGTTCGAGCGGAACCGCCGCGCACCCGTCCGAACCCGTCGTGCGATTCTCTCGAACCATCCCCGTTTGGACGCCGGTGGAGTACGGGTTGGGGACAAGCCCGAAGGCGACGCTGGCATTCTGGACGGGGTGGCCCCGGTAGCTTGTGCACACTCGCGCGGCTGACCCGGCAGGGGCCCCGTTGAGGATCTCCAAGACGGCCGGCAGGGGGTGCACGATCACATGGGCGACGGCCGAAGGCTGGGGCACCGTCCCGGGGAGATCCGCGTGGAACTCGAACCTCGTGGAAACCTCCGTACCCCGCGGGATCGTGAACGGGTAGCTGAAGACGCCCGGCCCCTCCTGCACCCCCAGGATCGACCGCTCGTCGGTGGCGCCCCACGTGTACACCTCCTCGTCGAAACGGTCTTTGTACGGGTAGATCAGGACGCGGCCGCTCGGCGTCCCCTCGTCCACCGGGCGGCCGTCCCGGTGGGTGTGCGCCTGGAAGACAATGGTGTCGCCCGGCAGCGGCTCGTACCCGAGCTGCTCGGGGTTGGCGACCGTCGCGCCGATGTAGAGGCCAGAAGGGTGCCCCGGGGCACCGATCGCGTACGCGAAGTGGCCAACTTCCTCGTGGCCCTCCAGCCGTACGGTCACGTCGATCCATACCGTCCGGTAGCCCAGGTTGAAATCCGGCAAGATGTGGAGGGCCGCAGTGTACTTTCCAACACCCGCACTCCGGAGGTCCAGTGGGACTGACGCCTCGCCACCGCCTGCGGCGGCAAGGCCCACGATCTCGTCGGGCTGGACAAGGGAGGCATGGCTGTAGACCTCGACGTGGACCGTGATCGTCTCGTTGACCCCGGCACCCTCGGGGGTCGCGTACACGACCACGGTGAGCGGGTGCGGAAACGCGGCGGACGGCGCGGCGAGCAGCGGTGTGAGCAGGCCCGCGACCACAAAGGGGAGGAAACGCATCGAAGGGTTCGCCTCACCATTCGGGCGCGCCCCTTATCACTTCTGCGGTGGCCCCTCCGGACACGGTGGTACAGACGCGGCCGCGGGGGGCGGCAGGGCCGCTCCCCCTAAGCCCCGGCCCTCTTCTCCGCCGCCTTCAGCGCCGCCTCGAAGATCTCCACGCCCTTGTCCACCTGCGCCGCCGTCACGACGAGCGGCGGGATGAACCGAATCGTGTTTCGCCCGCACCCGAGCAGCACGAGCCCGCGGCGGAACGCCTCCTCCACGACGGCGTCCCGCAGCTTGGGGTCGCGCGCCCGTGTCCGCGGGTCCTTCACGAGCTCGGCCCCCTGCATGAGGCCGATCCCGCGCACATCGCCCACGCGTGGGTGGTCCTCCTGGACCTCCTCGAGGCGCTTGCGCAGGAGCCTGCCTTGCTTGGCCGCGTTCGCGAGCAGCCCCTCGCCCTCGATCACGTCGATCGTCGCCATCGCCGCCGCGCACGCGACCGGGTTCCCGCCGAACGTGTTGGAGTGCGACCCAGGCACGCCCCAATCCAGGTCAGCGCGGTACACAGCGGCCCCGATGGGCAGGCCCGACCCGAGGGCCTTCGCGGTGGCCACCACGTCCGGCTTGACCCCGAAGTGCTCCGACGCGAACCACTTGCCCGTGCGCCCCACCCCCGACTGTACCTCGTCCATCACGAGCAGCACGCCGTGCGGGTCGAGGATCTTCTTGAGCTCCTTGAAGTACGGCAGCGGCGGGACGACGTACCCGCCCTCCCCCTGGATCGGCTCCGCGAACACGGCGGCCAGCTCGCCCGGCGGGATGAGCGAGGGGAAGTACTCCTCCTCGAGGATGTGCAGGCACCAGAAGCCGCACGACGGGTACTCGAGCTTGTACGGGCAGTGGTAGCAGTCCGCGAACGGGATGTGCTCGACCCCGCCCAGCATGGGCAGGTACCCCTCGCGCTGCACCTTCTTGGACGCGGTGAGCGCGAGCGAGCCCATCGTGCGGCCGTGGAAGGCGCCGAGGAACGCGAGGATCGAGGGGCGGCGGCTCGCGTGGCGCACGAGCTTGATGGCCGCCTCGTTGGACTCCGTGCCCGAGTTGGTGAAGAACGTCCGCGCCTTGCTACCCTTGATGGGGACGATCCCGTTCAGGCGCTTGGCGAGGTCCGCCTGGAGCGCGTAGTAGTAGTCCGTCCCCGCGAAGTGGAGGAACTCGCGCGCTTGCGCGCGGATCGCCTCGACGACGCGCGGGTGCGCGTGGCCCGTGTTGAGGGCGCCCACGCCCGCCGCGAAGTCGAGGAAGAAGTTGCCGTCCACGTCCTGCGCGATGCAGCCCCGCCCGCGTCGGATGGCGAGCGGCTGCGACTTCGTGGTCGTGGCCATCTCGCGCGCGTCGCGCGCGACGATCGCCTTGGCCTTGGGCCCGGGCGGCGGCGTGGTGACCTTCGGCATCGTGGGGAATCCGACCTTCGGCAAGACCGAGCCCTCGTTGTTACGAGATTCGTAATGCATGCCGCCCCCATGAAGGTTTGGTTGGGGGATCCATCCGCCCGCGCGCCGCCGCTGGC
>Ga0302046_10002671_pt1 | contig 16539 bp, 14 predicted proteins | sample RVTome_11_FD_200261 | JGI IMG/M metagenome (GOLD analysis project Ga0302046, IMG submission 200261) | Soil microbial communities from uranium-contaminated site in the Upper Colorado River Basin, Wyoming, United States - RVT147D111 (version 2) ...
TAGGATTACAGCCATGAGCACCTGTTTCCTGAGAGGCGTACCAGGGCGTCGATGTCATGGAGTACGCCGCGGTAATCGTATGATACCCTCCGTCAGTCCTTCTGGTACGGATAGTTCAGTCCGGAAGTCTTGCTACGCACCATGCCTACCCCCCAACCCCCTAGGACGGACCGATGCCCAACATCTCGGAGAAAAAAATAGCCCCTCTCGCCGCACGCCCTCCTGCGCGGCTCGGGGAAGACGTATGCGGCTCCTCGTTTGCTTTCGACACCGGCAGGAAGCGCTTTCAAGGCCTTGAAGACCCGCCCGAGGCGATGCTCGTGCTCAACGCCGGCGGCGAAATCGCGTGCATGACGCAGGCTGCACGCCAGCTGCTCCGCTACCGCCCCGAGCAACCCATGGCGCCCTCTTTCTTTGCGCATGTCCATGCCAAAGATCTGTACCGGGTCTTGCGCGATGTGGCGGAGATGACCTGTCACGGCCTTCGAGAGGCGGCGTGGCAGGTGCGATTACGGACGGGGCAGGGGGGCTGGCACTGGGTGCGGGCAACCGTCGGCAACCAGCTTGATCAACCCGAGCGGTCGATCTGCATCTACCTGCACAAGCTGCCGGCGTAGATGGCGTCCAGGCAAGGTGACGGGGTTGTGCCCTGTGGAGAAAGCCGTATGATCACCTACCGATGGAATGGTTGTTTGCAGCGCGTCTTTATATGCGATGGGTGCGGGGCGAAGATCCAGGACCCGGGCGCCGTGCGTTTGCTTCGTGAAGACGGTGCCTTGCCTGAAGAACAGCCCAGCTACACCCACGACGAATGCGTCGAGGCTTTTGTGCGGCAGCACAGGGGGCGGTGGGAAGCGTACCGGCTATCCTCCGCCACCGCCGCCTGGTATATTTGACGCACTCAATCCAGGCTGAACCACGCTGCGTCGAACGCGACTTTTTTGTTTTGCGTGATGGCTTCATGGGCCTTGACGGCCACCACTACGGCCTCAAACCCGCGCTGATAGTCCGCCGCCGGAGGGTACGGGCCGAAGGCATGGTTGTCCATAAAGTCTTTCAGGGCATACCAGAGCGGCGACTCTACGTTCGGGTCGTCCGCGGTGGGATCCTGGTTTTGTGCATCGAGCTTGGTCGCGTTGGCAAGCAGCGCGATGCCGGTTTCCTTGTAGAACTTGTCTTTGCGGGCATAGACTTCCCAGCCGAGCATGGGGGCGTCCACTTCTTTGAACATCCACGCTTTGCCGTTTTCCCGGAAGATGACCGTGCTGTCGCTGCCGAAGTAGAGTTCATAGGCGGCGTCGAACGAGCTGGCCAGGGTAGCGTCGTAGAGCAGGTGCACGCCGTTCGGGAATTCGAAGACGGCCTGGATGGTGTCGGGAAGCTGGCGCCCATCGTTCCACAGCATGATCTGTCCGAAGCCGGTGACGGCCACGGGCAGGGCGTCGAGGATCCAGAAGGCCACGTCGAGCTGGTGCAAACCCTCTTCGCCGATCAGGCCGAGAGAGACATCGGGGTCGAGCCGCCAGTTGAGGGACCGTTCCCGTTCCCGGCTGGGCGAGGCGCGGCGCCAGCTTTGCTTGGCATGCCACTGGGCGCGGGCCATAGTCGGCCGGCCGAGGGCACCGCTTCGGATGAACTGGAAGACGGAGCGGTGCTGCGGGTTGGAGCGATAGAGTTGACCGACCTGGAAGATCTGGTCGCTCGCTGCACGGGCGGCCTGGGCGATGGCCTTTGCGTCCTCGACGGTCGAGGCCATCGGCGCTTCGCAATAGACGTTCTTGCCTGCTTCGAGGGCGGCCTGGGCGATGTCGCGATGCAGGTGAGTGGGGGTGGCGATCAGGACGGCCTGTATGTCCGGGTTGTCGAGTACCTCGCGATAGTCGGTGTGGGTGGTGGCGTCGGGGACCTCGCGCTGCACCCGGCGCAGCATCACGTCGTAGTCGTCACAGACGGCTACCAGGTTGGCTTCGGGCAGCCGCGCCATCGTCGCGGCGATTTCGCGGCCCCATTGTCCGAAGCCGATGAGGGCGCAGTTGACCGGTTCCCGTGAGACGGATCCGTCGGGCTCGGGGCGCAGCGGAAGGGGGGCGGCTTTTATTTCGGTAGCCCCGGAAAGGCCGAAGAGCGTGGCGAGCGAGCTTTTCTTGAGGAAGTTTCGGCGATCCAGCTTCGAAGGATCCATGCGTTCGGGGTAGTTAGCGGTCCGTATCGTGGTAGCAAGCCTGTCCGATTCAGACCTGGTGGACCGGCATGCGGTGTTGAAGAATGTCGAGGGTGTCCGTTTCGTCGTGGGTACATACGATGACGGCTCGCAAGGTGTCCTCGAACGAGGCAAAAAGGTCCGCCGCGTCGAGCCCCAGGACGAGGAGCGCCGTCGAGAGGGCGTCGCACACCGTCGCCGAGGGGCCTGCCACGGCGGCCAGGAGCGCACCCTGCGCCGGGTGGCCGGAGCGGGGGTCAAGCACGTGCCCATAGGTTTTTCCATCGGCTACGAATGCTTTTCCCCAGACGGCCGAGACCGACAGCGCTTCATCCTTGAGGTCTACGACGGCCAATACGTTCTCGTCCGTTGCCGCGCAGGAAAGGGGCGGCGCCTTCGGTACGGCCACGGACCAGGTAGGCTGCTCCACCGGCGTTCCCATGGCGTGCATAGTGCTGGTTCCTCCGTGCAGAAAAGCGCGGGTCACGCCGGCCTCTGCCAGGATCAGCGCAGCCTCTTCGATGGCGTATCCTTTGCCGATAGCGCCCAGGTCGAGCAGCACACCGGGGCGAGCGAAGGCGACGGTTCGGGCAGCGTCGTCGAGCGACACCAGGTGCATGCCCGTCCGTTGCCGGGCTTCCGCCAGCGCATCCGGGTCCGGGAGGGTGCCGGTGCCGCCCGTGAAGCCCCAACACCGCATCAGCGGCGCGAGGGTGAGGTCAAAAGCCCCTTGCGTGATCTTATGCAGGTGTTGGGCCGTTTGCAGCAGGCGGAACAGGCGGGGCTCGACCGGCACGGGTCCCCGGGCCGCCTGTGCGTTGATCCGGCTGATCTCACTCGAAGGCCGGTAAAAGCTCAACTGGACTTCGAGCCGGGTGATCTCGGCCAGCGCCTCCTCGCCGGCCGCTCGCAACGAGACCTCGTCGTCGCCCTGTACGACGAGTTCGAAGCGTGTAGCCATCGCCTCCAGGGCGAGCCGGACGGTGGTCATCGTGTGTACTGTGTGGGAGTATGGGGGTATCGGCGTGTGGGGGTGTCATTTTTCCTCCCATACCCCCACACATCCATACCCCCACACGTCCATACGTCGTTTACGACAGATCCAGCGTGCCGTAGGTAATCATCGGGATCTCCTTGCCGCTGCCCGTTGTGAGCGTGCGCTTCTTCTCGTCCAGGAAGAGCATTTCGCCCAGGCGCTCGGACATCTCCGCCATCGAGATGATCGCCTGGCACCGGATGGCTACGTCGATGTTGCCGTTGGTTTCGGTGTCGTTGCGGATCGCGTCGAAGAAGTTGCTGATGTGCGCCGGGATGCTGACGCCGGGCTCAATGTTTTCGTGCGTCTCCTGGTCGACGAGGTCGGCGAAGGGGCGCTCGGGGCGCAGTTCGAGCGTGCTGCCCGAGAAATAGAGCGTGCCTTCGTGGCCCCGGATGACCTGCGGGAGCCCCTGCTCGTTGACCGAACTGCCCGTGATGAGCATGCAGAGGCCGCTCGGGAATTCGGCCAAGAGCTGCGTGTTCTCCGGCACGTCGCGGTCATCGGGACCGACGTTGGCATCCATGATCGTCTTGTTGCCGATGGAGCACACGCGCTTCGGAAACTCGGGATTGCCTGTGGCGATCAGCAGGGGATGGATGCGGTGGGCCAGCAGGTCGCCCAGGATGCCGGCGCAATAAGGGTAATACTTCCGCCAGCGATGGAAGTGCTGGGGGTCGAAGGGGCGGTCCGAAACCGGGCCGAGCCAGGTCTTCCAGTCAATGGTCTTGCCCGGTTCGAGTTCGGGTTCCAGCTCATAATAGTTCCATTCGCCGTCCGGGGAATTGCGCATGTACGAGTCCTGCGCCAGCACCAGCGGGCCGATCTTACCGGCGCGGATCAGCTCGGCGGCTTTGTGCCATTTGCCTTCGGTGCAGAACTGCGAGCCGATCTGGAACTTCATGCCGGTCCGTTTGACGGCGTCATAGACCTGGAACGCCTCGCCCAGATACCGCGTCATCGGCTTCTCGCAATAGACGTGCTTGCCGGCGTCCATGGCGTCGATGGCGATCTGCGTGTGCCAGTGGTCGACGGTGCCGATGAAGATCGCGTCGATGTCCTGGCGGTCGAGCAGTTCGCGGTAGTCTTCGTAGACCATCGGCTTGGCCTGGCTGCCCGCGGCCTGCCGCGCACCGTCGAGTGCGGCCAGCGACTCATCCCTGCGTTTGGAGAACAGGTCGCAGGCAGCGGCGCCCACCGCGTTGAGTTGATATTCATGACGCGGGTTGCCCTCTCTGTCGCGGTTGGTGACGTTCAGCAGGTGTGAGTTGAAGCCCTGCCCGCCTACGCCGATGAAGCCCACGACGAGCTGATCGTTGGCGCCGAGTACCGGGGCCACCGTCGGTGCTTGCGGCTTTTTCGCCGGGGTCCCGGCCATTTCTTCGGCGATCTTGGGAGAACACCCGGCCATGACGGCGGTTGCGGCCAGGGCGCCTTTCTTGAGGAACTCCCGGCGCGATTCGTTGCGGTTGGTTGAGGTGTGCTTCTTCTTTTTCATCGGCTCCCTGAATAGCATGGTGGTGGAGTTGTTGCCTGACCTGCCTAATATAAACGAAACGTTCGTCGGATACCATTCGAAACAATGCGCCCGTAGCGGCATACTTTGCTGAGCACCTGCTCCCAACCTTAACCCACCGCATGCCATGTCGAAAGCTGCCCGCATCGTCCTGTTTCTCGCCGCCGGCTTTTTGATGGTTGAGGTCGCAGCCTCGGCCCAGGATCTCGCGACGTATTCGTTCCAGCCCGAAAGTAAAGTGTGGATCGAAGGGACGTCCAACAAGAGTGACTGGACGGTGCATGCCACGGAGCTTTCGGGGTCCGTGAAGATGAGCCCGACGCCGTCGGCGGCGGAGCCCGGCGTCGAAGAAGCCCGGCTCACGTTCGTCTCCAACAAGATCGTCAGCCAGAGCGTTGCCCAGAAGGTGATCATGAACAAGCTCATTCACAAGACCCTGAAGGTGGAGGAGCATCCGGAGATCGTCTTTGACCTGACGCAGGTGAAGCCGGGGACGACGACCCGGGAGGACCCGAACGCGTTCGCCTTCATGGCCGTCGGTACGCTGACCCTCGGGGGGGTGACGCAGGACGTCGAGATCCCGGTGGAAGGCAAAACGCTGGAGAACGGACAGGTGCAGTTCGTCGGGCAACACACCCTGTTGATGACGGACTACCACCTCGAACCGCCGGTTGCTATGTTCGGAGCGCTGCGTACGGCGGACGAGGTTACCGTCCATGCAGAACTGATTGCAGCCCGGGAGATGACGGGCTCTCAGTAGTGCTTTTCAACGTCGCGTGCTCCAGCAATATCTAAGGCATACGCATCATGACAAGAGCGGGCGTTGGCGTAAATCCTGACCTGTCCGTCCCGTTACATTGATTCATTGACGGGTCGCCTACCGCGATGCTTGCCTCGGAAAGCAACTGCTTCCTTCGACGGATACCTCGGCGCGTGCTCCCAGGAGGGTCATTCTTGCACGTCCAGTAGTTCCTCCCGTATGTGCATGAGGCACGGCAGCCGACCGCGCAAGGCGTCGAGATAGTCGAAGTCGAGGTCTGCGACGACGATGCCCTCGCGGTCCGGTGCCTGGGCGAGGATCTGGCCCCACGGGTCGACGATCATCGCGCGGCCGTAGCTTACGCGGTGCTCGTTGTGGTGGCCGTACTGCGCCGGGGCTACCACGTAGCACTGGTTCTCGATGGCGCGGGCTCGTAGCAACACTTCCCAGTGGTCTTTGCCCGTATGCATGGTAAACGCGGAGGGGATGAAGAGCACCTTCGCGCCCGCCTGCATGAGCCGCCGGTAGAGTTCCGGAAACCGGAGGTCGTAGCAGATGCTCAGGCCCATCGTGTGCCCGCCGCAGGCGAAGGTCACGACGTCCCGGCCCGCTTCGATGTAGCGTGACTCTTTGAACGTGTTTTCGGCGTCGAGGCTGATGTCGAACAGGTGCATCTTGTCGTAGCGGGCGATACGCCGGCCCGACGCATCGAACACCAGGCAGGTGTTGGTGACTCTGGCTGCATCGGACGCCTGAATGGGTACGCTGCCGCCCACAACGACCACGCCGTGCGTGGCGGCGAACTCGCGGAGCAGGCGAACACTCGGCCCATCGTCGAGGTCTTCGACGACCTCCAGCTTATTCCCCTCCCGATCCAGAAACGAGAAGTTTTCGGGCAACGCGACGAGCTGCGCACCCTGCCGGACGGCCTCGTCCAGCAGGGCGCGGGCGCGGGCCAGGTTGTCGTCGCGGTCTTGTCGGGAACACAGCTGGATCGCCGCCAGCCGCAAAGTCTTTGGACGCGTCTCTGTTATCTGGCTCATGGGGCAAGCTCCTCAAGAGTGTTTCTGAACACTTGAAAGCTTCTTGATCGATTGCATGCAGGGTCCATAATGCATATTCAATCGGTCTTCTTTGCAAGCAAGTCGAGCAATCTACCCCTCCGTCCCTTCGGGACACCTCCCCTGGCCAGGGGAGGAACTTGTTTTTTCTGAAGGTAAGAAGCTCTCCCCGTGTCCAGGGGGAGTACCGCGAAGCGGGGAGGGGGTAGCGGCTCCGATGCTTCATTGCAAACGAGACTCAGTAGATCCGGATTTCAGGCTGAACGCTGCTAACAACCCGAAAATAAGCTTCCCCCCTTGTCATCCCGAACGGAGGTGAGGGATCTCACCCTTCAAAATGGGCTGAACCGGCGAGATTCCTCGACTCCGCTGCGCTGCGCTCGGCATGACAAGATGGGACGCTAGAGGCATTTTTCGGCGAAAACAGCAAAATCCGGATCTACTGAGACTACTTGAAACGGCATTAAGGGGTGCGATTTTCTTGGCGACCTCGGTCTTCAGCAGGCCGGTGCGATAATACGCTTTCAGCACGCGTCCCAGAGCTTCTGCTGTTCCGCCTGTGATGGCATCAGGATCTCGATATGGTGCTTTGTTTGCGAGATGGCGCGACACGCGCGGATAGGCGGCATGCAGGGCGTCCACATCGCCAAAAAACCAGGCTTCCAATTCTTCGATGGCGATTCGATTCACGACTTCGTACCTGGTATTGGGTGCTGCTCGCGCAGCCGTTCGAGTGACAAATGGAGCCTGAGTCGCCCATCGGCCAGCACTTCCGCATCAACTCGCTCAAGACGGGGCACGCGCTGGGCGAGTGTCTCGAGGATCGTCTTCAAGCGGTTTGAGTGCTGCTCACTTAAGTATTGGATCACGTTGGGTAGGTTGTCACCGGTCTGTGAGAGCCGTTCTTGCGGTCCGGCTTCCGGAATGCCGCGAGTACTGTCGGCGCTAAGGTAAGAGAGGTACCAGCCGGTGATAAAACGCCGCAATGCGATTACACGTGGATGTCTGGCAAACTGGCCCAGTGTATTCACGGCCAGGATATCAGGCGCATCTAGTTTTTCATCGATACGAGTGTCTTTCTCGTCAGGCATCTCGCCGCTGATAACTCTGCCACGGAGTGATGTTTTTCAGTTCAAAATCGTACAGGGCCCGGTAGTTGCATATGTGCAAAGACTCAACCCGGTGGAACAAGGTGTGCAGTATTAACTTCCATAACACACTCCGACGTTGGAAATAGAGGTCTCACCAGGGATCAGAAAACTCTCGGGAGCCGGGGTAATATATACCCTGCACGCTAACAGTAGAGCATTTGTTTTTGCAGATCCATTATGGAGCCGCTACCCGCTCAACTACGCACCCTGATCGTTGACGACGAGCCGCTGGGACGCGAGCGCATCCGGACGTTGCTAGCGAACAACCCGGACGTCTTGCTGGTGGGAGAGTGCCGGGACGGGCATGAGGCGGTGGAAGCCATCCGCACCCGGCAGCCCGACCTCGTCTTTCTCGACGTCCAGATGCCCGAACTCGACGGTTTCGGCGTGATCCGTAGCGTAGGCGTCGAACAGATGCCGGCCGTCATCTTCGTCACCGCCTACGACGAGCACGCCCTGCACGCCTTCGAGGTGCACGCCCTCGATTATCTCCTCAAACCCTTCGACGTCGAGCGGTTTGCCGAGGCCCTTCAGCGGGCTACACAGTGGATTCTCCGCCGCCAGCACACCGACCTCGACCGGCGCCTGACGCGTTTGCTCGACGACGTACAGCCTCCTGGGGCGGCGCTGCGCCGGTTGATGATCAAGACCCGCCAACGCCTCTACTTCATCCGCACCGAGGAGGTCGATTGGATCGAGGCGGCCGGGAACTACGTGCGTCTTCATGCCGGGGACAAGGTGCACCTGCTGCGCCAGACGATGAACACGCTGGAAGGCCAGCTCGACCCGGATCAGTTCCTGCGTATCCACCGGTCGACCATCGTCAACGTCGACCGGGTCAAAGAATTCAACCGGATGTTTAACGGCGAGTACGAAGTTCGTCTCCACGGCGGGACGAAGCTGACGCTCAGCCGGGGGTACCGAAGCCAGCTTGACCGCTTTGCCGGCTGATCGGTGACCCTTCGTCCCTCGTTCCGGCAACCTGTCCCGGCCTCCTGCCGTTTATCCCCGGGGTCTTGGTCCACGGCGTGCGGCTTCGTTTCTTAGAACGCAAGAACCATCAATCCTGCCTGCTATGTCGGCTGCTCCGGCAACACCGCCTGCTTTCGTCGACGACCGGCCGCTCGGCACGCGCCCGTGGCTGGCCTGGGTGTTGACCTTCGTAGGGGCCACGCTGCTCGTCCTGGCGGTGGCCGGGCAGAGTTACATCTTCGACGCGACGATGCGGGACCAGGGCGGCCCTCCGCTGCTGCGCCGGATGCGCTGGCCCCTGATCTGGTGGTATATCTGGGCGATGCTGGCCCCGCTCATCTACGTGCTGGCGCGGCGTTTCCCCTTCACGCAGGCGACCTGGCGCAAGAGCGTGTTCGTACACATCGGGGGGTGTACCTTGTTTTTCTGCCTCCACGTCTTCGGCCAGGTCACGGCCATGTTGTTACCGGCCTATCAGGACGTGCATGATACCCTGATAGAGGCGGTGAAGTATCACATCCTCACGAGCCTGTACCTCAACCTTCTCGTGTATGGGATCATCGTAGCGGTGGCCCATACCGTTCTGTTTTACCAGCGGTATCGCCGGCGCGAACTCGGGGCTGTACAGCTTGAATCTGAACTGGCACGGGCCCGGTTGCAGGCCTTGAAGACGCAACTGCATCCGCATTTTCTATTCAACACGCTGCACTCGATCTCGACGCTCATGTACCGGGACGTAGAAGCCGCCGACCGGATGCTCGCCCGCCTCAGTGAGTTGCTGCGCCTGACGCTAGAAAGCTCCGACGCCCAGGAAGTGTCCCTGCACGACGAGATCAGCATGCTCGAAAAATACCTGGAGATCGAGAAGATCCGCCTGGGAGAGCGGCTTACGGTTGATTTCGACATCGACCCGGCCCTGGATGACGTGCTGGTGCCCAACCTTGTGTTGCAGCCCATCGTCGAGAATGCCGTCAAGCACGGGATTGCGCCCCGGTCTGCGCCGGGCCGGATCGAGGTGCGTGCCTGGGCCGAGGACGGCCGCCTGCATCTCCGCGTGAGCGACGACGGGCTGGGACTGCCCGAGCCGCCGTCCCGCCTCGCTACCGGCATCGGCCTGTCCAACGTGCGCGCCCGTCTGAACCATCTCTACGGCGAGGCGCATGCCGTATCGATGCGGGCCTCCCATCCCACCGGGCTCATCGTAGACCTGACGCTGCCGCTGCGCTACCTCTATCGACATACCGTGGCGTCGGACTTGATGTAGTAGGTCTTGTAGTTGGTAGCGTTGGGGTCCATGCACCCTGCCAGATTCAGCAGTTCTACGTTGCGGAAATCGGTCGGCTGACCCTCGCTCTGGAGTGCAATGAAGCCCTCCGTGAGCAGCTTTCCTTCCTGCCACAGAGCCGGGTCAAAGTTTTCCACGACGCTGCCCCCGATCTGCGGACTGGTGTATTGCAGGACCGTATCCCCGTTGATGATGTGCGTGATCAAAGAATCCCCGAGCACGATAGCTTCTGCGCGGACCCACTGATCCCCCGCATAGGTCTCGGAACGGGATTCGATGCAATGCCTGGGGTCGATACGCCCCCCAAAGACGACATCGGTACCCGGCGAGCACATGTTCCCGGTGGGGCGGGGCCGGCCGTCGCCGAGGCCTCCGAGAAATTGCATCTCGACGGAGATGGGCCAGTTCTGGTCTCTCGGCATCGTCCTCGGGTCCTGCGAGTGGAACATGACGCCGCTGTTTCTGAGGGTATAGTCCGGAGCACCCGGATGCAGTTCGCCTACGAAGCGATACGTCACCTTGAGATGATAGTACGAGAAAGGTTGCTCGTAGTAGAGGTGCCCGAACTGTTCGTTGAAGTCTCCATATTCGTCGTAGCGGACCTGGATGGTGCTGTCCGCAACGCGAAAGGTATTCTCATAGTTCACCCCGGCGTCGTGGTGGTTGATCTTGGCGATCCAGCCGTCCAGATTGCGGCCGTTGAAGAGGGAGATCCACTCGGGCTTGTTCGGGTCGTTCTGGGTGCAGGTATTGCCCAGGCATGCCAGGAGCAGCACGAGGGCAAGGCATGGTGTTGAGAGAGCCGGCGAGACCCTGTCGCTGCGTGACGGCTGTGACCCGGGCGTAGGAGACATGGACCTGTTCGAGGGGTTTCGGTTTACTCCTGGCCATACAGCAACGCCTGCTCGTGCAAAGAAGGTCCGGTTTGCTGTGCCCGGTTCGTCCCACGAGGACGCCGTCCGTCCCACGAGGTCTCCGCTCGTCCCAGGCGCGTTGAGCCTCAGGGCAACGGGCCCTAGGTTGCGGCAGCACCCAAACGAACACGCCGTTCTGCTGGGCAGCCTGCTCCTCGTTGGCGGATTTTTCTGCGCGGAAGGGCAAACGCCGACGGCACGGGGCGTGCGCGGCTCACGAACAACGCCGCCTGGGACGGTAACCCCGATTGACCCGTCAATACGCACAGGGATTGATACGCATAATGAATGACTTCCAGGGAGGGAGGGTCATGGTGAACCGTCGTCGTTTTTTGAAAGCCTTCGGGCCGTCGGCCGTCACCGTCGCGGCGACGGCCTCGTTCGCCCCGTCGTCATGGTCCCGGCTTTTCGAGGCGTTGGGACAGTTGGCCGGAACGCCCGCCGAAGTCGCGCGCGACGAGGCGTTCTGGCGGCCTGTCCAACAGGCTTTCACCGTCGACCGTAGCCTCGTGCATCTCAACAACGGCGGGGTGTGCCCGGCGCCGACCATCGTCCAACAAGCCATGCACGATCATCTCCAGTACAGCTACAAAGTGCCGTTCTACGTCCATCGCCGGACGTTGCAGCCCCAGATCGAGCACGTACGCCGGTGCCTGGCCGAGACGTTCGGGTGCGAGGCCGAAGAGGTAGCCCTCACGCGCAACACGTCCGAAGGGATGGAGATCTGTCAGTTCGGCATCGATCTCGAACCCGGCGACGAAGTGCTCACGACCGAGCAGGATTATCCACGCATGCTGAGCACCTGGCAGCAACGCGTCCGGCGCGAGGGCGTCGTGCTCCGTCAGGTGCCGTTGCCCGTGCCGGTCGAAGATCCCGACGAGGTCGTCGCGCTGTTCGAGGAGCATATCACGCCGCGCACCCGGCTCCTCATGCTGTGCCACATGATCGACCTGACCGGCCAGATCCTGCCGGTGCGGGCGGTCACGGAGATGGCCCATGCCCACGGGATCCCCGTCCTCGTCGACGGCGCCCAGACGTTCGGGCATCTCGACTTCACCATTAACGACCTCGGCTGCGACTATTACGCTACGAGCCTGCACAAGTGGCTCATGGGGCCACACGGCACGGGCCTGCTCTACGTCCGCAGGGATCGGATCCTGGACCTCTGGCCGATGATGCCGCCGGAGGAAGACCTGGAAGCGGACATCCGCAAGTTCGAAGACGTCGGGACGCAGTCGCTGGCGGGCTTCCTGGCGATTTCCGAGGCCCTCACGTTTCACCACGGCATCGGGGCGGCCCGCAAGGAAGCGCGCCTGCGCTACCTGCGCGACTACTGGGTGCACCGGCTGCTGGGGCACGACCGCGTCCGCCTGCGCACGAGTCTCAAGCCGTCCTGCTCGTGTTGCCTGACGACGATGGAGGTCGACGGCATCGACAGCGCCGCGCTCCGCGACTATCTGTGGGAGCACCATCGGATCATCGTCCGCCCCATCAAGCATGCGGCGGTCGAGGGCATCCGCGTGTCGCCGAGCCTCTACACGACGCTCGACGAGCTCGACCGCTTCGTGGCAGTCATAGAAGGCGTCCTGCAGCACGGGTTGTCCTCATGATGTCCCAGCGCATGTTGACGGTGTGTTACCAGGTGGTCGAGTGGTGCTGGCCGACCCGGCGAGGGCCTTGCGGTACGAGTAAGGCCTCGCCTTTCATCGAGACACGGATCAATTGCATGGAGGCGGTATCATGAAGCCAGGTGCTTTCCTTCTCGTAGCTGCGGTGGGGTTGATGGTCATCGGTCCGGCACGGGCGCAGGAGGATGCGCCGGTCCTGGTATCCACTGGCTGGCTGGCCGAGCATCTCGACGACGAAAACGTCGTGATCCTCCAGGTGGCCATGGCTCACAGTGGGGCGCCCGAGGCGTTTATTCCGGGAGCCCGGCTCATCGACTACCACGGGGTAGAGCGCGAAGTGGACGGATTATCCGTCGAACTGCCCCCGGTAGAAGCCCTTGTCGATCTGTTTCGGCGCGCCGGGGTGGCTGATGAGAGCCACGTGATCCTCTACGGCACCAACCCGGCCCATCTGGCCGCCCGCGTGTTCATGACCCTGGAGTACCTGGGGCATCGCGGAAAAACGTCGGTGCTGGACGGGGGGCTCGAACGATGGCAGCAGGAAGGGCGCCCTACCGTGCGGGAAGCTGGCGAAGGACCGAGGGGTACCTTCACCGCCCGCGTTCGCGGGGACGTGTTGATCTCGGCAGACGAAATCGCGGAGCGCCTGGATGACCCGCTGTTCACACTGATCGATGCCCGGCCGGCCGATCAATACGCGTCCGGCTTCATTCCCGGCGCCTACAACCTGTTCTGGGAGGAACTGTTGGTTTCCGAAGAAGAGCCGCGCCTGCAGGATCGCGTTGCCGCAGAGGCCCGGTTCCGCGAGGCCGGCGCCCGCCGGGACGGCGTCGTGGTGAATTACTGCCAGATCGGGATGCGAGCCAGTTATACCTACCTCATCACGCGGCATCTCGGCTACGACGCGCGGTTCTATGACGGATCCTGGAACGAGTGGAGCCGGCGAAGCGAACTGCCCCGCGAAGCGAAATGACGTGTCCCTACGGTGTATAACCCGGCCATCCTGCACCGTAAGGGCGACGCATGCGTCGCCCCCTAACGCTATGCTCAAGAACTACATCAAGATCGCCCTGCGCCACCTCGGGCGCCACAGAAGCTACACCGTCATCAACGTCGCCGGCCTGGCGATCGGCATCGCCACCTGCCTGTTGATCTTGCTCTACGTGCAGGAAGAAGTGCACTACGACCGCTTCCACGACAAGGCCGACCGGATCTATCGCATTGTGCACGACCGGGCGCTGAGCGGGAGTGAAGAACACCTGGCGACGGTGCCCCTGGCACTGGGGCCTGCCCTGCGGCAGGATTTCCCGGAGGTAGCGGGCGTCGTTCGGTTGCTGCGCGACGAGCCGCCGGTGATCGCGTACCGGGACCGGCAGTTCACCGAGGAGAACATCTTTTACGCCGATCCGGCGCTGTTCGAGGTCTTCAGCTTCCGCTTCCGGAGCGGCAGTCCGGAAACCGCCCTGGCCGATCCGAACGGGATCGTGCTGACCGAGACCATGGCCCGCCAGTATTTCGGCGACGAAGACCCCGTCGGCGAGGTGCTGACCTATACGAACTGGGGCAATGAATACGCCTATGCGGTGTCGGCCGTGCTGGAAGACGTCCCCGCGGCGTCGCATGTGCACTTCGACGCGCTCGTCCCGTTCGAGTCGCCCCAGAACCTGTGGCACCTGATGCACGGGCAGGACTGGAACTATTCCGGTTCCTGGACCTACGTGCTGCTGGCCGGCGCGCAGGCGGCCCCGGCGTTCGAGGCCAAGCTGGCGGGCTTCGTCGAGCGGCACGTCCCGGAGGTGCTGCGTACCGGAACAACGCTGCGGCTCCAGCCGCTCCTCGACATCCACCTGCATTCGCGCCTTGCCGGAGAGATCGAGGCCAACGGAAGCCCGCTCTACGTGTATGTGTTTGCTGCCGTCGCGCTGCTGGTGCTGCTGATCGCCTGCATCAACTTCATGAACCTGGCGACGGCCCGCTCGGCGCAGCGCGCGCGGGAGGTGAGCCTGCGTAAAGTGCTCGGCGCCCCCTGGAGCCATCTGATCCGGCAATTTCTGGGTGAAGCGTTGCTGCTCAGCTTCCTGGCGGTGGGGTTAGCTGTCGTTCTCGTCGCGCTGGTGTTGCCGGCCTTTAACGGGTTCACCGGCAAAACCCTGTCGCTCGGGCAGCCGGGTATGGCCTTCATGCCGGCCGTGCTGGTGGGCATCGGCCTGGTCGTCGGCTTCGTGTCCGGCAGCTACCCGGCCTTTTTCCTCTCGGCCTTCGAGCCTGCGGCGGTGCTGAAGGGGGCGACGGCCGGGCTGCCTCACGCGGCGCCGCTCCGCAAAGCGCTGGTCGTCTTCCAGTTCGTGATCTCCATCTTGCTGCTCGTCGGCATGGGCGTGATCGTGCAGCAGCTAGACTTCATGCGCACGAAGGACCTGGGCTTCGACCAGGAAGAGGTCGTCTTCATACGGCGACGGGCCGGGCAGAACATCGAGGCATTCAAGACGAAGCTGCTGGCCCATCCGAAGGTCGAGCGCGCTGTGGGGGCCAGGGCTGTTCCCGGCAGCGTGAATGCGGCCCCGATCACGTTTAACCTCTTTCGTGCGGAGGGGATGGAGGCCCACGAGCGCAAGCAGATGCCCGCTACGTCGGTCGGCTACGGGTATCTGGATCTTTTCGGCCTTAACCTCGTCGCGGGCCGCGACTTTTCGCCGGACATTCCCACGGACTCGGCCGAGGCCCTCATCTTGAACGAGACGGCGGTGCGGGAGCTGGGCTGGCAAGGCGGTGCCCTGGGTAAGACGATCGATGCCTTCGACATGCTGGGCAACTTCGATGGCACCGGGCGGGTCGTCGGGGTCGTCAAGGATTATCACTTCGAATCGTTGCATCATCCCGTCAAGCCGCTCGTGCTTTCGACCAACGGGAGAGGCTACTACGGTAACGTCGTCCTGCGCCTGGCCGCCGGCAGCGGCCCGGACGTCCTGGATTTCATCGCGCAGACGTGGCACGACGTAGTCCCGGAGGCGCCGCTGGAGTTATTCTTTCTGAATGCGGATTTGCAGCGTCTCTATCGGCAGGAGCGGCAGGTGCAGCGCATCATGGGCTATTTCACGGGGCTGGCGCTCTTCATCGGGTGCCTGGGGTTGTTCGGCCTGGCCGCCTTCACCGCCGAACAACGCACCCGCGAAATCGGCGTGCGCAAGGTCCTCGGCGCCTCCGTCGCTGGCCTCGTGGCGCTGCTCTCGAAAGACTTCCTCAAGCTCGTGGCGCTGGCCTACCTCCTCGCCGTGCCGGTGGCCTACCTGGCCATGGAGCGCTGGCTGGAGGGTTTCGCCTACCGGGTGGAGGTGTCGTGGTTGCTTTTTGCGGGGGCCGGTGTAGCGGCGGTGGGCATCGCGCTGCTGACGGTGAGCTACCAGGCGGTGCGGGCGGCGCTGGCCGATCCGGTGCAGGCGCTTCGGTATGAATGAAATGAACTGAAGAACCTTGTTGTCCGTTCGCGTTGCCTGTGGAGACGGAGCCTCGACGATACCTACAACATGCGGAGCGAATGGGAAGCCGGCCGACTGATCAGCCGGGCCGGTATGCAGCATTGATCGTGAAAACAGATAATTTTTCCGGGGTTGCCGCGTCATGGCGCGGCAACCTTTGCCGTCAAGCGGAAAAATTTTCCGCCAGGAGCGGATTCTTATTCCCGTAAACCGACATTAACACCGCTTCCGCCTTTTCCGCACCGGGCGGCACATCTCTTGCGTTCGGTGCCCGGCGGATTGTGTGATGTGCGCGTAGACGTATCAGGAGCGGCTTGTGGTGCAGGCTGGCCCATGCTATACGATCTGGTACCGCCCGCCTTCAAAAGAAACGCACCTCGTCCTGATGTCACCCATAAAGATCGCGGCGTAATGGAGCAACAGACCCACCAGCCACACCTGCTTTTCGTCGATGACGAGCGTTTGCTGCACAACGTCTTCACCCGGCTCTTCACGCGCCACGGCATGCGCGTGACCACCTGCCTCAACGCCGTGCAAGCC
>Ga0302046_10002672_pt1 | contig 16538 bp, 16 predicted proteins | sample RVTome_11_FD_200261 | JGI IMG/M metagenome (GOLD analysis project Ga0302046, IMG submission 200261) | Soil microbial communities from uranium-contaminated site in the Upper Colorado River Basin, Wyoming, United States - RVT147D111 (version 2) ...
CGTCCGCCTCTTGACGTCGGCGGCTACGAGCCACAGTAGCCGCCGACGTCAGGAGGCGGACGTCAATCTGATATGTGTCCTTACCTTCAATTCATGACCTTGGGTTGGCTGCTGGGCGCGGCCTGGCCGGCATCCGGACTGACGCTCGTCGTCACGAACCACGCAGATGCCGGCCCTGGCACGCTTCGAGAGGCGATCACCACCGTCAACCTTGTACCGGGCGCCGACGGAATCCTCTTCAACCTGCCAAGCGATGCGCCCCGCACCATCACGTTTCTGTCCGCCCTGCCCGAGGTGACCGATCCCCTGTTTCTGGATGGGCGCAGCCAGCCGGATTACGACACCCGGCCCGTGATCGAGCTGGATGGCAGCCAGTTGTTCATGGCGAATGGGATCAGCTTGCGGACGACGAACGCCACCGTTCGCGGCCTGGCCCTCACGGGGTTTGGCGGAGCCGGCATTTCAATCGAGGGTGGGGGAGGACATTTCATCGTGGACAATGTGGTGGGGGCGGATCCCGAGGGTTTGGCGGCGCGCGGCAACGCGGTGGGCCTCGAAGTGGTCGATGCGGCGAACAACGCCATTGGAGGCACCCTTCCCGAGGATGGCAACATTATCGCCGGCAACGACACGGGCATTCTGGTCACCGGCGCGTCCACGGGCAACCTCATCCAGGGCAACCTCGTGGGCCTGGCCGCGGATGGGCGGACCGCCTTGCCCAATCGGGTGGGCGTGGAGATCCACGCCGATGGGAACACGGTGGGAGGGGCTGAACCGGGCGCTGGCAATGCGGTATCAGGCAACTTGGACCAAGGCCTCGTGGTGGAAGGCGTCGGCAATGTCATCCAGGGCAACCTCATTGGTCTGGATCGGGAAGGTCAGTTGGCGGTGGGCAATGGACTGGCAGGACTATGGATCGTCGGCGGCAGGAACCACACCATCGGCGGCGTGGAACCGGGCGCCGGCAATGTGATTTCGGGCAACCTCGGCACCGGACTGGACTTGTCGGGCAGCGGCCATGTGGTGCAGGGGAATATCATTGGTCTGAATGCCGCTGGAACCGCCCTCGCGCCCAACGGGACGGAGGAAAGCGATGCGGCGGTCATCGTGCAGGGACCCTGGCATACACTGGGTGGCGCCGGCGCGGCGGGCAATGTCCTTTCCGGCAACACCGGGGATGGCCTGGTGCTCCGGGGGGAGATGACGGTGTCCAACGTGATCCAGGGCAACGTGGTCGGTCTGGCCGCACAGGGTGATGCGATCATGCCCAACGGCCGACATGGCGTGGTCCTTGAAATGGGCGCCGGCCACAACACGCTGGGCGGCTCCGGTGCAGGAGATGGCAACATCCTGTCCGGCAATCGCCATCACGGGCTCGTTCTGCAGTCGCCCAACAACGTGGTTCAGGGCAACCGGATCGGCGTGGCGGCGAACGGTGTCACCCCTCGTGGCAACGGTGAACACGGCATGCAGTTCCTGAGCGGGGCCACCAACAATCTGGTGGGAGGGACGGAGCCGGGGGCTGGAAATCTCATGGCCTGGAATCTAGGTCACGGCGCGATGCTTTGCCTCAACACCAACCTGGGCGGGAATTCCCTCCTCGGAAACCTCTTTCATGACAATGGGGGATTGGCCATCCACTACTTTGGATGCGGGCCATTGTCGGACCCAGGATTTCATATGAATCCAGATACCAGCGGGGTTTTTCCTGGGCCTGGTCCGTTTGACCTCGGCACCCCGTATCCCAATGATCCCCTGGATGCCGACATGGCCGAGGGCGGGCCGCAGAACCACCCGGTCCTGACCAACGTGGTGGCCTTGTCCGGACAGGCGTTTCTCAGCGGTGTCCTGGAAAGCCGTCCCATCCACGACTACCTCATCGAGGTCTATCGAAACGACGCGCCGGATGCCAACTCGGGGTTCGGGGAGGGACGCTGGTTTCTGGACCGGTTTTATGTCACCACCGACACCAACGGGCTCGCCGTCTTCAACCGCTTCATGGAAGGGGATCCGGGGCTTGGCTTTCTCTCCGCGACCGCGACGGATGCCATGACCGGTGACACGAGCGAGTTCGGGCCTTACGTCGCCATGCCGGGTGCCCTGCGGATCCTAGGCATACTCCGATCTGTCGAGGGGCAAACGGTGATCACATGGACGGCGCGCCCGGGCAAAACCTATCGCTTGCTGGGGGCGCCGACTTTGGAGGGTCCCTTTGAGGAGGTGGGCGTGATCTCCCCGGCAACAGGAAGGATTGCTTCCTACATCATCCCCGATGTGATGCAGGTCACCGCGCAGTTTTATCGTGTGGTGGAGGAGTAAGAGGAGGCGTCGTGTTTGTAGTTCTGGCTTCAGCCAGTCCGGTTCAAGCTGGAAACCGCCTCTTAAGAATTTCCTTATGCAACTTGTTGAAGTTAAGAGCACGCAATGTTGCACGAAGAATTCACAGGCCCCTCACCCCAACCCTCTCCCGGGGGGAGAGGGAGAAACGACTACCGCACGGAGAAAGTCTTCCGATCTGAACCTGTACCCTCCACGGGGCGTGCGGCTCCCTCTCCCCCCGGGAGAGGGTTGGGGTGAGGGGCCTGTGCACATCCGTGGCAATGGTTGTTTCTTCACTATCTAGCACGTCGCGACGGGTTCTGGCTTTAGGCGGTTTGTCGGACTTGAATCCACCTCCTGATCCCGCGGCCTCGGGACGGCTAAGGCCATTGACAACGTCGGCACGGGCGCCTGTGGCACAGATTCTTGCTCCTACTCCCACTCTTACTCGCCTCTGCAGAGTAGGCGTAAGAGTAAGCGTAAGAGTAAGATGAAGCCGGCAGGTCTGACGGCGACAACGCCTCGACTCGTGGGCTTTGTCAGCAGCCATGTCGGGACGGCTGCTTGCCCCCACCTTTTCCTTTGCAGCACGGCAGGCTTGGTGTTTAGTCGGACTCATTCTTTATGACCCAAACTGCGATTCTTTTTGCTGGCCAGGGTGCCCAGACGGTGGGGATGGGCAAGGATCTGGCGGAACAGTTTCCCGCCGCGCGCGCATGGTTCGATCGGGCCAACGCGGCGCTGGGCTACGACCTGGCGTCGATCTGCTTCGAAGGTCCCGAAACGGAGGTGACCAAGACCGAACATGCCCAGCCCGGCATCTACCTGGTCGGCTGGGTGGCGTGGCAATTGTTGCGCGAACAGGTGCCCGGGCTGGAGGCCCACGCGGCGGCCGGATTGTCCCTGGGCGAGTTCACGGCGCTGGCCGCGGCCGGGGCGATGAGCTTTGAAGACGGGTTGCGCGTCGTGCGGGAGCGGGGACGTTTCATGCAGGACGCCTGCGAACGGACGCAGGGAGGCATGGCTGCCATCATCGGGTTGGATGAGGCCGCCACGCGGGAAGCCTGCAGCGAGGCCGGCGTGGAAATCGCCAACCTGAACTGCCCGGGGCAAATTGTCATTTCGGGGTCGATCGCTTCGCTGGAGAAGGCGTGCGAACTGGCGAAGGCGCGCGGGGCCAAGCGGGCGTTGCCGCTGACGGTGGCGGGGGCGTATCATTCGGCGCTCATGCAATCCGCCCAGGGACCGCTGGAGCAGGTGTTGGCGGGCGTGGACATCCAGGCGCCGAGCATGACGGTAGTGGCCAACGTGACGGCTCAGCCGCATGGCGATCCCGCGGCGATCCGCGGGTTGCTGGCGCGCCAGGTGACGGCTTCGGTGCGATGGGAGGAGTCGGTGCGGCACCTGTTGGGGGCGGGTTTCACGCGGTTCATCGAGCTGGGACCGGGGACGGCGTTGACTGGCTTTCTGCGCCGCATCGACAAGGGAGCCCAGGTGCTGAACGTGGCCGACGCCGCGAGCCTGGAAGCGACCGTCAAGGCGTTGCAGGGCTGAGGTCCAAGGCGGCTTGACCAAGTCGGCACGGGCGCCTTTGGCGCAGGTTCTTGCTCTCACTCCTACCCTTTACCCGAAAAGAACGACCCACATGTTGTCGTTTTACCGGGCCCCTCACCCTAACCCTCTCCCGCAGGGAGAGGGAACAGCATGCCACCCCAGGGTGAAGGGATCAGGGCAGCAGCCTCTCTCCGCGCGGAGGACGGGACTCCCTCTCCCTGCGGGAGAGGGCTGGGGTGAGGGGCCTTTGATAGGGTGCGATGTAGAGTGCTCTGGCCGCCCATGTTTCACCTTGTGTCGTAACCCGCTGCGCAGCCGTCATTCCCCAGCAGCGTTTGGGGAATGACGTATCCTTACTCGCCTCGGCAGAGTAGGAGTAAGATCAAACCGGCAGGTCTGACCGCGACAACTCCTCGACTCGCCGACTTTGTCAGCGGCCATGGGCTGAGGTCTGGCGCGAAGGAATCACGGATTGACAGGGTGCTTGGAACCCGGTGAACGTTGGCCCCACATGAGCTTGCTAGCCAATCAGGTTGCCGTCGTCACCGGGGCCGGTCGCGGGATCGGCCGGGCCATCGCCTTGTGTTTTGCCGAGGCGGGTGCGGATGTGGTTTGTGTGTCGCGCACCGCCGCCAATGCCGAGAGCGCCGCGGAGGAAGTGCGGGCCAAGGGGCGGAAGGCCTGGGCCCATGCGGTGGACGTGGCGGATCCCAAGGCGGTGGCGGAGGCAGCCACGGCAATCCTGGCCGAGGCAGGCCGGGTGGATGTCCTGGTCAACAACGCGGGGGTGACCCGGGACGGGTTGCTGATGCGGATGAGCGAGGAGGACTGGGACACGGTGTTGCAAACCAACCTGCGCGGGGCCTTTTCCTTCACCAAGGCCTTGAGCCGGAGTTTCATCAAGCAACGCTCCGGACGCATCATCAACGTGGCCTCGGTCATCGGCCTGATCGGCAACGCGGGGCAGTGCAATTATGCCGCGAGCAAGGCGGGCCTGATTGGATTCACCAAAAGCGCGGCCCGGGAACTGGCTTCGCGCGGCGTGACGGTCAACGCGATCGCGCCCGGTTTCATCGAGACCGACATGACCTCGGCGCTGGACGAGAAGGCGCGCGGGGAGATCCTGCAGAAGATTCCACTCAACATGCTGGGGCAGCCGGAGGACATCGCGGCGGCGGCCCTTTACCTGGCCGGCCCATCGGGTCGTTATGTCACGGGACAGGTGCTCACGGTGGACGGCGGGATGGTGATGTAAAAGGCTCATTTCCCGCTGGACAGGTCCCAGCGCAACCGATAGAGAAGCGGCCGAAACGGTGGGTGACGGGGGTGCGCGGGCCGGCTTGGACGGGTTCCCGGTCTGCGCTTCGGAAGGCCGCATGGAGGCGGCAAATGCAGGGCCTGCCTGCCGGCGGGCAGGCCAAGATTCGGGGCTTGACGCCCCCCATGCCCTGACATAAGAGACATCAAAAAGAAACGGAGAACATTCATGTCTGCTGAAAAATCCATTGAAGAACGCGTCAAGGCCATCATTGTCGAGCAACTGGGCGTGACCGAAGATCAGGTGACGCCCGAAGCCAAGTTCATCGAAGACCTTGGTGCCGACTCCCTTGACACCGTGGAGCTGGTCATGGCCCTGGAGGAGGAGTTTGGCCACGACATCCCCGATGACGAAGCGGAGAAGCTCCAGAGCGTCGGCGACGTGACCAAATACATCGAAGACACCGTCCAGAAGTAACCCGATTTCCGGTTTGTTGCGGGGGCAGCTGCGGGTGCCCGGAGCCCTGGCTGCCCCTTTCGATTTCATGGGCACTCCATACGCAGAACGCAGGGTGGTTGTGACAGGTCTGGGCGTGGTCTCAGGACTGGGCCCCGACATTGACGGCTTCTGGTCGCATCTGGTCGCGGGTCATTGCGGGATTGATCGGATTACGCAGTTCGACGCCTCCGAATACGCCACCCGAATCGCCGCCGAAGTGCGCGAATTCGATCCGGCCCCGGCGTTTCCCTCCCCCAAAGAGGCGCGCCGCTCCGATCGCTTCGCCCAGTTCGGCATCTATGCCGCCTGGCAGGCGCTCAAGGATTCCGGGCTCGACCTGAATCGTGCCAACACCGACGAGATCGGCGTCTTCATCGGGTCCGGCATCGGCGGCCTGCACACCACCGAGGAGCAGCACAAGGTCCTCCTGAACAAGGGGCCGGGGCGGCTTTCGCCCTTCATGATCCCGATGCTCATCCTGAACATGGCCTCGGGATTGTTCTCCATGTTCTACAACCTGCGCGGACCCAACGTCGCCACCTGCTCCGCCTGCGCCACCTCCAACCACGCCATCGGCGAGGCCTGGCGGACCATCAAGATGGGCGACGCCAAGGCCATGTTCGCCGGGGGCGCCGAGGCCACCATCACCCCCCTCGGCATCGGCGGGTTCTGCGCCATGAAGGCCATGAGCACCCGCAACGGCAACCCCAAGACCGCCTCGCGCCCCTTCGATGCCGGCCGCGACGGCTTCGTCATGGGCGAGGGCGCCGGCGTCGTGGTGCTGGAGGAACTCGAACACGCCCGCGCCCGCGGCGCCAAGATCTACTGCGAACTGGCCGGTTACGGCAACACGGCCGATGCCAACCACATGACCGCCCCCGCTCCCTTCGGCGAAGGGGCGGCCCGCTGCATGAAGATGGCGCTGCGCAATGCCGGGATGAATCCGGACCAGATCAATTACATCAACGCGCACGGCACCTCCACGCCGCAGGGCGACGTGGCCGAAACCCAGGCGATCAAAAGCGTCTTCGGCGAACACGCCCGCCGACTCGCCGTCAGTTCCACCAAGGGCGCCACCGCCCACATGCTGGGTGCCGCCGGCGCGGTCGAGATGGCCATCAGCGCCAAGGCCATCCAGACCCAGACCGCGCCGCCCACCCTGAACCTCGAAACCCCGGACCCCGAGTGCGATCTGGACTATGTGCCGCACCAGGCGCGCGAGATGAAGATCCACGGGATCTGCAGCAACTCTTTCGGGTTCGGCGGTCACAACGCCTGCCTCATCGCCCGCCGTTTCGAGGGGTAACCGGCCGCTTCATGCCGGACCGCTTCGTAACCTTGGCGGCTACGTCCTTCTCGTGTGCTTCATGGGAAACACAAAACCCATGCAAAGGCCCCTCACCCCTGCCCTCTCCCGCGGGGAGAGGCCTGCGACGAGCTCAGTCGAGCGGAGCCCCGTCCTCTCCGCGGAGAAAGGCCCCTGCGCTCATCCCTTTCACCCATCCCGGCTCGCTGTTCCCTCTCCCCGCGGGAGAGGGTCAGGGTGAGGGGCCCTTGAATTCTTCGTGCAAGATTGCGAGCCGTTAAATCCAACCCGATTACGAGCACGAGCACGAGCACGAGCACGAGCACGGGTGTGTTCCCTTTCGCGTGGTTCGCGCGTTTGGTGGTTGGTGGATCGCGGAGAGGGGAATGGCGGCTTCGCCTCCCTCACGCCAGCGTGGCGAGGATCTCCTCGGTGGCGGCGCGTGGATCGGGGGCGGCCACGATGGGGCGGCCGATCACCAGATGGGTGGCGCCGGCGTCGATGGCCTGCCGGGCCGTGAGCGTGCGCTTCTGATCGTCGCCTTCGGCCGGTTGGGTGCGGATGCCGGGCGTGATGAATCGCATTTCCTCAGGGAGAAGCGGGCGGAGGGCGGTCAATTCCAACGGCGAGCAAACCAGTCCGCGCAGCCCTGATCGAGCGCACAACGAAGCCAGTCGCTCCACCTGCCGCCCCACGTTGGCTTCCTGCCCCACTTCGCCCAGATCCTGGCTCGACATGCTGGTCAGGACCGTGACGCCAAGGAGCAGGGGCGAACGCTGACCCAGTTGGGCGGCGGTTTCCTGCACCGCCTTCTGGGCGGCCTGCATCATCCGGGCACCGCCACTGGTGTGAAGCGTCATCATCTGGATGTCCAGGCGCGTGGCGGCCGCCGCGGCATGGGCCACCGTGTTGGGGATGTCGTGGAACTTCAGGTCCAGAAAGACGGAGGCGCCGGTGCGGCGGATGGCCCGGATGACATCCGGTCCGGAGGAGGTGAACAGTTCGCCGCCGACCTTGAACCAGTCCACGACCGGCCGCAATTGATCGACGAGCTGCAGGGCCTTGTCGGCGGAGGGGAGATCCAGGGCGACGATGATGGGATTGGGCATGGGCAGGGAGGTGGATCTTCGCGGGATGAGTCGAGTCACCGCGGGGTTGAGGAGGGTGTGGGTGAGGCGGGCGAATCGATGCCTTCCGGATCAGGGGCCGGCTCGGAGGAGGGCAGGTTGAACAGGTCCTCCTCGGTCGAGGCGGAGCCGGGCGAGTCTTGGGCGTTGTCCTGCACCACCGCCCATTGGACCATCGGCTTGCGCACCAGGCGCCCCTGGAAGTGGTAACCCGTGGCGAGCGTTTCGGACACGGTGGCTCCCGCGGGCAGTTCGCTTTCCTGATCCGGACGGACATGCTGCTCGGGGTCGAACGGCGTTCCCGCCTCCACCTCGAAGGGAACCAGCCCCACCCGTCGCCCCACGTCCCGGCAGGCATGTTGAAACTGGGTCAACTGCTGGATGAGCGGGCGCTTGCCGGACCGGACGCCGGCCGCATGCAGGGCATAGACATGGTCGAGCATGCCAATCAGCACCTCCACCCACTCCCGTTCGGTCCGGCGCAACTTCTCCACCTCCAGTCGCAGGTGCGCCTTTTCGGACTGGTCCGCCTTTTCCATGAACTCCGCAAAGGCCCGCGCCTCATTTTCCATGCGGCTGGCGATGTCGGTCACGGCGGAGACGGCCGCTCCGGCCTGCTTCTCGACTTCCTGCCAATGTTGGGTCGCCCCGGCCACCTGGGCCCCGATCGATTTCAGATCCTGGATCTGGCGGGTTGCCTCCACAAGGGAATCGGTTTCCGTGACCTTGAGGCGTGCCTTGTGTTCGGTGAGGAAGGGCAGCATTGCCATCCATGCCCCGGCCAGGACACAGCCCACGACCAGAAGGAGCGGGGTGGAAACAAACGGGTCCGGGCTGCGCGCCGCGATCCACCAGGCCACAGCCAGCAGGAGCACGTCGCCGACCAGAAAGGGCCACTTGGGGAGCGGGGGAGGCAAGGATTGTGACGTCATGACGTGCCCCGTTTTTAAGAGCTGGCACCTCCGGGGCCAAGGAAAACTTATGGGAAGGCCGGATCATGGGCGAGGAGAGAGCACCCTACATCGCACCCCATCAAAGGCCCCTCACCCCAGCCCTCTCCCGCAGGGAGAGGCCTTCGACGAGCTCAGTCGAGCGGGGACCTGTCCTCCGCGCGGAGAGAGGCTGCTGCCCTGATCCCTTCACCCTGGGGTGGCATGCTGTCCCTCTCCCTGCGGGAGAGGGCAAGGGTGAGGGGCCCGGTAAAACGACAACATGTGGGTCGTTCTTTTCGGGTAAAGGGTAGGAGCAAGAGTAAGAGTAAGAGCAAGAGCAAGATAGCAATTCTTGCTCTTGCTCTTACTCTTACTCTTGCTCTTACTCTTGCTCTTGCTCCGTTCCTCAACCAGCGGCTGAATGGCATCCCAGCATCACCCATTTCCAATCACACCCTGCTCGTACCCCCTCCCCAGAACCCGCTTGCCGGGTCCGAGAGGGGCAGGTTAGGGTCGGTTTGTGAGCGTGCTTCACGATTCCATCCTCGAACTCATCCGACGGACCTCGGCGGAGATTCCCGATGACGTCCAGGCCGTCATCCTCCGGTCGCTGGAGCAGGAAAAGCAGGGGACCATCGCCCAGTCGGCCATGCAAATCATCGAGCGGAACATCGACCTGGCCCGGCAAAAATCCCAGCCCATCTGCCAGGACACCGGCAGCATCCTCTTCTACGTGGATGTGCCGGTCGGCTTTGACCAGATCCGGTTCGAGGAGACGGCGCAGGACGCGGTCCGGCTGGCGACGAAGAAGGGCTATTTGCGTCAGAACTCCGTGGATTCCCTCACCGGGGTGAACGATGGAACCAACGTCGGCCCGGGCGCGCCCGCCTTTCATTTTCACCAGCATCGATCCGGGGACATCGCCGTGCAACTGGTGCTCAAGGGTGGGGGCTGCGAAAACGTGGGGGCCCAATATGCCCTGCCGCAGACCGCCCTCGGCGCCAACCGTGACCTGGCCGGTTGCCGGCGGGTCATCCTGGACGCCGTGGTTCAAGCCCAGGGCAAGGGCTGCGGTCCCGGAGTGCTGGGGATCTGCATCGGCGGCGACCGGGCCACCGGGTACGAGTTTTCCAAGCGCCAGTTCCTGCGCCTGCTCGACGATCGGAACCCGGTGCCGGAGCTGGACGAACTGGAGCAGGACATTCTCCACACGTCCAACAAGCTCGGCATTGGCCCGATGGGATTCGGCGGGAAGACCACGTTGTTGGGCGTGAAGATCTGCGCGGTGAACCGTCTGCCCGCCTCCTATTTCGTCAGCATCAGCTACATGTGCTGGGCGTTTCGGCGCCACGGACTGATCCTCGCAGCGGACGGCGCGATCCAGCGCTGGCTTTATTGAATGCATCAACCTTCCCGACCATGACCTCCCTCTCCCATCCCTTCACCGAGGAAAAGATCCGGGCCCTCCGTGTGGGTGAAGCCGTGGAACTCACCGGCGTGGTCTTCACGGGGCGCGACGCGGTTCACAAGCATCTGCACGAGGGCGGCACCCTGCCGCCCGAGGTCAACCTTCGCAACGGAATTCTTTACCACTGCGGTCCCGTGGTGCTGAAGGATGAGCAGGGACAGTGGGTCGTAAAGGCCGCCGGCCCGACCACTTCCAATCGCGAGGAACCCTACCAGGCCGGGATCATCCGCAAGTTCGGATTGCGCGGCGTGATTGGAAAAGGCGGGATGGGCGACAAGACCGCGCAGGCGTGTCAGGAGTTCGGATGCGTTTACCTGCATGCCGTCGGGGGTGCCGCCCAGGTGCTGGCGGAATGCATCCGACGCGTGCGCGGGGTGTATATGATGGAACAGTTCGGCGCGCCGGAAGCCATCTGGGAACTGGAGATCGAACGGTTTCCCGCCGTGGTGACCATCGACTCCCACGGCCAATCGCTTCACCGGGACGTGCTTGCCTCCAGCCAGGAGGCGCTCGCCAAGCTGCTCTAGCGGACCATTCGAGAACAGCATGGAAGGCAAGTGGCCGTCCCGCGGCTGCTGGGGCCAGGAGGCGGTTCGGGCTGCGCATGGTTCATGCGCCGTTCCCGGCATGACGCCTCTGTCTCCTTTTCCCACAGTGGCGTCCCGCCCTGGGACAGCGCTGTCCAAAAACGTGGAGTGTCTGTCTCCATGCGAGACAGCACCCCCTCCCCAGGCATTCTGCGACGACCGCAAAAGGCTGTGCTCAAGGGGGTTTGAAATTTCCGGAAGAAATCGCAGGCCCCTTTCGCAAGCTGGCGCTTCGCCTGCTTTAGCCCCAGATTGTTCAGTTTGGTGGAGTCAAGGGATATGAGGGTGTTGAAGGTTGGGACAAGGGAGAGGGCTTTCAGTTTGGTGGAGGCCTTGGTGGCGACCGCATTGATCGGCGTGGCGATCTTTGCACTCTACGCCGGCATCACTTCAAGTTTCTTTCACATTCGGATGGCGCGGGAGAATCTCCGGGCCACCCAGGTGATCCTGGAGAAGATGGAGGTGATCCGTCTGCTCACCTGGACCCAGATCAACACGCCCGGCTTCCTGCCGGATACCTTCACGGCCCCCTACGATCCGGACGACACCAACCAGGTCCGCGGTTTGATCTACTCAGGCGCCATCCAGGTGACGGATGCGCCGATGGCAGCGGATTACCAGGACGACCTGCGCACGGTGGTGGTGCGGTTGCAATGGCAGACACGGGGTCTGACGCGCACCCGCACGTTGACAACGTACGTTTCAAGACATGGAGTGCAAAATTACCTGTTGGAATGACCGGGCGGGATCCCGCCGCTCGGGGGGATTCACGCTGGTGGAGTTGATGGTGGCGCTGGGGGTGAGTGGCATCGTCATGACGGTGGTGGTCGGGATGCTGGTCTATGGAGGATACAGCTTCGCCGGACTGGCCAACTACGCCGACCTCAACACCCGCAGCCTGACCACGCTCGATCGGATGACGACCGAGATCCGGCAGGCCACGGCGTTGGTGGCGTTTTCCGCCGACCACATGGCCTTCGACATGGGACCCGGCCGGCCGGTTGTGGTCTATGCGCATGATCCCCAGAGCCGGATGCTGGTCCGGAAGGAGGGAGAGCGCGTGGAGACGCTGCTCACCGAGTGCGATGACCTCAAGTTCTCGATCTATCAGCGCACGCCCCTGCCCGGCACCTACGATCAACATCCCACCGCCGATCTGCACACGGTCAAGTCGGTGGTGGTGAGCTGGGTCTGCTCGCGCCAGGTGCTGGGCAGCCGGTTCAACACGGAGAGCGTGCACACGGCAAGAATCATCATTCGCAAGCAATAACAGATGCAGACACAACGCACAGGCCACGCACAACGCGCGGGCAGTTCACTCTTCATGGTAGTCGCGGTGGTGGCCCTGATCGGGCTGTCCCTGGCCGCCTTCCTCAAGCTCACCGCCAGCCAACACCAGTTCACCATGCGGTCGCAGATCTGGAATTCCTGCATTCCCGTGGCCGAGGCGGGCATCGAGGAGGCCCTGGCCCATGCGGAGAACAACTACGAGACCAACATGGTCTCCAACGGGTGGGGTTACGGCGACCATGCCTACACCAAGACCAACACGGTGGGCGACGGCTTTTATGAGGTGGCCATCTCCGAGAAGACGCCCTACACGATCGTTTCCCGGGGCTACCTCCCCATGCCCGGCCGGGACCATTACCTGTTCCGCACCGTGCGCGTGCACACGCGTCCCCAGGGACTCCTGCTCGGCTCCCTCGTGGTCCGAGACTCGATCAAGCTCAACGGAAACAACATCCTCACCGACAGCTACAATTCATGGGACAAGGACAAGAGCACCCTGGGGCTCTATGACCCCGCCAAGGCAGGGGACAAGGGCGATGTCGGCTCGATCAGCGGCGTGAAGGATGCCTTCGACATCGGCAATGCCGACATCCATGGCAAGGTCTTCACCGGACCTGGGGCAACGGTGTCCATCGGCCCCAACGGCGCCGTGGGCAGCACCGGCTGGCACCAGGGTGGCAACGCCGGCATCGAGACCGGATGGTGGGACAAGGATTTCAACATGGAGATTCCCGAGGTGGAGTTGCCCTTCTCCACGGGCGCCACGCCCTCGGGCGGGACGGTGGACGGCGAGACGTACGACGTCATGCTTGGCACCGGCCAGTATGTCACGCCCGGCCTTTCCGGGAAGGTCATCGTGACGGGGGAGGCCAATCTTCTGGTCATGGGCGACGTGGACTTCAAGTCCGGCGACAAGCTGGTCATTGCGCCGGGGGGCAAGCTCAACCTTTACGTGGCCGGTTCCCGGACCAAGATTGGCGAGGTCGTCAACCAGGGAGGGTCGGCGCACCAGCTCAAGTATTTCGGCCTGCCCACGAACACGCGAGTGGACATCATCGGCCAGAACCAGTTGACCGCCGCCATCTATGCGCCCAGCGCCGAGGTGACCTTTGGCGGCGGGGTGGATTTTTACGGCGGCATCGTGGCGAAGGACGCGACGCTCAACGGACATTCCAGTTTCCATTATGACGAGTCGTTGGCCGACACGGATCCGAAGCGCCGGGTGGTGGTGGAGACCTGGGACGAGATTTGAGACGTCGGTGGTGATCGGTGGGCAGCGGGCGGTCTCGGGTAATCACAGGGCCCGGACCGCCCGCATCTTCTTGTTGAGCGTCGGGAACGTAGCCGCCGAGAGGCCAGCCACGTTCCACGCGGTCAGGAGTCGGGGAGGAGGCTTCAGGAAATCCACGGGATGGGCGACTCACGGGACCGGCTGAAGCCGGAACGACCAACGCGGTGGCGGCGGTTCGTGGTTCCGCCTTCAGGCGGTGGATGCCCTACCGGTCGCCGCGGGGGGGGGGCGTGATTAAAAGTGGGTGACCCAATCGAGTAGGAGTAAGAGTAGGAGTAGGAGTAAGAATCCCTATCTTGCTCTTACTCTTACTCCTACTCTTACTCTTACTCCTACCCCGTTCCTGAACCAGCAGTTGAACGACATCTTGCCATCACCCATATCCATTCATATGGCGCGGCCGCGGGATTGGTCCCAAATTGTCCTTGCAATGAGGTGGCAGGCTGGTAGGGTCTTGGCCCTTTCACGAAGGCAGAAAGGCCCGATTATGTCGAGAATTTGCAAGCTTACAGGCAAGCGCCCGGTCAAGGGCAATCACATCTGGCGCAGCGGCAAGGCCAAGAAGAAAGGTGGCATCGGCACCCACATCACCGGGGTGACCAAGCGCCGCTTCTTCCCCAACCTGCAGCGGGTCAAGGCGGTGGTGGATGGAGAGGTTCGCTACATCCGCGTGGCGGCCAGCGCCATCAAGAAGGGCCTGATCACCAAAGCGCCCAAACGGCAGTGGAAGAAGGCAGGCAGCTCGGCCTAGCCGGCTACGCTTCAAACCACGAGTTTCAGGCCAGGCGCCCCGCGGGGCGCCTGGTTTCATTTTCGCTTCAGGTGCTGCATGGTGGCCCGCTTCATCTCGCGGTCGGCGTCCCGTTCCTTGAGGGAATCCCGCTTGTCATGCTGGGCCTTGCCGCGCCCGACTCCGAGGCAGACCTTGACCCGTCCATTCTTCCAGTAGAGCGAAAGGGGGATAAGGGCGTTGCCTTTCACGGAGGCGGCTTCAAACAACTTGCGGATCTCAGCCCGGTGCAGCAGGAGCTTGCGGGACGCCTTGGGCAGGTGGTTCATGATGTTGCCGTGGCTGTACTCCTCGATGTGCGCGTTGTGGAGCCAGACCTCCCCGCGCTCGACCCGGGCGAATGCGTCCCGAATCTGTCCCCGGCCGGCGCGCAGTGCCTTGACCTCAGTTCCCTTGAGCGCAATGCCCGCCTCGTAGGTTTCGAGGATGTGGTAGTCCCGGCGGGCCTTGGAATTGGTCAGGATGTCAGCCATGGAACAAAACAGCCAGAAGGAGGTCCTTCTGGCCGGGGTGATTCTATATGGCCGCCGGGCGGGCTAGCGTCTCTTTCGCTTTTTGCGCTTCCCGGTTTCATCGGGCATCAGATCCGCGGGCATCTCCCAGCCGATGCGGTCCTCGATGATTTCCCGGAAGGCGATGTCGGTCGCGCTCATGTTGACGGCGTCCTCAACCAGGGGCCGGCTGCTTCCGCCCCCTCCGCTGTTGAGCTGGCGAACCCTGCGGGAGACCAGGTTGATCAGGACGTTGGGGTTTCCCACTTTGGCCAGGGCTTCGCGACAAAGATCTGAATTCACGTTTGAATGCTCGATTGATGTTGAGACAAGGGGGATACGTTAGTGGCCGCCGGCGGCAAGGCAACCTAAAAATCAGGCAGGTTCCGCTTGCTCCACCCGCTTGGCATCCCTTAAAAACCGCCCTATGCCAGCCAAAGCCAACAGGTTGGGCGCGTCCCGAAAGGCCGGTTTTGACCTGAACCGCTATGTGGATGCCCAGTGTCGGCGCGTGAACCGCGCCTTGAACCATGCGCTTCCTTCCGCCCGCACCAAGCCCGCGACGCTCCACCGAGCCATGCGTTATTCCCTCTTCGCCGGAGGCAAGCGCCTGCGCCCCGTCCTTTGCCTGGCCGCCGCCGAAGCCTGCGGCGGAACGGCCGAACACGCCATGCCGCTGGCTTGTGCCGTCGAGTGCATCCACACCTATTCGCTCATCCATGACGACCTGCCCGCCATGGACAATGATGATTTCCGGCGCGGCAAGCCGACCAATCACAAGGTGTTTGGCGAGGGCATCGCGATCCTGGCTGGAGACGCCTTGCTGACGCATGCGTTCGAGTTGGTGGCCCAATGCCACGGATGGTCCCGGTATCCTCATCGTGACCTACTGATCGAGGTCACCCGCGCCTCCGGCTCACTCCAGCTCATCGCCGGCCAGGTGGCCGACCTGGAAGGCGAAGGCCGCCCCACGTCCGCACGCCAGCTTCAGTACATCCACGAACGCAAGACCTCGGCTTTGCTCAGCTGCTCCGTCCGCCTCGGAGGCATGAGCGCCAACTGCACCTCCGCACAGCTCCGCGCCCTCACCGACTTTGGGTATCACGTCGGCCTGGCGTTTCAGGTCATCGATGACATCCTCGATGTCACCCAGACCACGGAGAAGCTGGGCAAGACCGCCGGCAAGGACACCCAGGCCCGGAAGGCCACCTACCCGGCGATCATGGGCCTGCCCGCGTCGCGCCGCGTGGCCAAGCGCCTGACTGACCGGGCGTTTGCCGCGCTCAAGGGGTTTCGCGGGAACACGGAGGCCTTGGAAGGGCTGGCGGATTACCTCCTCAAGCGTGAATCGTAATCCGGTCCTCGACGAAGTCGTAGTGCGTGGGGGATGTGCCGGACACGTAGCCACCGCCGTGAGGCGGTGGACCCGGGAGAGATGGGGTGTGCGAGGGGAACCGCCTCCTGACGTCGGCGGCTACCGGGGTGTCGGCGGCTACCGGCTTGTGCGTGGGGGATGTGCGGGACACGTAGCCACCGCCGTGAGGCGGTGGACCCGGGAGAGATGGGTGTGCGAGGGGAACCGCCTCCTGACGTCGGCGGCTACCGGGGTGTCGGCGGCTACCGGCTT
>Ga0302046_10002674_pt1 | contig 16534 bp, 15 predicted proteins | sample RVTome_11_FD_200261 | JGI IMG/M metagenome (GOLD analysis project Ga0302046, IMG submission 200261) | Soil microbial communities from uranium-contaminated site in the Upper Colorado River Basin, Wyoming, United States - RVT147D111 (version 2) ...
CCGCTCCTGGATGTCGGACATGGAGCAGCGCGAGTCGGCCAACCGGGTCCGCCCGATCATCCAGCAGCACGGCGGTCGCGCCGTCGCCACCTACACGGGCTACGCGCCCGAGTGGAAGGTGGAAGTGCACCCCACGGGCGACCGAGGCTCGCCCTACGTGGGCGTGCTCCACTACGAGGAGCAGACCTTCACCTGCCGGGACGAGACCACCCGCAGCTGCTCGATCTCGCGCTCGACGCCGGTGACCGAGGTCTTCCCCTACCGCGACGGGACCTGGAAGTACTAGACGGGGACCGCCCCGTCCCGTGTAGGATCCCCTGGTCGGGCGCGCCCGAAGCGGGGCGCGCCCGGCGCAAGGGGAGGGCTCATGGACCTGCTCGCGCTGGTCGTCCTGGCAGTTCTCGTCCAGTACTTCTACTTCGGGATCCTGGTGGGTCGCGCCCGCAACCGCGCGGGCATCGCCGCGCCCGCCATGACCGGCGAGCCGGTGTTCGAGCGCACGCTGCGCGTCCAGCAGAACACGCTCGAGCAGCTCGTCATCTTCCTGCCTGCGCTCGCCCTGTTCGCCCACTACGTGAGCCCACCGCTGGCGGCCCTGCTGGGCGTGGCGTTCCTGGTGGGCCGCGGCCTCTACGCGGCCGGCTACATCCGCGAGCCGCGCAAGCGCGGGCCGGGCTTCCTGATCACGGTGCTGGTGCAGGCGGCCCTGGTGGTGGGATCGCTGGTGGGGGCCGTGCGCGGGCTCCTGTGAGCCGATCGACTAGACTCGGCGGCCCACCTGCGCGCCCGGAGGAGTGACGTGGAGCCGCGTTCCGTGCTGTCCGTCGACGAGATCGCCCTGGGACTGCCCGAGTTCTGGACCCGCCCGCTGGAGGAGCGCGAAGGCGCCTTCGCGACGCTGCGCCGCGAGCGGCCGGTCTCCTTCCACCAGGAGCCCTACATCGAGTCCCTGCCGTTCCCGCGCGGGCCGGGCTTCTGGTCGCTCACGCGCCACGCCGACATCCTGGAGGCCAGCCGCAAGCCCGAGATCTTCTGCTCCGGCAAGGGCAGCAACATCGGCGACCTGCCGGAGCCCTTCCTCGAGTTCTTCGGCTCCATGATCAACATGGACGACCCGCGCCATGCCCGGCTGCGGCGGATCGTGTCGGCCGCCTTCACGCCCCGCGTGCTCCAGCAGGTGGAGGACGACGTGCGGCGCGCGGCCCGCGAGATCGTGGACTCGGTGATCGAGAAGGGCGAGTGCGACTTCGTGACCGACGTGGCCGCGCGCCTGCCGCTCCAGATCATCTGCAACCTGATGGGCATCCCGGCCAGCCAGCACGACCTGATCTTCGAGCGCACCAACGTGATCCTGGGCGCCGGCGATCCCGAGTACGTGCCCGACCCGAGCCAGATCGTGCCCAAGCTCCTCCGGTCCGGCGCCGAGCTCGCGCAGCTGGTCCAGGAGCTCGGGCGCGAGCGGCGCAAGAATCCGACCCGGGACCTGACCTCCGCCCTGGTGAACGCCACGGTCGACGGCGAGTCCCTGAACGACTCCGAGCTCGGCTCGTTCTTCGTGCTGCTGGTGGTGGCCGGCAACGAGACGACCCGCAACGCCATCTCCCACGGCGTGAAGGCGCTCCACGACCACCCGGAGCAGAAGGCGATCTGGCAGGCCGACTTCGAGCGCGTGGCGCCCACGGCCGTGGAGGAGATCGTGCGCTGGGCCACGCCGGTGATCCACTTCCGCCGCACCGCCACCTGCGACACCGAGATCGGCGGCCAGGCGATCCGCGAGGGCGAGAAGGTGGTGCTCTGGTACTGCTCCGGGAACCGTGACGAGGCGGTCTTCGACGACCCGTTCCGCTTCGACGTGCGCCGCCAGCCGAATCCCCACGTGGCCTTCGGCGGCCCGGGCCCGCACTACTGCCTGGGCGCCCACCTGGCCCGCCGCGAGATCACGGTGATGTTCCGCGAGCTGCTCGGGCGCATCCCGGACCTCGAGGTGGTGGGCGAGCCCGACCGGCTCCAGTCGTTCTTCATCCATGGGCTGAAGCACATGCCCGTGCGCTTCACGCCCGGTGGGGCGAGCTGACGGAGCGCGCGGCCTCCGGGTCGGATGGCCGGCTCGGTCACTCGATCGGGAAGAAGAGCGGCTCGCCTGCCGGCTGGAAGCCGGCGATGGCGGCGCGGCCCGCCTCCGAGGTGAGCCAGCGCACGAGCTCGGCCGCGGCCTCGGCGCGCACGTGGGGGTGGCGGGCCGGGCTCACCGCGATCACGGCGTACTCGTTGCGCAGGCGCGGGTCGCCCTCCACCAGCAGCGCGAGCTCGGAGCGGTTGCGGAACGAGAGCCAGGTGCTGCGGTCGCTCAGGGTGTAGGCGGGGAGCTGGTTGGCGGTGTTCAAGGTGGCGCCCATGCCCGCACCCGTCTCGCGGTACCAGCCACCGGAGGCCGCGAGCGGGTCGAGGCCCACCTGCTGCCAGAGCCGCCGCTCGAGCTTGTGGGTGCCCGAGTCGTCGCCTCGCGACAGGAAGGTCGCGCGGCTCTCGGCCACGCGCGCGAGGGCCGCCGCCACGTCGCTGGTGCCGCGGATGCCGGCGGGATCGGCGCGGGGCCCGGCGATCACGAAGTCGTTGTACATGACCGGATGGCGCGCGAGGCCGAAGCCCTCGGCCACGAACGTCTCCTCGGAGGGGCGGTCGTGCACGAGCAGGGCGTCGGCATCCCCCCGCCGGGCGAGGTCCAGGGCCCGGCCGGTTCCCACCGCCACCACGCGCACCGCGATCCCCGTCTGCGCCGTGAAGACCGGCAGGATGGCGTCGAGCAGGCCGGAGTCGCGCGTGGAGGTGGTGGAGGCCAGGGTCAGGATCGGCTCGGCCTCGCGGTCCTCCACGCAGGACGCGCCGGCGAGCGCGAGCAGGGCCAGGACCCACAGGCGCGCGGAACGCCCACGACGGATCACGGCAGCGGCTCTCCCTTCAGACGGATCACGGCAGCGGCTCTCCCTTCAGACGGATCACGGCAGCAGCTCTCCCTTCAGGAAGGCGCGGGCCTCGGGGCTGCTGGGCGCGTCGAAGAACGCATCGGCGGGCGTCTGCTCGAGGATGCGTCCCCGGTGCAGGAACAGGACCTCGTCGGCCAGGCGGCGGGCCTGGGCCAGGTCGTGGGTGGTCATGACGAGCTTCGTGCCGGCGGAGCGGATCGCGCGGATCGTCTCCTCGAGCGCGCGCGTGGCGCCCGGGTCGAGCGAGCTCGCCGGCTCGTCGAGCCAGAGCACCTGCGGGTCCGTGACCCAGGCGCGCGCCAGGGCCACGCGCTGCTGCTCGCCCACCGAGAGTGCGCGCGCCGAGCGCTCCGCGAGCTGCGAGAGCCCGGCGCGTTCGAGCGTGGCGCGCACGCGCTCGCGGCGCTCTTCGGCCGGGACACCGCGCACGCCCAACGGGTAGTCGAGGTTCGCCGCCACGCGGCGCCGCAGCAGCACCGGGCGCTGGAGCACCATGGCCTGCTCGAGCGTGGCGCGCGCCGCTCCGGGGCCGAGCCAGCGCACGCTGCCTCGCGAGGGCGCAAGCAGGCCGTGGCAGATGCGCAGGGTCAGGCTCTTGCCGGCGCCGTTGGGGCCGAGGATCACCGAGCACGGGCCGGCGCGCAGCTCGAAACGCAGATCGCAGAGCCGCGGCACGCCGCCGATCTCGATGCCGACGCCGTCCACGCGCAGGGGCAGGATGCTCGGGGCCCTAGGCCTCGGCACGCCGGAGCGTCTCCTGCGCGAGCTGCGCCAACGCGTTCACGCCCAGCGAGACGGCCAGCAGCACCAGCCCGAGGCCCAGCGCCAACGGCAGGTCGCCGCGACTCGTCTCGAGCGTGATGGCGGTGGTCATCACCCGCGTGGCGTGCTGGATGTTCCCGCCCACGATGATGGCCACGCCCACCTCGGTGATGGCCCGGCCGAAGCCGGCCAGCAGGGTCGTGGCGAGACTGTGGCGCGCCTCGAAGACCAGCGTCGCCACCGCGCGCACGCGGCCCGCGCCGAGCGAGCGCAGGGTCTCCTCGTACTCCGCCCAGTGCTCCTCGAACACCTGCCGCGAGAGCGCGGCCAGCAGCGGCGTGACCAGCACGGTCTGCCCGATCACCAGCGCCGTGGGCGTGAAGAGCAGGCCGAGGCTGCCCAGGGGCCCCGAGCGCGACAGCAGCAGGTAGACGCCGAGACCCACCACCACGGCGGGCAGGGCCAGCCCCAGGTTCAGCACGGCGATGGCGGCGCGGCGGCCCGGGAAGCGCGCGACCGCCACGACCGCGCCCAACGGCACGCCGATCAGCGCCGCCGGGAGCAGCGCGGCGAAGCTGACCTCGAGCGAGAGCGCCACGATCTCGAGCAGATCGGGGTCGAGCCCGATCACCAGCCCGAATGCGCTGCCGAAAGCCGCCACCAGGTCCGCCATGGCCGGCAGCTTAGGGGGGTGGACCGCTCAGAGCGAGGCGCGCGAGACCTGGCGGGGATCGGCGAAGTCCACGCCCTGGGCGCGCAGCTCGGCGCGCATGGCGCGGGTTTCGGGGGCGAAGGTGTGGAGGTCCTCCACGGTCCCGCCGGCCCGGTCCACGCGCCAGCCCTGGGCCAGGTAGCCGGGTACCAGCCGCGCGGGCACCAGGCCGATGCGCAGCAGGTTCGGCAGCACCGTGTGGGCCACGGGGTCGCGCAGGCCCGAGAGGTCCAGGTCCTCGGGGTGGGTGAGCTCCTTCATCAGCCGGGGCAGGAAGCTCGCCAGATCGATGCCCGTGGTGGCCAGGGCCTGGATCTGCGAGGCGAAGGCGGGCTTGCCCGCGCGGCCGCCGATGCGGGCGATGGCGTCGTAGGCCCAGTCCTCCAGGCGCACGCGCGTCTCCTCGGGCAGCTCGGGGATGCGGTCCTCGAGCGTCAGCACCCCGTAGGCCACGTGGCGTGCCTCGTCCTCGTGGACGCGCCCGATGAACTGCGCGAGCACCGGCTCGACGGCCATGTCCACGCCCAGGCGGAAGAAGGACAGCGCGATGCTCTCCAGGATCACCTGCATGCCCACGCACTTGGCCTCCCAGTCGTGCTCGGCCAGCAGCTCCTGGACGATGGCGCGCAGGTCGGGATCCATGGGGAAGCGCCGCCCGTGGCAGGCCAGGTAGCGCGCGAACACCTCCACGTGGCGGGCCTCGTCGATCACCTGGGCGGCGGCCGCGAACTTGCCGTCCATGTCGGGCACGGCGTTCACGAGCTGGCCGCAGGTCATCAGCGCCGCCTGCTCTCCGTGCAGCACCTGGGAGATCAGGAACAGGTTCGCGGCTTTGAACAGGCGGGTCTGCTGGTCGGCAGGCAGCTCGCGCACGCACTGGAGGCGGAACAGGAAGTCGGCCTTGCGGTCGAGCACGTCCACGTCGGGCTCGAACCGGCCCCAGTCCACGTCGAGCTCGGCATTCCACTGGTGGCGCTTGGACTTGCTGTAGAGGGATTCGAGCTTCTCGCGCTCCAGGCTGTAGTCGTCGCGGAACGTGCTGGCCAGCAGCGACTCGCTGGTGAACTGGAAGGGGTCCATGGGGCTCCTCTGGGCGGCGGATCCCCAGCCTACCGGTCGTTCAGCAACGTGTCAGCCGCTCGTGGGCGCCCAACCGCGGTTTTCACACGGCCGCGACACGGGCCTGGTGACGGCCGCCACGGCCGCGCGCCACCTGTCCGGCCAGATTGGACACCTACTGGTCGTCACCTTCGAGGAGGAACCTGCCAAGTGCGTCCGCTTCCCCGTATCCACGCCTTGTTGCTTCGCGCCGTCGCGCCCGCCCTGGCGCTCCTGGCCGTGCCCGCCACCGTGTTGGCCAACTCCGACACGCGCGCCCTCCAGGCCGCCGCGGCCGACGTGGGCCCGGCCATCCCGGAGCCGAGCTCGATCTTCTTGTTCCTGGCGGGGATGGCCGTGGTCGGCTGGGGCGTCCACCGCCGGCGGCGCCGCTCGAGCTGACCGCGCGAGCCACCCGCGGCCGATTCTTGTGGGCGGGTGGAACGCGTTCTAGTTTCGGGGCCCATCGCTTTGCGCCCGTACGCCGGCGCCGGGAGGCCCCATGTCCGAGCCCACCGTCCTCGTCGAGCAGGACGGTCACGTCCTGACCGTCACCTTGAACCGGCCCGAAAAGAAGAACGCCGTCAACTCGGAGTCCATGTGCCGGCTCTACGACGCGTGGGTCCAGCTCGACGCCGACGACGAGCTGCGCGTGGCGATCCTGACCGGCCGCGGCGACACCTTCTGCGCGGGCATGGACCTGGCCGAGATCGGCAAGCTACGCCAGGGCGTGGCGGACAACCCGTGGATTGTGCGGCTCCAGAAGGAGCCCCACGTCATCTTCGGCGCCTGGCTCAAGACCTACCGCCCCACGAAGCCCGTGATCCTCGCGGCCGAGGGCTTCGCCCGGGCGGGCGGCACGGAGATCCTGCAGGGCACCGACATCCGCGTGGCGGGCGAGAGTGCGCGCTTCGGCGTCACCGAGGTCCAGCGCTCGCTCTTCCCCATGGCGGGCTCGGCCGTGCGCCTGCGCCGGCAGATCCCCTACGGGATCGCGGCCGAGATGCTGCTGACCGGCGAGGACCTGCCCGCCCGGCGTGCCTACGAGCTCGGCCTGGTGAACCACGTGGTGCCCGACGGCCAGGCCCTGGCCAAGGCGCGCGAGATCGCTGCGCGCATCGCCGCCAACGGGCCGCTGGCCGTGAAGGCGATCCTCGCCACGCTGCGCGAGACCGAGGGCCTGCCCGAGGCCGAGGCCTTCGCCATCGAGCAGAAGTACGGGATGCAGGTCATGACCTCCCAGGACGCCGTGGAGGGCCCGCGCGCCTTCCTCGAGAAGCGCAAGCCCGTCTTCCAGGGCCGGTGACCCGGACAGCGGGCCGAGTCACAGGTGCGGGCCCGCCTCCAGGAACAGCACGTGGTCCCAGGCGCCGCGGCGCCGCACGCCCACGCCGAGGCTGCGGGCGCGTTCGCGGAATTGCCTGGCGGCGTGACGGCGGACGACGAAGATGCGCGCGGCGCCGGGCTCGCGGAGCGCCACGTCCACGGGTGGGAAGGGATCGCCCGTGTCCTTCAGCACGGCGCCCTCGATCTCGGCGTCGAGGTAGTAGCCGAGCGCCCAGCGCGGCGTGTCGTCCACGAACACCACGCGCCGGGGCGGCGGCTCGACCCGCGCGGCGATCTGCTGCGCCAGCGGCCGGGCGTCGGACGCGAGCGGCAGCGCCGGGGCGAGCGCGCGGATCCCGATCAGGCCCACGGCCCAGCTGGCGAGCAGGGCGCGGCCCGGGTCGCTCCACAGCCGCGCGGGGTCCACGCGGCGCGCGAGCAGGATCGCGGCCGGCGCGAAGCTCGGCAGCAGGTAGAGCGGCAGCCGCGAGCGCACCACGGCCAGCACCAGGAGCGGCAGCGCCAGCCAGAGCGCCACGAACAGCAGCTCCGGGTCGCGCCGGGCCAGGTCGCGCCACCCGCTCGTACGCAGGCGGGCCCCGAGCGCGCGCGGACGTGCGAGGAGCAGCGGGAACCACGGAAGGCTGCCGAGCACGAGCGCCGGCCCGTAGATGCGCAGCGCTCCGTACCACTCGGCGTGGCGATCGAAGCGCCCCTGCACCACGCGCCCGTAGATCTCCTCGCGCAGGAAGTAGGCGAACACGTCGGGCCGGGAGAGACCGATCCAGGCGAACCACGAGCCACCGATCACGAGGAGCGGGCCGAGCACCAGGGGATGCAGCCAGCGCGCCATGATCCGCGCCTCGCCGAGCGCTGCCAGGGTCACGGCCATGGGCAGGAGCGGCAGCAGGCCCACGGGACCCTTGGTGAGGAACGCGAGCCCGAGCCCCGCGCCCAGGGCCAGGCGCGCGGCATGGGAGGGACGGCGCCACAGCCCGACCAGGCCCAGGGCGGCCAAAGCCTCGAAGGCGGCCAGGAGCGTGTCGGTGGTGACCACGCTCGCGCCCAGGTGCGGGAGGAGGGTGGTGGCATAGACGACCCCGGCAGTCCTGCCGGAGCCCGCGCGCAGGCGCTCGGCGATGGCGGCGACCAGCAGGACGGTGGCGAGCCAGGCCAGGCCGTTGGGCAGGCGCACCGCCCACTCGTGGCGCCCGAGCAGCGCGGTGCTCGCCGCGATCGCCCAGTAGGTGAGGGGGGGCTTGGTGAAGTGGGGCGTCTCGTCGTTCAGGGCGGGCACGACCCAGTCGCCCGAGCGCAACATGCGCGCCGCCACGTTGGCGTAGCGGCCCTCGTCGGGCTCGAGCAGCCCCCGCGTGCCCAGGAAGGCGAACGCGAGCACCACGAGCGCCAGCGCCGCGAGCCCCCGCCTGCCACGGTCGCCTGCTCCCGCCACGCGCGCAGCCTAGCGCCCCGCGCGCCGAGCTCAGCGGGGGCGCGGCACCTCGATGCCCAGGTCGGCCAGCACCACGTGGGCGCCGTTGTAGCCGGGCAGGAAGACCACGCCGGGGCCCGGGTGGCAGGAGGCGCCACACAGGTAGAGGTCCTGCACGGGGGTCCGGTAGCCGCCCTGCCAGCCCGGGATCGGCCGGAACTCGACGAGCTGCTCGGGGTGGATGAGCCCGTGGCAGAAGTCGCCGCCCGTGCAGCCGAACATGGACTCGTAGTGGTAGGGCGCGAAGGTGGCCTGGTGCAGGATCACGTCCCGGAAGTTCGGGGCGTAGCGGCACAGCTTGTCGATGATCCGCTCCGCCATCTCGTCCTTCAGGCGGCCGTGCGCCTCGCGCGGCGCCTCGCAGGGGAAGTACATGGCGAAGAGCGTCCCGGCGTGGCGCCCGGGCGGAGCGAGCCCCGGGTCGAGCACGCTCGGGATCTGGAAGCCCACGCAGGGGTCGCGCGGCACCTGCTTGCGCCGGCACTCGACCCAGTTCTCCTGGAGCAGCTCGGGGCTGTTGAAGATCGAGGTACTGGCCCGATAGTCGCCCTCGTTCAGCCAGGCGAACTCGCCGGCGAACTCGGGCAGCTCGGCCAGCGCCACCTGCATCTGCACGTAGGCGCCGCGGTGGTCGATGGCCCGGATGCCGGCCACGTAGTCGGCCGGCAGCTCGTGCTCGCCCATGAGCCGCAGGAAGGTCGAGGTCGGATCCAGGTTGGACACGACCTTGTGCGCGGTGATGCGCTCGCCATCGGCGAGCTCCACGCCCACTGCGCGTCCGCCCTCCACCAGGATCCGCGTGACGGTGCGGTGGAGCAGGATCTTTCCACCGCGCTCCTCGAGCTTGCGGGCCATGCCCTGGGTGAGCGCGCCGATCCCGCCCCGCAGCTTGTGCATCATCCAGCCGTCCGCGGGGGCGGCCAGGGCGTAGAACAGGCAGGCGGCGCTGCCGGGCGTGTAGGGCCCGCGGAAGGTCGAGTTCACCGCCAGGAATGCGAGCATGGTGCGGATCACCTTGTGCTTGCCCGGATCCGGGAAGAAGCGGTCCACCACGTCCATCACGCTTCCGAAGAACAAGAGGCGCAGGCCGTTGCGCTCCTCGACGCTCTTGGCGGCGTCGAAGATCTGGCCGAGCGTGCGCGGCGGCGCGCACGGGTTGAAGCGGTCCAGGGCGGCGGCGGGCCCCTGCACGAAGGCCGCGAGCTTCATGAAGCCTTCGGCGGCGTCGGGACCGTGGTCGCGGGCCAGGTGGCCCAGCATCTTCACGGGGTCGGCGTACATGTGCAGGGCCGCGTCGCCCGGGTCGCCGATGTTGGTGGACATGATCTCGCGCTCGATGGGCTCGAGGCCGCAGCGGCGCAGATCGAGGTCCTCCACCACGTAGGGCGCGATCGGGAACACCACCGAGCCCGCGATCTCGAAGCGGTAGCCGTCGAACAGCTCGACGGTGGAGGCCATGCCGCCCACGTAGCGGTTCTTCTCGATGCACAGCACGTCCACGCCGTGGCGGGCGAGCAGGTTGGCGGCGGTCAGTCCGTTGTGACCGGCGCCGACGATGACGACGTCGTGATCGGGCATGGGGCTCCTCGCGTTCGATCGGGCATGGCGCTCCTCGCGTTGGGAGTCAGGAGTGACCCTAACATGTCAGCCATGACATCTGATAGGATTTCGCGCGTGAGCGCCCCCCGCCGCGACCGGCGCACCACCCAGCGAGAGGGCACGCGCGACGCGTTGCGCCGCTGCGCCCTGGACCGCTTCGCGCGCGACGGCTTCGCAGAGGCCAGCGTGGCCCGGATCGCCGCCGACGCGGGGGTGACCGAGCGGACCTTCTATCGCCACTTCGCCTCGAAGCAGGCGGTGCTGTTCGCGGACTTCGCGAGCCGGCTCGATTGGTTCCGCGCGGCCCTCGAGGTGCGGCCCGAGGCCGAGCCGCTGCTCGACTCGGTGCGCGTGGCCGTCGAGTCCTACCCCGACGACCGCGAGGTGGTGCGCCAGGTGGCCCGGCTGCGGGCGAGCCTGCTGCCCGACGAGGCCATCGCCGACCAGCTGCGCCGGGTCCAGGCGGGCTTCGCCGCCGAGATCGAGCGCCACGCGCGCCGCCGGCTGGGGAACGGCCCGGAGGCGCGCCTGCGCGCCGCGGTGCTGGGTGAGGCGATCGCGGGCGCCCTGCTGGCGGCCTTGCGGGTGTTCGGCGAGCGGGGCGGTCGGGACACGGAGCGGCTGCGCGCGCTCACGGTGTCCGCCCTCGAGCTGCTGCGCCGGCCGCCTCCGCTGGCCACAGGCCGCGCTCGCCGCTGACGCTCCGGGCGAAGCTGGCTGGATCTCCGACACACGACCCTCCGGGCCGGCCTGGGTCGGGAGGCGTACACTCGCGCGCGGGAGGGACCCATGGCCCGCTACGCCTACGACCGGCTGACCGCCCTCGACCACTCGTTCCTGCTCTTCGAGCGCCCGAATGCCTACATGCACGTGGCCTCGACCCAGATCTTCGAGATCGGTCCGCTGGGCACGCCCGAGGGCGGCGTGGACGCCGAGGCCATCCGCGACGCCACCGCGGCCCTGCTGCACCGCATCCCGCGCTACCGCCAGAAGCTCGTGAGCATCCCGATCGAGGGCCGTCCGGTCTGGGTGGACGACCCGAGCTTCAACATCGACTACCACATCCGCCACACGAGCCTGCCGCGCCCCGGCAGCGAGCGGCAGCTCAAGCGGCTCTCGGCGCGCATCATGCAGCAGCACCTGGACCGGGAGCGGCCGCTCTGGGAGATGTGGGTCGTGGAAGGCCTCGAGGACGATCGCTTCGCCGTGATCTCCAAGGTCCATCACTGCATGATCGACGGCATGTCGGGCGTGGACCTGCTGCGCATCCTGATGTCGCCGAGCCCCGAGGCGGAGATCCCCGAGCCGCCCATGTTCGTGCCGCGCCCGACGCCCTCGGGCTTCGAGCTGGCCCGGGACGAGCTGTGGCGCCGGTGCACCCTGCCGCTCAAGGCCATCGGCGATCTGGGTCAGTTCCTGGGCGAGGCCCGCGACACCCGTCGTGAGCTGGGAAGCCGGCTGCGCTCGCTCTCCAGCATGCTCGGCCGGAGCCTGGATTCGGCCAGCACGACGCCCCTCAACCAGCCGATCGGCCCCCACCGCCGCTTCGACTGGTTCGCCATGGAGCTGTCCGACATCAAGCGGCTGCGCCGCGCGCTCGGCGGCTCGCTGAACGACATGGTGCTCACGATCGTCACGGGCGCCGTGCGGCGTTTCCTCGAGTCGCGACAGTGCGACCCGGGCGCGATCCACTTCCGGGTGATGGCGCCCGTGAGCGTGCGCTCGCGCGCGGAGCAGGGGGCGCTCGGCAACCGCGTTTCGGCCTGGCTCGTCGACCTGCCCGTGGGCGAGTCGGACCCGCGCCAGCAGCTCGCCCGGATCGCCGAACAGACCCGCGAGCTGAAGGAGTCCAAGGAGGCGGTGGCGGCCGAGCTGCTGACCCAGGCCGCGGAGTTCACGCCCACCATGCTGCTGGCCCTGGGCGCGCGCAACGCCACGCGCGTGCTGCCCTTCAACATGGTGGTGACCAACGTGCCCGGCCCGCAGACCCCCATGTACCTGCTCGGCGCCCGCATGCTCGAGATCTACCCGCACGTGCCGCTGACGGACCAGCTGGCCCTGAACGTGGCGCTGATGAGCTACCACGGCCGGCTGTTCTGGGGCGTGAACGCCGACTACGACGCGATCCCCGACCTGCACCCCTTCGTGCTGGCCATCCGCGACGCCTTCGAGGAGCTCGCCCGCCTGGCCGAGCCGAAGCCCGCAGACCCCCCGCACGCCAGCCGCGGCAACGGAGCCTCCGCAACGCAGGCCTCGTGACCGTCTGCGCACGCGAGCCCTCGGCGCGCGCGCAGCGAGCCGCAGGCGAGCGAAGTCACAGATCGAAGCAGCGGGCGCCGTTGTCCCAGAAGATCCGGCGCAGGCTCTCGCGCGGGATCGGCTGCGCCTCCAGGGCCGGGATGCCGCCGGGCCAGGTGGCGTCGCCGTGGGGGTAGTCGGTGGTGAACAGGATGCGGTCGTCGCCCACCAGCTCCAGCACGCCCGGCAGCGTCCGCTCGTCGCCGCGGCAGCCCACCCAGAAGTTGCGCCGGAAGTACTCGGTCGGGCCCAGGGTGAGGCCCGGGTGCTCGGCCGTGCCCGAGAGCTCCCAGTGCTGCTCCATGCGCTGGAGCCACCAGGGCAGCCAGCCCGCGTCCGCCTCGAGGTGCGCGATGCGCAGGCGCGGGAAGCGCTCCACCACGCCGTACCAGATGAGCGACATCATCGCGCCCATGGCCTCGAAGGGGTGCGAGAGGATGTGGCCGGCCGTGTGGGTGCTCATGCGCTCGCCGTAGGAGGGGAGCTGCGGGGAGCTGCCGTCGTGGATGCACAGCGGCAGGCCCAGGGCCTCGAGGGCGGTCCACAGCGGCGCGTAATCCTCGTGGTGCAGGCCGCGGCCGCACACGGGATTCGGCCGCACGTAGACGCCGACCGCGCCGAGGTCGGCGGCGCGATGGGCCTCCTCCACGGCGAGCTTCACGTCCTGGAGGGGCAGGAGCCCGGCCCAGCGCAGCCGCTCGGGTGCGGCGCGCGCGTAGTCGCGGCTCCAGCGGTTGTAGGCGCCGCAGCAGGCGGCCAGCAGTGCCGGGTCATGGTACTCGCGGCCGAGCAGCTGCCCGGCGGCGGTGGGGAACAGGATCTGGACGTCCACGCCGTGGGCGTCCATGTCGGCGAGCCGGGCCTCGGCGCCGGCGCGGACCAGCCGCACGCGCGTGAGCATGCCCGTGGTGCGATGCGGGACGTTCGAGTCGGGCCAGGGGTACGTGCGATGGCGCACCACGGGCTCGCCCTCGATGCGCTGGATCCGGCGCCCGTGCAGCTCGACCACGCGGGGGCCGCGCTCGCGGAACGGCTCGGGCAGGTACGCGTCCCAGATCGAGACGGGCTCCATGTGGTGGGCGTCGGCGTCGAGGATCCGCAGTCCGTCTCGCACGGCGGGCATTCTCGCCCCGAGCGCGCGGGCTCGCAAGAGATTGACACTGCGCGCCGCGCTCGCGCACACTCCGCGCCCGTGCCCTCCCGGACCGACCTCGCGCCCGTGCCCTTCCTGACCCATGGATCGCAGCGGCTTCCGCTCGAGCTGCCGGGCGAGGTCTCGCTGCTCGTGCCGCGCGGCCCCGCTCCCGCCGCGAGCGAGCGCGAGCTCGTGGCGGGAGCGCTCGACGCGCCGCTGGCCGCGCCGCCGCTCGAGGTGCTGGCGCGCGGGCAGCGCTCGGCGATCGTGCTGATCGCGTGTCGCACGCGGCGCACGGGCAGCGCGGTCTTCCTGCCCGAGATCGCCGCGCGGCTGCGTCGGGCGGGCATCCCGGACGAGCGCATCCTGGTCTACGCCGCCACCGGCACCCACGACAACTGGCGCGCCGCGGACGCGCCGCTGCTGGCCGGCGAGGACTGCGCGCGCCGCCTGCGCTTCCGCGGCCACGACTGCCGCGCGGACCTCGAGCCCGTGGGCCGCACCTCGCGGGGCCACGAGGTCCGGCTCGCCCGCGCCTACCTGGAGGCAGACCTGCGGATCGCCACCGGCCGCGTCACGCACCACTACTTCGCGGGCTTCACCGGCGGACGCAAGGCGGTGGTGCCGGGCGTGGCCGGCTTCGATACGATCGTGCGCAACCACCGCCTGGCGGTGGCGGACGGCGCGCACGTGGACCTGCACCCCGGAGCGCGCGCCGGTCGCCTGGCCGGCAACCCGGTCCACGAGGACATGCTCGAGGCGGCGCGGCTCGCGCCGCCGCACTTCACCCTTTGCACCGTGCTCGACGCCCAGGACCGCATGGTCGGCGCGTGCGGCGGCGGGCTCGAGGAGAGCCACGCCGCGGCGGTCGCGCAGGTGGCCGAGCGCGACGCGTTCCGCGTGGAGTCCCCCGCGGACTGGCTGCTCCTGAGCTGCGGCGGTGCCCATTGCGACGTCAACGCGGTGCAGTCGCTCAAGGCCGTGCTGAACAGCTACCGCGCCGTGCGCCCGGGCGGCGCGATCGTGCTCTCGGCCGAGTGTCCCGAGGGCATGGCGCCCTGGCTGCGCGAGCTGTGCGCCGTGCCTCCGGGCGAGCTCGACGCCCGCATCGCCCGCGGCGAGCTGCGCCACCCCCACAACGCCCTGTGGCTGCGGCGCGTGCGCGCGCGCGCGCGCGTGTTCATGGTCGGCAAGCTGGCCGAGGACGAGGTGCGCGCGCTCGGCTTCGAGAAGGCCGGCTCGCTGGCCCACGCCCTGGCGCTGGCACGCGAGCACACCGGCCCGCCGCGGCGCACGCTCGTGGTCCCCTACGGCAACGTCACGGTGGTCCGCGGCGCGGGCGAGGATGCGAGCCACGCGGGCGCGGAGGACGCATGAGGGGCCAGCTGGTCTGCTCGCGCTGCGAGCGCGCGCACCCGTGGTCGTGCCTGGGCGCGTGCCCGGCCTGCGGCGGGGTGGTGGAGGTCCGCTACGACCTGACGCGCGTGGCCCTGGGTCGCGAGGGGCCGCCCACGGTCCGCTACCGCGACCTCCTGCCCCTCGACGAGGTCGACCCGCGCCTGGACGGCGGCGAGGGCGGCACGCCCTGCGTCCACGCGCGCGAGCTCGGCGCCGAGCTCGGCCTCTCCCAGCTGTGGATCAAGGTGGAGGGCGAGAATCCGACGGGCACCACCAAGGACCGCCAAGCGCCCGTGCTGGTGGGGACCCTGCGCGAGCTCGGCGTGCGCCGCTTCGTCACGGCCTCCACCGGCAATGCCAGCACCTCGCTGGCGCGCATCGCGCGCCGCTTCCCGGATCTGGAGGTGGACGTGTTCGTGGGGGCGGACTTCCTCCCGCGGCTCGCCTTCGCCGACGCGCCGAACGTGCGCGTGCACGTGCTGCCCGGCGGCCGCTTCGCCGATGCGGGTCGGGCCGCGCGCTGGTTCGCAAAGCGCGAGGGCGCCACCCTGGACGACGGCTTCTTCTTCTTCGGCAAGCGCGAGGGCCTGAAGACCACCTTCTACGAGGCGGCCGAACAGGTGCCGCGACCGATCGAGGTCTACGTGCAGAGCGTCAGCAGCGGCATGGGCGTGGTGGCCACGCGCCAGGCGGCGCGCGAGCTGCGCGGGCTCGGCCGGATTCCGCGCGAGCCGCGGCTGGTCTGCGTCCAGGAGGACACCTGCGACCCCATGGTGCGCTCCTTCGGGCGCGGCGCGGCGCAGCTCCATCCGGCCGACGTGATCGCCGAGCCCTCGGGCCTCTCGCTCGCCACGTTGCGCGGCGACCCCGCGGGCAGCTACCCCGTGCTCCAGGAGATGGTGCGCGCCTCGGGTGGCGCCATGGTGTCGGTGGGGGCCGAGGCACTCTGCCGGGCTCGCGAGCGCGCGCGCGGGCTCGAGGGGCTCGCGCTGTGCCCCACCTCGGCCATGACCGTGGCTGCGGCGGAGATCCTGCGCCGCCAGGGCGCGATCGACGTCGATACGGTGGTGCTGCTCAACGCGACCGGGACCGATCGCATGGCCCGCGGGACGGCGCGGGCGGACTTCCGCGTGGAGCGGGCAGGGGAGGGCTTCCAGGTGACGCCGACCGGACGACGCGACGAGATCCAGGCGAGCGTGCTCGAGGCGCTCGCGCGCGTGAAGAGCCTGCCCGAGGGCGAGGCGCTCGGGCCCGGGACCGTGCTGCTCGACGGCGGCCTCGGCCTCGACTCGGTGGGCGTGCTCGAGCTGCTGCTCGCGCTGGAGAAGCGCTTCGCGTGCCAGATCGCGAGCCGCGAGGTCACGCCCGAGAACCTGGGCACGGTCGGGGCCCTGGTGGCGCTGCTCGAGCGCAAGCTCGCCGAAGATCCGGGCTGATGCTCCCGCTCGGAGACCACGGCGCGCGAGCGGCGCTGCGTGACACGGCGGGCGCGCTGGGCCACGGCGAGCTCGCGGCCCGCGTGGAGCGGACGGCGGCCGACCTGGCCGCCGCGGGCCTCGCCGCCGGGCAGCGCGTGGCGGTAGCCTGCGCGCCGCGCGTAGACGCCATCGTGCGCGCGCTGGCCGCCGCGCGCTGCGGCGCGACCGTGCTGCCGCTCGACCCGGCCCTGCCCGCCGCCGACGCCGGGCGCCAGGCGGAGGCGTTCGGCGCCGACTGGCGCCTCGACGCCG
>Ga0302046_10002675_pt1 | contig 16533 bp, 10 predicted proteins | sample RVTome_11_FD_200261 | JGI IMG/M metagenome (GOLD analysis project Ga0302046, IMG submission 200261) | Soil microbial communities from uranium-contaminated site in the Upper Colorado River Basin, Wyoming, United States - RVT147D111 (version 2) ...
GAGCAAATGCCTTCGAACACCTTACGCGTCCTTGTTGTTGATGACCAGGATTCATTCCGAATGAGTCTTGAAATAGCTCTGAGCATCAGCGACAAACACGAAGTCACAATGAGCGACTCGGGGGAAGACGCGGTTGAGAAATTGAAGACTGACGAGTTTGATGTTGTGCTTCTCGATTATAAGATGCCCGGCCTTTCGGGGTTGGACGTCCTCGCATGGATGCATGAGAATAAGAACTACACGCCGGTCATCATGCTCACGGCGGCAGGATCGGAAGAAGTGGCTGTTGAGGCAATGAAACTCGGTGCCTACGACTATCTTTCGAAGGAACATATCGAAATTGACCGTTTGCCGCTGACGATTAATAGTGTTCACGAACGTTATCAGTACAGACGGGAAATCAGCCGGAGGGAACGTGAGGAAATCGAATATCGGGAACATCAGAAGGACATGGCATCGCTGCAAATGTTTCAAAGTACGGTCAATTCCATCGGACAATTCGTCAACAACGGCCTTTTCCAGCTGACAAAGGAAATAAGCAATGCAGAATCTGAACTGTCTAAGTATGTCAATGAGGATGGCCGCAAGGCCTTTCTTGATTCCTTTTCCGCTCTCAAGCAGGAGTTCGAAGTTGTTTCATCCGGACTCAAATCTATGCTTGACCTGACCACACTCGTAACCCAGAAACTGGAGGGGATCCAGCATCCTAAAGGGGACGAGCATCCTCCGCATTCATAGTTCATGTCACCCGCCCTCTCTCGAGGTCCTTCGGAGAACGACGCCCGGCGCAGCCGTGAAGAACTTCTTTCCGACTTAACCAACCTTCGGCGGCAGTACGTTAACCTGAAAATCCTGGAATATGAACACGATCGTGCACTTGCCGCCCTCCGGGAGAGCGAAGAGCGCTATCGCCAGATTGTTGAAACTGCCACCGACATTATCTACCGGATTAGCCCCCGAGGATATTTTACGTATGCGAACCCTGTCGCTGTGAGAATCATCGGATACTCCCTCACCGAGATTATTGGGAAGAACTATCTGGATCTCGTCCAGCCTGAATTCAGAAAAAAGACCATGAAGCACTATCTTGCGCAGACGACGGAGCGAATTCCGAGCACTTATTTTGAATTTCCGGCAATCGCGAAAAACGGATCAATTGTGTGGCTCGGGCAGAATGTGCAGATCGTTGTCCGCGATAACGAGATTGTCGAGCTTCAAGCCGTGGCACGCGATATCACGGAGAAGCGAAAGGAAGAGGCCCAGCGGCAGCAGCTTGAACTACAATTGCTTCAGGCGCAGAAAATGGAATCGATCGGTCGATTAGCAGGGGGGATAGCTCACGATTTCAATAATATCCTTGGGATCATCCTGGCCTATGCTAATATTCTGGAGGACAGGAATCTTCCGCCTTCGAAAGTGCGAATGAGCCTGGACGCGATTACACGGGCTATTGAGCGGGCGAAGGGAATGGTGCGCGAGCTCCTCACGCTTGCCCGGAAAACAGAGCCCTCTCTCGAATATGTGGACGTGAATGCTTCGATTCTTGATTTCGGCCGCATGGTCATGGAAACATTTCCAAAGTCGATTGCCTTCTCCATGAAATGTACAGAGCGTTCACTGGGCATTCTGGCTGACCCGAACCAGTTTCATCAGGTTCTGCTCAACCTTCTGGTCAATGCGCGCGATGCCATGCCGAGGGGCGGCACGTTGGAGATCAGCACGGATCTGGTTGACGGGGAAACCATTCGGGAGAAATATCCGAACGCCCGCGGCGTTCCGCATGCCCTCATTACCGTCAGAGATACCGGTATTGGAATGGACGAGAAAACAAAGGATCGGGTTTTTGAACCTTTCTTTTCAACAAAAGAACATGGCAAGGGTTCAGGGTTGGGATTGGCCGTGGTGTATGGCATCGCCCATAGTCACGGAGGTCTTGTCGATCTGGAGAGTTCTCCTGGAGAAGGGGCCATCTTCAGGCTGTACTTTCCAACGGCAGAACGAGGAACAGAACGTCGAAATAGCTTACAAGTACCCGAACTCTCGAATCTGAATGGGACTGAAACGATCCTTTTTGTTGAAGATGAAGACATGCTTGAAGAAGCAATTACGACCATCCTGAAAGGGAAGGGATATACGGTTCTCGTCGCACGCGACGGAATTGAAGCGGTGGAGCTCTTCATGAAACACCAGCACCAGATCTCGCTCGTTCTGTCGGACCTTGGCCTTCCGCGACTCGGCGGATGGGAGGCGTGTGTGACAATGCGCGAGATCAACGCAAACGTTCGCTTTGTTGTCGCAAGCGGTTTCATTGAGCCGGCGCTGCGTGAGGAAATTGGCAAGACGGGGGGGGGAATTGTTCAAAAGCCGTATGAACCGTCCGAAGTACTTCGAACGGTTCGAAGGATGCTCACTCCCGAAGCACATTCTTGAACGTCCGGACAAAGATGCGTACATTTCAGTGCCTGTCAGGCCCCCATAGCTCGGGATGGATAGAGCATGGTTTCTCCCAAAATTGCCAACGAACGTTGTTCGTCCCGCTCTTGTCCCGCTTTCAGGGATCCCGCATACGAGCGGGATCCTGGAGCGGGAGATTCCGCGCAGAAGCGGGATTCCTGAAAAGTGGAATGAGTGGATGCAATTTTGAGGATCCCGATGGTACGAGCCCTTACGGCCCCGTAGCTCAGATGGATAGAGCAGCGGTTTCCTAAACCGTTTGTCGGAGGTTCGAGTCCTCTCGGGGCTACGAGTTAGAAAAGGGATCCTCCAATCGACGATCGACTTAGGTTACTTCATCGATTGGGGACTAAACCGTTGGTCGGACGTTCGAATCGTCTCGGGGGCACTCTCGACTTTTGCCCGCCGTCAGAGGCCACCAGGGGGCGTTTGACTTTACGGAAATTTTTTGGCTAACTGCTTGTCCTTCGGTTCCTCCCGCCGCAGGTGACCTCACAGGTTCAAACGAACGCTTCCGGAGAAGAGTAGTGGAACATTCCCAGGTACTTCATACCCTTCAATTTGGCCGCGTGGACGCCGAATCAGATTACCGGCTCAGTCAGTGCTTTGTTGGGACCGAGATGCTGAAACAGGCTTTAACGCCCCAGCATTCCTTGTTTATCGGGGCTAAGGGATCGGGAAAGAGCGCACTGTTCAGGTTGCTTTGCGGTGACCTCGTCTCGTGGAAAAGCCTTCTTCCAAAGGGATACGAGGTTATATTCCGAATTCCTGCCACGGGTCTGCAAAGTGAACGTTTTCTTTCCGGCGTAGACCTGGATGAATTAAGCCCCGCAACTGCAAATGATTTCAGGGCGTTTTGGCTGTTATACATAGGGCTGAAGACGGCCACAACCCTCGTTGAAGATCAGCGTATGCAGCTCCTGGTTGAGAATTCAGTAAACCCGCGTGTGAAGGAACATTATGCAACCCTCGCCCGCATTGTCAGACAACTTGGTTTAGTTGAGGCGACAACCGTTGAAAAGCTGAAACAGCGCATTGACAGTCTTATGGAACAGCCGGAAGTGCAGGGATCTCCGGAAAAAACGGAGGTGGGAAAGATCCTGTCTGTGAATTTCCGCAACAGAACAGGGATTGCAATTATAACGCTCTTGGATATGATAGATATCCTCCTCCAGGACACGAAAAGTCTTTCTTGGATTCTTCTCGATAAACTCGACCTTTTATTTTTTGATGATGTTCAAAAGCTGCGGCAGTCCATTACCGGCCTGGTTCAATTGCTGGTTGAATACAGTGACCGGTTCAAGAACATCCATTTTAAAGTGTTCCTCCGGCGAGATATCTATCGCCAGCTCAGGATTGTCAACAAATCTCACCTGGTCAGTTATACAAATGATATGCGATGGCGCAGCCCATGGCTGATCAAGCTTTTCGTCGCCCGAGCCGTATCCGATTCAAATGTCCAGGCATACTGTGAGACGACGACGGGGGAAAAGGTGGATGTCGCTGCGGTCATCAACGGATCCGACGATTTCGTGTTGAAAGTGTTCTACGCAATCTTTGAACCCCGGATGGGCATTATCAAGAAGGAAGGGTTTGGCCCCGCAACACATGAATGGATCCTTAAGCGGCTGGTGGATGGATTAGGGATGCGATTTCCGCGGGAAATGATTCATTTGGGCAATATGGCGGTCACCCGTCAGCGCGAGTTGGACCGGATTAACGGGAAACATCAGAGTGAGCGGCTGATCAGCTCGCGCGCTCTTCGCTCCGCTTTTGAGTCGGTGTCAGAATATCGGTGTGAGACGTATCTCAACGCGGAATTTCCCCATTTGGCCGGACACTTCAATGCCCTGCGGGGAAGAGATACCTCGGTCTTCACAAAGGACCAGCTTCGTGAGGATTTCAAACACCTCGATCCGGATGGCGAGGAAGCGATCAGGACTGTGCATGATGTCGGACTGATCTCGCCGATTGGAAAGAACGCCGATTCCGCACGAAAATTTGAAATACCTCTGTTGTATCGAAGCGGGCTTGGAATAGTGGAACGACGCGCGAAACGGAAAAAACGGCATGGGAAAGCAATTGAGGAACGGCCGCAGGTCCCTTCATCGGAGCAACCCATGAAAAGCCCGATTGCCGAAGAGGCGAATATCCCCGTCTCCCAGTTTCGGTGAGGTCCGCCGGCAGGTCTGAAAACCAAAAACCGACTGATGTCCAGTCGGTTTTTTTCTGGTTGGGAGGAACCAGCGGTTTTAGGCCGTAAGGGTCGGCCTAAACTTGTGAATTAATCCGTGGTGTAAGGATTTGTATATTCAGCTTCGGCGTATTGCGTAATGACCTTCACTGTTTCCCAGTTTGACCACTTTTTCTTTTTGCTGCCCGATGTGGAGGTGAGGCGAATGACCGCGATACGTGATACCTGGTGTCCCTTGTAAATACCTTGGACGGTGATCCGGGCCTCGTTCGAGGGTAGGCCGGCATCATCGACAACGTAGCTGACGGTCCCGCCGAACACCGAAAGATAGGAGAGCGAGGGGAGGGCTGCCGGCTTTGAGGTCCCCATCTTGTTAACGGCGAGTGCAATTCCCCCTTTTGCAATCTCTTCGGCTTGCATCTGATACGCGTGGATTTCTCCTACTCGATCAACAGCGCGCTCTGCCTTTTGAAGGCCGACCGAGTATAGTCCGAGAATGATCGAGACGGCTCCCACAAAAATTACTCTTGAATTTCCCATTTCAGTTCAGGCCCTTATCCTGAAAAGACATCATGAATGACAAACAAAAGTCTTTCATTAATACGGAATTCTCACGTCAGCAGTTGTGATAGGTATCAAAAATACGTTCAAAAGCTCTTTGCGAATGTTTTATTTCTTCAGGCGTTATATCCTGTGATACTGCCTTGATTCCGGCCTGAAGTTTTCAGAAATTCTACTTTAACAACGAAAAACAGCGAATTTCCATGCGCCTCTCAAAAATGTTTGTCCCCACTCTCAAGGAGACCCCTTCTGACGCAATGATTGCGAGTCATACCCTGATGCTCCGGGCCGGCCTCATGAGGCAATTGACGGCAGGTGTCTACGCCTACCTTCCCATGGGGTATCGCTCCATGTTGAAGGTAATGCGCATCCTTCGCGAAGAAATTGACGCAATTGGGGGGCAGGAGTTCCATTTTCCTGCCCTGAACCCGGAATCCCTCTGGATTCAGACAAACAGAAGGAATATTCCGAATCTGATTCTCAGCATCAAAGAACGAGATCTTGTGCTTGCCCCAACGCATGAAGAAGTCGTCGGGTGGTTGGCAGCAATGCATATCCAATCGTACAAAGACCTGCCCCAACTATGGTATCAGATACAGACGAAATTTCGGAATGAACCTCGCCCTCGTTCCGGTGTGTTGCGGGGCCGGCAGTTCATCATGAAAGACTCCTATAGCCTGGACGCCACTCAGGATGGACTGAATCTGCAATATGAGGCACATGCGGAGGCCTATAAACGTATCTTCTCCCGATCTGGCCTGAAATTCTTCGTCGTCGGTGCATCGAGCGGGGCCATGGGGGGAACAGGATCTCAGGAGTTTATGGTGGAATCCGAAACGGGTGAGGACACGGTCGCTCTTTGCCCGGCATGCTCCTATGCAGCAAATATTGAAGTGGCAACATCGGCGCTTCCCGCGGTCGGACGTGTCACTGATAACCCGGCCATTGAGGAAGTTGATACCCCAAATATCCGCACCATTGATGCATTGGCAGCATTTCTTCACGTGGGGCATGATCGACTGGCCAAGTCTGTGGTGTACCGCCACAATGGGAAGCCTGTCCTGGCCCTGCTTGTCGGGAACGACCAGCTCAATGAATCAAAGCTTTCGGCGGTTCTTGGAGGCGGTGACGTTCGTCCGCTTGAGGCCGCCGAGCTGAAATCGCTCACCGGCGCAGATGGCGGCTCCATCGGGCCTGTCGCGCTCAAGGGTTTCAGGATTCTGGCGGATTTGCGTCTCAAAGGAGCTAACGGGCTCATTAGCGGGGCAAATCGAAACGACGTGCATTTCAAGAACATTGATTTTGAACGGGATGTGAAACTTGACGGGTACCATGACCTTCGAACCGTCGAATCCGGAGAGGCGTGTGTTCAGTGCGTCGGTCCGCTGAAGGTAACTCACGCCATCGAAATTGGCCACATTTTCAAGTTAGGGACAAAGTATTCAGAAGCCCTTAATGCGACATTTCTCGATGAGAATGGCCAAAGCAAGCCAATTATCATGGGAAGCTACGGCATTGGCATTGAGCGCATTGTGGCATGCCACATCGAACAAAACCATGACGAACACGGAATTGTCTGGGATAAGGCCATCGCACCGTTTCAGATCCACCTGATTGCAGCAAGTATGAATAGCAAGGAAACTGTTCTTACGGCGAACCAACTCTACCGGATGATCAGCGAAGGTGGCCTCGAAGTGTTGTTTGATGACAGGGCATCCGTGACGGCGGGATTTAAGTTCAAGGATGCGGATCTCCTTGGGATGCCTCTCCAGGTAATCGTTGGCGAGCGAGGACTGAGGGAGAAGAAAATTGAAATTAAGTATCGGGCGACAGGTGAGCGAACCATGGTACCGCTCGAAGAGGTTTTGACGACCCTGCGTTCTTTTCTTGCGGCATAGTTCACGCGGAAATTGATTTGTTTCTTTGAGGATTTTCGTACCTTCAATCTGGCAGTGCTCTTCCCACTGGTCGTACCTCCACGATTTTCAGTCTGTTGTTGACATTCCATGAATCAATTCATCCACCTCCATAACCATTCGCACTACAGCCTTCTTGATGGAGCGGCAACCATCGAGGGCATTGTAAAAGCAGCGTCGAGTCAAGGCATGCCCGCCGTCGCACTGACGGACCACGGAGTCATGTTCGGTGCCATCGAGTTCTACAAAAAAGCCAAAAAGGAGGGAGTGAAGCCCATTATCGGGTGTGAAGCGTACATCGTGACCAAAGGGAGCCGCAAAGATCGAACAGCTGATGTACACGCCAAAGGGAGAGGAAGGGGCGTCTACCACCACATTCTTCTTCTGGCCAAGAACGAAACGGGATATCGGAACTTGATGAAGCTTTGCACAATCGGCCACACCGATGGATTTTATTACAAGCCGCGGATTGACATTGAAGTGGTCAACCAGCACAAGGAAGGCATTATCGCGACGTCAGCATGCCCTGGCGGAGTGGTGGGTGCGCACCTGGTGAATGGCGATTACGAGGAGGCGCTTGCCGCAGCGGGGCTCTACCGGGACGTATTCGGGTCCGACTTCTACATTGAAATTCAGAATCACGGTATGGAGGTTGAAAAACCAATCCTCCGCGACGCGCCCCGCATTGCGAAGGAACTCGGACTCAAGCTCGTTGGCACCAACGATTGTCACTACATCAAGCATGAACACGCTGTGTCACACAACATCATGCTCTTGATCCCGGATGCAAGCAGTACGAATATTCCCGACCACACGACGTTGCGCTACGGGACGGATCAGCTCTTCTTCAAAAGCGCGCAGGAAATGGCAGAGGTGTTTCGAGAGTTTCCAGAAGCCATTCAATCGACCATGGAGATCGCCGAGCAGTGTACCGTCGAGTTGGATCTGAAAACGAATCATATGCCGGATTTTCCGATACCGCTGGATGCCGGAGTGGAAACCCTTGACGAGTACCTCGACAAACTGGCCGCCGGGGGTTTACGGAGGCGCTATGGGAACCCCGGGCAGGAGCTTCAGCAGAGGCTGGAAAGCGAGCTAAGCGTCATCAAGCGGATGGGGTATGCGGGATATTTTCTGATCGTCCAAGACTTCATCAATGAAGCGAGAAGAATGGATGTTCGTGTGGGACCGGGCAGAGGGAGCGCGGCCGGAAGCCTCGTGTCATACGCTCTTGGAATCACTGACGTTGATCCGATTCACTTCGGACTCCTGTTCGAGCGTTTTCTTAATCCGGATAGAGTCAGCATGCCGGATATCGACATCGATTTTGCCGACGATAAACGCGACAAAGTCATTCAGTATGTTCGACAAAAGTATGGGCAGCAGTCGGTTTCCCAGATCATTACTTTCGGCACTCTTTCATCACGCGCCGTGCTTAAAGATGTCGGCAGGGTTCTGGGAATCCCGTTGAGCACCATTGATTCCATTACGAAACAGATTCCGGTATTCCAGGGGAAGGTGACACCTCTGTCCGATTGTTTCGAGACCATCCCGGAATTGAAGTGGGTGAAGGATAGCCCGGATGAAAAGATCAGACTACTGGTGGAAACGGGAAAAGTGCTGGAGGGCATGAATCGGAATGTCTCGACGCACGCCGCAGGGGTTGTGATTGCCCCGGGGGATATCAGCGATTTCGTACCGATGTACAAGACGCCGCAGACTGAACTGATGACCCAGTACAACATGAAGGATCTGGAGGAAGCCGGCCTGTTGAAGATGGACTTTCTCGGATTGCGGACGCTCACGGTCATCGAGAATGCTCTGAGTATGATCAAGCGGAATCACGACGTCGAGTTGGACTTGAACGCCATTCCCCCCGATGATGAGAAAACTCTGGACCTCTTCTCCAAAGGGCAGACCGTTGCCGTATTCCAGTTCGAGAGTTCCGGCATGCAGGACTATTTGCGCAAACTCAGGCCGACGTCGATTCACGATCTGGTTGCCATGAATGCGCTGTATCGCCCCGGGCCAATGGAGAATATCCCTGATTTCATCGACCGAAAACACGGAAGGGAAACAATCGAGTATCTGCATCCGAAACTCGAAGCGACCTTGCAAGAAACGTACGGTGTCATCGTTTATCAGGAACAGGTGATTAAAATAGCAAGCGATGTTGCAGGGTTTAGTCTTGCAAAAGCGGATATGATGCGCCGCGCCATGGGCAAAAAGGACAAGAACCTCATGGCTGAGCAGAAAAAGGAGTTTGTCCAGGGTGCTGTCGGACAGGGGGTGGAGCGAAAGACTGCCTCTGAGATCTTTGACCTCATTGAAAAATTCGCTTCCTATGGGTTTAACAAGTCGCACAGCGTTGCTTATTCTGTCCTTGCATACCAGACTGCCTATTTGAAGGCACATTACCCGGCAGAGTACATGGCAGCGACGCTAACGAGCGAAATTGGCGACACTGACAAGATTGTGCTGTTTATAGACGATTGCCGCAAAATGGGGATCGACGTTTTAGCTCCCGATGTCAATGAAAGCGATGTCGATTTTGTGGTCTCGACAAAGGGTCTTCGATTCGGATTGAGCGCGATCAAAAATGTCGGCACGGGCGCTGTCGAGCAGATAGTGAAGGCGCGCTCAGAGAACGGCAGGTTCCAGGACATCTTCGATTTCTGTGCTCGGGTAGATCTGCGGGCAGTAAACAAGAAAACACTTGAAAGCCTTATCCTGGCCGGAGCATTTGATTCCCTCCACGGTAATCGGGCCGAATTATTCTATTCAGTCGAGCGCGCAGCGGCCTATGGACAGCAAGCGCAGGAATCATCCGGGCGGGGCCAGTCGAGTCTGTTCGAGTCCGGGGGAACCAGGGTGCAAACAAGACCCGTCCTTCCGGCCGCGGAACCATGGGGAGAGGCCGAAAAACTCTCGAGAGAGAAGTCCGTCCTGGGTTTCTATGTTTCGGGCCATCCGCTGGAAGGATATCGGGAAGAAATCGAGGCGTTTGCCAACGCGCGCCTTGGTGAACCTGCAGGAGCAAACATCAATGCCACGGTCCGTGTCTGCGGCATTGTCTCTACTGTGAAAAAGAAGATTGACCGCAGGGGGAACTCGATGGCCTTCATTACACTGGAAGACTTTACGGGAAAAGGGGAGGGGATTGTGTTCTCGGATGCCTACAAAAAGTACTCATCGATTCTCAATGTTGATTCCATGGTGATGGTAATCGGGAAAGGCGAGGTCAACGGGGATTCTCTGAAGGTCCTTGTCAACGAAGTTCTCCCCATGGAGAGGGTGAGAGAACAATTCACAAAAAGTGTGAGCCTTACACTGGACCTGGACAAAGTCAACGAGGACACGATTGTGGAGCTGCGAAAGATTCTGGAAACACACCGGGGGAAATGCCTTTGTTACCTGAATGTCAATGGTGGCGGATTAAAACAGAATTCGCTATATTTAACACGCCGGCATGTGGTCAACCCAGACAAAGATTTTGTTCGTTCTGTCAAACGACTGTTGGGCCCTGCGGCGGTCCGGTTGCAAGGATAATTCAAGGAGCGTTCATGAAACCTGTGACATTTACTGATGACAATTTTCAAACCGAGGTATTAGATTCCGACAAACCCGTGCTGGTGGATTTTTGGGCCGAGTGGTGCGGACCCTGCAGAATGGTTGCGCCGATTGTGGAAGAACTGGCCACGGAATACAACGGGTCACTCAAAGTCGGAAAGGTCGACGTTGATTCAAATCAAAAAGTATCGATGCAGTTCGGTGTGCGGAGCATTCCGACACTCCTGATTTTCAAGAACGGCAAAGTTGTTGATCAAATTATCGGGGCTGTGCCGAAACGTGATCTCGCCGACAAAGTTACGAAGCATCTCAACTGAATAGGGATCATAGGAAATGCGAGAACGCCTGCTGAACCCGAGGCTTCTCGCATTTTTGTTTTCGGCGCGGACTGCCGATTCTCTTCTCTCCAGGAAGGTGACATGATACCACGGTATAAAAAACGAACGCATACCTGCGGGCAACTTCGCCCCGCGGACATCGGCAAGACTGTCACGTTAACAGGATGGGTGGATGTGCGGCGTGATCTTGGTGGCGTCGTTTTTATCGATCTCCGCGATCGATACGGAATCACCCAGGTGGTTTTCTCGCCCCAGCATTCACGCCAGGCCTACGACACAGCCCAGGTGCTCCGGTCGGAGTATGTTGTGTCTATTACCGGTACGGTGGAGAAACGGCCTGCGGGGACCGAAAATCAGGACATCGCAACCGGTGCGCTTGATGTGGCCGGGACAGAGTTGACCATCCTTAACAAGTCTGAAACACCGCCGTTTCCCATCAAGGACGAAATCGACGTCAGCGAGGACGTTCGGCTCCGATATCGATACCTTGATCTGCGTCGGCCCGGTGTTCAGAAAAATCTGCTAATCCGCCACAAAGCAGGGCATATCGTGAGATCGTATTTCGACCGCTTGGGGTTTGCCGAAATCGAAACGCCCGTGTTGATGAAAAGCACACCCGAAGGAGCAAGGGACTTTCTTGTACCAAGCAGGATCCATCGCGGTAAGTTTTATGCACTTCCTCAATCACCCCAAACCTACAAGCAAATCCTTATGGTCGCGGGATTCGACCGGTATGTCCAGATTGTGAAGTGTTTTCGGGACGAGGATTTCAGAGCCGATCGGCAACCTGAATTCACGCAAATTGATGTCGAGATGTCCTTCGTCGATGAGGAGGACATCATGAATGTGACGGAAGGGCTCATGACGGAGTTGTTCAAGGAGGTTCTGGGGGTCGATCTCAAGGCTCCGTTCCGCCGCTTGTCCTACCGGGAGGCGATGGAGCGGTACGGAAGCGATAAACCGGACACGAGGTTTGGTCTTGAGTTGAAGGATTGTTCCTCTGATGTTGCGGGGAGTGGATTTCGGGTCTTTAGCGAGACAGTGTCAAAGGGGGGCGTGGTCGCAGGGTTTGTGGTCCCCGGACTCGGGGCAATCACGCGAAACCAGCTCGACGGGCTTACAGACCTTGCCAAGAGTAACGGGGCGGCAGGGTTGATATCGATCAAGGTGCTTGATGGACAATTCGAGAGTTCAGTTGACAAATTTGTGTCCCAGATGGAATTGAATACGATCTCGGGCCGCCTTGGGGCAAAACAGGGAGACCTGTGCCTCCTGATATCGGGGCCGTGGCAGAAGGCATATTCTGTCCTGGGCGCATTGCGCATGGAGATGGCTGTGCGGCAGCAACTGATCAACCAGAAACACTGGGACTTTCTTTGGGTTGTCGATTTTCCGTTGCTGGAGTTCAGTGAGGAGGAACAGAGACATATTGCGGTCCATCATCCATTTACCTCACCTAAGCCCGAGGACATTTCGCTTTTGAGTTCGAAACCGCTGCAGGCAAAGGCCCGTGCATATGACCTTGTCCTCAATGGCAGGGAAATCGCAGGAGGGAGCATTAGGATTCATGATTCAGAATTACAGGGCACCATGTTCCAACTCCTTGGGATCGGTCCTGAAGAGGCAAAACAAAAATTCGGTTTCTTGCTTGATGCCTTTCGCTTCGGGGCTCCCCCGCATGGGGGAATTGCATTTGGGCTCGACAGAATTATCATGCTGATGGCAGGACAGAAATCCATCCGTGATGTCATAGCATTCCCGAAAACTGCCAGCGCCGTTTCTCTTATGGACGATGCGCCGTCATCCGTGGACAAGCGCCAACTCGACGAGTTGCATCTTCGGATCGTCTGAATCATGAAAGAATCCATCCGCATAGCATCAGGACAGGGCTTTTGGGGAGATCTGTTGACTGCGCCGAAATCTCAGGTGACTCAGGGGCCGGTCGATTACCTCATGATGGACTACCTTGCCGAGGTTACAATGTCCATCATGCAAAAGCAAAAGAACAAGGATCCAAAGCTTGGGTATGCACGGGATCTTGTCGGCGTGCTTAAGGACCTGCTTCCTGTTTGCGCCGAGAGAAACATCCGCGTCATTACCAATGGTGGAGGCGTCAACCCTCTTGCATGCAGTGAAGCGATTGCTGAAGCGGCTCGAGGGTTGGGCATTAGTGGCCTGAGGATCGGTGTTGTGCTCGGTGACGATATTCTTGACCAGATAGACACGTTGCAGTCGGCGGGGCACGAGTTGAAGAACATGGAAACGGGAGAGCCCGTGTCCCTTGTGCGCAATCGGCTTCAAAGTGCGAATGTTTACTTCGGTGCGGGGCCCATTGTGGAGGCCCTCAAACAGGGAGCCGGCATTGTTATCACAGGGAGAACGACCGACACCGGGTTGACGCTTGCACCCATGATGTATGAGTTCAATTGGTCGACAGACGATTGGGACCGCCTGGCGGCTGGTACAGTTGCAGGCCATATCCTCGAATGTGGAGGCCAGGCCTCGGGGGGCAATTTTTCAGCCGATTGGAGATCGGTTCCGGACCTTGCTCATATCGGTTTCCCGATCGCTGAGGCGTATTCTGACGGACGCATTGTTATTACGAAGCATGAATCACTCGGCGGCCTGGTGTCTCTCCAAACGGTGAAAGAGCAACTCCTGTATGAAATCGGAAATCCAAGAGAGTACATCACACCCGATTGTGTGGCCGATTTCACCACCATTCACCTGACGCAGGAACAATCCAACAGAGTGCGAGTCGATGGCGTGAAGGGAAAACCTGCAACGGAGTTTTACAAGGTTTCCATGTCGTATCTCGACGGATATACTGCCTTTGGAACCCTGACTTACTCATGGCCCGATGCCCTCGAGAAAGCAAAGAAAGCGGATGAAATTCTAAGGATCCGGTTGAATGACCTTGGGCTCGCGTTTGAAGAAATTCGCACGGAATTTCTCGGTGTAAATTCATCGCACGGACCTCTCGCCCCGCCTGTTGATGATCCGAATGAAGTCATTGTGCGGATTGGTGTGCGCAACCAGGACCGAACCGCCGTGGAACGTTTCGGCAAAGAGATCGCACCGCTCATTCTAACAGGGCCTCCCTCTGTCACCGGTTTCGCAGGAGGACGCCCGAGGGCAAGCGAGGTGATTTCCTATTGGCCCGCACTGCTTGCAAAAATTGCCGTGAAGCCGGTTGTCAAAATCATCAGTGTATGAAAATCCAACTCCGGCAAATATGCCACGCGCGATCTGGAGACAAGGGGGATTCCGCGAATGTTGGACTGATTGCGCTCAAAGAAGAATATTACCCAATCCTGCGCGAATTAATCACCGCAGAGCGGGTGAAGAAGCACTTTGAGGGGATAGCGCTTGGACCGGTGGAGCGTTTCGAATTGCCGAATCTCTGGGCCCTGAACTTCCTTTTGCACAACGCGCTTGGAGGTGGAGGAACGAAATCCCTCAAAAATGATGCGCAGGGCAAGACACTTGCCGCTGCCCTGTTACGGATGGAATTGGATATCCCCGAAGGATACGAGTTCTGATATGTTCGAAGATGTGCGCGAAAAACTCAAAGTATTGGGCGCCAAACTCTCGGCCTTGAAGTCGTACCTCGATATCGAGCGCAAGCAGACCGAGCTGGCCGATTTGGAGGCGAGAAGCTCCTCGTCTGATTTCTGGAATGACAACCTTGCAGCGCAAAAGACCATTCAGGAAATCAATACGAGGAAGGAATGGGTGGAAGCGTATTCGAAGCTTATCCAGTTATCCCGGGATTCGGCAACGCTGATCGACCTTGCCGAGGAGAGTAATGAACAGGAAGTGCTTGCGGAAATTGAGCGCGACCTCAAGAAGCTTGATGAAGGGATTGCGGCGCTTGAGTTCAAAAATATGTTGAGTGGAGAAGACGATGACCGCAACGCAATCATGACCATTCATTCAGGGGCTGGAGGGACGGAATCCCAGGATTGGGCACAAATGCTCCTGCGTATGTACACCCGTTGGTCCGAGCGAACCGGATTCAAAGTGAGTCTTGTGGATTTGCTGGAAGGAGAAGGGGCGGGAATCAAAAGCGCGACCATGGAGATCGTCGGCAAATTCGCTTACGGGTATTTGAAAGCAGAGAACGGAGTTCACCGCCTTGTGCGAATTTCACCGTTTGACGCCAATGCACGGCGGCATACGTCGTTTGCTTCCGTGTTTGTGTACCCGGAAGTGGAGGATGACATCGAGGTAGAAATCAATCCTGCTGACCTGAGAATCGACACGTATCGGTCGGGAGGAAAGGGTGGGCAGAATGTGAACAAAGTGGAAACGGCAGTGCGTATTACGCATGTCCCCACTGGCATAGTGGTTGCCTGCCAGCAGGAACGTTCGCAGTTTCAAAACCGCGAACGTGCAATGAAAATGCTCAGATCGCGCATGTACCAACGGCGTAAAGAGGAAGAAGAGGCGAGGCTGAGTGTGATCGAGAGTTCTAAGAAGAAAATCGAATGGGGGAGTCAGATCCGGTCTTATACCTTTCAGCCGTATACTCTCGTGAAGGATCACCGGACAGGAGTCGAAACGAGCGATGTGCAATCGGTGATGGACGGCGACATCGATGAATTCATCAAGAGTTACCTCCTTGAATTTTCCAAACGGTAATTTCACACATTTCGCCGGATGAATGTCTCTCTGTTCGTCGCCAGACGATTCCTTCTCTCTCGCCGAAATCGGGGTTTCATTTCCTTTATCACCTTTTTTGCCGTCCTCGGTGTCACACTGGGCGTTGCCTCTCTCATTGTGACACTTTCCATCCTTCGCGGATTTGAGACGACGATCAAAGATAGCGTTGTGGGGTTCACGTCACATATGCAGATTTTCGGATTTCAGAGCCAGGCGCTGCAAAACCCGGAAACGAGCATGGAAAAAGTATTCGACAAGTTTCATGCCGTCAAGGCCATGGCACCCTACGTGGCGCGAGAAGGGATGATCCGCTCCGATGCCGGGATCGACGGCGTCCTCATCAAAGGTATTGATCCGCACAACGATGTGTCGTCGGTGAAAAAGCATGTCGTCGACGGCGGGTATGATCTTGCCGTGCGCGAGTCGGGAATTCAATCGGTCGCCATTGGGAAACGGCTTGCGGAACGTCTTCGGGTTGGAGTCGGGGACGAAGTGCTGCTGTTCGCTCTGGGGGGATCCAGCCTCAACCTTTCACAGGGCCGGATCATGCGATTCAGCGTCACGGGAATTTATGAGACCGGAATGGAGGAATACGACGCAAGCTATGTGTATATTAATCTGAAAAGCGCTCAGTTTCTCTTCCAGTATGGTTCTGCCGTCTCAGGGTTTGATGTCCTTGTTCATGACCTTGGCGCTTTGCCGGAACTTGTTCAAAATATCCCGGCCGCCCTTGGATACCCGCATTACGGACGCACGATGTTTCAGATGTATCGCAACCTCTTTTCCTGGATTGATCTCCAGAAAAAGCAGGTTCCCATTATCCTTGCCCTGATCA
>Ga0302046_10002677_pt1 | contig 16527 bp, 13 predicted proteins | sample RVTome_11_FD_200261 | JGI IMG/M metagenome (GOLD analysis project Ga0302046, IMG submission 200261) | Soil microbial communities from uranium-contaminated site in the Upper Colorado River Basin, Wyoming, United States - RVT147D111 (version 2) ...
AGAAGGTCGACATGGTGATTTTCCGCGAGAATACGGAGGACATCTATGCGGGTATCGAGTTCGAAGCGGGCACCGCGGAGAACGCGAAATTCCTCGCGCTGCTGAAGGAGCACTTCCCGAAGCTCCACGGCAAGATCCGCTTTCCCGACAGCTCCGGCATCGGCATCAAGCCGGTTTCGCGCGAAGGCACGGAGCGGCTCGTGCGCGCCACGATTGAATACGCGGTCGCCAACAGGCGCAAGAGCGTGACCTTCGTGCACAAGGGCAACATCATGAAGTTCACGGAGGGCGCCTTCCGCAACTGGGGTTATGCACTAGCCGAAAGCGAATTCGCTGATGCGACCTACACCTGGGACCAGTGGGAACGCACGCGCGCCGCGAAGGGGGACGCCGCGGCGAACGACGAGCAGAAAAAGGCGCTGGCATCCGGGCGGGTCCTGATCAAGGACGCGATCGCGGATATCACGCTGCAGCAGGTGCTTACGCGCCCGGAAGATTTCGACGTCATTGCGACGATGAACCTCAACGGGGACTACCTGTCGGATGCGCTCGCCGCCCAGGTCGGCGGCATCGGCATCGCGCCGGGCGGCAACGTCAATTACGTGACGGGCCACGCCGTCTTCGAGGCGACCCACGGCACGGCGCCGAAGTACGCGAATCTCGACAAGGTCAACCCGAGTTCGGTGATCCTGTCGGGCGAGATGATGCTGCGCTACATGGGCTGGATCGAGGCCGCCGAACTGGTGCTGACCGCGATGGACCGCACGATCGCCGACAAGACCGTGACCTACGACTTCGCACGGCTCATGCAAGGGGCGACCGAGGTGAAATGCAGCGAGTTCGGCGACGCCCTGATCCGCAACATGCATTGAATCCTGCCCAGGCCGACGGCTGCGCGGCCGCGATCGTCGCGGCATTCGCGCGCTACAACACCGAATACCGGGCGATCACGCGCCGCGCGCCGGAGCGCTTCGAGAATCGCGACTGGAGCGGCTCCCAGTCGGATGTCGTCGAGCGACTCGAGCTCTATTCCAGCATGGTCAACGAGTCGGTGGCCGCGTTGCGCCGGCAGCTCGGCGAGCGCGCGCTGGATGCCAGCCTCTGGGTCTCGATCAAGGCCGCGTACAGCGAACGAATCGCCACGCTCGCCGATCCCGAGTTCCTCAAGACGTTCTTCAGCTCGATTACGCGCCGCCTGTTCGGCACGGTCGGTGTCAATCCCGCGATCGAGTATTTCGCGCTCGATCTCGACCCGCTGCGCGGCATCGATTCGGAGGTCGTCACCAACCGCTATGGAAACCGCGGTTCGATCGAGCTGCTGTTCGAGGAACTACTGTCCGACTGCCGATTCCGCACGCCGTGGCGCGATTTCGAGGGTAGCGTCGGGCATGTGACGACGGACGTGGAACTGCAGCTGCAGCGCATCGCCGAGCGGCGTCCGCTGCGGGAGGTTGAGGTCATCCGGCCGGTCTTCTACCAGATGAGCCGCGCCTATGTGGTCGGCCGCATCCTGGGCGACGGCTGGATGCTTCCGCTGGCCATCGCATTTCGGAATTCCGCGCGCGGCGTGCTGGTGGATGCGGTGATGCTGGCCGAAGCTGACGTATCGATCCTGTTCAGCTTCACGCGCTCCTACTTCCACGTCGACCTCGAGCGCGTCGGCGAGGCCGTCCTGTTCCTGCATTCGATCCTGCCGGTCAAGCCGGTATCGGAACTGTTCACGGTGCTCGGCCGTGCCAAGCAGGGCAAGACCGAGCGATTCCGCGAGATCTTCCGGCACCTGGGCGCGACCGGCGACCGCTTCGTACGCGCGCCCGGCGAGCGCGGCCTAGTGATGGCCTGCTTCATGCTCGAGAGCTTCGACGTCATCTTCAAGGTGATTCGCGACAACTTCCCGGCCGTCAAGACCGTGCGCCGCGAGGAGGTGATGGAGAAGTACGACATGGTTTTCCGGCACGACCGCGCGGGGCGTCTCGTGGATGCGCAGGAGTTCCGCGGCATCCGCTTGCCGCGCGCGCGGTTCGAGCAGGGCATGCTCGACGAACTGACCGGCGAGTGCGCGCTGAATGTCCGGCTCGAGGGCGACGACGTCATCGTCGGCCATGTGTATATCGAACGCCGCATGACGCCACTCAACCTGTACCTGCGCGCAGCGACGCCGGAACAGGCGGAACTCGTCGTGATCGATTACGGCCAGGCGATCCGCGACCTGGCCTACACCGACATCTTCGCCGGCGACCTGCTGCTCAAGAACTTCGGCGTCACGCGCCATAATCGCGTGATTTTTTACGACTACGATGAGCTATGCCGGGTCACGGACTGCCGGTTCCGCGACCTGCCGCAGGCTGCGACGCCGGAGGACGAGATGCGGCAGGAACCGTGGTTCCATGTCGCCGATAACGACGTGTTTCCCGAGACGTTCCTGCGCTTCCTGGGCTTCGAGGGCCGGCTGCTCGAGGTATTCCTCGAGAAGCATGGAGAGCTCCTGCAGGCCTCATGGTGGCGGGACCTGCAGCGGCGCCTGGCAAGCGGCGACGTGGTCGAAGTGCTTCCGTATCACCCGCACCGCGTGCGCGTCGCGAGCAGCGCCTAGCCGCCCGCCTGCGCAAGCGCCGCGTCCAGATCACCGATCAGGTCGTCGGTGTCCTCGATGCCGATGGAAAGGCGCACGGTGCCCTCGCCCACGCCGCTGATGGCGACCTGTTCCTTCGAGAGCCCGCGGCCGCGCAGGAGCTGCGGCGGCAGCATCAGCGATTCCACCGACCCGATGCTCGGCGTGATCGCAAAGAATTCGAGCGCATCGGCGAACGCGCGGACCGCGTCCGGCCCGTCCGTCAGGTCGAATGCGACGATCGAGCCGAATTCGTGCATCTGTTCGCGCGCCAGCGCATGCCGCGGATGATCCGGAAGCCCCGGGTAGTGCACGCGCTCCACGGCCGGGTGCGCCTCCAGGAATGCCGCGATCCGCATTGCGCTCGCCGCCTGCGCCTCGTAGCGCAGATAATAGGTCTTCATGCCGCGCATCACCAGGAAAGCGGCATGCGGGTCGAGCAGCATGCCGAGCAGGATCGACTCGCGCCGGATCGGCCGGATCAGTTCCGCGCGCCCGATGATGGCTCCGCCCATCACGTCGCCGTGGCCGGAGGCGTATTTGGTCAGGCTGTGCAGGAACAGGTCGATTCCGTACTGGCCGTGATTGTGGAAGCCGGCAAACGTGTTATCGAGCACCGTCAGTGCGCCATGGGCGCGCGCGGCGCGCGTGATGCGCGCGATGTCGGCGATGCGCGTGATCGGGTTGGTCGGCGATTCAAAGTACACGAGCTTGGTCGGGCGCTCAGCCAGCGCGCGCTCGATGCCCGCGTCGTCCTCGATCGACAGCATCGTGTGCGTGACGCCGAAGCGGGCAAGCAGTCCCTGGATGAGATGCAGGCTCGGTCCATAGGTCTCGACGAAGCACAGCAGGTGATCGCCCGCGCGAAGCTGCGTCAGGAGGCAGGCCGACACGGAGGCGATGCCGGACCCGAGCGCGACGCAGTCGTCGCGCCCCTGCAGTTCGGCAAGCAGCTTCTCGAGCTGGCGGGTTGTCGGATTGGCGCGGCGCGTGTAGAAATAGCCGTCGCGCTCGCCCCGATTGAAGCGCAACGCCTCATCAAGGCTCTCGAATGCGAACTTGACCGACTGGTATATCGGCGCGACGAGCGGACGGTTGTCCGCCGGAACAGGGGCTTCCGGCGGATGGTTGACGCGGGTGCGCCCCTTCATCAGATCCGCGTGGTCCAGCCCGCGGGTGTCGGAATCTCGCCGAGCTGCATGGAGACGAGCGCCGTGCGCAGTCGTCTGGTGTGCGGCCCGACGTCGCCGCTGCCGACCTTGTATTCCTTGCCGCCGGATCGCAGGAGCGTGCCGACACCGGCGAGCACCGCCGCGGTGCCGGACAGCGCGGCCTCACCGTCCCTGACCCACTCGAGCATTTCATCGACCGTGACGATCCGCTCTTCAACCTTGAAGCCGAGATCGGGCGCGATCGTCAGCAGCGAATCACGCGTGATGCCGTGCAGAAAGCTCGTGTCGAGGCTGCGGGTCAGGATCCGGCCTTCGCGTATCAGCAGGAAATTGGCCGCACCCGTTTCCTGCACTTCGCCGCCGGGGCAGAACAGCACCTGGTCGGCCTGATATTTCTGGCGAGCCGCCACCATCGGGCCGACCGCCGCCGCGTAATTGCCGCCGGTCTTGACCATGCCCATCATCGTCGCCGTTCGAGTGGCGTGCTCCTCGACGTAGATGCGAAGCGCCTTCGGGCCGGTGTCGAAGTAATCCCAGACCGGGCTCGCCAGCACGATCAGCATGACCTCGGTCGGCGGCGAGGTCGCCCCACCGACGCCAGAATTGGTGCCGATCAGCATCGGACGAAGGTACAGCGCGCCGGGGGGCTCGGGAACCTCGCTCCGCACCCGGTCGATGACGGACGTGACCATCGTCGCGAGCTGCTGGGCGTCGGGTTCCGGCATGCCGAGCAGCCGCGCGCTCTGGCGCATGCGGGCGAGGTGCCGGTCCATGCGGAAAACGTGAATGCTGCCGTCGGCCCAGCGGTAGGCCTTGAATCCCTCGAAGCAGGTACTGGCGTAGTGCAGGACGTGCGCGGCGGGCGACAGTTCGATTGGACCGGTTTTCCTCAGTTCGTGAGCTGACCAAATCCCGTCGTGCCAGGTGGCGACTGCCATCGTCGGGGCGAGCACGCTGCCGAATGCCGGCCGCGAGACCGAGGGATTCACGTTCCTGCTGTGCATGGCCTGTGCGTTCATGGGGTTTCAGTCCTGTATGAAGATGGTGGCGGGATGCTCCAGCCGTTCCTTGAGCGCCTGGATCATCGCGGCGGCGTCGAAACCGTCGACAAAACGATGATCGAACGATGACGAGAGATTCATGATGCGGCGCACGGCGATCGCCCCGTCGAGGACGATCGGTCGCAGCACGGCCTTGTTGACTCCAATGATCGCGACTTCGGGCGCGTTGATGACCGGCGTCGAAGCGATGCCGCCCAGCCGGCCGAGGCTCGTCACGGTGATCGTGGAGCCGATCAGTTCCTCGCGCGTCGACTTGTTGCTGCGGGCTGCCTCCGACACGCGACGGATTTCCGCCGCCAGGTCCGCCAGTGCGCGCGCCTCGGCATGGCGCACGACCGGCACCTTGAGCCCGTCCGGCGTCTGCGTCGCGATGCCGACGTGCACCGCGCGATGGCGGACGATCACGTTGCGCTCGGCGTCGTGCACCGCGTTGCACTGCGGGAATCCCTCCAGCACGCGCACCAGCGCCGCGACGAGAAATGGCAGGTAGGTCAGCGATGGCGCGCCCTTGCCGAGCCGGAAATTCAGGTGCTGGCGCAGTGCTTCGAGTTCGGTGACGTCCACTTCCTCGACGTAGGCGAAATGCGGAATGTTCCGCTTGGCCGCGCTCATGCGCTCGGCAATCACCCGGCGCACGCCGATAATCTTGATCTCATCCGTGCCTTCGCGCGCGGCGCGCAGGGCGGGCCGCGCGGCAGGGGTCGACTTGCCGGCGATGACCGCGTCGAGATCCCGGGCAGAGATGCGCCCGCCCGCGCCGGTGCCGCTGACTCTCGCGAGATCGACGCCTGCGTCCTGCGCCTTGCGCCGCGTTGCGGGGGAAGCCATCACGCGGGTCGTCGCTCCAAAATCCTGGTCCCCGGCGGCCGGGGCCGGCTTCACCGCTGGCGCCGCCGCCGCGGGGGCAGCCACCCTGGCGGCCGCGGGTTCCTGTGCGCTTTGGCCGGTCTCGAATGCGATCAGTTCGGCGCCGACCGCGACCATGTCGCCGGGCGCCCCGGTCAGCGAAACCACCCGGCCGCTGACCGGCGCAGGAATTTCGACGGCCGCCTTGTCGGTCATGACCTCGGCGATAATCTGGTCTTCCTTGACCGTGTCGCCGACCTTGACTTTCCATTCGACAACTTCGGCCGTGACAGTGCCTTCACCCAGATCCGGCATCTTGAAGACGTAGCGGCTCATGCAGCCTCCATCACGGCTTTCAGCGCTCGCGCGACGCGCGCCTGACCGGGGAAATACTCCCATTCGAACGCATGCGGATAAGGCGTGTCCCAGCCCGCGACCCGCAGGATGGGCGCCTGCAGGTTCCAGAAGCACTGTTCCTGGATGGTTGCCGACAGTTCGGCGCCAAAGCCGGCGAAGCGGGTTGCCTCGTGCACGATCACGCAGCGGCCGGTTCGTGCAACCGAGTTGCAGATCGTGTCGGTATCCAGCGGCACCATCGTGCGCACGTCGATGATCTCCGCGTCGAGTCCGAGGCCGCGGGCCGCGGCATCGCTGACATGCACCATGGTGCCATAGGTGACGACCGTCAGGTCGCTGCCCGGGCGCGTGATTTCCGCCCTGCCGATCGGCACCGTGAAGTGCCCGTCCGGCACTTCACCCCTGGGATGCGCGCTCCACGGCACGGCCGGCTTTCCGGGATCGCCGTCGAATGGACCGTTATAGATGCGCTTCGGCTCGAAGTAGATCACCGGATCGTCGTCTTCGATCGCGGCGATCAGGAGTCCTTTCGCATCGTAGGGATTCGAAGGCATCACGACCTTGAGTCCCGCGACATGCGCGAACAGCGCCTCCGGGCTCTGCGAGTGGGTCTGGCCGCCGCGGATGCCGCCGCCGCAGGGCGTGCGCACGGTCACCGGCGCAGAGAATTCCCCGGCGCTGCGATACCGGATGCGCGCCAGCTCGCTGACTATCTGGTCGTAGGCCGGATAGATGTAGTCCGCGAACTGGATTTCCGCGACCGGACGCAGCCCGTTGACCGCCATGCCGATCGCCGCGGCCAGGATGCCGCCCTCGGCGATCGGCGTGTCGAGCACGCGGCTTTCGCCGTACTTGCGCTGCAGGCCCTCCGTGCAGCGGAACACGCCGCCGAAATAGCCGACGTCCTCGCCGAGCACCACGACCGAAGGATCCCGGCCGAGCATGACGTCCATCGCCGAATTCAGCGCATGGATCATGTTCATCTGGGCCACGGCCTCTATTCCTCGAGTCCGGCGCGCATTTCCGCTTCCTGGCGGCGCAGGTGCGGCGGCGCTTCCTTGAACACATCCTGGAACATCAGGCCGGGATCGAGACGCGGGCCATCGGTGAGCGTGCCGTAGCTGACGGCCTCCTTCCAGGACGACGCGACGTGTTTCTCGAGTTCGGCGACGAGCGCGGAGTGGCGGTCTTCCGACCATTCGCCGAGACCGATCAGGTGCTGCTTCAGACGATCGACAGGGTCACCCAGCGGCCACCGGTCGTAATCATCCTTCGGGCGGTAGCGGGCCGGATCGTCACTGGTCGAATGCGCCGCGGCGCGATAGGTGACGTGCTCGATCAGGGTCGGTCCGCGGCCGGAGCGCGCGCGCTCCGCGGCCCAGCGGGTCACCGCATGCACCGCGAGGAAATCGTTGCCATCCACGCGTATCCCGGCGATGCCGAATCCGGGTCCGCGCGCCGCGAAGGACTGGCGTTCGCCGCCGGCATAGCCCTGGAATGTCGAGATCGCCCACTGGTTGTTGACGACGTTCAGGATCACCGGCGCCTTGTACACGGAAGCAAACAGCAGCGCATGGTGGAAATCCGCCTCGGCGCTCGAGCCCTCGCCGAGCCAGCTCACGGCGATGCTGTCCTCGCCCTTGATCGCCGCGGCCATCGCCCAGCCGACCGCCTGGGGAAATTGCGTCGCGAGATTGCCGGAGATCGAGAAGATGTTGCCTTCCGCCCAGTGGTACATGACCGGCAGCTGGCGGCCCTTGCACATGTCGCGCGTGTTGGACAGCAGCTGGCACATCAGGTCGAGCAGCGGCCGGCCGCGCACGACGTAGAGGCCCTGATTGCGGTACGACGGGAACAGCATGTCGCCGGGTGCGAGCGCCATCGCCATCGCGACCGATACGGCCTCTTCGCCGAACGAGCGCATATAGAACGAAATCTTTCCCGAGCGCTGAATGCGTTGCATGCGATCGTCGAAAACGCGGGTCAGCAGCATGTGGCGAAGCCCCGCCTGCAGCTGCTTCACGTCGAGCCCCGGATTCCAGGGGCCGACGGCCCCATGCCCGTCGTCGAGCACGCGCACCAGTTCTTCCGACAGGTAACGCGTTTCCGGCATCGGTGCGCCGGGATCCGGCCGCGCAACGGCACCCGCTGCCGACAAGCTGAGATAGCCGAAGTCCGGCGCTTCGCCGGGGCGCGCCGGCGTCTTCGGCACATGGAGGCGGGAAGGTTTGACCATCGGGGCCTCGCGATGCGGCCGGGCCGGGTTTGCAGTCGCGTATCCTACGCAGCTTATCCGGAATTGCGGGGTTTTCTTGTACTGTCCTGCAAAAAAATGGAATAATCCGTTAGACAGAGGATGAAAAGTGAAAAATAAATTTCAAGCCCTCATCGACCCGACGGACCGCCGGATTCTCGACGAGCTGCAGCGGGACGGCGCCCTGTCGGCGGCCGATGTCGCTGCGAAGGTCGGCCTGTCCACGACCACCTGCTGGCGACGGATCCAGCAGCTCGAGGAAAGCGGTGTCATCAAGAAGCGCGTCGCGCTCCTCGACCGTGAGGCGCTCGGACTCGACGTGATGGTGTACGTGCACGTGCGGCTGTCGAGCCAGGGCCGGGATGCGCTCGCGCAGTTCGAGCGCGCGGTGCGCGACCGGCCCGAGGTGCTGGATTGCTGCACGCTGACCGGCGAATGGGACTTCTGCCTGCGCATCGTCACCCACGACATGAAGGAATACGAAGCGTTCTTTCTCGACCACCTGTCGAAGATTCCGAACGTACAGTCGGTCAATTCGTCGATCGTCGTCACGGTGATCAAGGAATCGAGCGTACTCCCGCTGGCGCGCAACTGACGGGCTCAGTCGGTAAAGACGAGCTGCCGGACGTGTCCACGTCCGTAATCGAGCAGATACAGCTCGCCGTCCAGATCCTCGGCGAAAGAAGAAACCTGCAGCGGTCCGGGCGCTTCCGGTGGCACGCAGCCCGGCTGCACCAGCGGTTCGACGGTGAAGCTGTCCAGGCCGTCCGGCGCGAGCGACGCGATCATGCCGCCGAAGTCAGCGAACACATAGCGCCCCGCCATCGCCGTCGACTGGATGCCCCGGTAGACGTGCCCGCCGGTGACAGAAAATCCCAGATTGCGGCCGTATTCCGCGACGGGGTCGGTGAGGCCGGCGGTCGCGCAGCCCGTCATCGGTTCGAAGCAGTGCGCGCCTTCGCGAATGTCCCAGCCGTAGTTGGCGCCGCGCTCGACCCGGTTGATCTCTTCAAATGAGTTCTGGCCCACGTCGCCGACCCACAACTCGCCGGTCTGCCGGTCGAAACTCCAGCGCCACGGATTGCGAAAGCCGAGCGCATAGATCTCGGGGCAATCCTGCGCCCCGGTGCCGTTGACGTTGCAAGCCGGATTGCCGGCGAATGGATTGCCGGCCGCACCGGCCGGAATTCCATAAGGCGCCCCGCCCGGCTGCACGTCGACGTCGATCCGGAGCATCTTGCCGAGCAGGCGCCGCCGATTCTGCGCATTCCCCTGCGGGTCGCCCGCCCCGCCGCCGTCGCCGAGGCCGATATACAGAAATTCATCCGGTCCGAAGGCGAGATTGCCGCCGTTGTGATTGGTCGCCGGCTTGTCGACCGTCAGCAGCACACGCTCGGAATCCGCATCGAGCGTCACCCCGCCGTCGGCGCTGGTGAACTCGGATGTGATTGAGCGAAGGGTGCCGCCGGCCGTATGGCTGTAATTCACGAAGGCGCGGCCATTCACCGCGAAATCGGGGTGAAACGCCAGTCCGAGCATGCCGGCCTCATCGGAAAAGGTCACCCGCGCTCGGATGTCAAGAAAGATCTGCGTATCCGTTACGGCTTCGTCGTTGTCAAAGGCACGAATAAGCCCCGCCTGCTCCACGACGAACCAGCGTGACGCGTCGAGCGGCGCCTGCTTCATCGCGACAGGCGACTGAAATGTCAGGTCCGGAAACGAACGCGGTGTCGAGATGCCTTCGCTGCACACCGGCACCGGCACGGGCGGCGGCGGGGAATCGCCGCCGCCGCTGCCGCCACAGGCGGCAGACGCCAGGGCGAATCCGATCGGCCAGAGCCGTATTGTTCGAGATATCAACGGGTTCCTCATCACCACGATCCTCGCGTTTGCCGCGCCGTGTTCGCGCAACCGGTCGCCGCGGCATCTACGAATGACCGCGGTCAGGACCAGGAATTCAGTCGGGCCTCGCTATACCGAACGGAGTCGCTCTGCCGCGCCGGCGAGCGTCGTGTCCTCCTTGGCAAAGCAGAAACGAACCAGCCGCGCGTCGGGCGCCCGGGCACAGAAAGGCGACAGCGGGATCGCCGCCACGCCGTGCTTTCGGGCCAGTTCCTCGCAGAATTCGGTATCGGACAGAGCGGAAATCGCGGCGTAATCCGCGAGCTGGAAGTAAGTGCCGGCCGCGGGAAGCAGGCGGAAACGCGAACCTTCCATCAACCGGGAGAAAAGATCGCGGCGGGCCTGGTAGAAGGGCGCCAGTTCGAGGGGGAAGCCAGCCACCTCGCCCATGAAATCGGCGATCGCGTGTTGCATCGGCGTCGACACGGCAAACGTCAGGAACTGGTGCACCTTGCGCAGCTCGGTAGTCAGCGGCGGCGCGGCAATGCAGTAGCCGATTTTCCAGCCGGTCGCGTTATAGGTCTTGCCGAACGAGAATACCGCCAGAGCGCGCTCGCGCAGCCGCGCGCTCGACAGGACGCCGGCGTGAGACCGGCCGTCGAATACGAGCGCCTCGTACACTTCGTCGGACAGCACGTAAATATCGTGCGGCGTGAGCAGATCCGCGATGCGGTCCCAGTCGGTGGCATCGAGCACGGCACCGGTCGGGTTATGCGGCGTGTTGACGACCAGCAATCGCGTGCGCCGCGTGATGGCGGCGGCGAGCCGTTCGTGATCGATCCGGAAATCAGGCAGCGTGAGCGGAACGCGCACAGCGCGCGCACCCGCTAGCGTGACGGCCGGAGCGTAGGAGTCGTAACTGGGATCCAGCAGCACGACCTCGTCGCCTGCCCGCACGACGGCGTGGATCGCCGCGAACAGCGCCTCGGTCGCGCCCGCAGTGATGGTCACTTCGCCGGCCGGGTCCACAGTCCAGCCGTGCCGCCTGCCGACGTCACTCGCGATCGCCTCGCAGAGCGCGGGCAATCCGGCCATCGGCGCATACTGGTTGTGGCCCGACGCGAGATGCAGGGCGACCAGTTCGCGCAGCCGCGCAGGCGGATCGAAGTCGGGAAACCCCTGGCCCAGGTTGACCGCGCCGTATTCGGCGGCGAGCCGGGACATGACGGTGAAGATCGTCGTGCCGACGCCCGGAAGCTTGCTGTCCGGCGCCGGCATCAGAGGTTGGCCGCGAGCGCCTGCTGCACGTCCCGTTCGCGCCGTTTCTGCTGGCGATGCATGTAGACGCCGGCGATGGCGACGCCGATCGCGACGATCAGCACCAGAATCGATGCCAGCGCATTGATGTCGGGACTGACGCCGAGGCGCACCTTCGAGAAAATGACGAGCGGCAGCGTGCTCGAGCCCGGGCCCGTCACGAAACTCGTGATCACGAGATCGTCCCAGGACAGCGTAAACGCCAGCAGCCAGCCGGCGAGAATGGCGGGGCGGATGATCGGCAGCGTGATCAGGAAGAAAACCATGGCGGGGCGCGCACCGAGGTCCATCGCCGCTTCCTCGAGCGATTCGTCGAGCGTCGACAGTCGTGACTGAACGACGACGGTGACGTACGCCATCGAAAAGGTCATGTGCGCAATCGTGATCGTGGTGGCGCCGCGGCCCCCGGGCCATCCGAACACCTGCTCCATCGCGACGAACAGCAGGAGCAGCGACAGGCCGGTGATCACCTCGGGCATGACCAGCGGCGCGGTCGCCATACCGGTCAGCAGCGGCCGTCCCCGGAAACGGCCGAATCGCGCAAGCGCCAGGCCGGCGAGCGTGCCGAGGATCGTCGCGCCGGTCGCGTTCATGGCGGCTATCTTGAACGACAGCAAGGCAGCGCCCAGCAGCTGTTCGTTCTGGAACAGCGCCGCGTACCACTTCGTCGAAAACCCGCCCCAGACGGTCACCAGCCGCGATTCGTTGAAGGAATAGAAGATCAGCAGCAGGATCGGTATGTACAGGAACAGGAATCCCGCGATCAGCATTGCGGGCACGAACACCGGCCGCCGGCGCGTCACCGGTGCACTCCCAGCTGCTGACCCTGGAACCGCTGCAGGATCATGATCGGCACGACCAGCAGCAGCAGCATCGCGATCGCCACCGCACTCGCGATTGGCCAGTCCCGGTTATTGAAGAATTCCTCCCACAGCACCCGCCCGATCATCAGCGTGTCCGGACCGCCGAGCAGCGCCGGGATGACGAACTCGCCGACCGCCGGAATGAACACCAGCATGCAGCCCGCGATGATGCCGGTCAGGGTCAGCGGCACCGTAATCCGGAAAAACGCCTTGACCGGTCGACAGCCGAGGTCCGCCGCCGCCTCCAGCAGCGTCAGGTCGAGTTTCTCGATCGCCGTGTAGAGCGGCAGCACCATGAACGGCAGGTAGGAATACACGATGCCGATGTACACGGCGAAATTCGTCTGCAGCATCACGATGGGCTCGTCGATGACGCCGGTCCACATCAGGAAGTTGTTGATGACGCCATTGTTCTTGAGGATGCCGATCCAGGCGTAAACCCGGAGCAGGAATGAAGTCCAGAACGGCAGCATCACGAGCAGCAGCAGGAGGTTGCGCCAGGCGGGCGAACTTCTCGCGATGCCATACGCCATCGGATAGCCGATCAGCAGGCACAGGATGGTGGATATTCCGGCGGTCAGGATCGAATTGAGGTAGGCATTGCGGTAAAGCGCGTCCTCCCACAGGAACGTGTAATTCGCGAAGTTGACCTTGAGCTCGACGAGTTGCCCGGAGGCCCAGACCAGCAGCGGTTCATACGGCGGCATTCCCATGCGCATGTCCGAGACGGAAATCTTGAGCACGATCAGGAATGGCACGAGGAAGAACAGCAGCAGCCAGAGATACGGAACGCCCGTGACGACGGTCCGTCCGCTGAGGCGCGCGAGCAAGCGGCTCATTGCGTGACCACGACCGGGCTCGAGGAGGCCCAGGTCAGCCAGACCGCGTCTTCCCACCGGATCCGGTCGGCAGCGCCATGGCGAAGCGAGTTCGGCTGCGTCACGCGCATCTGTCGGCCGCCGGCGAGCCGCACCAGGTAGACCGACTGGTCCCCCCGATAGGCGATTTCCGAAACTACCCCCTGCACACGGTTGTCGCCGTTGCCTTCCGGCCGCTCCCGGGAAACCAGGATCTTCTCCGGACGGAGCGCCACCCAGACCGTTGCATCCGGCGGCGCGCTGACGCCATGACCGACGTGGAAGACGCCGCCGAGTTCGTCCGACCTGACCCGGACGAAATCCGGCTCGTCTTCGATCAGCCGGCCCTCGAACAGATTGACCGAGCCGATGAAATCGGCGACGAAACGCGACGCCGGATACTCGTAGATGTCACTCGGCGAGCCCACCTGCACGATCTCACCGTGATTCATCACGCCGATGCGCGAGGCCAGCGTCATTGCCTCCTCCTGGTCATGCGTGACGACCACGAACGTGACGCCGAGCGATTCCTGGATGTTGATCAGCTCGAATTGCGTGTGCTCGCGCAGTTTCCGGTCGAGCGCGGCCAGCGGCTCGTCGAGCAGCAGCAGTTTTGGACGTTTCACCAGCGAACGCGCGAGCGCGACCCGCTGGCGCTGGCCGCCCGAGAGCTGGTGCGGCATACGCTCGGCATAAGATTCCATGCGGACGAGCTTCAGGATCTCGCCGACACGATCGCCGATTTCACTCTTCGGCAGCCGGTCCTGGCGCAGGCCGAACGCAACGTTCTTCCGCACCGACATGTGCGGAAAGAGCGCGTAGGACTGGAACATCATGTTCACCGGCCGCTCGTACGGGGGCATCGACGTCACGTCCACGCCGTCGATCCGGATCGAGCCGGCGGTCGGCGACTCGAAGCCCGCCATCATCCGGAGCAGCGTCGTCTTGCCGCATCCCGATCCGCCCAGCAGGCAGAAGATCTCTCCGCGATAGATGTTGAGCGACACGTCGTCGACCGCGACGAAATCGCCAAACTTCTTGGTCAGCTTGTCGATTCGCACGTACGGACTGACGCCCTTATCCTTCCAGGGCTCGCCGCTTTGTTCCGGTCGCGCGTTGGTCATGACGTCGAATCCCCTGCCGAAACTAACGCGAGCCTACTGCCCCGTCTTGATCCGAGTCCACGCGCGATTCTGAGCGCGGCTGAACTCCTGCGACTTCAGTCCGGATGGATGCAGTTTTTTCCTGACCTCTTCGGTCGGATATACCGCCGGGTCCTGCCTGAGCGCATCGTTGATGAATGGCAGCGAGGCTGCGTTGCCGTTCGCATACCCGATGTCGTTACTGACGCCTGCGATCACCGCGGGCTCCATTAGGAAATTGAGGAACGCATGCGCATTGCCCGCATGCGGCGCATCGCCCGGAATCGCCACGAGGTCGAACCAGATGGTTGCGCCTTCTTTGGGAATTACATAGACAACTTCCACCGGTGTCGCGGCCGCGGCGCCGCGTGATCGCGCCTGCAGGATGAGGCCGTTCCAGCTGAGTGAGACGCAGATCTCGCCGCTTGCCAGGTCGTTGACGTGCTGTGACGAACTAAAGTACCGGACGTAAGGGCGCACGGTCGTCAATAACTTCTCCGCCGCCGCAAGGTCCTCCGCCTTTTCGCTGTTTGGGTCACGGCCCAGATAGATGCGTGCAGCCTCAAAGACGTCCTCCGGGGCATCCAGCATCGAAATACCGCACTTCGCAAGCTTGGCCGCGACGGCCGGATCAAACATGGCGTCCCAACTGTCGATCCCGCCGGTGCCGAGCGCGTTCTCAACCATCGTTACGTTGTAGCCGATGCCCGTCGTCCCCCACATGTAGTTGATTGAGTGCCCGTTGCCCGGATCGTTGACGGCAACGCGCTGCGTGATTTCCGCGTCCATGTTGACAAGATTCGGCAGTTTTGACCGATCGAGCTTCAGGAACACTCCGGCCTTGATCATTCGCTCCAAAAAGTTTGCCGAGGGAAAGACGACGTCGTAGTCCGTGTGTCCGGTCAGCAACTTGGTCTCAAGGACTTCGTTGGAATCGTAGGTGTCGTAAGTCACCTGGATGCCAGTCTGCGCCTCGAAGTCGGCGATCGTCGTCCGGCCGATGTAGTCGGCCCAGTTGTAGACATGGAGGACCTTGTCCTCGGTACCGTCCGACAGTTCGGCCGTCTCGTTGTTTCCGCCGCCACAAGCCGCGAGCAGCACGAGCGAGGCAAGCAGGGCGAGGCGGGCCGCACCGCGCAGGTATTCACTCATGGGTGGCGGCTGCTGCCTATTGTCCGGTGCGGATGCGCGTCCAGCTACGGTTCGACTCGCGGCTGTATTCCGGCGATTCGGCGAGATCGGGGTGCAGCCTGGCCCTGACGGCGGCACTCGGATAAATGGCCTCGTCCGCGCGCACCTGGGGATCGATCAACGGCAGCGACGCCGCATTGCCATTGGCGAATCTGACCTTGTTCGAGACCTTCGCGATCACCTCGGGGTCCATCATGTAGTTGAGAAACTGGTGGGCGTTGTCTGGATGCGGCGCATCGGCCGGTATCGCGAACATGTCGAAGTAGTTGATTGCGCCTTCCTTCGGAATCGCATAAGCGATCCGGACCGGTTTCGCCGCCTCGGCGCCGCGGTCGCGGGCCTGCAGCACGTCGCCGTTCCAGCCGAGCGCGACGCAGATTTCGCCCGCCGCAAGATCGATGATGTAGGACGACGAGTGGAAATACTTGACGTGCGGACGCACTTTCATCAACGTCTCTTCGAGGATCGCGAGATCCTCGAGTTTCTCGCTGTTGGGGTCGAGGCCACGGTAGATCGCGACCGAGGCGAACACGTCGGTCGGCGAATCCAGCATCGCGATACCGCATTTCGCGAGCCTGGCGGCTTTGTCCGGCTCGAATATCGCGCTCCAGCTGTCGATGGTGTCGGTGCCAAGCGCCTTTTTCACCATGTCGACGTTGAATCCGATGCCGACCGTGCCCCACAGGTACGTTATGGAATGATCATTGCCCGGATCGTGCAGCGCCGTGCGCTTCATGATGTCCGGGTCCATGTTGACCAGATTCGGCAGCTTCGACTTGTCCAGCTTCAGGAACACGCCTGCATGGATCTGCCGCTCCAGGAACGGCGCGGTCGGCACGACCACGTCGTATCCGGACCGGCCCGCAAGCAGCCTGGTTTCGAGGACCTCGTTCGAGTCGAACAGATCCTCGGTGATCTTGATGCCGGTCCTCGCCTCGAAATCCGCGAGTGTCGTCGGTCCGATGTAGTCGGACCAGTTCAGGATATGGAGGACTTTCGCTTCGGGCGCGGCCG
>Ga0302046_10002678_pt1 | contig 16525 bp, 15 predicted proteins | sample RVTome_11_FD_200261 | JGI IMG/M metagenome (GOLD analysis project Ga0302046, IMG submission 200261) | Soil microbial communities from uranium-contaminated site in the Upper Colorado River Basin, Wyoming, United States - RVT147D111 (version 2) ...
CGACGCCGAGGCCCGGTGAGGCGCGCGCCATGTTGGAGCCGACCGTCACCGCCCACATGGCGAGCTGGTCCCAGGGCAGCAGGTAACCGGTGAACGAGAACAGCAGAGTCAGCACCAGCAGAATGACGCCGACCACCCAGTTGAACTCCCGCGGCGGCTTGTACGAGCCGGTCAGGAACACCCGCAGCATGTGCAGCCACACGGTAATGACCATCAGGTGGGCGGCCCAGCGGTGCATCTCGCGCATCAGACCGAGGGTCGCCGACTCGGCGAGGTCGAGCATGTCGGGGTAGGCGTGCTGCGCGGTCGGCCGGTAGTAGAACATCAGCAGGATGCCGGTGACCGTCAGCGACAGGAACAGGAAGAACGACAGCCCGCCCATGCACCAGGTGTAGGAGATCCGCAGCCCCTGCTTGCGCATCCGCACCGGGTGGAGGTGCAGAAAGACGTTGGTCAGCACCGCCAGCGCCCGGTTCTTGGGGTCCTTGGGCATCTTGTGGCGGAACACCGACTTCCACACCGGCGTCCGGGTGAGATCGGAGAACCATGTCTTGAGGCGACTCATCGGCGATTGCTCCCTCGAAGCATCACGTATAGAGCAGGAAAGAACGCGGGTCGTCCCAGCCGCCCTGCTCGTAGAGGAACTTCAGTGACTTGTCGATCTCGATCTGGCCGTCGTCGGCCAGCGTGATGGCGGCGCGCTCCAACGGCCGCGGCGCCGGCCCTTCGAAGTTGATCCCCGTCATGTAGAAGCCGCTGCCGTGGCAGGGGCACTTGAACTTGTTCTCGTTGGCCAGCCAGTTGGGCGTGCAGCCGAGGTGCGTGCATACCGAGATCAGCGCGTAGAAGCCTTGCTCGTTGCGGATCACCCAGACCCCGTAGCGGTTCTTGAACTGGGTCGAGACCTCGCCGACCTGGAAGTCGCCGGGAAAGCCGATCTTGAACTGCTGCGGCGGCTCATACAGGACGTTGGGATAGAGGAATCGGACGGTGCCGCCGAGCACCACGCCGACGGCCGCGGCGAAGGATGCCCAGGCGATGCCGAGCCAGGGGATCGACTGCAGGAACTCGCGGCGGTCGGGCCGCGGCGGGGCGGCGTCCTTGTCGGCGGTGGCTTGACCTGCGTTGCTATCGGCCATCTTGTTCGTCTCGGTCGGTCGGGTGCAGCCGGCGCCTCACGGGTGAGACAGCCGGGAGATTGAGATCAGCGCGGCGCGGGCGGCCTCGCGGACGCGCCCGTCCGGGTCGTCGTCGCGGATTCCGGTGAGCTCGGGCTCGGCGTTCCGGGCGCCCAGCATGCCCAGGGCTTGAATGGCGGCGATCATCGCGTCCTGGACCTGCTGGGCGTCCAGCTCGCCGTGCGCCTCCAGGTAACCACGATCGAGCATCTGTTTCAGCTCCCCGAGCCCGGCATCGTCCCCGAGCCGGGCGAGGGCGACGGCGGCGTTCCAGCGCACCTGGCTGGTGGTGTCGTTGAGCGCCACTTGCAGCGGAACGATGGCGGCGTCGTTGTCGAGCGTCCCGAGGACGTAGGCGGCCAGGCTGCGGACTCCGGTGTCCTCGTCGCCGAGGCGATCGACGACGTCGCCGGTGGCGTCGCCGGCCGCGGGGGCGCCGATGTTGGCCAGCGAGAAGAGAGCATTGACGCGCACCTCGGCGTCGGGATCGTCGAGATGGCTGGCGAGAACCGGCACCGACGAGGGGTGCCCGACGCGGCCCAGCGCCAGCAGCAGGAACTTGCGGACCTCCGGATCGGCGGCGTTGGGGTGTTCGAGGGTGAGGGCGATCCGTCGCGCCACCTCGGGGTCGCCGCGCAGGCTCTCGTCCTGGAGCTTGTTGGCGAGGCCGAAGGCCCCTTGCCAGGGCTCGTTGATGCCGCCGCCTGTGACCTCCGCCAGATACTGCTCGACGGTCTTGTCCTCGTGGGCGATGAGGCCGAAGAGCATGAAGACCGCCACGGCGCCGATGACCAGCAGCAGCGGCAGGATGAAGAAGCCCAGGGCGACCCGCATCGGACTCGAGTCGGCGCCGTCTTCCGGACGCTCGATGTCTTGCAGCGCACTCGTCTCTTTCATCGTCGTCTGGAGTCCCCGCCTGGCCAGCAGGAAAGCTACTGGACACCCCGGTTGCTGTCAAACGGTCGAGACTCGGCGGCGCGGGCGTCCGCGGTCGCGTCGTCGGGCGCCTCCAGGCCCAGCTCCTGCCGCGACTCGCGGCGAAAGCGCTCGGCGAGCAGCGGGTCGTGGGCGCGGTGGGCAGGGTTGTGCTCGAAGCCGCGGTGAATGGCGTCGCAGCCGTAGCAGACGGTGATCTCCGGGACCACGTAGTAGAGGCCGTAGTCGATGCCCATGCAGGCCACCAGGCTGAGCCCGTAGGTCCAGGGCGAGAGCACGGCGCCGACCACGACGATCGCCACGCCCAGCTTGCGGTTGAAGTCCTTCTGCGAGTACAGGCGCTTGCCGCCGCAGGCGATGCAGACGTCGACGGGGTCGCGCAGACGGCCGGTCTCGTCGAAGGCCGCCGCCGCCATCGGTTGCGAGTGACCGCAATGCCCGCAGGTGAGCGTGTGAACTGGGCTGGTCCCGTCGGCTCTCGCCGCCGTCCCGGCACCCGCCGCGCCCGTCGGCTCCGCCGGGAAGTCATGCTCGTCGGGGCGCTCGCAGGCGTCGCAGCGCCAGTCGACGCTATGGCTCATGTCCGAGCCTCCGGCCAGCGCGAACGCCGTGATTGCGGAATGCGGATGTCGCGCAGCAACGGCCGCTTCAGCGCCGGCATGTCTCGCGAAAGGCACGCTCCAGAGCGCCCGATACGGCGCCGGCTGATGCGCCGCCCCGATGAGCGACGCGCCGCTCTCAGTAGGGTTGGCCGGTGGCCAGCGACAGGTAGATGCATATCGTCTCTCCGAAGAGCACGAACACCACGGCGGCGTAGAGGATCCCGGTGGCCGACTGAATCGAGCGGATCTCCACCGTCTTCCAGGTCATCCAGGCGAGGCCGATCGGCGCCAGCACGCCGAGGAACGCCCGCATGGCGACGAACAGCGCGTTGCCGAGCGTGAAGGCGCGCGCCAGGCCCCCCTCCATCGACGTCCACTCCGGCCAGTGATAGGCGACGACGCCGGCCATCGAGAGCAGGACCAGCGCCTCGCTGGCGGCGAACAGCGCCAGCACCCGTTGCAGCGGCGCCAACGGCATGCGCGGCTCGACCAGGTACCAGTGTGCCAGCAGCATGGCGAACAGCACCGAGCCGACCGCGGGGACGACGCCGGCGAGGCCGGCGGCGTACAACGCCCGGCCGAAGCCGCTCGACGCGGCGGATCCGGTGATGACGGGATCGGCCGCCACCCCCAGCAACCCGGCGATCGCCGCGCCGGTGAGCACGGCGAACCGGGGCCGGGCGCCGGCTCGCAGGCCGCTGCCGAAGATCACCAGGCCGACCCCCGAGAGCCCGTAGCCGGCGGCCGCGACCGTTCCCAACGGCGGCATCGATGCCGCTGCGGGGCCGAAGCGCAAGCCGAAGCCGAGGGCGAGCCCCGCGACGGCGATCAAGAGCGTCATCCGGTAGAAGCCGGGGCCAGCGGGCGCCCGCGCGACGGCCGCCGAACCGAGCATGCCGACGGCAGTGTGGACAAGGAGAATGGCGACCGCGGCGGCGAGCATTCGGGCAGTCTAACGCAGGGTCGAATCCTTCGCTGGCTGCGTCGACCCTGTTCGACGAAGTCGCCGGTATCGTCCTCGTCAGCAGGATCGAATGCTCCGCCCACCGGACCGGCGTGGCTTGCGGCCGGCCGCCCCCGGGCCGAGAATCCAGACGAGGGGCTCGGGCCGCGGCTCGCATCGCCGGGTGGCCGCGCCCGTTGCCCAAGGGCCGTGGGAAAGCGGCCGGGACCCGACGCGAGGCAGCCGTGACGATCGACCGACAGAGCTTGTACCGCAGCCTGGCGAGGCCGGCCGACTCGCGCATCCTCTACTACGTCATCGACGGGATCGGCGGCCTGCCGCGCGAGCCGGGCGGCGGCACCGAGCTGGAGGCCGCGGTCACCCCGACGCTCGACCGGCTGGCCGACGAGGGCTCCACCGGCCTGATCACCCCGGTCGCTCCCGGCGTCGCGCCCGGCAGCGGTCCGGGCCACCTCTCGTTGTTCGGCTTCGATCCGCTGGCCACGCTGGTCGGCCGCGGCGTGCTGGAGACGCTCGGCATCGGCTTCGAGCTGCGGCCCGGCGACGTCGCCGCGCGCATCAACTTCTGCACCCTCGACGGCCGTGGCAACGTCACCGACCGGCGCGCCGGGCGGATCTCCTCGGAGGTCGGCGCGCCGCTGGCCGAACGTCTCGACGGCATCGAGGTTGGCGGCGACGTCACCTGTCTCGTCCGTCACGTCAAGGAGTATCGCGCCTGCGTGATCTTCCGCGGCGCCGGCCTCGACGGCCGCATCGCCGACACCGACCCGCAGGTCACCGGTGTTCCTCCAGAGGTGCCGGTACACCTCGATCCGGCGGCGGAGCGGACCGCGCAACTGGCGGCGGAGTTCATCGCCGCGGCGACCGCCCGGCTGGCAGGCGAGGAGCGCGCCAACGGGATCCTGTTGCGCGGCTTCGATTCTTTCCACGGTCTCCCCGGCCTCGAGGAGCTCTACCGGTTGAAGGCGGCGGCGGTGGCCGCCTACCCGATGTACCGGGGCGTGGCGCGCGCCGTCGGGATGACGGTCTTCGAGTCCGCGGACACGCTCGCCAGCCGCGTCGAGCTGACCCGCGAGGCCCTCGGCGCGCACGATTTCGTCTTCGTCCACTTCAAGGCCACCGACAGCCGCGGCGAGGACGGCGACTTCGACGCCAAGGTCGAGCAGATCGAGGCCGCCGACCAGACGCTCGCCGCCCTTCTGGCGCTCGACTTCGACGTCGTGGCGGTCACCGGCGACCACTCGACGCCGGCCACCTACCGGGCCCACTCCTGGCACCCGATCCCGGTGTTGATCTGGGGCCCGCACTGCCGCGCCAACGGTGCGACCGGTTTCGGCGAGACCGCCTGCCTGCAGGGCGCCCTCGGCCAGATCCGCAGCATGGACGTGCTGCCGCTGGTGCTCGCCCAGGCCGGCCGCCTCGAGAAGTTCGGCGCGTGAGCGCAAGGGCAGTGCAACTCGGGAAGGAGCCGTGACGATGGCTCCGGCATCGCCTGCGTCGCTGCTCTTTGCATCCGCCACCATCCCGCCGCCACAAACATCACCGTACTTACGGTACGGAACACTTGGTCCATGGATCGTCCGCCTGGATGCGCGAAGCGCGTGCCTCATCGGCGAGCTCTTCGCGCATTCCCCTTCGAAAAGGGTGGGAGATATCCCACGTCCTGGGGAATGAACGGTCCCGCCAGGACGATGGACGGTCAGCTGCCGGCGAGCAGCGCAGCTGCCGTTTCGAGGTCGGCGGGAGTGTTGACATTCAGCAGCGTGCGGACGGGATCGCCGTGGGCCCGCAGCGCATCTTCCTCGATGGCGACGGCGAGCTCGTCGAGCAGGCCTTGCAGCCCGCCCTGGCCGGCGTCGAGGCGGCGCCGGAGGGGCTCGAGGGTGGCGGTGGAGTAGGCGGCGCACAGCGGGTGCCAGCGGTCCGCCCAGCGCGGCGCGGCGATCGCGGCCCCGGCCCGGACTCTATCGAGGGCATCGATCAGGAGGCCCGCGGGGACGAGTGGCAAGTCGAGAGCCAGCACGACGATCGGCGCGGGAGCGGCCCCGGTGAGCGCCGCCTCGATGCCGGCGGCCGGCCCGCCATTGGCGCGCAGATCGGGCCACAGCGGCCACTCGAGGCCGGCGATCGCCTCTCCGCCAGCCTGGATGCATTCGCCGTCATCCGGAGCGCATTCATCGACGACCTGTCGTAGCGTCGCTGCGGTCCGTTCCGCCAGCGTCAGGCCGGCGAGGACGACGGCGGCCTTGGGGCTGCCCATGCGCCGACTGCCGCCGCCGGCCAGCAAGGCGCCGACGACCCCTGCGCTCATAGTGCCGCCGGCTTGACGCCGTGGCCGCTGAGCACGACGAGAGCGTCGGCGCCGTCGCCCGCCGCCGCGTGGCCGGCCAACGCCACGGCTCCGGTGGGCTCGACCCAGAGGCCGTCGGCCAGCAGTCGTTCCTGGGCCGCGCGGATCTCCTGGTTGCCGACCACGACCACCCGGCCGCCGGACTCGCGGATCGCCGCGGCGACGGCGGCCTCGCGGACCGGCGCCGGGATGGCGATGCCGTCGGCGATGCTCGGCACGTCGTCTTCCCGCGGCGGCGGCGGATCACCTGCGGCGCCGCTCGCCGACCACAGGGGCGCCGCCGTGCGGTGCTGGACAGCGATGATCGCCGGCGCCCGGAACCCGGGTCGCGCCGCGGCCAGCTCGCCGAACCCCTGCCGGAGGCCGAGCACCAGCGAGCCCTGGCCGGCGGGCACGTAGACGCGCGGTGGCGGGCGGTCTCCGTGCTCCTCCCACCACTGGAACGCCAGGGTCTTGGTCCCCTCCAGGAACATCGGGTTCCAGGCGTGGCTGCAGTAGGTGCCGGCGGCGTCGGCGATCGCCGCATCGGTGGCGCGCGGCCGCGGCCCCTCGACCTCGACGAGCTCGGCGCCGGCGGCGCGCAGGAAGTCCTTCTTGGCCGCCGGGGCGGAGGCCGGGACGTAGACGCGGCAGGCGAGGCCGGCCGCCGCCGCGTAGGCGGCGAGAGCGCCGCCGGCGTTGCCCGACGAGTCCTCGATCAGAGGAGGCGAAGCGGCCAGGCCGGCCCAGGCGGCGAGCACAGCGGCGCCGCGGGCCTTGAACGACGCGGTGGGCTCGAGGTGGGCGAGGGCCGCGATCGGCCCGTCGCTCAGCCGCCGCCAGCCGCCGGCGCCCTCGCCAAGGGTCGGTTGCGGCGCGTCCTCCGGCAGGCGGATCTGCTGCCGGTAGCGCCACACGCCCGAGCCGTCGGGATCGATGGATTCGCGGTCGAATGGCGGTCCCGGCGGCAGGCTCCAGGGGCCGCCGCAGGCGCAGCGCCAGCCGCTCGGCGCCAGCGCCAGCGTAGTTGCCGCGCAGCTCTCGCAGACGAAGTCGGGGCTCACAGCATGGCGAATAGCACGCACCCGGGTCCTCTGCAACAATACCGCCATGCTCAAGAAGCCCCGCCTGTTCACCGCCGGCCCGACGCCGCTGCATCCCGAGGCCATTCGGGCCGGCGCCGGCGACGTGCCGTACCATCGCTCGCCGGCCTTCGCCGGGCGCTTCGAGCGCGTCCAGGCCGGCCTCCGCGCCGCCTTCCGCACCGAGTCGCCGCTGGCCGTGCTGGCCACCTCGGGGACCGGCGCCATGGAGGCGTCGGTCGCCAGCCTGTTCGCCGCCGGCGATCGCGTCGTGGTGGTCGCCGCCGGCAAGTTCGGCGAGCGTTGGGGCGAGATCGCGGCCGCCTACGGGCTCGATACCGTGCTCCTGAAGCTGGCGCCGGGGCAGCCGCTGGAGCCGGAGGCGGTCGCCGAGCGGATCGAGGCCGCGGCGCCCGTCCGCGGCCTGCTGCTGACTGCCAGCGAGACCTCGACCGGCACCGCCTTCGACGTCCGCGCCCTCACCGAGGCGGCCCGCCGGGCGGCCCCGGAGATCGTCGTCGCCGTCGACGCCATCACCGCCGTGGGGGCGATGCCGATCGAAACCGACGCCTGGGGCCTGGACGCGGTCGCCGGCGGCAGCCAGAAGGCCTTCATGGTCCCGCCCGGACTCGCCTTCGTGGCCTGCTCGCCGCGCGGCTGGGAGCTGGTCGACAACCGCTCCTCGACGCCGCGCTACTACCTGGACCTGCGCCGCTACGCCGCCTCCGCCGCCAGGTCGCAGACGCCGTTCACCCCGGCGATCGGCTTGCTGCTGGCGCTCGAGGCCGCCCTCGACGCCATCGACGAGAGCGGCGGCATCGCCGCCCTCGAGGACAACGCCGCCCGCCTGGCGGCGGCCTGCCGCGCCGCGGCGCCGGCGCTCGGGCTCGAGTTGCTGGCCCCCGCCGCTCCGAGCCCGGCGGTGACCGCCATCCGCGCCCCGGTTCCCGGCAGCGCCCCGGAGATCGTCGCCGCCATGCGCGACCGCTTCGGCGCTCAGCTATCCGGCGGCCAGGGCGACCTCAAGCCCGATATCTTCCGCATCGGCCACATCGGCTACGTCGACGACCTCGACCTGCTCGGCCTGCTCGCCGGTCTCGAAAGCGTGCTGATCGACCGCGGCCACGGCCTGCAGCGCGGCGCCGGCGTCGCCGCGGCCGCCGCCAGCCTCGCCGGCGAGGCGCCGCCGGCCGCCCTCCCGACGGGCCCGGAATGAGAGGGGGCCGCCCCCGGGTCCTGGTCTGCGGGACGCTCAAGGGCCGCGGATTGGAGATCCTCGAGTCCGGCGGCTGCGAGGTCGACCACCGGCCCGACCACCCGTCGGGCTCGCTGGCCGACGCCATCGCCCCGTTCGAGGCGGTCATCGTCCACTCCGGCCACCTGGTCGACGCCGCCACGATCGCCGCCGGCAAGAGCTTGCGGGTGGTCGGCCGCGCCGGGGTCGGCGTCGACAACATCGACCTGGAGGCGGCGACGGCGGCCGGGGTCCTGGTCATGAACCTCCCCTGGGGCAACACGGTCACCGCCGCCGAGCACACCGTGGCGCTGATGCTGGCGCTGGCCCGCAACGTCCCCCAGGCCGCCGCGGCGCTGCGCGCCGGCGTCTGGGACCGCAAGCCCTACCTGGGGGTCGAGCTGGAGGGCAAGAAGCTCGGCATCGTCGGCTTCGGCCGCATCGGCCGCGAGGTGGCGCGCCGCGCCCAGGCCCTGGAGATGCAGGTCGTCGCCTTCGACCCGTACATGTCGGCGCGGGTCGCCGCCGACCTGGGCATCGAGCTGGTCGAGCTCGACGAGCTGCTGCCGATCGTTGACGTGCTCACCCTCCACGTGCCGCTCAGCGCGGAGACCCGCCACCTGATCGACGCCGAGGCGCTGGCGAAGATGAAGCCGGGCGCCCGTCTCATCAACTGCGCCCGCGGCGGCCTGGTCGATGAAGGGGCGCTGCTGGCGGCGCTGGAGTCGGGGCACATCGCCGGGGCGGCGTTCGACGTCTTCGAGAACGAGCCCGAGCCGGACCCCTCGCTGCTCGCCCACCCGCGCTTCATCGGCACGCCGCACCTCGGCGGCGCGACGCTCGAGGCGCAGGAAAAGGTCGGCGAGGGGATCGCCCGGCAGGTCGTCGAGTTTCTACGCGACGGCGCCATCCACCACGCCATCAACGTGCAGGCGCTGCCGCCGGAGGAGCAGCGGCCGATGCTGCCCTACATGGACCTGGCGCGGCGGCTCGGCTCGATGCTGTCGCAGTGCTTCACCGGCATCGAGACGCTGCGCATCGAGTACTTCGGCGAGCTCACCCGCTACACCACCAGGCCGGTCAGCGCCGCCGCCCTGGTCGGCTTCTTCGAGCCCCACCTCGCCGAGCAGGTCAACCCGGTCAACGTCTGGAACGTCGCCCGTGACCGCGGCATCGAGGTGGAGGAGGCGAGCAGCAGCGCGGCGAGCGGCTACGCCAGCCTGCTGCGGGTGGTGGGCAAGGGGCAGGGCGGCGAGCATGCGCTCGCCGGCACCGTCTTCGACGCGGAGCGCCCGCGGGTGGTCGAGCTCGACGGGCTGCCGATCGAGCTCACCCCGGAGGGCCACCTGCTGCTGTTTGCCAACGACGACCGGCCGGGGGTGGTCGGGGCCGTCGGCGCCTTTCTCGGCGACCGTGGCGTCAACATCGCCGAGGTGCGGCTGGCGCGGGCCCCCGGCGCGGAGACGGCGATCGCCGTGATGACGCTGGACTCGGCGCTCGACGCGGAGACGCTGGAGGCGTTCGAGGAGCTCGAGGTGATCAAGTGGGCGCGCTTCGTGACCTTGTAGGGAGGGTGGAGAGAGAGGCGGGAAACGGGCCGGCGGCAAGCGGGCAGGGCACGGGCTGGGCGTTTCTTGCTCGCGGGGAGGTCGCGTGTAAGAATCGCGCTCGCCGCCGTGCGGGCCGCGAAAACTACGGGATCGAGCACAATGGCTGTCGCGAGCATCACCCCGCCCGCCGAGGGCGCCAAGATCACGGTCGAGAACGGCAAGCTGGTCGTCCCCAACAACCCGATCATCCCCTACATCGAAGGCGACGGGATCGGCGCCGACCTGTGGGTCGCCGCCCACACGGTCTTCGACGGCGCCGTCGCCCACGCCTACGGCGGCGAGCGCAAGATCGCCTGGATGGAGATCCCGGTGGGGGAGAAGGCCTACGCCGAGCTCGGCGAGCACCTGCCGCAGCTGTCGCTCGACGCCATCAGCGACTACAAGGTCGCCATCAAGGGGCCGCTCACCACGCCGGTCGGCGGCGGCATCCGCTCGCTGAACGTCGCCATGCGCCAGCGTCTCGACCTGTATGCCTGCGTGCGCCCGGTCAAGTACTACAAGGGCACGCCGTCCCCGGTGAAAAGCCCCGAGAAGCTCGACATCGTCATCTTCCGCGAGAACACCGAAGACGTCTACGCCGGCATCGAGTGGGCCGAGGGCACGCCCGAGTGCAAGAAGGTGATCGACTTCCTGACTTCTGAGATGGGCGTCACGATTCGCCCCGACAGCGGCATCGGCATCAAGCCGATGTCGATCACCGGCACCAAGCAGCTGGTGCGCAAGGCGATCCGCTACGCGATCGACGAGAAGCGCGAAAGCGTCACCCTGGTGCACAAGGGCAACATCATGAAGTACACGGAGGGCGCCTTCCGGGTGTGGGGTTACGAGCTGGCAAAAGAAGAGTTCGGCGACGCCACGATCACCGAGGACGAGGTCTGGGACAAGCACGGCGGCAAGGTGCCGGCCGGCAAGATCCTGATCAAGGACCGCATCGCCGACGCCATGTTCCAGCAGCTGCTCACCCGCCCGGATGAGTACGATGTCGTGGCGACGCCCAACCTCACCGGCGACTACATGTCCGACGCCGCCGCCGCCCAGATCGGCGGCCTGGGGATCGCCCCGGGAGCCAACATCGGCGACGAGGTGGCGCTCTTCGAGCCGACCCACGGCTCGGCGCCCAAGTATACCGGCCAGGACAAGGTCAACCCGAGCTCGCTGATCCTTTCCGGCGTGATGATGTTCAAGTACATGGGCTGGCCCGAAGCCGGGCTGGCGATCGAGGACGCTCTCGAGCGCACCATCCAGGCCAAGACGGTCACCTACGACCTCGAGCGGCTGATGGAGGGCGCGACGACGCTCAAGTGCTCGGAGTTCGGCGAAGCGATCGTCTCCAACATGGAGTGAACGCCATGGCGCGCAAAAAAGTAACCGTAGTCGGCGCCGGCCACGTCGGCGCCACCACGGCGCTGGCCATTGTCAACAGGGGGCTGGCCGACGTCGTGCTGACCGACATCATCGAGGGCATGCCCCAGGGCAAGGCGCTCGACATGATGGAGGCGACGCCGCTCATCGGCCACGACGCCGAGATCACCGGCTCCAACAACTACGTCGACACCCAGGGGTCCGACATCGTGGTGATCACCGCCGGCCTGGCTCGCAAGCCGGGGATGAGCCGCGACGACCTGCTGTTCAAGAACGCCGAGATCATCGGCGGCGTCGTCGGCGAGGTGGCGAAGTACTCGCCCGACTCGATCATCATCATGGTCACCAACCCGCTCGACGCCATGGCGTACCTCGCCTACAAGAAGTCGGGCTTCCCGCGGCAGCGGGTCATCGGCATGGCGGGGGTGCTGGACTCGGCGCGCTTCCGGACCTTCATCGCCATGGAGCTCGGCGTCTCGGTGGCCAACACCCACGCCTTCGTCCTCGGCGGCCACGGCGATTCGATGGTGCCGCTGCCGCGTTACTCGACGGTGGCCGGCGTGCCGCTCACCGACCTGATGGGCGAGGAGCAGATCGACCGCCTCGTGCAGCGTACCCGCCAGGGCGGCGGCGAGATCGTCAAGCTGCTGGGCACCGGCAGCGCCTACTTCGCGCCCGCCTGGTCGGTGACGCAGATGGTCGAGGCGATCCTGATGGACAGGAAAGAGATCCTACCGTGCGCCGCCTGGCTGGAGGGCGAGTACGGCGTCCAGGGCGCCTTCGTCGGCGTGCCGGTGGTTCTCGGCGCCGGCGGCATGGAGAAGGTCTTCGAGATCGAGCTCTCCGATGCCGAGCGCGCCGCCTTCGAGGAGTCGGTCGCCGAGGTCAAGGAGCTGATCGCCAAGCTGGACGTCTAGGGGCGCCGCGAGAGACGGCGCGGCTGCAGGCCTGCCGGGTGAAACACCCTCCGCCGAAAGGTGGCGGCGGGCCCCAGGCGATGTTTTCGAGCTCATCCTGAAGGAAGGTCACGATGGCGGTAGAGAGGACCCTGGCGCTGATCAAGCCGGATGCCACCCGCCGCAACCTGATCGGCAAGATCATCGCCCGTTACGAACAAGAGGGGTTCGAGGTCCTGGGCCTGAAGCGGCTGCGGCTGAGCCGCGACGACGCCCGCGCCTTCTATGCCGTCCACGCCGAGCGTCCCTTCTACGACAGCCTCACCGAGTTCATGAGCTCGGGCCCGATTGTGGCGCTCGTCCTGCGGCGCGACAACGCCGTCAAGCACCTGCGCGAGGTGATGGGCGCCACCAACCCGGCGGAGGCCGCCGAGGGCACCATCCGCGCCCTCTACGCCGAGAGCCTCGAGGCCAACAGCGTCCATGGCTCGGACGCTCCCGAGACCGCGGCCGTCGAGATCGCGTTTTTCTTCACAGAGCGTGAGCTGCTGTAGCAGCGGCTAACGCGACGGCACGATCCGAAAGCGCTTCTTCGCGCCGATCCGATAGGTCTCGAAGTCGTCGTGGTCGACGGTCAGGATCGTCGTCAGCGCCTCGCGCTCGGCGAGCCGCACCAGGGTTGCGTCGGCAAAGTCCATGGGGCGATCCGCGTAACGTCTCATCAGGCGTTCCAGCTCCCCGGAGTCGGAATCCGTGATCGGCAAGATGCGAATCGCGCCCGAGCGAAGGAACGCCCAGGCAGCCGCGGCGTCGCGTCGTTCCCGGAAGAGCAGATGGAAGAGCTCGGCCAGCGCGGCGGCGCTCGTCGCCAACGGTAGCCGGATGTCCTCGAAAGCATGGCGGCAGCGGTCGTGCCACTCATCTCGGTCGTCGAGGAGGGCGAGTATGGCGCCGCTGTCGATGATGCCCTTGACCGTCACGCCAGCTTACCGTCCATACTTCTTGCGCAGCTCAACGCGTACGAGCTCGCGCACCCGGGTAGAGCGCGTCGGATCGTCGCCGTGAATCGTCCCGATCGTCTTCGCCGCGGCCGCGTGGAGTCGCCGTTGCTCGGCCGCGTCCTCGTCGGCGCCGTGCTCGTCGAGCCAGCCGCCCACGATGTCATCCAAGAGCTTTGCCATCGTCTTCCCCTCGACGCGCGCATGCTCCTCGAGCGCCTCCTTCATCTCGCGGCTCACGCGCCAGCTGTAGACCTCGGTCTTCACCATGCACTACAGCGTAGTTCATGAGTTTCGCTTCCGCAACGAGCTTCTTCCGAGCTCTAGAGATGCGCCTCTGAGTCCATGAGACGGCCACGGGTCCGGCGCTTCCCCGAAGTCATCGCGGAACCGCAGCGTTCGGTGCGCACCGAGAGGCAGGAAGCTCGTTGATCCGGCGTCGGCTTGCAAAACGAGGATTGACGGCGTTCCGGCGCGGGCGGATCATCTGGCCGTGTGATATCGGGCTCGGGAGACCGCCGCCGGCGGCCGGGCTCGTCAGGGGTGGATCGGGATGGCTTGCTTCGCTGCGGTTCTCGCCGTGCTGTCGGTCGTCCTCGCGGGCGGCCTGCAATACACGCTGCCGCGCGACGTGCGGGCGCGGATCATCCCAGCCGTGGTCGAGATCGTGCCGGTCGACGCCGCCGGCCAAGAGGTCGGTATCGCCGGCTCCGGGACGATCATCAGCCCCGACGGCTACATCCTCACCAACTTCCACGTCATCGGCGTGCCCGCCAGTCGCGAGCGCTACGCCGACTTCGCCATTCTCCAGACCCGACCCGGCTTCTTCGACCAGGCCCCCGAGTTCCTCTACCGGGCCAGCTACGTGGCCGGCGATCCGACCCACGACCTGGCGATCTTGCGCATCGATCGCCACGCCGACGGATCGGCGCTCGCCGGCTCGACGACGTTCGCCTCGATCACGGTCGGCAGCTCCAACGAGACGATGCCCGGGGACCCGATCACGATCATCGGCTACCCGGGGATCTCGGGGCGCACCATCACGTTCACGGCCGGCCTGTTGAGCGGCTGGGTCGGCGAGGACCTCGAGGCCGGCGGCAAGCAGTGGATCAAGACCGATGCCAAGATCGCCTACGGCAACTCCGGGGGGGCGGCGGTCAACGAGCTCGGCGAGCTGATCGGCGTGCCGACGGCCGGGCGCACCGAGCGCTACGGGGAGCTCGACGTCGAGGAGCAGGCTTACGTGCGCCCGATCGGCCTGGCGTGGTCGCTCATCGGCCCCTACGTGGCCAACGTCAGCCGCGCCGCGCCGCCGCCGGAGGCCGGGGTGCGGGTCGCCGATACGACACGGCCGGCGCCGGCGCCGGGGGCCGGTGATGGCAGCGGGCTGTACGGTGAGGTGCCCGTCGGCGGCGAGCGGACCGGGGTCATCGCCGGCTACGTCGACGCCGCCGTCTATCACACGTACACGGTCAGCGCGCCGCCGGGGCTCAGCCGACTGAGCATCGACGTCGACGGCAACGGCAAGGACATCGACTTCGCCGTCAAGGCCGGCTCTGCGATCACCAGCTTCGCGTCGATCGAGGAAGGGGGCGATGCCGACTTCATCGACCTGACCACCGCCACCTACGCGAGTCACGCCTATCTCGACCCGGCCGCGGGGGTCGTCTACGTCGACGTCATCAACTTGATCCCCGAGCCGGTTTCCTACGTGCTGCGCGTCAGCGCGGTAGGCGGTGCCCAGCCGCCGGGCGCCGGCGGGCAGCCGCCGGTGGGTGGCGGGCAGCCGCTGGTCGCCGGCACCGCGGAGTCGGGCACGATCGGGCAGCTCGCCGACGGTCAGAGCGCCTCGGGAAGATTGGCGAGCGCGGTGCTGCCCCGCTGGCACACCTACTACATCGACGCCCCGTCCTGGGCGAGCACCATGGAGATCGCCATGAGCGCCGACGCCGACCTCGATCTTGCGGCCAAGTTCGGTGCCGAGATCGAAAACTACGACAGCGTCGATTATCGCGACGAGAGCGCCAGCCACGACGCCGCGCTGTCGATCCCATCGCCGCAGACCGGGCGCTGGTACATCGACGTGTTCACCCGCTACGACATCACCGGGAGCTACAAGCTGACGGTTCGCTTCCGCTGAGCCGCCTCAGCTCGCCAGGCTCTTGAGGATGTCGAAGGTGATGACCACCAGCATCAGCGTCACCAACAGGACGACGCCGACGGTCATCATCTTCTCCTTGACCGCCATGCTCAGGTCGCGGCGGATGAGCCCTTCGAAAGCCAGCACGGCGATGTGGCCGCCGTCCAGCACCGGGATCGGCAGCAGGTTCAGGAGGCCGAGCTGGAGGCTGACGATGCCCATGAACCAGAAGAGCACGAAGGGGTCGCCGGTGCTCGCCGCCTGGCCCGAGTAGCGGGCGATCTCGATCGGTCCGGAGAGCGTCCGCATCGACATCCTGCCGGTGAACAGTCGCGAGAGGATCTCGCCGACGAGCGCCGTCTGGCGGCCGATCTCCCGCGCCGACTGGCGCAGGGCGCCGACCAAGCCGAAGCTGCGCCGCTCGATCTCGAAGACGCGGAAGACGCCGAGACCCATGCCGCCGCCCAGCTCCGCCGGCAGCGTGCCAGGGGTTGCGCTCATCCGCTGCTCGGCGCCGTCGCGCTCGATGAGCAGCTGGGTGGGCTGAGCGGGGCGCTCCTGGATGATCTCGGTGAGCTGGCTCCAGTCGCGGATCGGAATGCCTTCGACCTCGAGGAAGCGATCGTTGGGCTGCAGGCCGGCTTCCATCGCCGGGCTGTCCGGGAGCACGAAGCCGATCACCGGCTCGAAGGGCGGCACGACGCCCAGATAGCCCTGATCCGACGGCGGCTGGCGCTCCGGCGTCGCGGTGATCACTCGCTGGCCGCTGTCGTTGGCGACCGTGATGTCGATCGGCTGGCCGCCGGAGATCAGCACCCGGAGCTCGAACTCCTGCCAGCTCTGGATCGGCTCGCCATCCACGGCCAGCACCCGGTCGCCGGGCGCCAGCTCGGTCTGCGCCGCCGGCGAGCCGGCCTTAACCCAGCCGATGGTCACCGGATCGGTGCGCCAGGTCTCGGCCTCGACGCCCCGCGCGTAGACCACCGCCAGCAGCACGAACGACAGCGCCACGTTCATCAGCGGCCCGTTGATCAGCACGAAAAAGCGCTGCCACTTGGGGCGGGTCAAGAACTCGTCGTCGTCGCCGCTGAGCTCCTCGTCGGGGTTCTCCCCCTTCATCTTGACGTAGCCGCCGAGCGGCAGGGCGCAGACCCGGTAGTCGGTATCGCCGCGGCGGAAGCCGAACAGGCGCGG
>Ga0302046_10002679_pt1 | contig 16519 bp, 18 predicted proteins | sample RVTome_11_FD_200261 | JGI IMG/M metagenome (GOLD analysis project Ga0302046, IMG submission 200261) | Soil microbial communities from uranium-contaminated site in the Upper Colorado River Basin, Wyoming, United States - RVT147D111 (version 2) ...
AGGCGGGGCATACCGTATCCCGGGAGCCGGAACGACTTCCCCCCCGAGGTCTCGGGCGGGATTTTCATGGACACGGGGCCCTTGAGGGTGGGCACCTGCACCTCGGCGCCGAGGGCGGCATCGGCGACGTGCACGGGCAGATCGAGGTAGAGGTCGTCGCCCTTGCGCTCGAAGCGCGCATGGGGCGTCACGCGCACCTTCAGATAGAGGTCTCCGCGGCGACCTCCTGCCGTCCCGCCGGGGCCCTCGCCGGCGACCCGCACGCGGGAGCCGGTGTCCACGCCCGGCGGGATCCGCACCTCGAGATGGCGGCGGCCCCTGGTCCATCCCGAGCCGCGGCACGTCGGGCAGGGTTTGCGGTTCACGTGACCGGCGCCACCGCAGGTGGCGCAGGGCTCGTCGACCTCGAGCGCGATGGTCTTGCGCACACCGCGGAAGGCTTCCTCGAGCGTGACGTCGATCGAGGTCTCGACGTCCTGCCCCTTGTCCGAGGTCCGGAAGTCGCCCTCGTCGAGGTCGCCGAGGTCGAAGCCGACCCGTCCGCCGAATTCACCCCGACCCACGTCGCCCGGGTCCACCCGGCCGAACCGGGAGCCGCCCAGGTCGCCGAAAATGGTGCGGAAGAACTCCGAGAACCCACCCACATTCCCGGGGCCGAAACGCACCTCGTAGCCCTCGAACGGCGGCTGCCCGCCCGGCCCGGCCTCGGCGTAGCGCTGCCAGTCCGGCCCCAGCGAGTCGTAGCGCTTGCGCTTCTCCGGGTCGGACAGGACCTCGTAGGCCTCGCTGATCTCCTTGAAGCGTTCCGACGAGCCCTTGTTGACGTCGGGGTGGTGCTTGCGCGCCAGCCGGCGGTACGCCGTCTTGATGCTCTTGTCGTCGGCGTTCTTACCCACGCCGAGGATCTTGTAATAGTCCTTGTATTCCATCATCTCAGACAACGAAGCGGCGCTCCGGACCCTGCGGGCCTTGATCGCGCCGCTTCTCTTTCATTGTAGCAGACGGCGTGGACTTCGGTTAACGCGCCCCCCGGCTCCGCTCTCACCCCCGGACGACGGTGAACGCCACGTACAGCGCCTGCGCGCCACGCTGGAGCAGGACGGTGACGCGGTCGCCCTCCTTCAGGTCCTTCGTGGCGCGGTCGTACGCCTGCATGCTGCGCACCCGCTGCTGATTGAGCTCGCGGATCACGTCGCCCCGCTGGAGCCCCGCCTCGGCCGCCGGGCTCTCATCGTCCACGCGGACGACCACCACGCCCTCGGTGCCGCGCAGGTTGAGCTGGCGGGCGATTTCCGGCGTCACGGGCCGCACCTCCAGCCCCAGCAGACTCTTGCCCCTGTTGCCGGAGCGGAGGGCCACGCTCTCGTCCGGGGTCTCGCCGATCGTGATCTCCAGCCTCTTGTCGCCCTTGTCGCGCCAGACCTTCACCGGGGTGGCCTTCCCGGGCTCGGTCTCCGCCACCACCCGCTGCAGCTCCTGGGGACTCTCCACCTTCTTGCGGTCGAACTCGACGATGATGTCACCGGCGGCGAGCCCTGCCTTCTCCGCGGGGCTGCCCTCCACCACGTCGGAGATGAGGACACCCTTGGGTTCCTTGAGGCCGAAGCTCGTGGCCAGCTCCGGCGTGAGCGGCTGGATCGACACGCCCAGCCAGCCGCGCGTGACCTTGCCCTTGGCGACCAGCTCGGTGTAGATGCGCTTGGCCAGGTTCACCGGGATGGCGAAGCCGATGCCCACGCTGTTGCCGGTGCGGGAGAGGATGGCGCTGTTGATGCCGATGACCTCGCCGCTCATGTTCACCAGTGGGCCGCCCGAATTGCCCGGGTTGATGGCTGCGTCGGTCTGCAGGAAGTCGTCGTAGGGGCCCTGGCCGATGACGCGCGACTTGGCGCTGATGATCCCCGCGGTCACCGTCTGCTGGAGACCGAACGGCGAGCCGATGGCCAGCACCCAGTCGCCGACCTTCACCCCGTCGGAGTCGCCGAGGCCGGCGGCCGGGAAGGGGCCAGAACCCTGGAGGCGGAGCACCGCCAGGTCGGTCTTCCGGTCCACGCCGACGAGCTTGGCCTTGTGCTTCTTGCCGTCGGCGGTCACCACCTCGATGTCGGTGGCCCGCTCCACGACGTGGGCGTTGGTGAGTGCGATGCCCGACCGGTCCACGATCACCCCCGAGCCGAGGCTGCGCTGCTGGTACTGCCGCTCGGGAACGTCGCCGAAGAAGCGGCGGAAGAACTCCTCCCCGAAGTATTCCTCGATCGGCGTGCGACCGATCGCGCCGCGCGTGACGGTGTTGATGTTGATGACGGCGGGGCCCACGGATTCCGCCACCTGGGCGAAGCTGCCCGAGGGAATCGGCAGGGCGGCGGGGACGATCGGGGCCTGGATGCCGGCCGGCGGGCTCTGGGCCACCTTGACCGCGTCGCCGGCGCCCGCCCCCCAGCTGCCCAGGCCGATGCCGAGGGCGACCGCGACCACGAGCATGACCGCCAGGGTGCTGTGTTTCACCGAAATCATCGAGTGACCTCCACCGGGTCGCCGGCCAGGAGCTGCCGAAGCCGGTCGCCCTCCAATGTCTCCCGTTGTTTGAGTTCTGCGGCGGCCGCCATGAGCACCGGCTTGCGGCTGGTCATGAGGGCCCGCACGCGGTCGTAGATGCGGTCGATGATCGCCCGCGTCTCGCCGTCGATGAGGCGAGCGGTCTCCTCGCTGTACTCGCGCTCCTGGGACAGGCCCGAGCCCCTGAGGAAGAGCGCCTGCTGGCCGCCCCCGAAGGTCATGTGGCCGAGGTTCTCGGACATGCCGTACTGCATCACCATGAGCCGGGCCATCTCGGTGCCCCGCTCCAGGTCGTTGTGGGCGCCCGTCGAGATCTCCCCGTAGACGACCTCCTCCGCCGCCCGGCCGCCGAGCAGGACGGCGATCCGCTCCTCCAGTTCGCTGCGCGTGAGCAGGTACCGGTCCTCGAGGGGGAGCTGGTAGGTGGCGCCCAGGGCGCCGACCCCGCGCGGGATGATGGTCACCTTGTGCACCGGGTCGACATTGGGCAAGGAGGAGGCCACCAGGGCGTGTCCGATCTCGTGATGGGCCACGATGTCCCGCTCCTTCTCGGACAGCACCCGGCTCTTGCGCTCGAGCCCCCCGATCACGCGGTCCACCGCCTCGTCGAGATCGGGCATCTGCACGGCATCCTTTCCCTTGCGGGCCGCCAGCAGGGCCGCCTCGTTGATGATGTTGGCCAGGTCGGCCCCCGACATGCCCGGCGTCCGGGCTGCGAAGACCTGGAGGTCCACGTCAGGCGAGAGCTTGATGCTCTTGGCATGTACCCGCAGGATGGCCTCGCGCCCCCTCACGTCCGGCTTGTCCACGACGACCTGCCGGTCGAAGCGGCCCGCCCGCAGGAGGGCCGCGTCCAGCACTTCGGGCCGGTTGGTGGCCGCCATGATGATCACGCCCTTGGAGGAGTCGAAGCCGTCCATCTCCGCCAGGAGCTGGTTGAGCGTCTGCTCCCGCTCGTCGTGGCCGCCGATGAACCCCGAGCTGCCGGCCCGCGTCTTGCCGATGGCATCCAGCTCGTCGATGAACACGATGCAGGGGGCCTTCTCCTTGGCCTGCTCGAAGAGGTCGCGCACCCGCGCGGCCCCCACGCCGACGAACATCTCGACGAACTCGGAGCCCGAGAGGAAGAAGAACGGGACATCAGCCTCTCCCGCCACGGCCCGGGCGAGCAGCGTCTTGCCCGTCCCCGGCGGTCCGACGAGCAGCACGCCCTTGGGGATCCGCCCACCCAGGCGCTGGTACTTCCGCGGGTTCTTGAGGAAGTCCACGATCTCCATCAGCTCGGCCTTGGCCTCGTCGACGCCCGCCACGTCGGCGAACGAGGTTTTCAGCTCCTTGCGGTCGTAGATCTTGACCTTGGAGCGCCCGAAGGAGAGGGCCTGGGTGGATCCACCGCCCATCCGCCGCATCAGGAAGATCCAGATCGCGGCCATGATCGCGAGGGGAAGGACCCAGCCGAACAGCAGGTCACGCCAGAACGTGTTCTCGATCCGTCCGGAGAACTCCACCTTGTAGGCTTCCAGTTCCCGGACGAGTGTGGAGTCGTCGACGCCAGGAATGCGCGTGGTCGTGAAGACGGTGGGGGCGGGCTCGGCGCCGAGGAGGCTCCGGACCCGGTCCCCGGTGCCGGGCTGGCGGGCCTGGATCGCCCCCGGCTTCAGCGAGCCCCGGATCTCCCTCTCGGTAAGGGAGACTTTCTCGACCTTTTCCTCCCGCACCAGGGCGAGGAACCGGCTCATCGGGATCTCGACCGTCTGCGGTGCCAGCAGCCAACTCTGGACAAGGGACAGGACGATCACCGCGATCAGCAGATAGACGAGAGAGAACTGCGTCTTCTGCTTGGTTGGCAGCTTCATCTGGCGCACCCAAGAATCATGCTAGCCGAGGCCCCCAGGGGTGTCAAACTTGCCACCGCTTGGACGCCTTGCGTCTCGGCCGCATTCTCCTGGCCTTCTTGCTAGTATGGAGTCGCCCATCATGAAACGGGGTCCGGGCCTTCTTCGAGCGCTGATCCTCGGCGCGCTGGTCGTCGTCCCTGAGGCGGCCACCACCCAGTCGTCCGGGGCGGTGACCGGCGAGGTGCTCTATGCCGGGCCGGCCGTGGAGGCGGCGCCGATCCGGGTCACCCGCGATGCCAGGGTCTGCGGGACCTCCCGGACCGCTGAAGACCTCGTGGTGGTCGACGGGAAGCTCGCCAATGTGGTGATCGTTCTGGAGCCCCCGGACGCGTCCCCCGAGTCCGCAGGATCTCCTGCCGGGGCGGGGGCTCAGGCTCCCGGCGCCGCGGACTCGGGGACCGGGGTGCGAGCCACGGCCTGGCCCGGCACCCACCTGGCGGGCGCCGTGCTGGATCTGGAGGGATGCCGGTTCTCCCCGCGGGTCCTAGTGCTATCCGTGGGCGGGCGGCTCCGGATCCTGAACCCTGATGGCATGCTCCACGCGGTCCAGGTCGCCGGGGCCGGCGCGCGCGCGGACATCGCCTTGGGGCTGGCGGCGACCGAGGGCATGGTGTCGCTGGCCCCCAAGTTCGGCCGCCCCGAAGTGCTCGCGGTGCGCTGCTCCGTCCACCCCTGGATGACCGCCTTCATCGTGCTCACCGCAGGCCGCCACGCCGCCGTCACCGATCAGGCCGGCCGCTTCACGCTGGACCACGTGCCCCCGGGGCGCTACACGCTCTCGCTCTGGCACGAGCGGCTCGGCCTCGCTTCGGAGCCGGTAGAGGTCGAGGCCGGCACGACGACCCATGTGACGCTGGACATGGCAGGTCGGGCGCGGACGGCGCCCCGGTGAGGGCCCGCGCGGGCTGGCTCCGGCTCGGCGTCCGGCTGGAGTCCCTCACCATTGGCTGGAACAGCCTCGAGGCCGTCATCGCCGTCGGTCTCGGCTTGCTGGCCGGGTCCACGGCGCTGGTGGGCTTCGGCCTCGACAGCGTCATCCAGTCTGGCTCGTGACGTGACCCCGCGTGGTCAGCAGGTCTTGCCGGTCGCGAGCTGATAGTCCTTGAGCTTGAAGGTCTCCACGAAGGAGTCCTCCCACACCTCCAGCGGGAGGCGGCCCAGCTCCACCTTGCCGTCGAAGACGAAGAACTTGGCCCGGTTGGTGAACTGCTCCGCGGGCAGCCGCCTGGCCAGGAACTCCAGCGCGGTGACCGTGTCCACGAACAGGGCCAGCGTCTCGTTGACCGGCTCCACCCAGGGACGCCCGTTGGTGCCGGGCTTCGGCCAGCTCAGGACGATGGAGAACCCGTAGACGTCGGGGTCCGCGGCGACGCCGGGAAGCGCGGCCATGCGCCGCATCATGTTCACGCCGTAGCGGGAGAACATCGCGGAAGCCCGCCGCTCCTGCTGCACGGCCGCGAAGCGGCCGTCGTCGTGCTGATCGATCAGGATCCAGACCGACAGATAGCGTTCGTCCCGCTGGGCCCACCGCGGCGTCCTGAAGCCGATCCCGTCCTGCCGCACCTCCACCCAGGGCATGCAGTGGTAGATGTCGTCGTTCAGCTTCAGCAGCTCCGGGCGATGGGAAGTGGCCAGGCTCCGGGCCTTGGCGGTGGTGTACAGCCCCAGGGGCATGACGGCATCCTCGGCGGGAGCCGCCCCGGCCGGCGCGCCGGCCGCGATGGCAAGGACGAGGGCGAGCGAGCATGCGATCCAGCAACCCATGCGGTTCCTCCCGACGGCCCGGGCCCAGGCGGAAACGCGCACGAGGAAGAAGAAGGCCCAGCGGTGGCGTCGGACCGCTCTCGCGCGGGCCGTCCGGCCTCTGACCCTGTCGTGCGGCCCCGGGGGTACCCGGCTTCCGTCGCGCTGCGGCTAGTTCTGGAAGATCTGGTCCGGGTTGACGGTCACGGCCTTCCCCCACCAGTTCTCCCGGCGCGAAGCATCCACATCGATGCGTGAGACCCGAGGAGCGCTCCCCTCCGGGTGCCGCAGGGAGAACATCCCGTGGTGGCCGGAAGCGAAGTGCGTACTGTGCTTCCGCCACTCGGCCCACTCGTCGGAGGAGGCGCAAGCGCCGGTCAGGAACACGGCTCCGATGATGAGTGCGGCCCTCACGATCCGTGAAGTCATAGGCTCAGCCTCCTCTGGAGAGCTAGCGACGCGATCCGCGCTGCATGATCGGTTAGCGCCCATGATACGTTCTGGTCGCGCGAGCCGTCAACATTCGAATTCCCGCGTCGCTTTTGCCCCTTGCGAGCCTCGCGCACCTGAGGCATCCTGCAGTATAGGGAGACCACCCGATGCCTGCGATGCCCGGTCGAGCCGGGCGCCTCGCGGGAACCGAGCGGCGGCCGATCCAGACCACCTGATCGGGGCCGGCTGGGGCATCTTCACGTGAGCGAGCACCTGAGCATCTTCGAGCAGCCCGAGGGCCTCCGGCGGCCGGTCCTCCTCATGGCCTTCGCCGGGTGGAACGATGCGGCGGAGTCGGCGACGACGGCCGCGCGCTACCTCGGCCAGCTCTGGACGTCGCGGAAGCTCGCGGTGATCGACCCGGAGGACTTCTACCACTTCGGGCTGTCTCGCCCGTACGTCCGCTTCAAGGCAGGCTCGCACCACGAGCGCGAGATTATCTGGCCGGCCACGGAGTTCTCCATCGCCCAGTCGCCGATCCTGGACCGGGACCTGATCGTCGGCGTGGCCATCGAGCCCCACCTCAAGTGGCGCACCTACTGCGCCGCCGTGATCGAGCTGGCGCGACACTGCGAGGCCTCGCTGGTGCTCACGCTGGGCGCGCTCCTGGCCGAGGTGCCCCACACCCGCCCGGTGCGGCTGGTGGGTGGCGCCTACGATCCGGAGCTGGCGGCACGCCTGGGCATCCGGCCCACGCGCTACGAGGGGCCGACGGGGATCGTCGGCGCGCTGAACACGCTCTGTCGCGAGGATGGGATCCCGACGGCCAGCCTCTGGGCCAACGTGCCGCATTACGTGTCGGGCATCGAGAACCCCAAGGCCGCCATGGCCCTGGTCCGCCGCGTCCTGACCCTTCTGAACGCCGAGGCGGACCTATCGGACCTGGAAGAGGCCTCCCGCCAGTTCGACCAGAACCTCAACGAGATCGTGGCCCAGAACGCCAAGATCGCCGAGTACATCCGCAAGCTGGAGCGCAAGAAGCCCGAGCAGGACGAGGAGGAGAGCGCCGGGGGAGCCCCCGACGAGCTCCCTCCCTCGGCCGACCTGGTGGCCGAGATCGAGCAATTCCTGCGCCAGCAGCGCCCCGATCTCTCCTGACCCTCTTGTCGTTCCGTCTCCTCCGGAGGGCGTTACATGGCCGGGTGATCGTCTCCGTCGCCGCCCCGGCCGTCCTGTCGATGCTGCTGCTCGTCGGCGTTGCGCAGGCTGGCCTCGAGGTCCGGATCGTTCCTCCCTCGCCGCGTCAGGGAGAGCTGGTCCTCATCCTGGTTGCAGGCGTGCGGGAGGCGCGAGAGCTGTCCGGAACTCTCGGGGCCCGCCCCCTCGCCTTCTTCGCGCATGGGAAGGGACACGCCTCGCTCATCGGCATCGATCTCGAGACGCCGCCGCGGAAGATCCCCTGGCGGGTCGCCGTCGTCGCGGCCGACGGCACCCCCCGGAGCGCGGCGGGCGCGGTCGCCGTCAAGGCCGGGCAGTTTGGCGTCCAGCGGCTGACCCTGCCCCCCAACGTGGTGGACCTCGATCCGGAAACCGAGCGCCGGGCCGAGAGCGAGGCGGGGCGGCTGCGGGCGGTCTGCGACATCGTGACGCCGACGCGGCTCTGGCGCGGGCGGTTCGTGAGGCCGGTGGCCGGGGATCGACCAGGGGAGGGGTTCGGTTTCCGTCGGATCATCAATGGCAAGCCGCGCATGCCCCACTCGGGCATCGACTTCGCCGCGGATCGCGGCGAGCCCGTGGTCGCGGCCAACCGGGCCCGGGTGGCGCTGGTCGGGGAGTTCTTCTTCCCCGGCCGCCTGGTGGTACTGGACCACGGCCTGGGACTCCACACGCTGTACTTCCACCTGGATCGCATCGACGTCGCCGAGGACGCCGTGGTGGAGCGAGGCGAACGGATCGGCACCGTCGGCTCCACGGGCCGGGCCACCGGCCCCCATCTCCACTTCGGCGCCCTACTCCAGCGGGCCCGGGTCGATCCCGCCGCCCTGCTGGCGCTGCCGCTCACCGACTGAGCGGCACTCGCAAGCTTCCGCTGAGGACGGTGACGGCCCGGCCCCGACGCGCACGGCTGTCGCCCGACGCCCTTGCACCCGCAGCTCGACGCTCAGCCGGCCCGGCCGTCCCAGGCCATCGCCCTGCTCTCCGTTGAAGGCGACCATCCCCGCCTCGGCGTCCAGCTGGCCGGACTCGAGAAGCCAGACGCCGAGCGAAGAGTGCACCGAGCCGGTGACGATGTCCTCCGGGATCGCGAAATGCGGAGCGAAGAAGCGGCAATGGGTGTGAAGGCATCGACTTGGAGAACGGAAATCGAGCCGGTCACAGGGCGATCCGAGCGCGGAGCCCCCGCGCCTGGCCGGCCAGGGCTCGGTTGGACCACACGGTCAGCAGGGATCGGGTGATCAGCCCGTAAACGCCCGCCCGCGGCACCTTCAGGGTGACGGCGGGATCCAGCCAGGTGGGTGTCTCCACCAGCAGGGCCAGCGTGCGCAGTCCGATGAGCAGCGGCCACGCGCAGGCCAGCCGCATGCGGAACTCGGCCACGGGGATCGAGAGCGTGTACTGCCAGCCGGCCTCGTACCGGTCCAGCACGACCCCCAGAAGCTCGATCAGGAGCGGCCTGAGCGTCGGGGCCGCGCCGGGATCGAGCAGATCGCGCGGCAAGAGCCCGACGCGCTTGAGGTCCTGGCGGGGGAGATAGCAGCGCCCCTGGCGAAGATCACGCGGCAGATCCCGGAGGATGTTGGTGAGTTGGAGCCCCTGCCCGAAACGGATGCCGAGGCCGCGGCTCTCCTCCACGTCCCAGCGGCGCAGCCGCGGGCGATGGGCCGCGTGCACGTCCGTCCAGAACTCGCCGGCGCAGCCGGCCACGAGATAGGTGTAGCGGTCCAGGTCGCCCCGCGTCTCGAGCGCCTGGAGCTTGTCCTCGTCCTCGCCGGGGAAGAGGCGCAGATCCTCCGTCATCCCCTGGATGATCGTCATCAGTAGCCGCTTCACCCGCTCGCGGTCGTCCGCGGGCAGAGCCCGGTAGGCCGCGAAGCACCCGGGCAAGCGCTCGAGGAGCTCGCGCTCCGCCGGCATGGCCTGCGAGCCGGCCACGGCGCGGATGATCTGCTCCAGCCGGCCCGCCTCGGCGGCGTCGAGCTGGGCGCGCAGGGTCTCCAGGTGCTCGATGCGGGCGGAGCGCTCGATGAGCCGGGTGTCGGCGATCGTGTCCGCCGCTCGCGCGAAGAGATAGGCCAGCGCGATGGTGGGGCGGACCGCGCGCGGCAGAATGGCGAGCGACAGGTAGAACGACCGGCTGACCCGCCTCAGCAGGGTGCTGATGAGCTCTCCGGTCACGTCAACGTCGGCCGCCGGGCCCGGTTTCCCCGCAGAGCGCGGCCTGGTCCAGTCAGTCCAGCTCCATCGGGTTGACGGGCGGATCGGGTGAATCCTTCGCTTTCCGGATCCCCTCCTGGAACTTCCGGTCCAGCACCTTGCCCTTGGACTGCTCGGCCTTGAGCTGCTCCCGGAAGCGCTCCTCCCGCCGCGCCGCCTCACCCTTGAGCGAGGACAGCGCGCTGCCGAGGTCCAGCCCGGACCTGGGCCTCGGCGCGGCCTCGTGGGCGATCACCGCCTCCAGCTCGGGGTCGATGGTGAGCCGGCCGCTACAGCAGGGGCAGATCAGCGTGAAAGTGGCCATGGCCCCACCCTAGCAGAAAACCGCGCGCTGTGGGAACCCTCGGAAACCGGTCTAACCGGCCTACAGCGCCAGGTACTGGTGGCGGATGGACTCGTCGGCGCGGAACTCCTGGGCAGAGCCCTCATAGCGGATATGCCCCTTCTCGAGGACGTAGACGCGATCGGCCAGGTCGAGGGAGAAGTCCACGTTCTGCTCGGCCAGCAGGATGGTGAGCCCGTCGCCCTTGAGCCGCGCGATCTGCTCCTTCATGTGCCGGATCACCAGCGGCGCCAGCCCCTCCGAGGGCTCGTCCAGCAGCAGCAGCTCGGGGTTCCCCATCAGGGTGCGGGCGATCGTGAGCATCTGCTGCTCGCCGCCCGAGAGGAAGCCGCCCTGGCGGTCCATGAGCTCGCGCAGCTTGGGGAAGAGGTCGAAGACGCGCTCGACGGTCCAGCCGCCGGTGCGCGTGCGGCGGCTCGCCACGTCCAGGTTCTCCCACACCGTGAGATCGGCGAAGATGCGGCGGTCTTCCGGGACGAAGCCAATGCCCCGGTTGGCGATCTGGAACGGCGCCTTGCCGCCGATGTCCTGCCCCTTCCAGCGCACGCGGCCCCGCGTGGGCGGGGTGAGGCCCATGATGCTCCGCATGGTGGTGGTCTTGCCCACCCCGTTGCGGCCGAGGAGGCAGACGCATTCGCCGCCCGACACCTCGAGGGACACCCCGAAGAGGACCTGGGAGAGCCCGTAGGCGGTGTAGATGTCCTCGACGACCAGCACGGGGGGCATCAGTGCCACTCTCCCAGATACACCCGGCGGACCTCCGGGTCGCACCGGACCGCCTCGGGCCTGCCGTCGGCGATCACCTTGCCCTGGTGGAGGACGGTGATGCGGTGGGCGATGGAGAAGACCACCTCCATGTCGTGCTCGGTGAAGAGCAAGGTGAGGTTCCGCTCGCGCCCCAGCCGCTCGATGAGCTTGATGGACTCCCGCGTCTCGGCGGCCGACATGCCCGCGGTGGGCTCGTCGAGGAGGAGGATCTCCGGCTCCAGCGCCAGCGCGATGCCCAGCTCGAGCTGCTTCTGGTTGCCGTGCGAGAGGAACCCCGAGACCTCGCCGGCCTTGTCCAGGAGCCCGACGGCCTCCAGGAGGGTCTCCGTCTCCTCCGCGTAGAGGCGCTCCACCGGGGTGAGGAGGTTCCAGCCGCGGCCCCGGTGGGAGAGGAACGCGGCCTGGATGTTCTGGAACACGGTGAGGCGCGGGAAGATGTTGGTGCGCTGGAAGGAGCGTCCCATGCCGAGCCGGCACAGGTCGTGGGGCGCGATCCCGGTCACGTCGCGACCCTTGAAGACCACGGCGCCGCTGTCCGGCCGCAGGTGGCCGGTGATGAGGTTGAACAGCGTGGTCTTGCCGGCGCCGTTGGGGCCGATGATGGCACTGATCGAGCGCTCGGGCACGGTGAGGCTCACGCCCCCCACGGCCTGGAAGCCGTCGAAGCTCTTCCGGAGGTCGCGGACCTCAAGCACGGGCCGACCTCCAGCCCAGGCGCCGCGCTAGGGCCAGCGTCGCGCCCGCGATCCCGCCCGGGAACACGAACAGCAGCACGATCAGGATGGCGCCCAGGATCGCCGGCCAGTACTGGGTGTGGGAGAGGATCTGCTGGTTCAGCCACAGCAGGACCAGCGCGCCCAGCGCGGGGCCGAAGAAGGTGCCCATCCCCCCGAGGAGCGTCATGATCAGCACTTCGGCCGACTTGGTCCAGTAGGCGAAGTCGGGGAACACCCCGCGGTTGAAGATGCCGAAGAGCCCGCCGGCCAGCCCCGCGAAGGCGCCGGCCAGGACGAAGGCGGCCAGCTCGTAGCGACGCACGTTGACGCCGATGAACTCGGCCCGCTCGGGGTTCTCGCGGATAGTCGTCAGCATGCGCCCGAAGGGCGAGCCCACGATCCGCCGCAGGATCCAGAGGCAGAGCCCGACCAGGACCAGCGTCAGGAAGTAGAAGTACTCGGAGGTGCGATAGCTGCCGAGGAACGGCAGCGCCGCGGCGACCCGCTCCGCCCAGGCGAAATCGGGGTAGGGGATCTCGGGCATGCCCTGCTCGCCGCCCGTCACCTCGTTCCACTTGAAGCAGATGGCCCAGACGATCTGGGCGAAGGCCAGCGTCAGCATGGCGAAGTAGATCCGGGTGAGGCGGACGCAGAAGAAGCCGAAGACGGCCGCGAAGCCGGCGGCCATGAGCCCGGCGGCGGGGAAGGCGAGGAGGAAGGGGACACCGACCTGCTTCATCAGGATGCCCGCGGTGTAGGCCCCGATGCCGAAGTAGGCCGCGTGCCCGAAGGAGACCAGCCCGGTGTAGCCCACCAGCAGGTTCAGGCTGGTGGCGAAGAGCGCCCAGATGACCACGTCGTTGGCGAGGAAGGTGTAGAAGCGGGAGCCGAGGGCGGGGACGAAGAGCGCCGCGATCAGGAGCAGGAGCGCCCAGGGGGGACGCGTGATCACTTGAGCGGCCGGCCCAGGAGCCCCCACGGCCGGATGATCAGCACCGCCGCCATGAGGGCGAAGACCGAGAAGATCGAGAAGCGAGGAATGAAGAGGATGCCGAACGAGAGCACCTGCCCGTAGATCAGGGCGCCGAGGAAGGTGCCCCAGAAGGAGCCCAGGCCGCCGATCACCACCACGATGAACGCCTCCACGATCATCTCGGTGTCCATGCCGGGGACGATGGTCTTGACGGGCGTGACCAGCGCGCCGCCCAGCCCGCCCAGGAAGGAGCCCGCCATGAAGACGCCGGTGTAGAGGCGCTTGACGTTGACGCCGAGGACGCCGAGGGTCTCCCGGTCCAGGGCGGCAGCGCGGATCAGCCGGCCCGCCCGCGTGCGGTGGAGCACGAACCAGAAGGCCAGGGCGATGGTGGGGCCGAGCAGGAGGATGAACAGGTTGTAGTACGGCAGGGTCGCGCCGAACACGGTCAGGGAGCCGGCGAGGCCCGGCGGACGCGACACCGAGAGCTGCTGGGTGCCCCAGATCCCCTTGGCCACATCGCTCAGGATCAGCACGAGGGCGTAGGTGAAGAGGAGCTGGTACAGCTCCTCCTTGGCGTAGAGGTGGCGGAAGAGGAGCCGCTCCACCAGGCCGCCGAGGAGGGCGACCGCGAGCGCCGCGCCGAGCGCGGCCCACCAGAAGCGGCCGGGACCGGTGCCGAACCACTGCACGAACTGGTAGGCCGCGTAGGCCCCGAGCATGTAGAAGGAGCCGTGGGCGAAGTTGAGGACGCGCAGCACGCCGAAGATGAGCGAGAGGCCGGAGGCGATCAGGAACAGGAACATGGCGGCCGTGAGACCGCTCAGCGACTGGGCGAAGACGAAGGTGGGGTCCGGCACGGGGGTCGGGGCCCCCTCACCCAACCCACTCCCCCGAGGCGGGGGAGAGGGGGGGTGGGGGAGAGGGAGGCGGTCACGAAGGCGGTCTCCCACCAACAGCAGGTCTGGACCGCCTACTCCATGAACTTGGTCGGGTCCACGTAGTCGACCGGCTTCATGATCGCGAAGGGATACTTCGGATCCTTCACCGTCTTGCCGTAGAGCTGACCGCGGTTGAGCTGGTGATCCTTCTCGCGGATCGTCATCTTGCCGTGGGGCGTCTCCACGCTGAGGCCGAGGAGGGCCTTGGACACCTTGTCCGAGTCCGTGCTGCCGGCCTTCTTGATCGCCTCGGTCAGGAACTGCATGCCGATGTACCCCTGGATGGCCCAGGACGACGGATACTCGTCCTTGAGGTACTTGCCGAGCCGCGCCGTGTAGTCCTTGTGGGCGGGCGGCGCCCCGTCCCAGTAGAAGGCGTCGTAGGAGTTGCCCCAGATGCCCACCGGGTAGTCGGCTCCCATCGACTTGGTGGACTCCGGGGAGGCCGCCTCGCCCACGCCGATGAAGTTGGACTTGATGGCGTCGAAGTAGCCGAGGGGCTTGGCCTGCTTGGCGAAGGTCACGAAGTGCCCGCCCCACAGCGAGGAGTAGACCGCCTCCGGCTTCTTGGCGAGCTGGGCGTTGATGAAGGGGGTATAGTCCGCCTCGCCGAGCTTGGGCCACTGCTGATCCACGATCTGGACGCTGGGCTTGATCTTCTTGAGGTGGTCCACGAAGGCCTTGGTCACGTCCTGCCCGTAGGCATAGTCGGGGCTGATCGTGGCGATCCTCGTGACCGGCCACTTGGCCACGATCTCGGCGGCGCTGCGGCCCTCCATGGTGGTGTTGGCCGCCACCCGGAAGACGTAGGGGTGGAGCTTGTCGGCCGCGGTGAGCTGGTCGGTCTTGGGGATGGGGGCGATGAAGACGATCTTGTTCTCCTTGGCGACCACGGAGACGGCCGGCCCCTCGGCGGAGGTCAGGGTGCCAACCAGGAAGTCCACGTTCTCCTTGAGGATCAGCTCGCGGGAAACGCGCACCGCCTCGTCGGCGTTGCCCTTCGTGTCCCGGGCCAGGAGCTCGATCTTGCGCCCCAGCACGCCGCCCTTGGCGTTGATCTCCTCGACGAACATCTGGGCGCCCTTGAGCGCGGGATCCCCGAAGAGGGCGCCGGGACCGGACAGGATCATGGGGAAGCCGACCTTGATCGGCTTCTGGGCCCAGGCATCCAGCGGCATGGCCAGCAGGGCGGCCGCGAGCACCATCAACACGCGCATCATCATGAAAGCGCCTCCTTTTGCTGTGGGCTACGAGAAGTTCCGCGTCACGAATTGCCCGCCCTTCATGACGGAGAGGCGAGCGCGGTCCTGCAGGATCGCGATGTCGGCGAGGGGGTCGCCGTCGACCACGACCAGGTCGGCCAGCTTCCCCGGCTGAAGGGTGCCGATGCGGTCGTCCATCCGCATCAGCTCGGCCCCGTGGCGGGTGGCCGCCACGATGGCCTCGAGCGGGGAGAAGCCGACGACGTCCACGAAGACCTGGATGTCCTTGGCGTACTCGCCGTGAGGGTCAGAAGACCGGAAGCCCGGGGACCTGGACGCGAACCCGGAAAACCGAGGTGGAGGCGGTGACGAAGAGGCTCCGGAAGTCGGCGTCGCCCCAGGCCATGTTGGCGCTGCGCTCGGGCACGCGGATCACGCCGAGGCACACCGCGTCGGTACCGAAGACGTGTATCCCGCCCGGCCCGCAGCAGTAGATATTACCCTGGGAATCGATCTTCATGCCGTCGGGGGCCCCCGGACCCTCGCCCCTGGTCTCGGCCCACACCTTGCCTCCGGAGAGGGTGCCGTCGGCCCTCACGTCGAAGGCGCGGATGTGCTGCCGGGCGGTGTCGTTGATGAAGAGACGTCCGCCGTCGAGCGAGAAGCAGAGCCCGTTCGGCCGGTCGAAGTCGTCCACCAGCAGCGTGGGGGACTCCGGGTCCCGCCCCACGCGGTAGACCCCCTGGAAGGAGAGCTCCTGGTCCCGCTTGATGCCGTAGAACTCGACCCGCCCGTAGGGGGGGTCGGTGAAGTAGATGCCACCGTCCGCCGCGCAGACGATGTCGTTGGGGCTGTTGAGCTGCTTGTCCTGGAACCGAGTGGCCACCGGGACGATGCGGCCGTCGGGCTCGGTGCGAGTCACCTGGCTGGAGGCATGCTCGCAAACCAGCAGGCGCCCGTGCCGGTCCCAGGTGAGACCATTGGACTTGTTGCAGGGCTTGCGGTAGGTGGTGACCCCATCCCGCGCTGACCAGCGCCGGAGATGGTCGCCGGGCATGTCGCTCCAGAGCAGGTAGTGCTCCCGCGGGTGCCAGAGCGGGCCCTCCGTGAAGAGGCAGCCGGTGGCGATCAGCTCGAAGGCGCCATCGCGGCCGACGACGGTTGTGAACCTCGGGTCGCGGATCTCGACGGTCACTTCTTCATGCGCTCCCCGGGCTTGCCGGCCACGTACCAGTCCGGCGGCTCGATCTCCTCGATGACCAGCCACACCGCCTCGCGGGGGAGCTTGGTCACGTCGCAGATGGCCTCGGTCACGCGCCGGGCGATCTCGTCCTTGCGCTCCTTCCCGTGCCCCTCGTAGATGCGGATGCTGACGAACGGCATGACGCCTCCCTCAAGGCCCCGAGCGAAGTGAAGCCGGCCCCTCGGCGAGAGAGGCCGCATCGAGGTGCGCCGCGATCCCCGGCGGATGGGGCGGGGCCGAAACCAGGGGGAGACTAACACGCGGGCCGG